>Ga0233425_10007479_pt1 | contig 15315 bp, 13 predicted proteins | sample Watercolumn_Towu_2_FD_181712 | JGI IMG/M metagenome (GOLD analysis project Ga0233425, IMG submission 181712) | Freshwater microbial communities from Lake Towuti, South Sulawesi, Indonesia - Watercolumn_Towuti2014_140_MG | ecosystem: Environmental > Aquatic > Freshwater > Lake | place...
CTGGGCAGCGGGGACGGAAGCCAGGATGGTCACCTGGACGATCGTATCGTTCTTGCAATAACGCTCGTTGGTGATCTCCAGTCGTACATTAAATATCCCGGTGGTGGAGAATACATGTGTTGGATTTTGAAGCGTGCTGAGGTTGGCTGCCCCGGATCCGGGATCGTTGAAATTCCAGTCCCAGTGGATAATATTTCCGGTTCCCGGAGGAGTCGTTGAGGCCGTACTGTTAAATATGACCGGAGTATACTGGCAGGCGGGCACATCAACCGTGAAACTGGGATCGGGAATAAACTGGTCGGGATTTACATAAACCGCATCAATGATGGTATCTTTATCAGCTGTCTGGTTTGTGACGACAAGGGTTACGGTATAGGTAGTATTAAACGGAGGCATGTATTGATGCACGGGGTTTTGAAGGGTGGATGTTGCCCCGTCTCCAAAGGTCCAGTAATAGCTGACAATCGGGTTATTTGCATCTGCGACTGAAGCGTCCCAGAATGACACGACATCTCCGTAACACGACGTGTTTGTATAATAGAAATAGGATATAAGAAGCGGGCGAATGGAAACGGACTTGTTGACCGTAGTGGAACAACTGGCGGCCGGATTCGTTTCTGTAAGCGTGATAAGCCCGGTGCCTATATTTCCCCAGTTGACGGTTATCTGGTTCGTGCCAGCACCTGAACCAATGGTTCCGCCGCTCACCGTCCAGGCATAGGTGTGGCCTGGAATGTTCGGCGTGGAGTATATCACCCCTAACTGATTGTTACTTACGACGCCGGGGCCTGTGATCACCGGAGAATTGTCGGGGCAGGGTTGGGCAAATATTCCGACGGATGTGGAAACCAGGAGTGCGGGTGTAAGAACACGCGTAAAGAATCTACGGAACATATCGATGCGATTAGAAACTTGGGTTACACTCAATCATATTATACTTCCAATATATAACAAAGGTTTCACGCAAAGGTTGCTTTGCCTCCCGTGAATTACCCAATACCAGATTGCCTAGCAAAAATAATACTTTTTTAATGGTTTTTGTCCCTGCGAAGCAACTTAATGTTATTTTCATGTCATTATAAAGAAGAATCCTTTTATTTTTGCCTTCGATTAACCGCCGTTTCTTATGAAAAAGCTATTTTTCGTGATCATGACAGGAGTGCTGGTTTTGGCCGGTCTGTCTCTGATCAGTTGCAAAAAAAAGCATCCCGAAAAACCTTGTGATAACAAAGGAAAGATCTGGCTGACCAACAAACTGGATTCTACTGCAACCATCAAGATTGTTCAGCTGAATCTGATCTTTGACCTGGTAAAAGATCATATGGATTGCCTGATCCTCGAAGGCGACAATCCATATACTTTCAATATCACTTCAAAGAATTACCGGTTGGATTCCACATTCATGGTCCTGATATGTGACGACAAGGAGTGGGTCCTTGAAAAACCCTGACGGATTTTCCTGTTCCGGTTCAGGGGATAAACCTGACTTTATTGCAGAAAAAGACCAGCCTTTTATCGTTGTTTCCCTTTGAGATATCCCGGATCTCCTGGTATCCGCTGCAGAGAAAGTAATCATCGTACCACCAGGCCATTTCACTGAAAGTTTCGTTCAGCAGTTTGTCGGTGGAAGACGAAAGCTCCAGTTCGGCATAGGAAGTGTTTTCGCGCACTTCATTTCCACAGACAATCCTGGATGCAATTTTTCCTTCGCTCAGATACGTCAGGATCAGCTGGTCGGATTGAAAAAAGAGTGTGACTTTCGGATCAAGCGAGAAAGTTAAAATATTCCTGATCTCCATAGAGTTATCCCAGAGAAGCCTGCCCTCTGCGTCCAGTGCGACCACCAGAATCCCGGTAAACCGGTAGCCATCGAAGACCGAGAAGGAACTGGTGAACGGCCTCCCGTAGAAATCGTAATCGGTGAATGATTCGGTATGAAACTGGGGGTAATATGTTTCGGCGGCAAGGATATACTCCCCGTTCCGGCGAATGATACCATGAAGCAAAACCGACATATCGAGTGAATATTCCTGATCGTTCCGGCTTTTTTTCATGGTTTTTTTCCGGAGACTCATTACATCCCGTGCATCGAGCAGGTGCCTGCTGTTCTTCAGATCCAGGAAATTATAAAACTGGATGGAGGGCTGGAACCGGGTCACAACCGGTGAGGCAAAAAAGCCTGTGGTTTGTTCTGGTGTTCCTTTTTTTGAAGTTGTGCCCTGGCTATAGGTTCCTGCAATGAGCAAATTGTCTTTCGACACACTGATTTCCCTGGCTTGTCTAAGGTTTCTGCCGGAATTGAAATTACTGACCGGTATCTCGCTGAGAAGGGAACCATCGGTTTGTTGTCTGATCAGGATGAGCCCGGTTTCCCGTTTGGAGAGTTGTTGCTCCACCAGGGATCTCAGGATGTGTTCTGCCGTATCAACCGAAAAGGAAACCAGAGCTGACTTGCCGTCTTCACCCACCGGAAAAAGCCTCACTTTCCCGGTTGGCAGCTCCAGCACCATTATGCGTGCCTCTTTTTTCACAGCATCGTTAAATCCGATAAAAGCTTCCTGGTCCAGTATCCTGAAAGCAGTCATGGCTGCATTTTCAGGAGATTGCCCGTTATTCAGGATAAATGTACCGGGCGAAAGCGATATCCGCAATATCTGGAAGGTGATCCCTTCATTTCCCGATTTCCTGTTGGCTTCAAAATAGAGATAGAGGGTGTCGCAGACCAGCTCGCTGTCTTTGAAATCGAGAGAGGAAATCACCGGAGCGCTTTTCACCCAGGATAATTCCAGGTTCCGGTCGTAGAAGGAAAATATCCACCTGACGGACGATTCACCTGCAGTTTCAACGCTTTTATAAAACAGCATCATCCCCTTTTGCCCACAGGGGATGATGCGGTGTGTTTCTTTATCCGATTGCGCCGGGAATTCTATGCGCAGGGGCTTGTCGGTGAGGCCGTTTGTTTCACCGGGCTGCGCAGGCACAGCCAATGAACAGCCTGCCAGAAGGAGTAAGCAAATTATGAATCGCACTTATTTGTCTTTCACTTCTTCGAAATCCACGTCGGTCACCTCTTCGTTTCCTCCACTTTTTGATTGACCCTGGCCGGAAGGCTGACCGGCCTCTGATCCCGGTTGCTGCCCGGGCTGGGAAGCGCTCTGGTACATCTCCTGGCTTGCAGCCTGCCATACCGCATTGAGTTTCGCCATTGCCGCATCAATTCCCGGAATGTTCCTGTTCTTGTGGGCTGATTTCAATTCCTCCAGTGCATTCTCAATCTGGCCTTTCTTGTCGGCAGGAACTTTATCACCAAATTCCCTGATTTGCTTTTCGGTCTGGAATATCATGGTATCGGCGGCATTCAGCTTGTCGGTTTCTTCCTTCATCTTGCGGTCGGCATCTGCATTGACCTGAGCCTCCTCCTTCATCCGTTTGATCTCTGCATCAGAGAGGCCGGAGGATGCCTCAATCCTGATATTCTGTGATTTTCCGGTTGCTTTGTCTTTCGCAGTGACATTCAGGATGCCGTTGGCATCGATATCGAAAGTGACTTCAATCTGCGGAATACCTCTTGGAGCCGGTGGAATCCCGTCGAGGTGAAATCGTCCGATGCTCTTATTCTGGTTGGCCATCGGGCGTTCACCCTGCAGTACATGGATCTCGACGGAGGTCTGGCTGTCGGCGGCGGTGGAAAAGACTTCCGATTTCCGTGTAGGGATGGTGGTGTTTGCGTCGATGAGGCGCGTCATGACTCCACCCAGCGTTTCAATCCCCAGCGAAAGGGGGGTCACGTCCAGGAGCAGCACGTCTTTCACTTCGCCGGTAAGTACTCCCCCCTGGATGGCAGCGCCAACGGCGACCACTTCGTCGGGGTTCACTCCTTTTGACGGCTCCTTGCCGAAGAAATCCCTGACGATCTTCTGTATTGCCGGGATACGGGTGGAACCGCCCACGAGGATGACCTCATCGATGTCGGACGGCTTCATGCCTGCATCCTGGAGTGCTTTCCGGCAGGGTTCTACAGTAGATTGCATCAGAGGATCGATCAGTTGTTCCAGCTTTGCCCGGGTCAGTTTCTTCACCAGATGCTTCGGTATCCCGTCCACCGGCATGATATAAGGAAGATTGATTTCCGTTTCCGTTGAGCTGGACAATTCAATCTTGGCTTTCTCGGCAGCTTCTTTCAGCCGTTGCAAAGCCATAGGGTCCTTTTTCAGATCCGGACCTTCATCTTTCTTGAACTCGTCGGCCAGCCAGTCGATGATCTCGTGGTCAAAATCATCACCGCCCAGATGGGTGTTGCCGTTAGTGGATTTCACTTCAAAAACCCCTTCTCCCAGTTCCAGAATGGATATATCGAAGGTTCCGCCTCCAAGGTCATAGACGGCCACTTTCAGGTCTTTGTGTTTCTTATCCAGGCCGTACGCCAGTGCTGCGGCAGTGGGCTCATTTATAATCCGTTTGACAACCAGTCCGGAAATTTCGCCGGCTTCCTTGGTTGCCTGTCTCTGTGAATCACTGAAATAGGCCGGAACGGTGATCACTGCTTCCTTCACTTCGCTGCCCAGGTAGTCTTCGGCGGTCTTCTTCATCTTCTGCAGGATCATGGCAGAGATCTCCTGCGGGGAATAGAGCTTGTCGCCGATCTTCACCCGCGGGGTGTTGTTGTCGCCCCGGTTGACCTGGTACGGTACCCTTTCAATCTCCTTGGTCAGCTGGTTATAGGTCTCTCCCATAAACCGTTTGATCGAAAAAATGGTGTTCTTCGGATTGGTGATCGCCTGCCGTTTCGCCGGATCCCCGACCTTCCGCTCCCCGTTTTCGGTGAACGCCACGATCGACGGTGTGGTTCTCCTGCCTTCACTGTTCGGAATCACGACCGGCTCATTCCCTTCCATAACCGCCACACATGAATTCGTTGTTCCCAGGTCAATGCCAATTATCTTTCCCATTGTTTGCTTTGTTTATGTTCTGATATTTCTGTTTGGTTCTGTAAAGTTCATCTTGCCCGTCAATGATTGTGCCAAATACCGGCAAACAGGAAATCCATGACAAAAAGACAGGAATAAGGGCCCGGAGAAAAGGGAAGAAGGAGGAAGGAGGAAGGAAGAGGAATCAGGAATGCATTATCCGGTATTCAGCGTCCAGTATCCAGCACACAGTTCCTGAATCTAGAAACCGAGGTCTTTCGTCAGTGGATTTACCTTCAGTTCCTGGATGGTTTCTGTTGCCAGATCATGGGAATCCCTGACCTTGAGGAAGCGGGCAGAAAACAGGCCGATACCGTTAACAATGTTTGAAAAGGCCGGTTTCTCCTGGATGATGGAATTGGATGGTTGCGAAACCTCGATATATGTGTTCAGATCGTCTCCTGCAACCACAAACAGGAAATTGATGGCGTTGTTTGCCCTGGCCGCTCTGACCACATCCGGATTGACCGGAATCTTGGCGTGACAAATGGCATAGAATCCGTCGGCAGCATAACTTCTTTTTATCGGTTCACTGATGCTGTCGTCCTTACTCTGTTCATTGGGGAACACGATCCAGTCAATATATTTGATTTCGCTTTGGGTGGGATCGATAACGTTTGTCTCCACATAAAAAAACCGGATGATCACCTGGTATCTCTTTCCACCGATTGCTGTATACCATTCGATTGGATTCCGCATGCCGGGCCGGAAGGCAATTTTCTGGTAAGCGAGCGGTTTGTCAATTTCAAAATCATGCACAAGGGGTGTTTGGGAAGTGCATATTTTGTCCGTCTCCGGATTTCGGACCGTCAAAGTGTACCGGTATTCGGGATTCAGAATGGAATCATTGTAATATACCAGCTGATCGGGGAAATAGAAATATTCCCCTGAATCCTTCTCATGAAGAGTGACCGTATCAAACCGGTATAAGGCTACCTGTTCGGTCCCCTGCCAGGCCTCAATGCTTACATCGAGTTTTAAAGGATAATTGCTGGAATCGGAGATTTTAGCATACTGGATAGCATTACCGGGGCCAAGGAACGCTTTGGTGACTTTCAGGTAATGAACAGTATCCTGCTGGTTTAAAATACCATAGATTATGGTGATATCTTTCCAGTCGGTGTTCAGGTCAAGCTTTTTATTACAGGATGTCAGGATTCCTGCCAGGCAGCAAAGGAAAATCAGGTTGCGGAGAGCGGGCATACAGAGGAGGTTTTCGGGAGCGTAAAAATACATTTTTTTCTGTAAAATCGTAGCTTTGCAGGTAAAATCTAAAGTTATGCCGGAATCCTATACTTTCCGTAATGTGCAGAAGATCACTACCCATGTGCTTCAGGAAATGAAGCTGAAAGGGGAGAAGATCGCAATGCTCACCGCCTACGATTATTCGTTTGCGCGGATCCTGGAGACCACCGGGATAGACGTGATCCTTGTTGGAGATTCTGCGTCCAATGTGATGGCCGGATACACCTCCACCCTGCCTATTACACTGAATGAAATGATCTATCATGCCTCCTCCGTGGTGAGAGCTGTAAGGAGAGCCCTGGTGGTTGTGGACCTTCCTTTTGGAACGTACCAGGGAAATTCCAAGGAGGCCCTGAGTTCAGCGATCCGGATCATGAAAGAATCGGGAGCCGACGGAGTAAAACTGGAAGGAGGTAAAGAGATCGTTGAGTCGATCGACCGGATCCTGTCTGCAGGTATTCCCGTCCTGGGTCACCTGGGTCTTACTCCCCAGTCAATACACAAGTTCGGCACGTATGTGGTCAGGGCCACCGATCCCGAAGAAGCAAACAAACTGGTGGAGGATGCACACCTGCTGGCAAAGTCGGGCTGTTTTGCCATTGTTCTGGAGAAGATCCCTGCCAAGCTGGGTGCCAGGGTGGCCAGTGAGCTCAGGATTCCGGTGATCGGTATCGGCGCCGGCAAAGATGTGGACGGCCAGGTCCTTGTATTGCATGACATGCTTGGCATCACCCAGGAATTCTCCCCCCGGTTCCTGAGACGGTACCACAACCTCTCGGAAGAAGTGAAGGGAGCCGTTAATACGTACATTCACGACGTGAAATCGCTGGATTTCCCGAATGACAGAGAACAGTATTAACAAAGGACGAAGGACGAAAAACCTGGTCTGCCCAATGGTATTTTATCCGGTAATTTATAGCGACCTTCTCATATGAATTATTCCCGGGTGTTGTATCTGGATAATCATTTGCTTATTTACAACAAGGAGCCGGGGGAGATCGTGCAGGGAGACAAGACCGGAGATGAACCTCTCAGTGAGCACCTGAAAAACTATCTGAAGGAAAAATATAAGAAACCAGGCAACGTGTTCCTTGGCGTGGCTCACCGGCTGGACAGGCCGGTTAGCGGGGCAGTGCTGTTTGCACGCACCTCCAAATCGCTTAGCCGCCTGAACCTGATGTTTCAGCGGGGGGAGATCAGCAAGACGTACTGGGCCGTGGTACAGCATCTACCTCAGCAAACTGAGGCAACGTTGGTGCATTATCTGGTCAGGAATGAGAAACAAAACAAAACGTACGTAAGGGAGCAAAGGTCCGGGAGATCACAAAAAGCAGAGCTGAATTACAAGGTGGTTGCCCGCAGCGATAGATACATCTTGCTGGAAATCAAGCTCCTCACAGGCCGGCATCACCAAATCCGCGCCCAGCTAGCCCACATTGGCAGTCCCATCAAGGGGGATCTGAAATACGGCTTCGCCCGTTCCAATCCCGATGGATCCATTCACCTTCATTCCCTGAGTGTGGAGTTTGTGCATCCTGTGAAAAAAATTCCCGTCAGGGTAAATGCTCCCCTGCCTGCAGACCCGGTATGGGACTTTTTCGGAAGCTGTCAACCGGTCGTTGAACCCAGCAGACAATGAACCGTATTCACCTGATGCCCGGCGGGAGTTCACTGGAGCCCGTCCCTTTCATCCCGGTACAGCCAGCCTGGGTGTTCTGGGCTATTCTGGCCATGTTCATATTGCTGGCCTGGATCCAGGTGTTCCACTTCCGGCGGTTCGATCTCCTGTTAAAAGCCAATTTTTCAGGGCGATGCCTGCACCAGTTTCTCCGGGAAGGAAATCCCTTCCGGGAACGGATCTCGATCGCCTTGGCACTGATCTATCTCTTTACCCTTGCACTGCTGCTCTTCTTCGCCATCAGGATAGCGGATCCCGGAATCATTTCCGTTATCCCGGAATTCCGTTTCTTCCTGATCCTGGTGTTTGCCATCGCGGGATTCTGGGCATGTAAGATCCTTTTTATGGAATTTCTGAATACCGTGTTCCGGACCGACAGGATCAACCGGGAATACCAGGTAAATATTCTCCTGATGACAAGTTTACTGGGGATTGTGCTGCTGGTGCTTCTTGTCGTTTCAGTATATCTTCGTTCCGAGTGGATGATAGGAGCAGGCGTCTGCCTTGTCTCAGCAGCATCGGTATACCGGTTTGTGAAAGGATTCATCATCGGGATATCGCTCACCCGTTTTTCTTATTTCTATTTATTTATATACCTTTGCACGCTGGAAATTCTGCCAGTTCTTGTCATGGTGAAAGTCATCCGCCATTATTTCTGACAGAACCGGAGCCAGTGCTGATTGTCGGATAAAATCTTGTCATCCTTTGAAGATCAAAAATATACTCATTAGTCAGCCTGAGCCAACCGATCTTGACAAATCTCCGTACGGGGAACTGGTTAAAAAATTCAACCTGAATATCTGTTTCCGGAAGTTCATCCAGATCGACGGGATCACCTCCAGGGAATTCCGGCAGGAGCGAATCAACCTGTTGGATTATTCGGCCGTCATCTTCACCTCCCGGAATGCGGTGGATCATTATTTCCGGATCGCGAAAGAAATGCGGGCCGAAATTCCCGATTCCATGAAGTATTTCTGCATATCAGAATCCACCGCCTATTACCTGCAGAAATACATTCAATTCAGGAAACGCAAGATCTTTCACTGCAAAGAGAATTTTGACATCCTGACAGAGCTGATCCGAAAACACAAAGGAGAAAAGTTCCTCCTCCCCTGTTCCGACATCCATAAAACGGAAATCCCGAAGATCCTGGATGGCCTCAAGGTATCTTACCGGAAAGCTGTGATCTACCGCACACTTGCCAGTGATCTTTCCGACATCAACATCAAGGATTTCGATATGCTGGTCTTCTTCACTCCAGCCGGCATCCGCTCTCTCTTTAAAAACTTTCCTGATTTCAAACAGAACAACTGTGCGATCGGTGTTTTCGGTCCATCCACCGCAAAAGCAGCCCAGGAAGTTGGCCTGAAACTGAATGTCCAGGCCCCTACCAAAACGGCTCCTTCCATGACCATGGCCATCGATCAGTTCCTGGAATCGGCCGGCAAAAAGAAATAGTCCTTCTGTCACCCTCCTACCGCGGACTCCATGCGCGAGACGTTCACCAAAGCGGAACGGTTATATCATAAAAAACTGATCCAACAGCTCTATGCGGGTGGTTCCCGGTTCTCCATACCCCCTTTCCGGATCCGGTGGCTGCTTGTTGCTCCTGAAAATCCCGCTCCCGCCAGGTTGCTCATCAGTGTCCCAAGAGCTGCACTGCCCGGGGCTGTGAACCGGAACCTGATCAAACGAAGGATCCGTGAGGCCTACCGCAGGCACAAATCCCATTTATATACTGCCCTCAAGGCATCACCTTATCAGCTTCTCATCGGTATTACGTACTCCAGTCAAATCCTTATCCCAACCCCCGGGATACAGGAGAAAATAATCGTAATTTTGCATCGTTTAACAAAGGAAGTTGAAAAGGCTGCTGGGTAGTTCCCTTATTTTACTCATCCGGATTTACCAGGGAGCCATCTCTCCATACCTGATGCCTTCCTGCCGATACTTACCAACCTGTTCGGCATATGGGATTGAAGCAATTCAGCGGTTCGGTCCGTTCATGGGTGGATGGATAGCCCTGAAGCGATTTTTAAGATGCCATCCGTGGGGCGGAAGCGGAATTGATCCGGTGCCGGAAAAAGGAGACAATACTTAACGAATATTGATGATTGAAATATGATGATCAAAAAAAATTCCGGAATCCTTGTCAGTATGATCGTTTTCCTCTTTCATCTGACAGGATCCTCGCAAAACACTCCGGATCAGACATTTGAAATTCTGAAGAATCTGGACATCTATGCAGATGTGGTCAAGGAGCTCCAGGCCGAATACGTGGATGAGATCCAGCCGGGAGAAATGACGAAATCGGGGATTGATGCCATGCTGGGAGCACTGGATCCCTATACGAATTACATCCCGGAGACCGAAGTGGAGGACTACAAGTTCATGACCACAGGGCAGTACGGAGGGATCGGAGCCTTGATCCACCAGCAGGGCGACTTCGTGATCATCTCAGAGCCCTACGAAGGATCCCCCGCCCATAAATCAGGGCTTCTTGCCGGTGACCGGATCCTGGAAGTCAACGGGCAGAATGCCCAGGGGAAAACCTACGACGAGGTAAGCGCCATCCTGAAGGGCCAGGCCGGGACGACAGTCCAACTGAAGATCCTCCGCGACGGGTCAGATCAGCCCCTGGAAAAAAACATCATCCGGGAGAACATCAAAATCGAGAATATCCCCTACTACGGATTTATTGCGGGTGACATCGGCTTTATCAAACTGACCGGATTTACCCAGAACGCTGGCAGGGAAGCCAAACAGGCATTTCTGAAGCTCAAAGAAAATCCTTCCCTGAGAGGGATCATCATGGACCTGCGCGGTAACGGCGGCGGACTGCTGAATGAATCGGTGGACCTGGCCAATATCTTCGTGGAACGAAACCAGGAGATCGTGACCACCAAGGGGAAGGTAAAGGATCGCAACCGGAGTTACGGAACCACTTTCCCTCCGGTGGATCTGAAGATCCCCCTGATCGTTCTAGTGGACAACCAGAGTGCCTCTGCCAGCGAGATCTTTGCCGGCGCTATTCAAGACCTTGACAGAGGCGTGATCGTAGGTCAGCGCACTTTCGGGAAGGGCCTTGTCCAGAATGTAGTGCCCCTGAGTTACAATGCTCAGCTCAAGATCACGGTGGCAAAGTATTATATTCCCAGCGGGCGGTGTATCCAGGCAATTGATTACAGTCACAAGGACAGCAACGGATACTTCACGAAAATCCCCGATTCGCTGATCCGGGAATTCGGGACGAAAAACGGTCGGAAGGTTTATGACGGCGGGGGGATCACCCCGGATATTACCGTGACACCCCGGAGATTCAGCCAGATCGCCCTTACTCTTTATAACAGGTTCCTGATATTCAATTATGCCACCAGGTACAACCGGGAGCATCCCACCATTCCTCCGGTAGCTGATTTTCACATACAGGACAGCACTTACCGGGAATTCCTGGAATTCATCCGCGATCAAAATTATACCTATACCACCCGCAGTGAACAGGCATTGGACCGGCTGAGATCTGAAGCAGAGAAGGAACATTACTTTACAGGGATCAAAGAGGAATATGACCGCCTGAAAATCCATATGGAGGAAGATAAGAAAGCTGACATTACCAAGTACGAATCACAGATCAGGGAACTAATGAGGATGGAAATAGTAAGCCGGTATTACTTCCAGAAGGGTAAGGTGGAGGCCTCCCTGGAAAACGACCCTGAACTGGCGATGGCCGTTGAGATCCTGAACGATCCGGCAAAGTACCAATCGATCCTGTCGGGCACCTATATTCCGCCTGCACAGCCGCTGCCATCCGGTGACGATGCAGGGGAGATCCCCGATGGCTCCGCTCCCGAAAACGAATAAGCATTTGTTATGAAAAGAGTTCCGCTGTTACTCCTGATGGCTGCCCTGGTACTGGCCGGAGCCACGGTATCAGATAAGCCAGCTTACCAGATTTATGATGCCAAAGGAAAGAAAGCCAGGTACAAAGATCTCATCAAAGATGCGATGGATTCCCAGGTGATCTTTTTCGGGGAACTGCATGACAATCCCATTTCCCATTGGCTGGAATTCGAACTGATGAAAGACCTGTATGAAGATAAAAAAGAGCAACTTGTCCTGGCTGCTGAAATGTTCGAGATCGACAACCAATTGTTGCTGAATGAATACACCCGGAAGTTTATCCGGAAGAAGGATTTTGAGAATGAAGCCAAGCTCTGGGCAAACTACCGGACCGATTATGCGCCGCTGGTTGATTTTTCACGGGACCATGGCCTGAAATTCGTCGCCACGAACATCCCGCGAAGGTACGCTGCGGTAGTGAACTCTAAAGGCTTTTCCGGCCTCGACAGTATCAACGCGTATCAGCGGGGAATGATCGCACCCCTTCCGATCAAGTATGATTCCTCACTCACCTGCTACCAATCGATCAGGGCAGCGACCGATCAGGGAAATGCCGCGCATCAGGGAGGCCACCTTGCCGAGGCACAGGCCATGAAGGATGCAACCATGGGCTGGTTCATCTATAAAAACCTGGGAGAAGGGATCACCGTGCTCCATTTCAACGGAGCCTATCACAGCGATAACTACGAAGGCATTGTCTGGTACCTGAAAGACTTTGCCAGGCGATTCCCGTTCGATACCCGGATCCTGACCATCACTTGTGTGGAACAGGAATCAACCGACAGTCTTTCCGTTAAGCACCTCGGGAAAGCCGATTATATCATCTGCATTCCAGCCTCAATGACCAAAACACGGCAGTGATCAGGCAAATGTGTAGTACGCATTGATCAGGAAATTCCAGGCCGTAACCACTACTGTCGCCACCAGCTTGGAGAGATAAAAATTGACTTTCAGTTTTCCTGTCATCGCCCACACGATGGCGCTGTTGATCCCCAATCCGATCAGGGCGATGATAAAAAACCGCGTGAACTCGACCATGATGTTGGGATTGTGGCTATGGAACGTCCAGATCCGGTTGAGCATATAATTGGTTGACGCGGCAATGGTAAATCCAATGGCGTTGGAGAAGTATTTCTGGATCTTCAGGAATTCCTTACACAGAAAGGTGATGGAAAAATCGACGAGGACACCGGAAAAGCCCACAATCCCGAACTTTACAAACTTGAGCAGAAACGCCGGGGAAAAGAACTCGTTCATCGGGTGCCGTTCACAGGTTACAACTGGACCAGGAGGACGGTGTTTTTCTCGTCGCGTATGACTTCCACACTGATGGTCTGTCCATGTTTCAGCCTTGATAACCGCGACATGTATTCGTAGATGTTCCCCACTTTCAAGCCGTTGATGGAGACAATCACATCCCCTTTCTGAAGTCCGCCGCGGTAAGCCGGTCCGTCCTTGGTGACCCCGTCGATCCGGAGGCCGCGTTTCTCGGTTCCGGCAAAATCGGGCATGATGCCCAGGGTTACCTTGAGCTTGCGTCCGGTGCGCGGTGCCGCCTTGCTTCCTGATTCCCGGAAGGTCAGCGGCTGGCCGAGGCGGTCCACTTCCATGATGACCGATTCGGCGAAACCGGCAACCTTTGCTGCATTTCCGAAGTCCACCTTTTCAGTGTCATCAAACGGGGTGTGATAATCGGTATGCACCCCGGTATTGAAATAAAACACCGGGATATTCGCGGCATAGAAGGCAGCATGGTCCGACGGGCCATAACCGTCGGGGGCATGGGTCACCTGGAACGGAAGGTCCTTTTCATGAATCCGGAGAAGGGAATCGGATTCCTGCGAGGTTCCCGTTCCGCTGACCGAGACGGCATTCTTATCGGCATCGAACCGTCCGACCATATCGAAGTTGAACATTGTCCTGATGCCTGATAACGGGACCGGGGGATGGTCGATGAAATACCGGGAACCCAAAAGTCCCATTTCTTCGGCGCTGAAAGCGGCAAAAATGACCGGCCTCTCCAGGAGAGCCCTCTTTCGTGAGAGCGCTTTCGCCAGTTCAATCACCATGGCCGTTCCCGATGCGTTGTCATCCGCTCCGTTATGCACTGCAGTCGTATCCGGCATCCGGGAGTTGGAGCCGGGCCCTCCCAAACCGAGGTGGTCGTAATGCGCCCCTATGACCAGATACTGGTCTTTCAGCGCGGGATTGGTGCCTTCCAGCATGGCTACCACATTCGTGGTCATTTGCTTCTGCTGGATAACCTCGGCGGAAGCCAGCAAACTATCGGTCAGCAGCATGCTCTTCGGCTGTTTCCCATGAATGATCAGGGCATCCAGACTATCGGCCGTAACTCCGGCCGATAGCAGGAGTGAATCAGCCAGAGACCGTTTCAGATGAATCACCGGTATGCCGGCTGTTACTTCGTTGTTTTCGACCACCAGGGGGATTAGGCGGTCGTCTTTCTCCATGCTTCCCGGTGTGACCAGGAGCACTCCGGCTGCCTGTTTGTCTTTTGCGGTCAGTATCTTGCTCCGGATGTCGCTGTACGGGATGAACCTGCTGTCGGGATTGTCCGGCTCCGGATCGGCCCGGAAGATCATGACCCATTTCCCTGCTACATCCATCCCTTCATAATCGTTCCATCGAAGGCTGTCCTGCTCAATATCAAAACCATATCCAACGAAAACGACCGGGGCGAATACTTTTGCATTCGATGTAAAGGCCAGCGGCACATAATCCTTCATAACCCCGTATTCGGCGCCGCGCAGATACACAATGTTCTCTCCTCCGAGGCGCACGTCGGTAATCACGCCGAAATATTGAAAGCCGTTATCGCACAAGGGAGTCAGCCCGCCTGAAAGGAATTCCTGCAGGATGTACCTGGCAGCGACGGCGGCTTCAGGTGTTCCGGGCTTTCGACCTTTAAGCGAATCGGAGGCCAGGAATTCCACATGCTTCTTCAGCTCCGATGCGGTGATCGCGCCGGTATCCTGCGAAAAGACGGAAGCATTCAGCAGGATGAAAAATAAACAGAGAAATTGGGTTTTCATGTTGACAGAAATTGGGAAAATGAGAAATTGATAAATCGGGAATGTGTCATCTGTTATTCGTCAGTCTTCAATAGTGGCAATCCTGTGCAATCTTGTGCAATCCTGTGCAATCTTGTGCAATCCTGTGCAATCCTGTGCAATCTTGTGCAATCCTGTGCAATCTGATTTAAACAATGGTTCCTCCTCCAACCACAACATCTCCATCGTAGAACACTGCGCTTTGGCCGGGGGCGATCGAGTCATTGGGACTGACAAACGTTACCATTACCTGTCCGCCACCGCAGGGTTCGATCCTGGCATCCCGGGCTGCCTGGGCCGAGCGTATTTTACACTGAACCTCCATGGGCACATTTAGCCCGGTTACAGAGATCCAGTTGAGGTTGGTTACTGTGAGGGAAGTTTCCCTGATCTCATCCCTGGTCCCAACGATCACACGGTTGTGACCGGCGTCCAGTTTCACCACATAGAGTGG
>Ga0233425_10007480_pt1 | contig 15315 bp, 10 predicted proteins | sample Watercolumn_Towu_2_FD_181712 | JGI IMG/M metagenome (GOLD analysis project Ga0233425, IMG submission 181712) | Freshwater microbial communities from Lake Towuti, South Sulawesi, Indonesia - Watercolumn_Towuti2014_140_MG | ecosystem: Environmental > Aquatic > Freshwater > Lake | place...
CTACGATGCGGCTTCGTTGCGGGAGTGGATGCAGTCGGCGCCGCAGGAGGAGGTGGGACGCTTGCACATGCGCCGAGCGGAGCTGGTGTCGAGTCAGGAGGACACCGCCAATCTGGCGCAGTTCCCCGAATCGTTGACAGACGGCGAATTGTCGCTGGACCTCGAGTACCGCTTTGAACCCGGTGAGGAGGACGATGGGTTGAGTATTACTGTGCCGCGCGAGGCGCTGGGCCAATTGAACGCAGCGCACCTCGAATGGATGGTGCCGGGTCTGCTCGAAGAGAAGCTCGTGGCCCTGATTCGTTCCCTGCCCAAACCGCTGCGGCGCAACCTGCTCCCGGCGCCCGACACGGCGCGCCGTGCCGCGCAATTGCTTCCATTTGGGGAAGGACACTTTCTGGACGCGGTGGCGCGCACGCTGAGCCAGCTGTCCGGTGAGTTCATACTGCCGGAGGCGTTTTCGCTGGAGAAGCTCTCGCAACACCTGCGGATGAACGTTCGCGTCACGGACGACGCCGGCACCGTCATCGGGCGCGGGCGGGACCTGCAGCAACTGCGACTGCGGTTCCAGGTCGCGGGCCGCGAGGAGCCCGGCGTGGTGTGTGACTCGCGCTGGCACCGTGATGGCATGACGCAGTGGGATCTCGTTGATTTCCCGGAACGCGTGGAAGTGCCCCGCGGCGACTTCCTGCTCGTGGGCTATCCGGCCCTGTTGGACCGCGGCCGCGACGTGTCTCTGCGACTGCTGGACCACAAGGCCGACGCATTGCGAGCGACGCGCGGCGGGCTGCGCCGCCTGTTCTACCTGGCCGAGAAACGCGAGTTGCAGTCACAAGTGCACTGGCTGCCGCGCATCGACGAGATGGAGTTGTTCGCCGCTTCCCTGCGGCCCGCGCGCAATTTGCGTGACGAGCTGACCGCTTTGCTGGCTCAGCACGCGTTTGTGGACTCGCAACCGGTGCCGCGTTCCGTCGAGCAGTTCGCGGCGGCGCGCCGTCGGGGTGAACAAGAACTGCCAGTGGCCGTGCAGGATCTGGCTTTGGCACTCCCGCCGCTCTTCGAACAGTACCACCGGGCACACCGCGAGTTGGAGGAGGCAGCGGCCTGGCTGACTCACGATCAGGCTCGCGACATGCGGACGCAGTTGGACGAACTCACCGGCCTGAACTTCCTGGTGGAAACGCCCTGGGACTGGCTGCTGCACTACCCGCGTTACTTCCGCGGAATCTGCCTGCGCTTGGAAAAGCTGCGCGCGGGAGGAGCGGCGCGCGACGCGGAAGGCATGGCCGAATTCGCTCCCCACCTGGCACGCTACCGCGACCGGGCTCGGTTCAACGCCGCACAGCATGTCTTTGATGAACAATTGGAGGAATTCCGCTGGATGCTCGAGGAATTCCGCATCTCACTCTTTGCGCAACAGGCGGGGACCGCCCTGAAGGTCTCGTCGCCACGACTGGACCGCCAATGGTCCAGAATTCGCTAATGAGTGTTCCCGGAAGTTCGAGTAGAATTGCAGGACGTGATCTGCTCGATGATGACGATCGCAGCGAGAGGAGGTTCTCATGGCGATGTCGCGGGAAGAAGCCATCGGTCTGGCCAAAGATGTGGCCAAGCAACACCGTTGGGTGTGGACGGGGGAAATCCGCGCCACGTTCCACAAGCCCATTCCTGTCCTGGGCTGGATCCTGCGCCAACGTCCCGTGTGGCGGATCCTCTCGAACGCGGACGACATTGGCTACAACGTGATGGTCACCATTGATGCCGAGACGCGGGTCGTTTTGAGCAAGCGTTTCGGATCCCGTTGAGCCCTTAGGGACGAAGATGAACGTCGAACTGGTCTTGGACGCCCAGGCAACGCTCGGTGAAGGCGCGATCTGGCACGCGCGGGAACGACGGCTCTATTGGGTGGATATTACGGCCGGGCGCGTCCACGCGTTCGATCCGAGTACCGGGTCGGACCGCTGCTGGGAGCTGGGCCAGCCGGTCGGTACCGTCGTTCCCCGGGCTCGGGGCGGGTTGATGGTGGCCTTGCATCATGGCTTCGCGGCGTACGACCCAGACAAGAAGGAGTTGACTCCGTGGAGCGATCCGGAAGAGCACCTGCCACGGAATCGCTTCAACGACGGCAAATGCGATCCGGCCGGGCGATTCTGGGCCGGCACCATGAGCATGGACCGCGAACCGCAGGCGGGCAGTCTGTATTGCCTCTATCCTGACGGTAATGTACAGGTCCGCGTGCGGAACGTCACCACGTCGAACGGCATCACGTGGAGCCTGGATCAGAAGACGATGTACTACATCGATACGCCCACGCGCCGAGTGACCGCGTTTGACTACGACGTGGACCGAGGCGAGATCTCCCATCCGCGCACTATCCTGGCGGTTCCCGAAATGAACGGCAAGCCGGACGGCATGACCATCGACGCGGAGGGGATGCTGTGGATTGCGCATTGGGACGGCAGTCGCGTCACACGCTGGGATCCACGTCACGGCACGCTGCTCGACACTATTCCCGTACCAGCACAGCGCGTAACCTCCTGCGCCTTTGGCGGACCGGAACTCAAGGACCTCTTCATCACCTCGGCGCGCAGCGGCCTGACGGACTCCGAACTCGCGCGGCAGCCCCAGGCCGGAGGGCTCTTCTGCGCTCGGCCGGGAGTGGCCGGCGTGACGGCATTCGAATTCGCCGGATAGCCGGCGCTCGCTCTCAGGAGGAATGAACCGTGTCCCATACGGTAGTGATCTTCGGCGCTTCGGGAGATCTGACGAGCCGCAAGCTCATCCCCGCCATCTATGCCTTGTTCCAGAAGAAGCGCCTGCCAGCACTTGAATCGCCAACTCCACGCTGTCTTTGCCGAAAGCCAGGTGTACCGCATCGACCACTACCTGGGCAAAGAAGCGGTGCAGAACGTCCTGGTTCTGCGGTTTGCCAATACCATCTTCGAGCCCGTGTGGAACCGCAACTACATCGATCATGTGGAAATCACCGCGGCAGAGTCACTCAAGATCGGCCACCGTGCCGGTTACTATGATACCGCGGGTGTGCTGCGCGACATGTTGCAGGGACACCTGCTGCAATTGCTCACGCTCGCCGCGATGGAAGCTCCCGTACGGTTCGAGGCTGAGGCGGTACGTGACGAAAAAGTCAAGGTCTTGTGCGCCGTGCGTCCCATGCAACTCGAAGATGTCGCCACCGACACACTTCGCGGTCAGTATCACGGCTATCGCGATGAACCAGGTGTGCGGCCACACAGTCAGACGGCTACCTTCGCCGCGTTGAAACTGCACATCGACAATTGGCGCTGGCAAGGCGTCCCTTTCTATTTGCGCAGCGGGAAGGCCATGTCCTGCGGAACGACGCAATTGGTCATTCAGTTCCGCCAACCGCCGCACATGCTCTTCGAAGATGGTCCGCGCGATGATCGCGAATCCCACCGGCTCGTGATCCAGATTCAACCGGCGGAAGGCATCCAGTTGCACTTCCAGACGAAAGTGCCGGACGCGGGGATGCAGCTGCGATTGACCGATCTGAACTTCCGTTTCCGCGAAAAGTTCGCTGGCCCGATGCCCGAAGCCTATCAGCGCCTGCTGTTGGATGTCATGAACGGCGATGCGAGCCTGTTCGCCCGATCGGATGAGGTGGAAGCAGCGTGGCGCATCGTGGACCCGATCCAGAGGGCCTGGGATGAAAGTGCCCAGCCTCCTCTCATGCTCTACGATCCTGGTGAATGGGGACCGGTCGAATCCGCCCCCTGGATGGCGGAGCAACAGCGATTGTGGTTTGACACGTGCCCCGTCCTGCCGTAGCCGCCGCTGCCGGACGATTCCTGCCGGTGCGAAGACCGCTGCTGTGAAAATCTTTGAATGATGCCATTCGTTGCCGCGCAACGGATTTCACTTGGCGCTGTGGCCGGTCTCCCGACCGCGCCACACGCGGCCGGATCGAGGACAACGCGGAGGCATTGGCGGTTTCGTAGCGTGGGCTTCAGCCCACGGCAGGGCACCGTCCGCAGATCTACGTGGGCTAAAGCCCACGCTACCATCGAGCTGATTGAGGACATCCGACGTTGTGGGAGACCCGCAGTCGGTAGACGGCGGGGTCAGGAGACCCGCGCCCAGCGCGTGGGACGTTTCCGAAGATGTTCACAGCACCGGTCAGGAGACCAGTGCCCAGCGCGTGGATCACACGAGGCCAATTCTTGCTGGCTCGGTTCCGCCAGGCTCTCAGCGGCTTGCGCCGCTCCGTCTCGGCGTTGCGTCTGGTCGCGCAAGTGCCGGACGGATTGCTGCAGCTGCGGAGACAACGCGATGAGATAGGCTGTCACCTGCCATTGCTGCTTGTCGTCGAGGATTTGCGGAGGGTCTCCACAGCAGCAATTCCGGCGCCGCCCGCGCCAATGACCACAATCGTCCTCGGTTCCGCCCTGCCGTTGTTCGTCGCGGCATTCCCGGACGGTTGCGACTCGTCCCGACCAATCCGTTCAAACTGATCCCAGGAAGCGCCGCATACGGGGCAGTTGTCGATCGGCTCCGTACCTGTGTGGACATGGCCGCAGACAGCACATTGCCAGGCTGAACCTGAGGTGGTCATCACAAACTCCGTTGGAATGCGCCAATCTCCCGCCGACCCGTGAACGCTCGCCTCCTGTTTAATGTAGGTCCATGATGTCGTATCTTGATAGGCACAACAAGCAGCACCGCCGTTTCCAGAAGGACCGTCGTCATGAAGCGAGCAGTCGCAGTGGCGATCCTCACATTCGCGGGGTGGAGTTCGATATCTGCAGCCGAGCTGACGTTGGTCCGCGATGGTCAGCCCGCCAGCGTCATCGTCACCAACGGCCGGCCATCGGAAGGTCAGGCTCAAGCCGCGACCGAACTCCAAGAGCACATTCGGATCATGTCCGGCGCCGTGCTGCCGATTGTCAAAGAGAATGAGCTGCCGCCCGGCACCGACCGGACATTGGTATTGGTCGGCCCCAGCAACCTGGCCGAGAAGCACGGTGTCGACACCGCGCGTCTGGAGCCGGAGTCGTTTGTCGTCAAGACCGACGGCAGCGTGTTGATCCTGGCGGGCGAAGATGGTGGCAGCAAGACCAACGCCCGCACCGGCACGCTCTGGGCCGTATACGATTTTCTCCAGGATCAATTGGGCTGCCGCTGGATCTGGCCGGGAGACATCGGACGCGTCGTCCCGCGGCGATCGACCGTGACCATTGGACCGCTGGACATCCGCGAAACACCCGTGATTCAAGTGCGTGACTTTCGGGCCGTCAACCAGGAGAAGCACCGAGTCGGCTACGAGAAAGAGGGGTTGGGCCGGTACTTCGACCTGGGCGCGACATACAATCAGCTGGCAATCGATGAGACCACCTGGATGCGCCGGATGCGCATGGGACGTTCCTTCAAGCTCTCGGCCGGTCACGCTTTCACCGATTGGTGGGAGAAGTACAAGGATTCCGAACTGGAGATCTTCGCACTGCAGCCGAACGGCCGGCGTGGACCGCGGAAGAACGATCGGCCAGACTTCGTGAAGATGTGCGTCTCCAATCCGCGATTATGGGAACTCCAGCTCGCGCCGTTGCAGAAGTATGTCCGCGAGGGGGCGACGGGCCTTTCGCTCAACTCCTGCGAGAACGACGGCAGCGGCGGCTTCTGCGTCTGCGACCGCTGCCGCGCCTGGGACGGTGCTTCCGCGAGGCAGGTTACATCCGCGGCGAAGGCGGAAGACGGATCAGAGGTCGATGGCAGCGCGGCCGGCAGTCTGGACCTGCCGGAATCGTTGTCCAACCGTTATACGCGCTGGTACAACGAACTCGCGCGGCGCGTCCGCGAATTGGACCCCAAGGGTCGCGTGATCGTCTACGCCTACAGCCGCTATCGTTCTCCGCCGACGCAAATCGAGCGCATTGAACCCAACGTCTGGATCGGCTACGTCGGCTTCAACGCATATCCGCGCCCGACGGAATATCGCCAGACGGCCATCGACGAGTGGATCGGCTGGTCCCGCCGCGGGGCGACCGTCTTCTTGCGCTCCAATTCCTTGTTCTACTGCGGCGAAGGAGCTCCGTACGTCGTCAGCCACCAATTGGCGGAGGATCTGCAATTCCAGGTGACCAACGGACTGCGAGCTACGGACTTCGACTGCCTGCAGGGCTATTGGGCGACGACCGGACCCAGTTATTACGTGCTGGCCCGCCTGTTGTGGGACACTCAGGCAAACCCCGATGACGTGTTGGCCGAGTTCTATGGCGCCTTCGGTCCGCTGAGCCCAATCGTGCGGGAGTACTATGACTACTGGGAGGAATTCACGGTACGGCTCGGCAATGACCCGAAGTTCTTCGGCCTGACGCGGACGGACAGGCTGCGCGCCTATTCGCAGATCTATTCCGAGTCCGTGATTTCCGCGGCACAGAAGATCCTGGACAAAGCCCCGCCGCTGTTGGCGCAGGCCTCGGCCGAGGAACAGGATCGATTCCGGAATGTGACGCTCGGGCTGGAGCATGGCCGCTTGCTCGCCGAGTCCTTGAAAGACGGCAAGACGGCCAATGGACCCGAGGGCGCCAGACTCATGTCTTTCCGGCGCGAGATCGCGGCCCGAAACGTGGTGAATGTGTATTGGACGACTTCGAAAGAGATGCGCTACCAGGTGTTTGACAAGTAAGGAGCCTGACATGCAACGGAACTCTCTGCCGGTATCTTGTTCACGTCGTGATTTCCTCTCCGGCTGTGCGGCCTGCTTGGGCTGCGCGGTCGGGTCTGCCTGGCTGCAACCGCAGGCAGTCCGAGGCGCGGAACCCGCTCGTGCCGCCGCCAAAATCCGCCTGGTCTTCTGCGAAACGAAGAACGACAGCCCGATCTGGCCCAATATCGGCTACGATTTCGACACACGCCGTAATCGTCTCTTGCAGGTTCTGCGCGATGGTTGCCCGGGAGTGCAGTTCCTTCCGACGCAGGTCATGGATGACCCGAAACATGCCGCGGAGGTGCTGCAGGCCGACGGCGAAGTGGACGGCTACCTGATTTGCCTGCAAGGTCTGGGTTGGAGAAACGACGTCGCCTCGCTCTGCGGGACAGGCAAACCCACGTTGCTGGCGGACAATTTATTCGGCGGATCAGGACTGTTCCTTACCCAATTGCCCGCCATCATGACCTCCGGCAAGCCCGTGGATTGGGTCAGCTCCGCCAATGATCAGGACATCGCGGCTTCGGCCGCGAAGTTCGCACTGCTGAACACAGGCAAGCAGGCCGCCGAAGTGGCCGCTGCCTTTCGGGCCGTGCGCCGGGAGCGCACCCCCACGGCCATGGACTGGACCTGCAAGGAAGACAAAGTCGCCGCGCCCGACTTTGACAAGGCGCTGCAGCGATTGCGCGAGACCAAGTTGCTCGTGGTCGGCGGCGGGTGGGGCGGGGACGAATTCCGCAAAGCCGCTCAGGACACGGTCGGCGTACAGTTCGTGCCGCTGGCCTTCGAGGCGCTGGCGGAAGCCTACGCTCAAGCCGATGCCAGGCAGGCCGATGAGGCAGCCGACCGCTGGATTGCCAGGGCGCAAGAGGTTGTCGAGCCGAACCGCGAGGAGGTCCGCAAATCGGCCCGCATGTACGTGGCCATGAAACAACTGACGGAGAAGTTCGCTGCACGCGGGATCAGCGTCAATTGCCTCGGCGGCTTCTACGGCGGGCACATGCAAGCCTATCCGTGCTTGGGCTTCAGCCAACTGAACGACGACGGCTTCGTTGGGGGCTGCGAGGCGGACCAGATGTCAGCGCTGACCATGGTCACGATGGGTGAACTGGTCGGACGCCCCGGCTTCATCTCCGATCCGGTCATCGACACGTCCCGAAACGCCATCATCTACGCGCACTGCGTGGCCATGACGAAACCCTTCGGACCGGAGGGCGCCGTGAATCCGTACCGCATTCGCAGCCATTCCGAGGACCGCAAGGGCGCGGCTCTGCAATCGTTGCTTCCGGCGGGCTATCTCACGACGACGCTGGAAGTCAATCCCGTCACGCGGCAGATCCTGATGCACCAGGCCAAGACGATCGGCAACAACCCCAGCGATATGGCTTGCCGCACCAAGTTGGAGGCCGCCGTCAAAGGCAGCCTTGAGCAGTTGACTGAGAATTGGCGCATGGGTTGGCACCGCGTGACGTTCTATGGCGATCTGGCGGATACCGTGCGTGAACTTCAGGAACGACTGAAATTCGAACTCATGATGGAAGCGTGACCGGAAACAGCGAGCACCGGCGAGTTGCGGCGCGTCGTTTCAGGCTCTGGTGCCGCGGCGGTATCGGCTGGACGTCGCGCCATCGACACCTTCGTAACCGCGGCTGGCGCGGGTATTCCTGGGAGAACAGTCGATGTCCACACTCCGCTTGCGCGCTTTCGCGTGGCTGATGATCGCACTTTGTTCCTCGGCCGCCGCGGCGGCCGAGGGCAACTCGGAACCAACCTCGCAGAACAACGAGCGTCTGCGGCAAGGCCTGCGGCAGATTCCGGCGGCTGATTCGAATCAGGACGGTGTGCTGACGATGAGCGAGGCGCGCGCATTTCTTGCGCAACGCGCGCGCTCGCCGTCTCCGCGGAAGTCCGGCGGCAAGACCAAGACCGGCAAAGCGCGGGAAGGGACGGCAGTACCTCCCACGTTCGCTGACGTGAAGTACGGACCGCATACGCGCAACGTGCTCGACTTCTGGAAATCCGAGCAGGACGGTCCCCGCCCGCTGGTCGTCTTTATCCACGGAGGAGGTTTCCGCGCGGGAGACAAATCCAAAGTGCGGGGTGACAAGATCATCCAACAATGTCTGGACGCCGGCATCTCGTTCGCGGCCATCAATTACCGGTTCCGGCCGGAAACACCCATTCCCGACATCCTGCGCGACTGCGCGCGGACAATTCAGTTCCTGCGGTCGCAGTCCGTCGCCTGGAACATCGACAAGAACCGGGTGGCTGCTTACGGCGGCTCGGCCGGCGCCGGCACGTCCCTGTGGCTGGCCTTTCATGACGACCTGGCGGATCCCACGAACACAGATCCTGTGTTGCGCGAATCATCGAGACTGACGTGTGCCGGAGCGCAGTCCTGCCAGTTCAGCTACGACATCGTGAAATGGAAGGACCTGTTTGGTGATGCGGCCGTCGAATACCAGGTGGATGGCGATTTGCCGGCATTCTATGGTCTGCAGACCGAGCAGGAATTGCTGGGACCGATCGGCCAGCGCCTGCGCACGGACTGTGATATGGTGGGGATGATCACGCGGGACGATCCGCCGGTCTTTCTCAGCACCAACCAACCCGGCGGGGAGGTCAAGGACCGTGGCCACCTGCTGCACAACCCTCGACACGCGCAGGCAATTCAGCAGCGTTGCGCAGCGGTGGGAATCGAGGCGATTGCCAGCTTGCCGGGCCTGGATATCCATCCCCCGGCCGGCAAACCGCAGGAACTCTTCGAGTTCCTCTGCCAACATCTGACCCGATAGCGAGGTCAATCGGCGAAACGCCGCGCATCGAACTTGTCCAGATGCTGGCGCGGATTCACCACCACCAACTCGCCGGGTTGCAGCGGCTCGGACTGCTCTTCATTAATCGCCACGGTCTGGCCGTTCGTGGAACTGATCACGACCTCGCGAGTGTCCCAGTTCCTGCCGCGCTGGATCAGGCAGAAGGTTTGCCCTCCGTGTTGATATACGGACTGGACCGGAATCTGCAGTGCATCGTCGCGCTGCTCGACCTCGATTTGCACTTCCGCCGTCAATCCCACGCGCAACTCGGGAGGCGGATCGAGCACCTTGACGAGCGCGCCGTATTGTTTTGTCGTCGCGCTCCAGAAGCTCGACGGCTCCGCATACTTGTTCACCTTGGTGACTTCCCCACGCAGCGTGCGGTTCTCCATGGCTTCCACGCGAATCGAAGCCGGCATCCCCTCGCTCACGAGATGAATCCGCGATTCGGCAATCTCGGTTTCGATCTGCATGTTCGTGGGGTCCGGCAAATTGAACAGCACTTGCCGTTCGCGCACCATGGCACCGGCTTCCACAACGAACTCGGCCGTTCCGTGATGGTCCACCAGGTTGGCGTACACGACCTGCCCATCCTGGGGAGCGCACACGCGGCACTTGGCGATTTGCCCATCGATCTCGTCGAGCTTGCTGACTTCTTCGTCGTAGCTGGCCTTTTCCGTGCGGTAGGTGACCTCGGCGGCCTTCACAGCGCTCTGTAATTGCGTCAGCATCTTGGGCTTGGAGTATTCTTCCAGGGCCACGGCCTTGCGCTGCGCCAACTGCAGATCGTTGCTGGCCGCATCCCTGCGAAACTCTTCCCCTTCCAGTTGCAGCATGGTCAGGGCGCCGCGGGCCACCATCCGCCGGGTGGAATCGTAAGACAACTCCGTTTTGCGCAGTCCTTGCTCCGCCACGGAAATGGCATTGTCCAGCGTCTCATCCAATTCCGGGTAGGTACCTTCGTTGTACTCGGTGAGGGCCATGACCGCCGTTTCGTACGTGGCCTTCGCCTGAATCATGATGGCTTCGCGGGAGTTTACCGCGATCTTCTGTTGCCGCCGCTGCTGTTCGAGCGCTGAGGAATCGAAAGTAATCAGCCAGTCGCCTTTCTTCACCCACGTGCCCTCGGGCACCAGATCAACAATCGAGGTCGAAGTTCCGCTACCCGTTCGCGCGCGGATTTCGCAGCGAACCTCGACATTGTTCGCGCTCTCCACTTCGCCCTTTTCGAGCACCACGTGCAGATAGGGGCCGCGCACCACCTCCTTCACGCTCGGCGGCGCCGTGACCGGACCCTGCGCCGAAGACAGGAATAGCCAGGCACCACCCGCGACCAACGCCGTCAGCAATACGGCCACCACCAGCACGGAGGCCGTGGATCCCCGACGGAGTGCCCGGCGAGCGGCGGGCTGCCAAGCAGTATGGGAACGTGGCGGCGACATGGGTGCGTCCCTATCGGCAATCAGGAGTTGGTCACCTCGCCCTGATTATGCATGATCGTCTGGCAACCTACCACACGGTCAGGCACGCGTTCATCCGGATTATTCACCACAAAGGCGCAGAGGGTGAAGGGAATGGCGAGTCAGGCAAGCAGTTTGGCAACGATTCGGATTGGACCGGATCTGACAAGCCGTGAATTCCGCCTCTTGTGCTTTCCTCTGTGGCACAAATCGTCAGAATCGTGACTTCTCGCGCAAAGTCCAGCGACCAACGGGAGCGGGCTATTCGCCCGGTGCGGTAGCACCGATTTGGCCGGCGGTCCTACCGCCCTGTGTTCTCTGCGGCTCGGTGGAGGCTCTTCCGGTTTCGGGCATCATCCGGGTTCACGGTCTGGCCCGCGCATAGCCGTACTCGAGAAACCAGTTCCAGGCATCACGTACACTCTCGACGGCCGGTCGCGTTTGGTAGCCGAGTTCCCGCTGGGCACGCGCGCTCGAGTAGTGCTTCGGCAATTTGGCCAAGGCCACCGCTCCCGAGTTGAGATCCGGTTCCTTGCCAACGACCTTGCCATATAAATCTCCCAGCTTGCCGCCGATCCAGAACAGCGCGGGTCCGGGCCTCCCCAGCGGCTTGCGCGCGCCGGTGATCTCGGCGAACATCCGCCAGGCATCGAGATACGACATTGTGGTCCCGGCCAGGATGTACCGGCGCCCGGTCTGCCCCAGTTCGATTGATCGAATGATGGCAGCCGCGACGTCGCGCACATCGCAGACACTGAAGTGCCCGCGCGGCGCCAACCGCCCGCGGCCGCTCGCCACTTCCAGCAGCATGCGCCCGGAGGAGGGCTTCCAATCCCAGGGCCCCAGCATGAATGCCGGATTCGTAATGACGACGTCCAGACCGCGTGCCATTTCCTCCAGAACGACCTGCTCCGCGGCACGTTTCGAGAGGACGTAGTTGCAACGGATAGGCGGCGCCAGCGGCGTTTCTTCGTCGGCCGGCTCTCTTAACGATCTTACGCCGATCGCGTCGCAGCTGGACACGTGAATCATCCGCACCTTGGCGGCGAGTGCTGCCCGAGCCACATTGCGCGTGCCCTCCACATTTACCGCTTGATGCTGCTCCATCAGGCTCCTGCCCAGATGGACGAATCCGGCGGCATGGATGACGCAGTCGATGCCCTGGCACGCACGGATCATGAACGAAGCGTCGCAGACGTCTCCCCGGGCGAAATCCACTTCCAGGCCCACAAACGATCGCGGGATTTCCTTGTCGCGCATTTGAACACGCGGTTTGATCCCGGCAGCCAGCAACTGACGCGTGATATTGTTGCCGACCAACCCCGTCGCGCCCGTTACCAATATCCGTCTGGCCACGGCCTCAGCACCTTCTACTCATCCCCAACGCCCACCGCGCTGTGTTGCCAACGATGAGAATCTTGTATTCCTGCACGAAGTCCCACGACCAACGGGAGCGGATCTTCAGGGCCATGCGACAGCACCCCATTGGCCGGCGGTCCCATCGCCCCGTGATTATGCCGTGCACGGCACTCTTGGCAAAGTGCAATCAGCCGGACAGAATCAGGATGCCGTGCTCGCTCACGCGGAGCGTCACTGTGGTTGTCACGTTCCGCGTGACGAAACAAGGCGTCAGTCCGCGGCCACGAATTGGCTCAACCCCAACACACAATCAGACGTTGTTACCGGATCGTCTTCGCACACGTCGGGCGTGCGTGAGACGATGACGAAGAGAACGTATGCGTTCACGGGTCGGTGAAGAGACGGGGATCGGCCCATGTTTTCGGCCGACGTCCGGTACTGGCGGCAAACCGTGAACGCCGAAAAATGCGCCAATCCCCCACCGACCCGTGAACGGCTAATAGAGAACGAATCATGACCAGACCGGTCATCGAGACCCGCAATCTCCGAAAACGCTACGGTCGCGCGGGCGGCATTGAGTCCGTTGACCTGGCGGTCGAAGCCGGACAGATCTACGGTTTCGTTGGTCCCAACGGAGCCGGCAAGACCACCACGATCCGCGTGCTGCTCGGCTTCCTGCGCGCCGCGGAAGGCGTGGCACGCATCTTCGGTCGGGACTGCTGGCATCACAGCCACATCATCAAACGGGACGTCGGCTACCTCCCGGGCGACTTGCGGCTGTATCCCTGGCTGACCGCTCAGCGAGCCATTTACATTGCCAGCCGCGTACGGGGCGTGGATCTGGCGGATGCCGCCCGCGAACTGGCGGCGCGATTCGATCTACCAATGAACCAGCGAGTGCGCACCATGTCGCGCGGCATGCGCCAGAAGCTGGGAATTGTTCTCGCTCTCGCCCATCGGCCTCGCCTATTGATACTCGATGAGCCCACCACGGGACTCGATCCCCCCATGCGCATCGAACTGGCCAATTGCCTGCGCGAACGAGTGGCCGTAGGGGATACCGTGTTCTTTTCCAGTCACTCGCTGGCGGAGGTCGAACAGCTCTGCGATCGAGTCGGCATCGTCCGTGACGGGTGCATGGTGGCGGATGAGTCGATTGTCGAGTGGCGGGAGCGCGCTCCGCGCGTCGTGGTGCTTCGGTTCCACACTCCGGCAGCAGCAGCCGCCGCTGTCCCGCCCGATTTCCTGCAGCTAACGCGACGACAAGACACGGCCTGGTACGCGACGCTGCATGGCTCGTCCATCCGGTTGATGCAGTGGATCGCGACACAGCCAGTGGCCGATGCCGCGGTTGAACGGCCCGACCTCGAAACGCTGTTCCATTCGTACTACCTCGCGACAAGAGGGCCGGCATGATTCGCGGAGTGCTCGTCAAATCGTTCTGGGAATCGAATCTGCCGACGCTGTTGTTCGGGATTGCGCTGTTCCTGGTGATGGCAATTCTCACGTTTGTCATTCCGCAACTGCAGAAGGAGATCGGCCAGGCACTCGCGCAGCTCCCGTTCGCCAAGAGCTTTCTGGCCGCCTTGCTGGGGATCGACGTGGATCAAGAGATGACCGCCCAGGTACTGCAGTCGGTGGTCTGGGTCCACCCGGCGGTTCTCGCGCTGGTGTGGGCGCATGAGATCGTCTTTTGCACGCGCATCCCGGCGGCGGAGATTGACCGGGGGACCATCGACGTGCTGCTCGGCCTGCCCGTTTCGCGGCGCAGTTTGTATGTGGCCGAGACCCTGATGTGGCTGGCGACGGGTTGTGTCGTCTTGGCGATGGGCTCCGCCGGTTACTTCGTCAGCGCGCAGCGCATTCTGCCGGAACTCCGTCCCGGTCTGGATCGCGTTCTGATGGTGCTGGCCAACCTGTTCGGCGTCTATGTCGCCGTGGGTGGATTGGCGTTCCTGGTTTCGGCGTGCAACAGCCGCCGCGGCCCGGCCATCGCGCTGGTATTCACGCTGGTCCTGGCGTCCTTTCTGCTAACCTTTCTCGCACGGTTCTGGACCCCGGCGCAGCAACTGGAGTTCTTGAGCGTGCTCCACTACTACCAACCGGCGCAAGTCCTGCGAACCGGCAACCTCCCCGTTCGTGATCTGGCAGCACTCGGCCTGGCCGGCGCGCTCGCCTGGACCGCCGGTTGCGAAGTGCTCGCGCGCCGCAACATCTGCACTGTTTGACCATCGCGGTGATGGGATGATGGGGTGATGCAAGAAATCGTCAAATGAACGAATAGTCACCCTCTCACTGGCCCGATAGGACAACTCACGCTGTCATGGCGACAGACGTTGCGCAGTCGTTGGCTTTCATCAGCCTTCGCCGCAGACGCACTCACCTTGAACGGCCGCCGGATTGAGCCCCAATTCAGAGCGTCCGGCTTCCACCTTCGACCCTCCCTTTGGAGGTCGTGCGGTTTTGGAACCATTTGGACTTAACGACTTAGATTCACCCTCCCGCACGTGCGGGAGGGTCGGCCGCGAAGCGGTCGGGGAGGGTCTTCCGAACCAGCAGTGAATTCGATGAGCAGCGGCCCGGTAGCCCTCTCCGGGCCTTCGGCCCGACTCTCCCAGAGGGAGAGTGAAGCAAGAGTCACGACAGTGCGACCACTTCTAAACCGCACGACCTCCAAAGGGAGAGTGAAGCCGTCACGCAGCGTACCCGGTCTTTCGATTCTGGTTCCGTTCCCTTTCGGGGGATGCGCAACAAAGCCGTGCCAACTCAGGAACCTCATAGCCCCCAGTTTATTAACGTTTTGTCAGGCCACCCCATCACCTACTCCGGCGCGACGGCCTCGAATCCGACGTCGATGTACTGCCCGCCCGCGGTCTGGTGGCATTGGACTGCAATCACGTTGCGGCCGGTCCGGAGCGCAGCGCGCGCCATGGCGGAGAGATCTTCCAACTCGTAGGAAGTCGTATAACCTCCGCGCGTCAGTACTCGTGTGCCGTTG
>Ga0233425_10007481_pt1 | contig 15314 bp, 15 predicted proteins | sample Watercolumn_Towu_2_FD_181712 | JGI IMG/M metagenome (GOLD analysis project Ga0233425, IMG submission 181712) | Freshwater microbial communities from Lake Towuti, South Sulawesi, Indonesia - Watercolumn_Towuti2014_140_MG | ecosystem: Environmental > Aquatic > Freshwater > Lake | place...
AGACCTTTGCTGTGTGCTGTTGCGCTAAGGGTATTCCGTTTGTGTTCAGTGGCGTACAAAGTCTGAAAATCAAGGAGACCGACAGAGTGGCGGCACTTATTGCCGAACTTGCCAAATTTGGCTACCTGCTTCACGAGCCTCAACACGGTCAACTGGCGTGGGACGGCAGTACTCTTCCTGTCAGCCAAGAAATACCATCCGTAAAAACCTACGAAGATCACCGCATGGCTATGGCTTTTGCACCACTGGCAATGGTTAGAACTATCATTATTGAGGAACCCAACGTGGTATCCAAATCATATCCTAGATTTTGGGATGATTTTGGATTGATTGGTTGATTGAGTTCGTTAGGTTAATTGGTTAATCGGTTCATATGGTTTATTGCGTTTTGAGCTGATGGATTTTGTTTGTTGAGGGTGTGGTGCTCGTGTTTGTATTTTATGCTCATCTGCACTAATCCCAGAGGGATGAAATGATAATAGAATCAATCAGATAATACCAAACCAAACCCCGAAGGGCGTGACATAATAACCAAAAATGAATATCACCCCTGTCGGGGTTCCTACTGCTTCAATCTACATACGCTATTGTAATTTCAGCCATTACGGCTTTCCACCAAGTTTAATTCTTAAAGAGGAAACCTCATTACATCCCCTCTTACGGAGGGGCTTGGGGAGGCTCTTCCTACTACTTTGTCAATTCCTGCAGCACTTCGTATACGATGGGGCAAGTTTCGGCATTTTTGATGCTAAGCTTGTAGATTTGATAGAACTTTTTGCGGTCGGTGTGCGGGTATTCGCGGCAAGCTTTGGGTCTGTGCTCGTAGATGGAGCAGTAATTGTCCGCACCTAGAAACGGACAGGGCATGGACTTAAATACCATGTCGCCATCTTCATCTACTTTGAAATACAAATCCATCACATCCGACGATTTTTTTCGCAGCGCCTTGGCAATTCTTTCTATGTCTTTGTCTGTAATCAAAGGACCGAGCGTTCTACAGCAGTTGCCACAATCCAGGCAGTTGGTCTTTGACGAAATTTTATGGTGTAAGAAATGAATTTCTGAATCCATAGACTCCAACTTTTTCTTGTTTTTGGAGTAGTATTTTTTCCATTCTGATGAAGCTTTTACTACAAGAGCTGGAAGTGATTTGTGGTCTATTGAATTACTCATCTATTATATCTTTTTCAGTATACAAAGGTATTGAATTAAAGTTTATCAATGAAATTGTAATGCTGATTGAACATTTTTTTGTAGCTTTGTAGCCGTTTTGTTTATAAAATGATAAAATATTATGAGTCTATTAAGTAATGTATTGGGACAATATAATGAACCTCAAAAGGTCAAAGCCGCAGGTGTGTATCCTTATTTTCGTCCTATAGAGTCTGACCAAGATACCGTAGTTACGATTGATGGAAAACGAGTGCTAATGTTTGGGTCTAACAGCTATTTAGGTTTGACCAATCACCCAAGACTAAAAGAAGCATCCATCAAAGCGATCGAAAAGTATGGAACTGGATGTGCAGGCTCACGTTTCTTGAATGGAACTTTGGATATTCATATTGAGCTGGAAGATAGATTGGCTAAGCTTGTAAATAAAGAAGGAGCATTGGTGTATGCTACTGGTTTTACCGTCAATTCAGGTGTGGTGCCAGCCGTTACTGGTCGTGAAGATTATGTGATTTTTGACGAATTTGATCATGCGTCTATCATCGAAGGTAAACGTTTGACTTTTTCTAAGCAATTGAAGTTTGCTCACAATGACATGGAATCTTTGGAAAAAGTATTGAAACGTTGTGAACCTGATAAAGTAAAATTAATAGTAGTAGATGGAGTATTCAGCATGGAAGGTGATGTAACCAAATTGCCAGAAATTGTTGCTCTTTCTAAGAAATACAATGCCTCGATTTATGTTGATGAAGCACATTCGTTAGGTGTGTTTGGAAAGACTGGTGCTGGTGTGTGCGAGCATTTTGGTTGCTCTCAAGATGTAGATTTGATAATGGGTACTTTCAGTAAGTCACTTGGAACCATTGGAGGTTTCATAGCTGCTGATAATAATATCATCAATTTTTTAAAACATCACTCTCGTACGTTGATTTTTAGCGCCTCAATCACTCCTGCCTCTGCCGGTTGTGTTATAGCCGCCTTGGATGTGATGAAAGATGAACCATGGCGTCAACAAGCTCTTTGGGATAATACCAATCGTTCTAAAGATGGTTTCATGAAAGCTGGATTTGAAATTGGACATACCGAAACACCCATTATCCCATTGTATGTGCGTGATAATACCAAGACTTTCCAATTGACAAAAATGTTGATGGATGATGGTGTTTTTGTTAACCCTGTTGTCTCTCCTGCAGTACGCTCTGAAGATTCATTGATTCGCTATTCATTGATGGCGACTCATACATTTGACCAGATAGATGAATCAATAGAAAAGATATCAAAAGCAGCACGTGCTCTAGGTATTATCGAATAAATTATTAGAATTTGGAAACAAGAAGAATAGGGCGAGTTTGGACATCAGGCTGGTTCTATTCTTTTTTTCGAGTAAGTCGATACGTCGTGAAATAAATCGGCTAAAACATTCAACTTTCTATTATCAGTGGTGGTTTTAAATTGATAAGGAAGCTCAATCAAGATTAATAAAGAAAATTATGATAACTGTCTCAAATCTTGCCATTCAGTTTGGCAAACGGGTTCTATTCTCTGATGTGAATCTTAAATTTACCCCAGGTAACTGCTACGGTGTGATAGGTGCTAATGGTGCTGGAAAATCTACCTTGATGCGTATACTTAGTGGTGATCTTGATCCCACACGTGGTACTGTGCAGTTTGGTGTTGGCGAACGTCTTTCGGTGCTTAAACAAGATCACTTTGAATTTGACGAATATACCGTGTTGGATACCGTTATGATGGGACATACAGTTCTGTGGGCTATCAAAGAGGAGAAGGACGCCATCTATCTCAAAGAAGATTTCTCAGATGCAGATGGGCTTCGAGCATCAGAACTCGAAGATAAGTTTACAGAGATGAACGGTTGGAATGCCGAGAGCGATGCAGCATCGCTGCTTAGTGGACTAGGCATCAAGGAAGATTTACATTATCAGTTGATGAAAGACCTTACAGGTATGGAAAAAGTACGGGTGCTGTTAGCCCGTGCTCTGTTTGGAAAGCCAGATAACTTGCTACTCGATGAGCCTACCAATGACTTGGATGTGGAAACAGTGATGTGGTTGGAAAATTATTTGGCAAATTATGAAAACACCGTTTTGGTCGTGTCGCACGACCGTCACTTCCTCGATGCAGTGAGTACGCATACCGTGGATATTGACTTTGGAAAGGTTCAACAATTTCCAGGTAACTATTCCTTTTGGTATGAATCTAGTCAACTTGCTCTTCGTCAACAACAAAACCAAAACAAGAAAGCTGAAGAGAAGAAAAAAGAATTGGAGGAGTTTATCAGACGCTTTAGTGCCAATGTGGCTAAATCCAAACAAGCTACCAGCAGAAAGAAAATGCTCGAAAAACTCAATGTGGAAGAGATTCAACCCTCTACACGTAAATATCCAGGTATCATCTTTACACCCGAACGTGAACCTGGTAATATGGTTCTCGAAATTGCTGGGCTGGGTAAGACTGCCGATGATGGAACAGTGCTTTTCAGAGATGTGAATTTTAATGTTGAAAAAAACGATAAGATTGTCTTCCTATCTCGAGATCCTCGTGCTATGACGGCATTCTTTGAAATTATCAATGGTCATGATAGTTCTCATCAAGGTACATACAATTGGGGTATTACCATTACTCATGCTTACCTACCACTTGATAATTCGGATTTTTTCAATACCGACCTGAATTTGGTTGATTGGTTAGGACAGTTTTCAAGTGATACCACCGAAGCCTTTATTAGAGGTTATTTAGGAAAAATGCTTTTTGCAGGTGAGGAAATTTACAAAAAGTCCAGCGTGCTATCAGGAGGTGAAAAAATGCGTTGCATGATATCACGTATGATGCTCAAGAATGCAAATGTGATGGTCTTGGATTCACCCACAAACCACCTTGATCTTGAATCTATTCAAGCCTTTAACAATACCCTTATAGCTTTCAAAGGAAATATATTGATGTCTTCACACGACCGTGAGTTTATTCAAACCGTTTGTAATCGTATTATTGAATTGACACCCAACGGGATTATTGATAAGCAAATGGATTATGATGATTACGTTACTTCAGAAGAAATCAAAGTTGTAAGAGATAGAATGTATAAATAACGAGATTCATCCCAATAAGATTATCAGCCAGCTTCCTTATCAGATAGCTGGCTGATTTGTATTTGTTGTTAATTTCATATTACATTTAATTGTTTATCGTGTTATATATTGGAATTATAACTATTTTTGTTTGTCTTACTAATGTAAAAATGTTTTTTATCTATACTCATTGATGTTTTTTATCATCGAGTAAAAAAATGAATATATATGACATCTTCGCGCAAGCCATTACGTTTTATAAATAGAGAAATTACGTGGTTGTATTTCAATAGTAGAGTTTTACAAGAGTCATTTAACCCAGATGTGCCATTGTTGGAACGATTGAGATTCTTAGGAATTTATTCTAATAATATGGACGAGTTTTACAGAGTAAGAGTTGCTCTTTTACGACGTATGGACGAGTTAAAACTGCGACTTCAAGCCACTAAAGATAAGCCCGATGTTATTCTAAAAAGAATAGCTAAAATGACGGCTGCTATGCAACCAAGTTTTGAAGAAGCATTTGAAACTATTGTTCAAGAACTTAAAAATGAAAAGATATCATTACTTGATCATACTCAACTGAATCAAAAGCAATCCGAATTTGTTCATAACTTTTATGACAGTCAATTATTGGATGCCATTACTCCTATAATTTTATATAGATCTACACCATTTCCCGAGCTAGCTGACGATCGAATCTATCTTGCTGTAAAATTGCAATGCAACGATAGACCCAAAGATAAATTGTATGCTTTAATTGAAGTGCCTAGTGGAGAGTTTTCTAGATTTTTAGTGTTACCAACTGATTGTGAAGGAGAAAGTTGTAGTTCCATCATCTTGTTAGACGATGTAATACGACTTTGTTTGCCAGATATTTTTAAAAGTTTATCCTTTGATATTCATCATGCTTATACAGTAAAAATTACACGTGATGCAGAAATGGATATTGAATCCGAATTTGGAGAAAGTCTGGTCGATAAAGTTTCTAAAGGAATCAAAAGTAGAAGATTTGGTGATCCTCTTCGTTTTGTTTACGACGAAGAAATGCCTTCTGATTTGAGAAATTATATTCTTAAACAGATGGAATTTAAAAAAACGGATGCTATTATTGCTGGAGGTCGTTATCATAATTTTAAAGATTTCATTGGTTTCCCAAGTTTGGGTCGTCAAGATTTGGTTTACAAGCCCAATATAGCTTTGTCTAATTTATCAATAAAACAGTCCAAATCAGTTTTACAAGCCGTAAAACAATCTGATCTATTTTTACATTATCCCTATTTTGGTTTTTCTCAATTTGTGCAATTGCTGCGTGAGTCTGCTATTGATTCCGAGGTTTTGGGTATCCATATCACCTTATATCGGATGGCAAAAAATTCTAAAGTGGCTCGTGCTTTGATATATGCGGCTAAAAATGGCAAACAGGTTACTGCTGTGGTTGAATTAAGAGCCCGTTTTGACGAGGAACACAATATTTATTGGGCAACGAAAATGCAGGAGGCTGGAGTAAATGTTATTTTTGGAGTAGAGGGATTGAAAATCCATAGCAAGATGACCCTTATCCGAATGAAAAAGAACAAAGGAATAGCCGCAATCAGTACCGGTAATTTTCATGAAGGGAATGCAAGTGTTTATACAGATTTTACCCTGTTTACTGCCGATAACAATATCGTTTCGGAAGTTGCTCGTGTCTTTGATTTTATCGACCACCCGTTTCAAAATCTTCGCTTTTCTCATTTATTGGTTTCACCTCAAGAAATGCGAAAGAAAATCTATGGCTTGATTACTACAGAGATAAATAATGCGAAAAAGAAGCTTCCTGCTTTCATAAAATGCAAAATAAATCATATAACAGATCAATACGTTATTATGAAGCTATACGAAGCTGCAAAAGCTGGTGTTAAAGTTCAATTAATCATTCGAGGCATGACTTCTATAATACCAAATCAAAAGGAATTGAAAGGTAATTTGGAGATAGTGAGTGTCGTAGATAGGTACTTGGAACACAGTCGGATTTTTGTTTTTTGCAATAATAACAATCCGAAATATTACATCTCGTCAGCCGACTGGATGCGTCGTAATCTTGATGGGCGAATTGAAGTTGCAGTACCCATTTATGACAAACGAATTCAAAATGAATTGGATATTATCTTAGATTATGGTCTTAGGGATAATGTAAAGGCTCGAATCGTTGACGAACATGGTGATAATGAGTTTAAGACAAACGATTTGCCATCTTTTAGATCGCAATCTGAATTGTACGATTATTATGTAAGGCAACAGGAGCAAGGGTGATTCATCTTATCATCCAACTTTGAAAATAACAGCCTTATATGCTTTTGTGCAAATGATAAATAATCTTTAAGGTCGTATTAGAAATAATTAATCAATCACTATTATCACTTCGAGCTAATAGTGATAAAAATATATTGCTGATGAAATTAAGAAAAGTGGCAGCTATTGATATTGGTTCAAATGCTGTAAGATTGTTGATTAATAGTGTCCATATCGAAAGTGGAAAAATGACGTTAAAAAAAGTAATGTTATTGCGCCTCCCTCTACGATTGGGTGAAGATAGTTTTACTTTAGGCAAACTAAGTGAAGTTACTGAAAAAAAGCTGGTTAAATTGATGAAGTCATTCCGTTATTTGATGGATATTCATGAAGTGGAAATCTATAGGGCATGTGCAACTGCTGCCATGCGTGAAGCAAAAAACGGCATGAAAATTGTTGAGAAAATCAAAGAAAAAATTGATCTTAATATTGAAATAATTTCTGGTAGTGAGGAGGCTAAAATGATTTATGAAAGTCATATAGCTGATCAATTAGATCCAAATAAAAGCTATATCTACGTAGATGTTGGTGGGGGAAGTACCGAAATATCATTAATTCAGCACGGCGAATTACTTCAATCTCAGTCATTTAATATTGGTACTGTTCGAATGTTAAGAGGTAAAGTTAAGGACAGTGAACGAGTAAAAATGCATAAATTTTTAAACTCGATTAGGCTTGAATATGCTCCATCTGAAATTATAGGATCGGGAGGGAATATCAATAAACTTTCAAGATTATCAACTGATTCAAAGAAAAAAAGAATCTCGCTCAATCAAATTGTGAAATTACATCAAGAGTTGATTTCTTTGACTGTGGAAGAACGAATGATCAAGTATGAATTAAATCCTGATAGAGCTGATGTGATTGTTCCAGCTTCTGAAATTTACATTGATGTAGCTAAACAAACCAATATTACCAGTTTCTTTGTGCCAGCTTTTGGATTGGCTGATGGTATTGTTCATCAGTTATCAAGTCAAATGTCTAATGAGGAATTGAGCTAATGCTGTTCCAAAGCATCAATTTGTATTAAACCCGAATTTGCTCATTAAATTCAATCTCTTGCAATTTACATAAAATTAAAATTTAAAATTATGAATCAAGAAAACTGTTGTAATAACCATTCCAAAAACTACAATGGTGCTAATGCATCTGGAGGTGCTGTCTATGGATTAGGACTGATTGGTGCAGCAATCTATTTTATTTCTCATGCTACTACATTTTGGTTAGGTGTATTAGGCTTTTTAAAAGCTATTGTATGGCCAGCTTTCCTAGTCTATGAAGCATTGAAGGCTTTGGGTGTGAGCTAGTAGTATAGCATATTTATCTACAAAAGGCGCCAGCGGACTATTCTGCTGGCGTCTTTTTTGTGTTTACAATTCGAATTAACCCAAATTATACATTAGCTAATGAGTAATCGCTATTTAATACCGTTTGCACAAACAATATAGTCCAATATCGACTAGGTCTCATTGATACTATTTGTTTGAAGCAACGGCATTAACAACTGTAGACATAAAAATGACTTTGGGTCATTTTATATGTTCAGTTGGTATAATAAGTTACCAAAGCTTTTTTCAATACCCTTGGACTAATTAAACTTTCTATAGTTTAATGCGGTGCCAATACATATTGTATAGTAGATTGAATCATCGACGATATTGTACTATTCTTTGAGTATTAGCGCTTTGAACTTTAAAAATGTTTTTTCAAAATTTCTACAAAGATATTACAATACTTCAAAAGTCGACTGTAAATTGTGTTTGACGAATTCTAGATCGGGACTTTGTCGTTAAATCAAGGTGATGCAAGTTAGATTTACTACACTCAGTTAGGACGGGGTTTGTTCACTTCTGTTTCTACAAAATATATCTGAAATAAAAAGTACTAACATACAATGTAATAGGTGTGTCTGATGATGTTTTACCGCTATTATCAGCAGTTATCATTGGTATGTTATAGAATTGTAAAAAATGTATTTATTGTTCTAAAATTCATAGATGTTGTACAACATAAAAATACAAAGGCATGCCAACTGTAATATTTATTGGGAAAGTTAAAGCGAGTGCCATAGGCAAATAAAGTCCAGGATCTGCTTTTGGCACACTATTTTTCATTGCAGCAGGAACAGCTATATATGATGCACTTGCTGCTAAAATAGCAAACATAAATCTATTACTGATGTCGGATGTAACTAGCGAGCTAAGTATTCCAAATAAGCATCCGTTAAATAAAGGAATAATTATTGCAAAAACAATTGGGAATATGCCAAATGAAAATAATGACTTTAATTTTTTCCCACTGGAAATATCCCGTAAAAGCTTACAAATACTCTGCGATTGAGTGCAAAATAACTCTAGTTCTTAAAATGCTTTGATGAACAATGCTCCAAATGTATATGCTACCTTTATAAATCAATACCAGAATAGAGGCAACCACTGTATATTAGTTTTTCAATTTGAATAGTTAAGGGTTACAAAAATCGCAATATTGAGGGTCTTCAAAATGCTTTTCAAAAGGATATTCTTTTTCCATTTTAAATGTACATTTGTGGCAACTATAAATATGTTTAATTATTGATTTGGTTGGTAAACCACACAGTTCGCAGGGTAAGCCTTTTTCTTCGCCAACAATTCCAAATCCTGGTGTGCCACAACTAGGACATAACGATTTAGCTTTATTTACAAGTTTAATAGTAGCCTGCTCAATGACTTTCATACGGGTAGGGTTAAACATTGCCCTCATATCAGTTTCTGCATAGGCCGTACCATCTTCATTCTTAATTTTATCGAAATTTGTTATCAGTTCTTCTAATGACCTGCTATCCTTAATTATGTAAGTAAAGTTGTCTTTTCCCCTTTTTAAAATTATACCATGAGTAGGGAATCCTATTTTGGATGCAAACTCAATGAGCTCATCATTAGATCTAATTTCTGATCCATTGAAATTGGTGTTTAAACTTAGTTCTCGTTCAATAATTTCGATATTGTTTTCTCTATCCATCAACATAATAAGTTCATTATCAGCATGTGCTAAAAAAATGCTGGGATGAACCCCAAAAGAACCTTCGTTTGCTATAGCTAAATTAATTCCCGTAGCCTCAATGGCCATTAGACATTTATTTCTTAAAGTAGTAATGGGGTCATCTTTTCTTTCTATTTCACCCGAAAATGTACCCAACTTGTCTGTATCCAAATCTGTGGGATTTACACAAATAAGCCCCAATTCATCATTTAGAATTGGGGCAATTACTTCTTCTTTCTTATGCTTGGTTGCTATTACTGCTTTTCTTCCTTTGAAGAATTCCATATTATCTTTCCATTTTTTTTGATTTTTCTAGTACTTGTTCTTTTAGTTCTTGTTTGTACAAAATAATCTTATTCCTTATTTTTTCTTCTTTTGCCGATACAATTTGTGCGGCAAGAATCCCAGCATTCTTAGCTCCATTTAATGCAACAGTTGCAACAGGTACACCGCCAGGCATTTGTAAAATTGATAGAACAGAATCCCATCCATCTATTGAATTGCTCGATTTTATTGGCACTCCGATAACCGGTAAGGGTGAAATTGCCGCAATCATCCCAGGTAAATGCGCTGCGCCGCCTGCACCTGCAATTATTACCAAGATACCACGTTTGTGAGCATTTGATGCAAACTCATAAAGCTTTTCGGGGGTTCGATGTGCCGATATTATATCAATTTCATATTGAACGCCAAATTGTTCAAGCATTTCCGCAGCTTGTTTCATTATTGGCAAATCAGAGTCAGAACCCATTACAATGCTTACTAATTTTATTTCCATGATGTTACCTTTATTATCTTTTTTACTTGTTCAGCTTTTTCTAAAGCACTTTCCAATGAAGATGCCAAAATAGTGACATGCCCCATCTTACGGTATGGCTTGGTTGTTTTTTTCCCGTACAAATGAATTTTTACTCCTTCAATAGCCATGCTTTCTGTTAGACCTTCATAAAATACCGGACCTTCATAATTTTTATCACCTAAAATATTAATCATTACAGATGGAAGCTTTATTTTCGTGCTGCCAAGAGGCAAATTTAAAATAGCACGTAAATGTTGTTCGTATTGAGAAGTTATAATACTTTCAATAGTATGATGCCCGCTATTGTGAGGCCGAGGAGCCATTTCATTTACTATTACTTCGCCTTTTGAGTCAATAAAAAATTCAACTGCTAGCAATCCCTCCATATCTAATAGCTCAATAATTTTACTTGCAAAATTAACCGCTTTTTCGGATTGTTCTACTGAAATTGAAGATGGACAAATTAATTTGTCAACAAGGTTTGCAGTAGGGTCAAAAAGCATTTCAACCACTGGGTAGCATTTTATTTCTCCATTTTTATTTCGTGCAACAATAACTGAAATCTCTTTTGTTATTTCGACTTTTTCTTCAATTACTGATGCACCAGTAAGAATATTATTCAAGTCTCTAGGCTCATTTATAACTGATACACCTCGTCCATCATAACCGCCCTTTCTTAATTTTTGAACAAAAGGGTATTTAATTTTACCATATTCAATAGCTTTTATTATTTCGTTATTTGAATCGTAGATTATAAAAGGCGAAGTTGGAATTTTATTCTTTGCAAAGAATTCTTTTTGCAAACCTTTGTCTTGTATTAGCTCTAGAATATCAGGGTCTGGTACAATTTTTTTACCTTCAGATTTGAGCTTTTTTAATGCTTCTATGTTTACATTTTCTATTTCAAAAGTTAGAACATCAACTAATTTACCAAATTCGTAAACTGAATCAAAATCTAAATAGCTTCCTTTTATGTAATGCGAAACAATACTTCTTGCAGGACAATTCTCATCGTTGTCTAAAACATATGTTATTATATCCCACTTGCTGGCTTCTTGTATCAGCATTTTCCCAAGTTGTCCACCTGCAATTATTCCAAGTTTCAAATTTGAAGTACCTAATCTTTCCATTTTCTTTCTTTATTCTGTTGGGTTATGGTTTTGGTCGTGGTTTGTACGCAATTTTGCTTGCAGTATCATTAAGTTTATGATTTTCAATACGGATCACAAAGTATTAATTTAATACTAATGTTCAATTTAAATACGATGCACCACTTTGCTCTGCCAGTCGCGAACTTGTTTCTGAATATCCCCACTTCTGATGCAAAACCCTACATTAGCAGTAGTCGTATTATTCAGACATTCGTTTTATTTGTTGCAAAACATTTGTCCAGGCAGTCTGTGAATGTTGTAGCGCTTGTTCATTTGAGAAACCTATCTGTGTCAATGTAAGTAAGGTTTTTCCGTTTGCGTTGTCAAGTTTGTATGTTACCAACGAATAATTTTCTGGTATGTCTTCAAGTCCCGAAAAACCACTCCAATATGAATATTGTATTATTTCGTTAGTATTGATATCAAGTATTATTCCTTTATCCTTGTATTTGTGTCCTTGATATTCGCCTTGAAAAATTATTTCACTTCCTTTTTTCCAATCGGTTATAGTCTCTGTCCCGAAAAGATAGACTTTGATTTTTTCAGGATTGGTCAAAGCGTCCCAAACTGTTGCTTTGTCTGCATATATTTCAACGCTGATTGTTGTAATAAGTTCGTTATTCATATTTTGTTTTAATGTCTATTTATATAGTTTTGAAGTTGTTCTAACAATTACTGGTGTGCAATTTTAGACAAACTAAGCTGGCTTAATGTCTTGTAAATCAAAATGTTTTCAAACTTAGATATCTGTGCTTTATGCAAAGATATTTTTTTTCTATAACCCTACCTCACTTTTTTTTAATTTTAATTTATCCAGCGGGCTGTGCTTAAGTAGTATGTTAAGTTTTATAATTACAAATCTGCGGTAGCGGGAACAAACCTTGAAAATTGCACTTAAATCCCAATATTTTATGACCGCGTGTTGTGTGTAGTTTTTTATCTTCTTGCTCGTTTATCATTCGGGATATTTATCATTCCACAACCGTCAACAAGCCAAATCCCTTTTTCTTTTTTAATTTTCATAGTTAATTTAAAATCAGGCCAATCAACACCTTTTAAAATCAAATAATTTGATTTATCGTCAAATGATTCGATTAAAAAACCTTTATCAGGATAGTCATGAGCATCAAATATTGGGTCTGCTTCGATTCCTAATTCTGGGTCATTTTTATATCCCTCGTCAATTATTCTTTTCAATTCCTTTTTAAATCCGTCTGTTGTTAATTTATTAGAATTAACCCAATCTATAATGTCAACAGCCTTATTCATTTTATTCTCATTTTTCACATAATCATTAATGAAAATTAGTGCATTATCAGTCTTGTTATCCTTTTTAGAACCCATGACTTGCGAAGCTTTGCTATTATTAGTTTTTATCTGAAGCTTGTCCGCAAGATATAAATCCAAGTATCGTAATTAAAATTATCAATCTTGTCATTTTGTTATTTTTCAATTTGTTATCAATAGTTTAGTCTGTTTATTACAAGTTGTCAGGTCGTATCGTAAAATGTTGACTAACGTCAAATTACACTTTAGTTAAATATCTAAATATCAACATACTATAAAACTACACTAAATTATCTCATTTACACGTTAGCTTAGGAAATTATCGGAAGTTTTCCGAGTGTGGAATTACATACAACGGTTGGCGGTATGAAACGTTGGGGAGTACGGGCGATTCATTATCAAGTTACAAGGAACTTTAGGCGAGAGACAGCCCTTGAATTACCCACCACTACGGCAATTTTTTATACCGCGTGTTAGTGGCTGGGCTTTATTCAATTTCATCGTTATCAAACAATTTTAGTTGTTGTCTGTCTGCATCTTTCTGTTGCCGAATTTTCTTTCCTTTGGGAGTTTCAAATGAAGCATTTTCATCATGTCGTTTCAGAACAGTTAATACAGAATAATTTGAGTTGAAAATATTTCCTAAATCATCAATTTTCCGTTCAATTTCCATAATGCAATCAATAAAAGTTCCATTTTTAAATGGAATACCTTCTTCAACAACATTGTCCTTAAACTCCTTGTCCTTCATTGAAAATTCAATTACAGAACCAAGTTTATTGTAAATACCTTTCCATTTATATTTCCCTTTTTTCAAGACAGGAGAAATAATTTCGATTGTTGCATTATCATCTGTTAATGGTTCTAAATTATCACTTTCAAGAATAAACTTCTCAAAATCTTTTCTTTCAACAACATTAGGCTCTTCTAATGGTTCTTTTTTTTCATCAGTCTTGACGGTTGAAATCTTTTTAACCTTCGGATAATTATTCAAAATCTTATAGAAATTCGACTTGTGCTTTAAAACCTTAACATTATTATTAAGTATGTATTCTATTTTCTCAATATTTATGTTTGTCGAATTAATTTTCTTGTCTTCTAATTCTTGCTTTAGTAGAGCAATACTTAACTTCTGTGCTTCAATATTTAATCGCTTCTCTTCTATGCTTAATTCCTGTTCAATCTTATCAAGTTTAGCTCTTTTTGGTGGAACTCTTGAAATTAAGACCCCAAGTGTTGCAACGGCAAGATTAGCCAAAGCCATAATTGCTTGACCTTCTGCTGTACCTAAAAATGTATATAATTCAATTAAGCCACCTTCATCATGGGCTTCCGTTTCAACTTTAATTTGAACATTCAGTTCTTTCGATATTGTTCCTACAATTTGTAAAAGTTCATGTTCACACCTATTCCTTACAACAGCATCCATTGTATGTGTCTTGTCATCATTACTAAACCAGTAATGAAGTTCAAGTTTATTTGTCAATGTATCATTTGTCATAAGTTGTAGTTGTCTTTTTTTGCCTTGCCGCTAACGACCGAGGCTATGGGCATTTGGCGGTTTGCGGGAGCGTTCACTGTCGCACAGCGACAAGGTGAATGCGGGAGCAAAACCTGCGAAATGCACGTCAGCCAGCCAATGGACATAGGCGTATGTTATGGGCTAGGCTTTTCTTTTGATTAATTAGTTCTCTAGTTATTTTCAATTAGTCGTTTCTTTTTTTTGGATTCGTCCGTTTTTGTCAATATGATATTCTACTTTGCCTCTTGATATTTTTAAACTTCCTTCAACAACATCTGTCTGCTCCTTATTTATATCCGAACGTTTTACAGTATCAAGGACAGTGATTGTTCGGTTTTTATTAATAGTCAAATGTTCAATAGCTTCATATCCCAAATCTTGACCACTTTTCACATAAAAGCTAGTTGAATCTATCTTATTTCCTTTCATGTCATATGTAGTCAAGAATGGAACAAGCCCCCAGTCTCCCATTGAACAGTCGATAATACCAATTGTCATAGTGTCTCGATAATAAATTCCTAATGGTTGACTTGCCCAAACGTGTTTATATTTCTCAAAACCACTTTTGCTGAAATTCCTCGACAAATCAGGAAATTGTCCCAAAGGGTTATGTTTTAATGGTAAAGGAATGGTGTCAAGAGTCGAAATATACTTATCAAAGTCAGAATCCAACTGTTTTACATTTTCAACTTCACTTTTTACACTTACCTTTTCTGTCTTTATGTTGCAACCACATAAAAGAGTCATTGATATGATTGACAGTATTATTTTTCTCATATTTATTTTTTTAAGCTTGCCCATAACACCGAAATACCCGCAACTCAAATTCCTGTATGCGCAACTCAGTTGCGCATATATCCGCCATATCTATAAACTTGCTATTTCTTATGTGTTTGTAAATCTATATGTTATGAAATATGCAATATTTTTATTGTTGCGTATAC
>Ga0233425_10007482_pt1 | contig 15302 bp, 10 predicted proteins | sample Watercolumn_Towu_2_FD_181712 | JGI IMG/M metagenome (GOLD analysis project Ga0233425, IMG submission 181712) | Freshwater microbial communities from Lake Towuti, South Sulawesi, Indonesia - Watercolumn_Towuti2014_140_MG | ecosystem: Environmental > Aquatic > Freshwater > Lake | place...
CGATGAATTTACCGGCCGCATGCTTCCCGGCCGTCGTTACTCCGAGGGCTTGCATCAGGCACTGGAGGCGAAGGAAGGCGTGGAAGTAAACAAGGAAAGCCGTACTTTCGCGACCGTGACTTTTCAGAATTATTTTCGGTTGTATGAAAAATTGGCGGGCATGACCGGCACGGCGGCGACCGAAGCGGAAGAGTTTAATAAAATTTATAATTTGGAGGTAACGGTTATTCCGACCAATAAACCATTGGCCCGTCGCGATTTATCGGATCAGATCTACGCGACAGAAATGGGCAAGTTCCAGGCTGTGGTCCAGAAAATAAAAGAATTAAATGCCAAAGGTCAGCCGGTCTTGGTCGGTACGGTATCCATTGATAAAAATGAAGTGCTGAGCCGATTATTGGAAAAGGAAGGCGTGCCGCACAAGGTGTTGAATGCCAAACAACACGAAAAGGAAGGTTCGATCGTGGCCCAGGCCGGAGCGGTTGGAGCGGTGACGGTGGCGACCAATATGGCCGGTCGCGGCGTGGATATTATTTTGGGCGGTTCACCGTTTAACAAAGAAGAATATGATAAGGTGGTGGCTCTCGGTGGGTTGTTTGTCATGGGTACGGAGCGTCATGAGTCTCGACGCATTGACAATCAGCTGCGCGGCCGCGCCGGTCGTCAGGGTGATCCCGGGGTTTCTCAATTTTGCGTGTCCATGGAAGATGATCTGATGCGCATCTTTGGTTCGGATCGGATCAAGAGTTTGATGCAAACTTTAAACATTCCGGCAGATATGCCGATTGAGAATCGCATGATTTCGAAATCCATTGAGAATGCTCAGCGACGCGTGGAAGATTATTATTTTGACACTCGTAAGCATCTCGTGGAATATGATGACGTGATGAATAAACAACGCGAAGCTATTTATCGTCGTCGTGATGAAATATTAGTCGCGGTCAAAGATAATCCTCAAGGATTAAGAGCGACCATTCTCGAAATGTTGGAGGATGAAATTGAACAAGTGGTTTCATTTCATACCGCGGAATCAAAAATGGGGGAATGGAATCTTGAGGAGGTCGCGCAGGTGGCTGCCACCATTTTTCCGGTGCCATCCACGTTAAAAGATGATTTGCAAAAAGTTTATGATGACGCGCCGACCGATGGCCATGAAGCGGAGATTAAAACTCGCATTATTGAACATCTCATGGGTTTGGCCAATGTGGCTTATGATAATTTGGCTGCGCGCATCAAAACTCAAGCCCCGCAACAAGACTTTTTGCCGATCATTGAAAAAGAAATTTTATTGCGCAGTATTGACAATCTCTGGGTCGATCATCTCGATGCCATGAGTCTGATGCGGACCGGTATTGGTCTGCGTGGTTACGCGCAGCGTGATCCATTGGTGGAATACAAAGCTGAGGCCAGAAATATGTATTTGGAATTGCAAAATTTGATTCAGAAACAAGTGGTTTATTCCATATTTAAAATTGGGATCAGCCAGAAAGCCGCGCCCGCCATTAAAAATGATACGCCAAAAGACATTTCTTATTCCGGTGGCGACGAGAGTGGACAATTCGCGGCCAATGATGATCCGTACCAGCAGACAAAACATAAAGAATCAAAGCCGGTCAGCACCCATGACTATGACGCCTCCGGCCGCAAGATCGGCCGCAATGATCCGTGTCCATGCGGCTCTGGGAAGAAGTACAAAAAATGCCATGGTGCATAATGTGAATTATAAAACGCCTCAGATTTCTGGGGCGTTTGCGTTTATAAGATAAACGAATTTGTTAATCATAAAAATATTAAATTAGCTTTAAATGTGATTATTTTGTATAATAATTGATGAATTATTAAGTCATTATTCAATATGATGGGTCAGTCTCAGGAGCGTCAAACAATGCGTTCAACACCAATACCGGAAAAAGCGCGGGAAGCTATGGAACGGTGGGCTCGAGAAGTAAAATCTCCGGCTAGGATTGAAATTCTTAAACCTCAGACCATGGAGGAATACGCTGCGGTCGAAGGAATTGAGTTGGCGCAAATGGAGTCGCATGTAAATGAAATGATGCAAGCCTTGGTGGCAGAGGCCAAGGTTGATAAATATGAATTTGAAACTTCACTGATAGAAAGATTGTATCAATATTATTGTTGGTCGCGTGATACGGCTTTGCGAAAAAAATATTATTGGTTGGAACGTTTTGATAGTTTGGAAAGTTTTATGCATGTCTATGGTCGACGACAGACTGAACTGGTGCGTTCGACTTTGATCAAGTATGTGGGTGATTTTGCGAGGTTGAGGGTCCACGATGTCCAAATCTTAGACCCGATTACCGTCAATCAACGAATATCAAATAAATACCGTATTTATAATGCTGATGTTCAATGGGTGGTGATGCCCGAAATAGGTTTTTGGTTTCGAGATGAATCATTACCCGAATATGTCAGTGCGGATGTTTTGGAAGAAGTTTGTGAATTGTTGAAGAAAAAAATGCCCAGTCCGGATTTCAGTCATGCCAGCGGATCAAAAGCTCTGGAGGGTATCGCTGCCGCCGGGGCGATCATGTCGAGTATGAAAGCGAGAGAACGTCGGTTGAAAATCGGTACCGGCGAACAGGTGACTTATGCCCGCGAGAAACGAACATTGGGATCGGTATATGTACATGAGGGTCCGCCGTTTGAATCCGGTTATGCGACCAATACTTGGTTTGATGATTATCATGTGGCGTATGGAATAAATGAAAAACGGCAAGAAGCTTATCTTGAAAGTATTGATTTTAAATATTGGCATGGCCCCAGAATTTATCGTGATCACAGTGAGGGTACAATGTTGGGACCGCAAGTTCCTTTGGAATCCGTGGATGTAGTTTATGCCTGGAAAAAACATGAAACTGATATGAAAAAATGGATGGCGATTAATTGTCCGCATGCGAAATTTGTTTCTTTGGAAGCAAATTATATATATTGGGGCAACAGAAAAGACATGTTAAAATTAGCGCAAGCGCAAAATTTGTCTGAGCGTCAAATGTGGCGGAAGGTTTTACGGGAAGGAAAGGTGAGAATTTAAAACCCAAAAATTAAGTAGTATGAGTTTATCAGCGTTCGAACAACCGGCGGTAGAAATGAAAGAAAAACCCATAAGGGTAACTGTTTTAACTCGAAAGGAGTTGGATGATGTTATTTATAGCAAATCCACCGGGGATTTAAAAAAGCGATTTCGACCCAGTGAGGAGGGAGGTGTTTTTAAATATTTTTACGCTCGAGACGTGTGGGTCAACATAAATCGAGATTTAGACAAGGAGATCTTTTTCCCTGTAGTCAAGGAAGGCGGGAAAATAGTGGCCATCGCCAAAATTCAAAAGAGTCCCTATGAAGAAAATTTATTTTGGGCAAATTATATTTGCGTAGATCCGAAATATCAGGGGCGCGGTCATGCCACGCGTTTGGTGAGAGAAATTTTGCAATTTGCCAAAGATCACGGCGTGGCAATAAAAAATTCATTTTATACCAAAGAGGGTGAATTGAAAATGAAAAAAATCTGGGCGCGATTAGTGCCGGAGTATGGTGTGGAGTTTAGAGAAGATGCTATATAATTTATGAAAGAAACATTTCAACCAGAGCCATCAATCTGTGAAGGCGAAACCGATGAAGAGGTATTTCGTTCCTACATGGAAGATTTGGATTTGAAACCAGAAGATTTTAAGGGCAAGATCTTGGATGTGGGCGCAGGTACGGCGCAATTCGCCAAATGGGCGAGAGATCATCATGTCAGCGACCAGATCTATAGCCTGGATGAACGGGGCGATAGACTTCATAAAGAAAAGAGTGTTGTTGGTCGTGCTGAGCAATTACCGTTTGCCGATAATAGTTTTGATTTAATTGTCTCAGATGGTGCGATTCCCAATGTTGTTTTTTCTGTAGAGGGAATCGTGCAGTCACTGCTCGAAATGTGGCGAGTGATTAAACCCGGTCATGAGATTCGCTTGGCGCGCGTATTGAATGGATATAAGTTGCTTCCTCATATAATCGTGAATGAAGGAATGTCAAAAGCCTTGGATCTGTTGGAGGCAAAAGGCGCGACAGTGAAGATGAAACACTTGGCTTATGCTGATGTGTATAATACCGATAATACAGATTTGATTTCTGAGTCGTACTTGGTAATAATTCGTAAACCCGAATAAATAATTATGAATATTAATATGATCAAATGTATTGTGTCGGATTTTTCTTGGGTGTTGTTATTCCCAAAAGATCCGCAATATCAGGGACGATTAAATAGTTTGCATGTGGAATTATTGGCCGGCGGAGACTATGATTTTTGGAGCTATTTCAAGTTGAATGATGAGCTGCTTGAATATTACAAAACATTGATTGATCAATACAGTCTCTACATTTTTACCGCGGAATACATTCAAGAGTATCCGCCGGTGAAAGAAATTATTTCCAAAGTTTTTCAGAAAGTTTACATTGCCGCGGAAATGGGCACAACCAAATCAAATGTAAAGGCATATGAGAATTTGACCGCGCGTCTTGGCGTGGCGCCAGATGAGATTTTATTCATCGATGATCATCAGGAAAATGTCGACGCCGCCGCGCAGGCCGGTTGGCAGACCATATTGTTTGAAAATACCGCGAAGACGATTGCGGCGGTAAAAGAAAAAATATAATTTTATCATAAATGAAAAAACCGCTATTTGGCGGTTTTGTGATCTCTATTACTGTGGAAAGCGCTCGGCGAACAGCTCAGCGAACTTCCGCGTCGGCTGCTTGAACCAGGTCTCCATGAGCTCGATCATGATCGGCTCAGTGACTTTTTCCTTTCTGACACAGCGCAGGAGGTGGTTGGTCCATTCCTCGGTCAGACCAAACTCGGCGAGCATGTCCAGGTCGATCGGGTCGAGCAACCAATGCTTGAACTTGACCGTGTTGTGCAGGAGCAGGTACACCAGCCACGAAGGATGCTGGCTATAGGTGTCGAAATCGAATTCATCGTACCCTGGCATGTCGGTCATCAGAACCGGATCAAAATCAGTCTGCTCATCGTGGTCACGCAGGTCGAGCCACAGATAGCAGTAGGCGGACAGGACGCTGATATCGTCGGGTAGGGAGATGTTGATGTGCCCGGGGATATCGGTGGGAATAGCGGACTGGATGAGCTTGATCGAAACCAAGCCTGTGGTCGTATCATGGTCGGGTGATTCTTTGGTGTCAGCAGCTGCCGTGCCGCACAAATTGACGCTGCGGAAGAACCGCTGAACCTGGCTCAGCTTGTGATTGGGCAGGATTTTGAAGCTGAGAAGGATGTGTTCCGGTCGAACCTCGATATAATGGACTTCGGTGTTGTCGAGGATCGTGCGAATGACTTTGTAGCCCGTGACCAGATCAGCCGTCGCCGAGACCTTCATGATGGCGCTCCTTTCATGCAGTTGAATTTAATGAACAATGACAAATAAATATAGCATATTATATTGATAATGTCAATATTCGTTTGAAATTTGGTCATTGGTAATTGGTCATTTATGCAGTATTGTGTATGAATTATTGCAATTTTCTCAATTTTTTACTAAAATATATCCATTATTAAATTAACTTAGGTTTGTAATTAATTTCCATTATTTATGGCAAAAATGAAAGAAATGACCAAAGTGCGGTTGATTGTGGCGGGCGTGGTAGCGTTCAGCGTGGTTCTAGCGGCGCTGGTTTATCCAGTTTGGCTGAATCGTGGCATTGATGCGGTCAACAACACTCTGAAGGTGTCGATCCCGAAAGTTTACAATTTACCGTTCTCTCTGGGTTTGGATCTCCAGGGTGGTACACAGCTGGTTTATCAGGCTGACGTGTCCAATGTTGGCTCGGATCAGGGCGCGGCCATGGAGGGCGTGCGTGATGTTATTGAACGTCGCGTCAATGCTTTCGGAGTATCTGAACCGGTTGTTCAGACTAACCAAGCCGGTGGTCAATGGCGCGTGATTGTGGAATTGGCCGGTATTAAGGATGTGCAGAGCGCGATCAAGATGATTGGTGAGACTCCACTTTTGGAATTTAAAGAAAAGAATGAAGCCCCGGCGCGCGACATGACGGCTGATGAGATTAAACAATTGAATGAATATAATAAGAGTGCGGAAGTTAAAGCAGCTGATTTATTGAAGAAAGCTTTTGACGGCGCTGATTTTACTTCTCTGGTAAAAGAAAATTCTGACGATGTGAAAACCAAAGCTGGAGGCGGTGATCTCGGTTGGATTAGTATTGAAAAAAATCCTAATTTTGAAACCTTGATTGAAGTGGTCGCGAAAAATACGCCGAAAGAACCTCAAGTTATCAATAAGGTGGTGAAAACTGACGATGGTTACAACATTGTTAAGTATATGGGGGAGCGTGATGGTGAGGTTCAGGTGAAGGCTAGCCATATTTTGATTTGTTACAAAGGTGCTTCCGGATGCAGTCAGGAAACTTCAAAGGAAGACGCCAAAAAACAAGCTGAAGATCTTTTGCCGCAATTGACCACTAAAAATTTCGCGGCCAAGGCGAAGGAATTCTCCACTGAGCCGGGCGCTGACACTTCAGGTGGTGATCTGGGATATTTTTCCAGGGGCATGATGGTGAAAGAGTTTGAAGATCAATCTTTCAGCATGAAGGTCGGTGAAATTTCACCGGTTATCGAAACCCAATTTGGTTTCCATATCATTTATAAAGTGGATGATAAAGTTACCAAAGAATATCAAATTGCCCGTTTGTTTGTGAGGACTAAAACCGCCAAGGATTTCTTGCCACCGACCGAACCATTTGTAATGACCGGTTTGTCCGGTAAGCATTTGAAGAAAGCGGTTGTGGAATTTGATAATAATACTTCACGACCAATGGTTGGGTTGGAGTTCAATGAAGAGGGGACCAAATTGTTTGGTGATATTACTTCTCGTAATGTTGGTAAGCAAGTGGCCATATATTTGGATGGCAAGGCCATCAGTTCGCCGGTTGTGAATGAAGCGATTACCGATGGCAAGGCGGTGATACAAGGTGATTTTAACATCACCGAAGCCAAGCTTTTGGTGCAACGTTTAAACGCCGGCGCTTTGCCTGTACCCGTGACTTTGATCAGTCAGCAAACTCTCGGTGCTTCTTTGGGCCAAGTTTCTCTGCAAAAGAGTTTGATGGCCGGCTTGATTGGCTTTCTCGTGGTGGTGCTTTTCATGATTCTATATTATCGCTTACCGGGGCTGTTGGCTTCTTTGGCTTTGGTGGTCTATACCTGTATAGTGCTGTTCATTTTCAAAATTGTTCCCGTGACGTTGACTCTGTCCGGTATTGCCGGTTTTATTCTGTCGCTCGGTATCGCCGTTGATGCCAATGTCTTGATTTTTGAACGGTTGAAAGAAGAATTAAAGGCCGGTAAGCCATTGGGCTCAGCGATCGATGAAGGCTTCAAACGCGCCTGGCCGTCAATCCGTGATGGTAATGTGTCGACTTTGATCACTTGTTTCATCTTGGCGTGGTTTGGCGCCAGCTTGATCAAAGGGTTTGCGATTACTTTGATTATCGGTATTTTGGTCAGCTTATTCTCGGCCATTGTGATCACTCGTTACTTCATGAAAATGGCTATTTCCGGTCGTCGACTGGAAAATCACCATTGGCTCTTCGGTGTTCGTCAGAAAAAAGAAGAAACCATTAAATAATCATCACCGGAAATAATAATATGACAAAAGAATTTCAAGTCATTCAGAAGCGCCGCCTGTACTTGTCCATTTCTATTCTGGCGGTGGCGTTGAGCGTGGTTTTCTTATCCCTTTGGGGTTTCAAATTAGGAATTGATTTCACCTCCGGCAGTTTGTTGGAAGTGCGCTTCAAGGGTACTCTGCCAACGACTGATCAGTTGTCCGCTACATTAAAAACGACCGATCTGGGTGATTCATTCACTTTGCAGCCAACTGAAAACAATGGTTATATCATTCGTTTTCAGAGTATTGATGAAAAGGTGCATCAGCAGGTCATGGACAAAATTAAGGCTGATTATGAGCCAAAGGAGAAAGAAAACAATTTTGTTTCCCAGGAACGGTATGAGTCTATCGGTCCGACTATTGGTAGTGAGTTAAGGACTAAAGCTTTTTATGCCATTATCTTGGTGAATATCTTCATTGTTCTCTATGTGGCCTGGTCTTTTCGCAAGGTATCCTATCCGGTCAAATCATGGCGCTATGGCGTAGCCGCGGTAATTGCCTTGATTCACGATATTACCATTACCATGGGTGTTTTTGCGGTTTTGGGTCATTTTGCGGGGGTGGAGATCAATACCGCTTTTATCGTTGCCTTGCTGACGATTCTCGGTTATTCAGTCAATGATACTATCGTGGTATTTGACCGTATTCGCGAAAACTTGAGCAAATTGCCGAAAATGGAGTTTGAAGTTTTGGTTAACCGCAGCGTGAACGAAACCATGGCCCGTTCCATTAATACCTCGATGACCGTGATGTTGGTGTTGTTAGCAGTCTTTATTTTCGGGGGAGCGTCTATCCATTACTTTGCTTTAGCCTTGTTGGTTGGTGTTTTCTGTGGTACTTACAGTTCTATTTTTATCGCGAGCACTCTCCTGGTGATCTGGGAAAAGTGGAAGCATAATAGGGCTCAAACCTCATAAAATGTCATAAAATTAGCGGTTTTAGCCGCTAGTTTTTTTATTATAAATAGGCCAAAAAATCACAAAAATCAATAAAACCCTTGACAATTTTTAAATTTAGTATAAGATATAACATAGACCCAGCTCTTGACAAGGTTTAAAAAACATGATATTATAATGTGTTAGGTTTATCATATACTTTATCAATAATTTATTAAAAGTTCGCTTGTCGACTTTCATAATGTTTATGTCAACCTTCAATTTTGAAAAATTTTTCTCCGACTTTTTTCACGAGCTCTCGGATCGTGAGTGTGAAGTGCTCAAGAAGCGCTACCAGCTCACTACCGATGTGGCGCAAAAGAATACGCTCAAACAAATCGGCGATGCCTATGGTATCACTCGCGAGCGCGTTCGTCAGATCGAGCGAGAGGCGATCAACAAGCTGACCAAATTGGCTTCGTTGGAAGCTTACAAAGCTCAACTCGATGAAATCGAGTCCAATCTGTGCCAATATCTCGAACGCAAAGGTGGTATTGCCACTGAACGCGAGTTAGTCGGCGAGCATGTGGAACCAAATTATCAATTTGATACCCTTCATCTGAACGCTTTCCTGTTTTTGGTCGAATCTTTGATCGAACCGGTGGTGCGCGTGGAGGAGGATGATCATTTTTACGCTCATTGGCGCTTGGCCGATTTGAACCATGAGCACGTCGCTTCTTTTGTCGAACAGGTTGTCAAACATCTGGATAATGAAAAAAAGGCGGCTGACGAAGCTATTCTCTTCAATGTAATTAAAGAAAACGTTTTGGCTAATATTAAAAATTCCTTCTTAGATGAAGTTTTGTCCAAACATTCTGATCTGACCAATGAAGACGTTATCGAATCCTACCTGACCGTCACCAAGAAAGTTGAAAAAAACATTTTGGGACTGTGGGGTTTGGCTGAATGGCCGGAAATCAAACCGAAAAAATTGTCTGATAAAATCCATTTGATCTTTGCCAAATCCGGCAAGCCATTGCACTTCCGTGACGTGGCAGAAAATATCAATACTTCTGGCTTTGACCGCAAGAATATTTGCGCGGCCACTGTTCATAATGAATTGATTGCCAATGACCAATACGTGTTGATCGGCCGCGGTATTTACGCCCGCAAAGAATGGGGCTTCGCGCCCGGCACCGTGGCGGATATCATTGTTGATATTATCGCCAAGAATGGTCAGCCGATGAGCAAAGAAGAGATCTATGAGCAGGTCTTGAAACAACGCCAAGTTAATCCTTCCACCATCTATTTGTCTCTCATCAATAAAGACAAGTTCCAGAAATTAAGCAACGGACTCTTTGATGTGAATGCGAGAGACTAAGTGGTTACCAGAATTATCAGCGTCAAAATAACAGAAGTCGGGGAGCAATCTCCGGCTTTTGTGTTATTACGAAATACGAATTATTTCTACGAAAGTACAAAACGCTACCAAACTACTAAAAAGGTGTTAGCGATAAGCAAATAGCGATCAGTTATCAGATGTAATATTTAAACAATTTATTATAAACTCACCGCTCACACCTCACAGCTCACACCTGAATCACATATCATCTATCACTTATCACTATTTCAAATTACGCTGTTAATAACTGTCAACCATGTCAATTTTGTGTTATAATAATATTGAAAATTGTCGCGCCAATATAATTGGTTAAATTTTTTGCATTTATGCCATTTGAGATTACCCTGGATTTTAGTTGGGTGTCCATTTTGGGGCAGAAGCCACTGTATTATTTGATGTGGTATTTTTTCGTTAATGGCGGGTGGATCATGATGCTGTTTGTGGTTTTGTGGGGTGCTTATGAATTGTTCTTATTTGATCGTCAGTGCAAGTTTGCCGCTAAACAAAAATTTGTGTATCTGGCCATTGATATCCCCCGTACCAATATGCAGTCGCCCAAAGCCTTGGAAAACTTTTTTTCCACCTTGGCCGGCGCTCATACGTCATTTGAATGGGAAGAAAAGCTTTTTGATGGTGCTGGCCAATTGGGTTTTAGTTTGGAGATTGTGGGAATTGATGGCTCTGTCCAATTTTTGATTCGCACTCCTGTCCAGTGGCGAGATATGGTGGAGGCGGCGCTGTATTCTCAATATCAGGACGCGGAGATCACTCTGGTTGATGATTATGCCAAAGAAATCAATGTTAAGTTTCCCAGTGATGAGTACAATATCTGGGGGGCGGATTTGGTTTTGTACGCCAATGAATGTTTTCCGATCCGTTCCTATGAAGAATTCGAGCACCCGATGAGTAAGGATATTAAGGATCCGATTACGACTTTGATCGAAGTCATGAATAAAATGCGGCCGGGTGAACAATTCTGGTACCAGTTGATGATTTATCCGACCGATTCCAAGTGGGTATCAAAAGGTTTGGATTTGGTAAAGAAACTGAGTGGTCAGACAATTGTGGCCAAGCCTTCCAAATTGGATAAAGTTTTGAACGTGCCAATGTCGTTATTGAGTGAAGCCAGTACGCAGGCGTTTGGTATGTTTGGTCTGGGATCAGCGGAACCGGAAGTGAAAAAAGACGCCAAGCCGATGATGTTTTTGCCTCCAGCCGAAAAGATTCAGTGCGAAGCTGTAGCCAATAAGCTGGCTAAAACCGGATTTAAGAGTAAATTACGTATTGTATATTTTGGTAAAAAAGAAGTGTTTAATAAGGGCTTGGGTGTCTCAGGTACTTTCGGCGCCATCAAGCAATTTTCCAATTTGAATTTGAATGGCTTCAAACCTGACAAAAATAAAACCACGGTACGCTGGCCATGGTTCAAGGCTCAGCGATTGGGTTTGTTGCAAAATCGTATTTTGAAAGCTTATAAATCTCGCGCTTCTGACACGGCCTCGGAAAAATATATTTTGAACGTCGAAGAGTTGGCGTCCCTTTGGCACTTCCCATTCTTTGAGACTCGCGGTCCGATTGTTAAAAGAATCGATGCCAAGAAAGTCAATGCTCCGGTCGGTTTGCCGATATTGCCAGGCGTTTCTATCGGGAAGAAACCCGCGGCCGTCGCTTCATCACCGTCAGACAATTTACCGGGTTTTGAATACGATGATGATTATTTTGAAAAACATTTTGCCATAGATAAGACCGGTGAGGCTGACAAGGCTCGAAAAGCATATGTGTTGGGCTTATCAAATAAAAGAACCGGGGCGATGGGCTCGACCCCGAGTACTTCTGCGGCTCCAGTCAAAAATCAACCAATCATCGGTAATCAAGAACAAGGCGAAGAGGGAGATTTTACTGCGAAATTTGCCAAGGAACCGGTAGAGAGTTTTGATTCCGATGATGACGGTTCGAGTGGACGAGGCGCGCCACCGCCAAATTTACCGGTGATTTAATATGAGCAATGATAAAAACGAAATCACATTAATCGGCCAAACCGACTTTCGTGGACACGGTGCGATTTTTGGTATCAAAAAAGATGATCGGCGGCGTCATATGTACATTATCGGTAAGACCGGTATGGGTAAATCTGTTTTGATTGAAAATATGGTGTACAGCGATATTGTCAATGGCAATGGTTTGGCGCTCATGGATCCTCATGGTGATTCGGTGGAGTTAATTCTCCGATCCATCCCCAGCAATCGAATCAATGATGTTGTCTATATCAATCCAGCGGATTTGGATTATCCGGTCTCGTTTAATGTATTGGAAAAAGTGGAACCCAAATATCGACATTTGGTCGCTTCGGGTATTATCGGCGTGTTCAAGAAATTGTGGGCCGATAGCTGGGGGCCGCGTTTGGAATATTTGCTTCGTAATTCAATTTTGGCATTGTTGGATTATCCGGATAGCACATTACTCGGTGTGAATCGCATGTTGGTGGATAAGGATTATCGAAAGAAAGTGGTGGATATGGTCAAGGATCCGGTGGTGCGGGCTTTTTGGGTGGATGAATACGCCAAATATGATCAAAAGTTCATGGTTGAAGCGATCGCGCCAATTCAGAACAAAGTCGGTCAGTTTTTGAGTACGGCTTTGATTCGCAATGTTGTCGGTCAAGTCCGTTCCACTATTGACATGCGCAAGATTATGGATGAGGGGAAGATTTTACTGGTTAATTTATCCAAAGGCAGAATCGGAGAAGACGCCTCGGCCATGCTTGGTGCCATGATTATTACCAAGATTCAGTTGGCGGCCATGAGTCGCGTGGATATTCCGGAAAAGACCCGTAATGATTTTTATTTATACGTTGATGAGTTTCAAAATTTTGCGACTGACGCCTTTGCTAATATTTTGTCCGAAGCTCGAAAATACCGTTTGAATCTGATTGTTGGTCATCAGTATATAGAGCAGCTCGATGAAAAAGTTTCGGCCGCCATATTCGGTAACGTCGGAACTTTTGTGGTCTTTCGCGTTGGCGCGGCCGATGCCGAGGTGCTGGTCAAGGAATTTGAACCGATATTTATGGAAGAAGACTTGGTGAATATTCCCAAGTGGCATGTTTATTTAAAATTAATGATTGACGGCGTAGCTTCGGATCCTTTTTCAGCCGCCACTTTACCGCCGGAGGCGGTGGATTCCGGCAATGAAGAAAAGGTGATTTTGGCTTCACGCGAGCGTTACGGTCGACCGCGGCACATTGTCGAAGAAAAAGTCGCGCGCTGGGCCGGTATGGTGACCGATCAGGCTTTACAAAAGCAACAGGATGATTGGTTGCGCGCTCGGTACGCGCAAATTGTGGCCAAAGATGTTGATTTTCTCGCCAGTATCAATGGGGTTTGGCATGCCGAAGAAGCGGAAACCGAGGCGCCGCCAGTATTGGCGGATGCGACAACCACGACTGAACCGGCCGCGGCGGACAAGAGACCGCCGCGAATTCTCGATGAAAATGGCGAACCTATGCTTTTTGACGCAAAGTGTGATGCTTGTGGCGCCAAGACGCAAATAACGTTTCAGCCTGATGGTGAACGACCGGTTTATTGTAAAGAATGTTTGAAAGAATTTCGCCGCTCACAGTCCAAAGCTCAAGATCGGGAAAAATATCAAGCCGAGTTGGCTGCTCGCGGCGAAAAGCCCAAGATCCATCCATCGCTAATTGTGGGCGCCGCGGCTCCGGGCGCGACCACTAATAACCCAGCGCCGGTCGCGCCCCCATCAGTCACTCCACGTCCGGTGATAGCGGCTCGGCCGATTCCGATCACTCCGCCGGCGCGACCGATCCCGACTACGCCCGCGGCCAAACCCATCCCGACCACTCCGCCGGCCTCTTATAAACCGGCGTTGCGGGCCAATCAACGGCCAAATTTCATTAAACCGATTACCGGTACTACTCCATTGCCTGTAAAGGCGGTCAAGAGCGCGCCGCCAGTCACAGCGGAACCGGTAAAAGAAATCTCTTTGACTGAAGCTTTGACCAAGGGCTTTCAAGCTTTTGGTAATAAGACTGAAACAAAAAAGGTTGATGATGATATTCTGAAAAATTACCAAGCGATAATCAACGGTGAAGAAGAAATTATCGATGAAGATAATGTTTAAAAGAGTTAGATGCTTTTTAAATTTTATGGAAGATATTTAAATACCTTCTAAATATATTCTCGGCTGGGGGGCTGAGAATTTTCGCTTTATGTATAAAAAAATCTTGTTCGGATTATCAATGTTTTTTGTGCCGTTTTTGGTTTTGGCGCAGACCACGACGCCGGCACCCATGAATATTGATTTGACCGTTCCGCCCTCCGACTATGTGATTGAGGATTTTGTTGCGGTCTACACTGTTTTGCCCGATGGCCATGTTTTGGTCGAGGAAGATATTTTGGTCAATTTTCAGGTGCCTAAACATGGAATTTTTCGATATATCCCGACTAGACAAGCTTGGCATAGTTTGCTTTATAACGTACCGATAAAATTGATCTCAGTGACTGATGATCTGGGGCAGCCGATCAATGTGGCTGAGCAGCGAGCGGCCAATCCCTTTATGATCAAACTCGGCGATCCGGATGTGACGATCACCGGTCGGCATTGGTACAAAATAAAATATGATGTTGATTACGGGGTGCGGACATTCAATGATCATGATGAGTGGTATTGGAATGTGACCGGGAAAAATTGGGACACGGTGATCAATAAGATTTCCGCGACGGTCATTATTCCCTCGGACGTGGCTCCGGGTGAGATTCAATCAGAATGTTATGCCGGGGTCGTGGGCACCCAGCAGAAATATTGTCAAATTGGTACGACTGATGAGCGATCGGTGACTATTACCAATCAGGATAATTGGCGGAAAGGCACGGCTGATGATTTTACTATTGTCGTGGGTTGGCCAAAACAGATAGTGACGCCATTATCTTCCGGTGTAATCATTCGAAAAATTTTATTGGATAATCTGGGGCTCTCGCTGCCGATAGTTGTTTTTATTATCATGTTTAGCTTGTGGTATTCAAAGGGGAGAGATCGACGCCTGAAAGCGATCGTGGCTCAATATGAAGAGCCAAAAGATATTACGGTCCTTGCCGCGCGCTGTTTGGAGAGAGATGCCTTGGCGGTGGATGGCAAGGGTATGAGCGCGGAAATCGTGACTTTGGCGGTACGCGGGTATTTGAAGATCAGACCGGTCAAAAATATTAAAGATAAAATTACTGATTATATCTTGGTAAAGAATCTTTCAGCCAATGAACAACAGTTGTTGCCATATCAAAAACTGGTGATGAACTATTTGTTTCAGAGCGGGGC
>Ga0233425_10007483_pt1 | contig 15301 bp, 12 predicted proteins | sample Watercolumn_Towu_2_FD_181712 | JGI IMG/M metagenome (GOLD analysis project Ga0233425, IMG submission 181712) | Freshwater microbial communities from Lake Towuti, South Sulawesi, Indonesia - Watercolumn_Towuti2014_140_MG | ecosystem: Environmental > Aquatic > Freshwater > Lake | place...
ACCTGCGATGTACGAAATACAGTTTTTAAAAACGGAGAGGTACCGAAGTGGCTGTAACGGGGCCGACTCGAAATCGGCTGTACGCCCAAAAGGTGTACCGTGGGTTCGAATCCCACCCTCTCCGCCAGTAACATGTTGATTTTAATAGATACGAATAGCTGAAATCGGATCAGATAGAGTGACAGGAATGGAAATTAATCCTATAGGATAAAAACTTTTTTTATAAGTATCGACTAAATTATTTTATAAAATTCCTCGTTATTTCTTCCAATTTTAAAAATCCCCAAATAACTTCATCCTGAAAAAGGGCCGGAATGGTCAAGTGGACCAGAAGGCTCTTTGATTACCTCTTTTCTAAGTGCCTAAAAGTTTCTTAAAATTTCTAAGCTTTGATTGAAGTTGGAAAAAATCACCGCTTAAATTTAGGATACCGCTTAAAATTTATCACTATATGATAAAAAAAAATCATAATATAATATTTTTAAATTGACTTCCACACTTAGAAGAGGCAATCCTTATAACAACCTAACATTGTCTTGTTATCCTTTTGGATCAATGAAAAATACAAAGAAACATCCAAACCCCAATCCAGGTACGCAAAGTATTCAACGGGCTATTACCCTCTTAAGGGCGGTCGCCAAGCGTGATAAAAATGGCGCTAGGCTATCGAATTTGGCGCGAGAGGTGAACCTCCATCCTGCCACCGCCCGGCGGCTGCTTTCGGTGCTATCGGCTGAAGGATTGACTTCTTTTGATTCCGTATCAAAATTATACAACCTAGGCATCACGTTATACCACCTTGGTTCTGCAGCCAACCAGTTCTCTATCCGTGAACAGTTTCATGGCATCCTGAAAAGTATAGCGGAAGAAACCGAAGATACTGTTTTCCTCGTTATCCGTTTCGGCCATGACTCCATGTGTATTGATCGGATCGAAGGCAGATACCCTATTCGAGCCTTAACGTTAGATGTGGGAGCCATGCGTCCCTTGGGTATAGGCGCCGGCAGCCTTGCCTTGATCGCCTTTCTACCTCAAAAAGAACGTGAGGAAATTATTGCGCTTAATACCTATCGATACAAATTGTTCAATCAAGTATCGGCAGAAATTATAAGGGAATTGGTTCAGAAGTCGCAAAAGAGAGGATATGTAGTCAGTGAAGGTTTGTTCTGGCCAGGAGTAACATCTGTCGGCGTACCGGTTCCCGGCCCAAATCATGATATCATAGCCGCGATTACGGTTACGACTATTTCTTCACGAATGCCCCGGAATCGTCAGGAGAAGGTGGCAGAAACAATTAAACGTAATGCCGGCGTAATCTGATCAGTAAACGGTTCTCTGATCAAATAGTCCAGGAACCAGCAAAAATGGAAAAAAAATCCATACCGACAATCTCAGCCGATATTTTAATCATCGGGGGCGGAAGCGCCGGGACGATGGCGGCCATTCGGGCCAAGGAATTGTGCCCGGATTGCAAGGTTGTTATTTTTGAGAAGGCGGACTTCCAATATTCCGGGACAATTCCCCGTGGAATGGATGCCCTCAATATCGTAACGATACCCGGGATTAACACGGCCGAAGATTTCGTGATTTCCAACCGCATATACTGTGATGGGGTTTGTGACGATTATACCAGTTATACCTTGGCCAAAAGAAGTTATCCGCTACTCCAAAAATTAATAGATTGGGGGGTTTGTTTTCCCCGGGACGACGGACAGTTTGATATCACAACTCTCCATCCGCGGGGCAAATACACAGTTTCGATGAATGAGCCCGACCTCAAACAGCTTTTGGTCAAGAAAGTCCTGGTAAGCGGCTGTCGAGTGGAAAATCGGACCATGGCGGTTGGCCTATTGCAAGAAGGGCAGGCGGTTGCCGGAGCCTTAGGGGTTCATGTTCGAACTGGAGAGAGGATCCTCTGTGAGGCCAAAGCCGTTATTTTGTCGGCAGGCGGAACGGCCCGTTTCGGACTGCCGCCAAGCGGCCATTTATACGGCACCTATGATTACCCCGGAAATACGGGGGATGGTTATTTATTAGGATATCGGGCGGGCGCTGCTTTAACGGGTATGGAGTTCACCATGTGTTATTGTCTGTTAAAGGATCTTGAAGCTCCCGGTATGGCTATGATGCTCCAAAAAAAGGCAAGCCTGTATGATGCAACCGGACGAGAGTTGTTCAAGAACGAATTCTATAACCTCTCGGAAGTCAATCGTTTGCAAAACTCTCCAACAGGTCCTCTACGTATTCGCCTAAGTCACTTGCCGGAGAAGGGTATCAGGGAAATTGAGGACCTGCTCTTTTCATGCGAACGGCCGGTAGTCAAGAGGTTCCTGGCTGATAGAGGAATTAATTTCCGCAGAGACGACCTTGAACTGGCCACCAGTGAACTGTTTTTATGCGGTGGGCACGGTATGTCGGGATTGTATATTGATGAGCAGGGGGCAACATCAGTTACCGGGCTCTATGCTGCCGGGGATACGGCTCCGGCACCCAGGGGATTTCTCAGCGGAGCATTTATTTTTGGAGAGATCGCAGCCGAATCGGCCATTTCTTTCATCGAAAGCCGCGGAAAACCTAGACCGGACGAATCTTCCATAACGGCCTTAACCGGAAAACTTAACCAGGCTCAACATCAATCTCAGGCACGAGTGTCCATTCGGGATTTAGAATTTAAAGTCAGACGTTCCATCAACGAATATCTTACACCACCCAAGAATGAATATAAAATGAAGCATCTGCTCGAACGGCTGCGAAACTTCAAGAAAGATTTAATCGAGTCGGTCAGGATAGCGACCGCTCGGGACCTTTTCCTCTCTTTAGAAACGGAAAACATCATTGATTCGGCCTTTCTCTCCACCATTGCTAGTTTAGAACGAAAAGAAAGCCGATGGGGTTTCTGGCATAGTCGCGGGGATTACCAAAGTCAGGATGATCAAAATTGGTTGAAGCATATTGATCTTCTTTACCACAAAGACAGGGAATTCCCGGAGATCAAACACCGACAACTTCGCCGCTTGGATGAAATTAGAGGAACATGATGATGCTCTCAGACTTTTATACCTCGAATAATATCTGTATTGACCGTTCCAAATGCATCTTTTGTGGCATATGTGCGGAAAGATGCATCATGGATCATATCCGCCTGGAACTGGCCCCATGCCGTCGGTCCTGCCCCATTGGACAGAACTGCCAGGCCTATATACAACAGATCCATCGGGGGCAAAGCGACCGAGCTTTATCAATGATCCTGGAGACAAATCCTTTGCCGGGTGTTTTGGGTCGGATATGCCACCACCCCTGCCAGAAGGACTGTACGAGACATAGTGTTGACCAGGCCTCAGTTGCCATTCGTTCCCTGAAGCGCTTTGTGGTTGAATCCGTAGAACGTCCGGTGCCCCCTTTCATTCCCTACGCGCACTCCGAAAAAGTTGGTATTGTCGGCTCTGGTCCGGCGGGGTTGATGGCTGCTTGGGAATTGAGACGCCGGGGGTATAATGTGACTGTTTACGATAAGGCCACCACTCCTGGCGGCAATTTGACACAGGTGATACCGGAATTCCGCCTACCCACCAAGGTCGTCATGAAAGACATCAAATGGATCGAGAGCTGGGGGGTGAAATTTTGTTTGGGATACCACATCGGCGGCAGGATGGAGTTCGAAGCATTTCAGAGTAGACATAACGCCATTCTTTTGTCCAGTGGGATGGGACAGCCGAGACGCCTTAATATTCCTGGCGAAGAGGCTGCCAATATTTATTTTGCCTTGCCATTTCTGGAAAGAATAAAAGCCGGGGAAAGACCGGAATTGGGTAGCTCTGTAATTGTGATTGGAGGCGGCAACGTAGCCATCGATACGGCCCTTACCGCAAAACGGATCGGAACACCTTCTGTCCGGGTAGTGTGTTTGGAAAGGCCGGATGAAATGTCCGCCTTTGCCGACATTGTTCAGGAAGCACTCGAGGAAGGTATTGAGATAGTATACGGCTGGGGGCCGAAGATCTTCAGGTCGAGAGGAAAGAGAGCTCTAGGGGTAAGTTGCCATCTTTGCCTGGAAGTTTGGAAGGATCAAAGCTTTTCTCCTTCGTTTGACCCTTCAGTTGAAAAGATCTTTAACGCCGATTCTTTTCTTATTGCGGTGGGGGCCCAACCGGATTGGGACTTCCTACAATCAATGGGTCTTAATTCCGAATTATGGCCTCGTCGGATCGCCGATCCGTTAACCCTGGAGACAGGCCTGTCCGGCGTATTTGCCGCAGGAGACATGGCCACCGGCGCCGGCAGCGTCGTTGAGGCCATGGCGTCCGGACGCCGTGCGGCCATCTCGATCGAGCGGTTTCTCCAGGGCGATGACTTGAGATACGGCCGCAGTTATTCCGGCCCTTATATAACCGATTTTTGTATATCGACCGAAAAAGTCTATCCAGCGCCGAAGCAGATATCACCAAGAGTGCCCCCCGTCGATCGTCTAGGGATGCAAGAAGTGGATCTCGGATTCAATGCCGAACAGGCCTTGGAGGAGAGTCGCAGGTGTCTAAGCTGCGGCGCGCCGGTTGGCTATAATGATTGCTGTTGGGCCTGTCTGCCCTGTGAAGTCTCCTGTCCGGAACAAGCCCTAAATCTGGAGGTCCCTTATTTGCTTCGATAACGCTGCAGGCCGGGAGAGAGTTGGCTCGACTCTCCAAGGATTTTGGAGAATAAGTTGCTCATGCCCGCCCTTGAGCTTGTTCCAGCCGGTCGTTTTCAGCAACCTTAGAGTTTCCACACGGAAACCAGGATGAACATTGAGGTTCTTCGAATTCAAATTATGAACGCCGAATTTTTGCAACCACCTCATGGAAAGGAGTAGATGATGAAAATACGAATTATTTCATGGACAGTTTTGTTAGTCGTAATCCTGCAGGGATTCTCTGCAGTAACGGCGGCTGACTATCCGACCAGGCCGATTACTCTGGTCGTCAATTTTGCACCAGGGACCTCCACCGATATCATTGCCCGAATTTTAGCTGAGGAAGTATCAAAAATACTTAAACAACCCGTTGTTTGCGTCAACAAACCCGGCGGCGGCGGTACCATCGGAGTGGCCGAAATGATCCGTTCAGCATCGGATGGATACACCATCGGATGCATCAACATGCCGGCCCTAGCGATTCTTCCGCAAATGAATAATGTTCCTTACAATCCTCTTAAAGATGTCGATCACATTTGCTCTATCATGGCCTATGAATACGCCATCTATGTTAAGGCCGATTCTCCCTTCAAAACCTTTGAAGATTTGCTCAAAAAAGCCAAGCAAAGCCCGGGGAAGGTATTGGTCGGACATCCCGGAGTAGGAACGACTAGTCACATCATTATGGAACGCATCGGCAAGGAAAATGGCCTTACCTTCAAACATGTCCCCTACAAGGGCGACGGGGAGTTGATGCCGGCCATTATTGGTGGGCATATCGATGTCGGGGTGGGAAGTCCGGCAGCGGTTGGACCCCAAGTCAAGGGTGGTGCCCTGAGACTTCTTCTGGTCACCAGCAAACAGAAGTGGAGCGGTTTTCCTGACGTGCCGACCATTCAAGAAAAAGGCTATAAGTTCTACCAATCCTCGTATCTCTCCCTCGGGGCTCCCGCCGGCACCCCTGAAGCCGTTCGGAATAAACTGGAAGAGACCTTCAAGAAAGTTTTGAACAATCCGGCTATCAAGGCCGCGGCGGAAAGCAAATTGTCTACCCGGCTGAATTATATACCGGGAAGCGAATACGCCAGGTATATCAAGGAAGAATATGCCTTTTATAGCGGTTTCCTGAAAGAGATGGTGATTATCAAGTGATCTGAAGTTGATGCCGGTAATCGCCTCCAGCCGTTGATGGCCCTCGAAGCCGCCCCGGGTCCGGAGGTTTTGAAATTAGGTCGGGAAACTCTTAGCGACCCGTGATAAGGTCTAAGACCGAGATACCTTAGGAGAATGTATCATGTTTAAACCTCTACCCTCTCAGGCTCAAATTGTCGTCATCGGCGGCGGCATCATCGGCTCTTCGGTGGCCTATCACCTGGCCAAGAACGGGCTCAAAGACGTCGTCCTCTTGGAACGAAAATCCTTGTCCTGCGGCACTACCTGGGCCGCAGCCGGCCTGGTAGCCCAACTACGGGCCACCAGGGCCTTGACCATGCTGGCCGTATATGGAACACAACTTTACGCCCGTTTAGAAGCCGAAACCGAACAAGCCACAGGTTACCGCACCTTGGGGTCCATCCTGGTGGCCCGCACCGAGCATCGCCGTCGAGAATACGAGCGCTCCATAGGTATGGCCAAGTCCTTTGGCGTCGAAGGTTACCGTATCAGCTTTGAGGAGGCTCAGCGTATGATTCCGCTTCTCCGGACCGATGACCTGGACTCGGTCTTCTGGTTCCCCAATGATGGAGTCACCAACCCGGTGGATACCACCCAGGCCTTGGCCAAAGGCGTTCGAATGAACGGGGCTCGCATTTTCGAAGAAACCAGAGTTATAGACCTGAAAATGAACCGGGGAACAATCACCAGCGTGGTCACCGATAAAGGGGAGATCACCTGCGAGAAGGTCGTCAACTGCGCCGGCATGTGGTCCCTGGAGCTGGGCCGGCTGGCCGGCGTCAGCCTGCCCCTTCAGGCCGCAGAACATATGCACATCGTCACTCAACCTATGGAGGGGGTATATAAGGGCATGCCCACCCTGCGCGACATGGACGGATACATCTATTTCCGCGAGGAGGTTGGCGGTTTGCTTATGGGTGGATTCGAGCCGGTGGCTAAACCTTGGGGAATGAAAGGCATCCCGGAAAACTTCGCCTTCACCGAACTCAATGAGGATTGGGACCAGTTCGAAATATTTATCAGGGAAGGGATCAAACGTATTCCCGCTCTGGAGAAGGCCCCTATCCGACACTTGACGGTGGTTCCGGAGAGTTTTACCCCGGATGGCTATTATATGATCGGGCGGGCTCCGGGGGTGAAAAACTTCTACGTGGCCTGCGGCCTAAATTCCCTGGGCATCGCCAGCGCAGCCGGAGTAGGCCGGGTCATGGCCGAATGGCTTATCCAAGGTCATCCAACCGAGGACTTGTGGGAAGTGGACGTGAGACGCTACAGCCCCTGGCAAATCAATGGAACGTACCGGTTAGACCGCATCAAAGAAACCGTGGGGTTGCTTTATGCCGACCATTTTCCTTTTCGGCAGTTCATTACCGCTCGGCCGGTCAGGTGTTCTGTCCTTCATGACCGCTTGGCGGCTCGTGGAGCCTGTTTCGGCTCGGCCTTTGGATGGGAAAGGGCCAACTGGTTTGCACCGGCCGGGGTCGAACCTAAGTATGTCTACAGCTGGGGTAAACAGAACTGGTTCGAGTATTCTGCCCGGGAACACTTAGCGGTGCGCCATGGTCTGGGGTTGTATGACCTGAGTTCCATGGCCAAATTTCTCTTGCAGGGCCGGGACGCCCTCCCGGTTTTGCAGAATTTGTGCGCCGGGGACGTGAATGTCCCTGTAGGCCGGGTGGTCTATACGCCTATGCTCAACGAACGGGGGGGCTTCGAGGCGGACCTGACAGTGACCCGCCTGGCCGAGGACCAGTTCTTTATCGTTACCGCCGGAGCCACGGAAGTCCGCGACTTTGACTGGATCAGCCAGCGCATCTCCGATGAGGCCTGCGCCGTCTTGACTAATGTTACCTCTGCTTACGCCATGCTTGGGGTCATGGGACCCCATGCCCGCCAACTGCTTTCAACCCTTACCGAGGCCGATTTGTCCAACCAGGCTTTCCCCTATGCCACGGCACAGACCATCAACCTGGGCTACGCACAACCCCTGCTCCTGAGAATGTCTTATGTGGGTGAATTAGGCTGGGAGATCTATGTCCCCACGGATTTTGCCGGGCCGCTTTTTGACACTCTAATGATTGAGGGAGAAAAACTGGGGATGGCTCTAGTTGGGTTGCATGCCGTAGACTCCCTGCGGCTTGAAAAAGGCTACCGACACTGGGGATCGGACATCTCTCCGGACGTAAACCCCTACGAGGCCGGACTGGGTTTTGCCGTCAAATTGAATAAAGGAGATTTTATAGGCCGCCAGGCCTTGCTTGACAAGCGTCAGTCTCCTCCGGATCGGCGACTGGCCCTGTTCACCCTCGATAATCCGGCGCTTCTGCTATATCATGACGAACCAGTCTTTCGGGACGGTGTCCTGGCCAGCCGGATAACCCACGGGGCTTATGCTCATCTGCTGGGTTGTTCCATGGGCATGGGGTACCTGGAAAAAGCCGGGGGAGTAACCGAAGAATGGATCCTGGCAGGGAAATATGAGATAAATGTCGAGGGCCAGATGATCCCGGCCCGGGTTCATCTCAAGGCCCCTTATGACCCTGAAGGGAAAAGGCTAAAGATGTAGGGATGAAAATAAATGCATTGCGATTGAACTGACAGTGTTATAGGAGAGAGAACATGCCCCCATTTCTTTCAGAAGGCTTAAGTGAATTACAAAAAGAAATAATTTCCAGAGGGTATTCGAGCAGTCTGTCCGGGTATGTCGCTTGGGGTAAGGGCGCCGTGTTGGCTGATCTGGAGGGTCGGGAATATATTGATTTTGCCGGTGGGATCGGGGTTATGACCGTAGGCCATTCCCATCCTAAGGTCGTAGCGGCCATTAAGGACCAGGCCGAGAAGTTTACCCATAGCTGCTTTATGGTCGTGCCTTATGAATCGGCTTTAAGACTGGCCGAAAAACTCACTAAAGTTACTCCAGGATCTTTTCCCAAAGCAGTCATGTTTATTAATAGCGGTGCCGAAGCCGTGGAAAATGCCGTTAAGATAGCCCGGTATTATACTAAGCGACCGTCCATCATCACTTTCGAAAACGCCTTCCACGGCCGAACCCTGCTGGCCATGTCTTTGACCAGCAAGGTCAAGCCCTATAAGTCGGGTTTCGGTCCTTTCGCACCCGAAGTCTACCGAATGCCTTATGCTTATTGTTATCGTTGTCATTTCGGGCTGACCTATCCAGGATGTAGCCTAACCTGTGCCAACTATTTGGAGGAATTCTTTATCAACCACCTGGCACCGGAAAACACCGCGGCCCTCTTGGTGGAACCGATCCAAGGTGAGGGAGGATTTGTCACACCGCCCCCAGGGTATTTTTCAAAATTAAAAGAGATCTGTGTGGCCCAAGGAGTCCTCTTTATTGCCGACGAGATTCAATCCGGGATGGGTCGAACCGGAAAGATGTTTGCTATAGAACATTGGGGAGTAGAACCTGACTTGATAACCTTGGCCAAGGGTATCGCCGCCGGAATGCCTCTGAGTGCGGTTGTGGGCCGTAAGGAGATCATGGATGCGGTGCATCCCTCCGGATTAGGAGGAACCTTTGGAGGTAATCCGCTCTCCTGCCGGGCGGCCCTGGCCGTACTGGAAATCTTTGCGGAAGAACAGCTACTCGCCAGGGCGGAAATTCTGGGAACAACATTAAAAGAAAGGTTAATTTCCTGGCAGAAACAATTTGAACTCATTGGGGATGTGCGTGGGATCGGTCCGATGATTGCCCTGGAATTGGTCAAGGATCGAGAAACTAAGGAGCCGGCCGCTGATGAGGCCAAGGCCTTGGTAAAATTTTGTTTCGATAAGGGATTGATCTTACTGTCTTGCGGTACCTTTGGAAATGTTATTCGCTTTCTTATGCCTCTAGTGATAACATCAGAGCAATTGGATCGGGGGCTTACTATTCTGGAGGAGGGTTTTAATCATCTGAGGAAGGAGTAGTATGGTTTACATTTTAGAATCCGATGTGGTCATTATCGGAGCCGGAGCTGCCGGGACTATGGCGGCACTCTTTGCCCATCGCCAGAATCCAAAACTGAAGATTGCCGTTTTGGACAAAAGCAAAATGGAGACTTCCGGAGCGGCTGGACGAGGCATGGACGCCTTGAATACCATTGCTCTGCCTCCTTATAGTTTCCCGGAAGATGTCGTCGAACACTTGACCAAAGTAACGGAAGGGGTGCTGGATCAAGAAGTGGCCTTCACCTACGGCGGACTTGGTCCACAATTGGTCCGGGACTTGGAAGAAATCATGGAACGGAAAAAGGGAGATCTCTTTCCGGTAGATGAAAACGGCCATTATCGCCTTTTTTATCTTCATCCTATCAACAAACCTCTTCTCCTTCCGATGGACGGAGAGGAAATGAAACGGGCTTTGGCTCGGGCGGTCAGGAAAACCGGAGCCGAGGTCTATGATCGCACGGTGGCCATAAAAATCATGACCACGGAGGGAAGAGTTCATGGAGTTCTGGCTTTTAATATCCGTACCGGTCATTATTTCTATTTTAAGGCGAAGGCCGTTTGTTTGACCACAGGCGCCGCCGGACGAATAGGTTTAGCCAGCTCGGGCTATCTGGCCGGTTGTTATGAGTTTCCCGGGAATGCCGGCGACGGATATCACTTGGCTTATGAAGCCGGCGCCGAACTGGTAAACATGGAATGTTTTCAGGCCAACACGTTACTCAAAGATCACCAGGGACCATCCTGTGGGTATGTAGCCGCGCCACGAGGCGCTCATACCAACAATTATCAAGGTGAGCGTATCTGGAGTCATGGCTATTCCTCCGGAGACAGTAAGATGGGGGTCTGGAAAACGTTTGCCGAGGGGAAGGGCCCTGTCTATTTGAGAATGGATCACCTGCCAGAAAAGACTATTCAAATCATTGAAAAGATTCAATGGGGAAATGAAAGGACCAGCCGTGGTCTGTTTCACCGGGGACGGCGGCAAGACTATCGCCGGGGAAGATCAGTGGAATTGGCTTTTGCCGAGGAGATTGGGGTCTGCGGCGGACACAGCAGCAGCGGTATCCTGAGTGACCGTCATGGGGCCACTAACATAAAGGGTTTGTATGTTTCCGGCGATGTGGATGGTGGACTTCCCCATTCCTACTTGGGAGGAGCCCTGGCTATGGGCCGGGTGAACGGCGAACAGGCCGCCCAATACACTGCGGACCAGGATCATGTCTCAGAGTCGGGGTCTCTCCGAACGTGGTTAAGAAAAGAGATGGCCGCTTTTGAAGCACCCCTGAGACGGGATCGGGGTTTGCCGACCCAGTGGGTCGAGTTCAAAGCCCGGACCCGGATCCAGTATTATCTCAAACCGCCTAAAAATCCCGGTTATATGAATGCGGCCGTGGATTGGATGGAGCGAATCCGGCGGGAAGACCTGCCTCAAATAAAGGCCGGGGATTATCACGACCTCCTCAAGGTTTTTGAAATTTCCTGCATCTTGTCTGTCGGGGAAATGATGGCCCGGGCCAGTCTCTTTCGGGAGGAAAGCCGCTGGGGTTATCAACATTGGCGTGCCGACATCCCTTTCAAAAAACCGGAATGGGAGGGAACCTGGGTGGTGGTCAGCAAAGGTTTAAAGGGAATGGAACTCTCCAGAAGACCGGTCCCTGCCCACAAATGGGATTTTCCGGCGGCCATGGAATATTCCTATCCTGAGCTGGCCTTCCATGTCGGGAAGCCTTTCGAAAAAGGGCCTAATTGGAAAAATCCGGATCAAGACCTCTGGATGGAGAAACATTTGGAAAAAGAAGGCCTGAAAACCCCCAGGCGCTTCATGCCCAAGGAGTAAGGAGGCCATGATTTTTAGCAACTGTGACTGCTTAGAAGAATCAGCGTATTCCTGGATTGAAGTGGATAGGGAAAAGTGTAATAAGTGTGGACTATGTTTGGAGATGTGTCCCATGGATGTGCTTCGATTTGGAAAGAAAGGCTTTCCTGTTATGCGTTACCGGGATGACTGCTGGTATTGTGATATCTGCGTCTTTGTCTGTCCCCGACAGGCCCTGACGATGACCGAGTTACCTTATTTGATTCGCTAGTGCAAAAGGAACCAACCAATAACAGTCTGAAAATCGTTTTTTCTGTTCTGGATCCATTTTTTGTTGAAACCATTTATTCAAATTTGGAGGTGGAGGTATGGGAAAGAAACTTTTAAAACCCTTTTTGTTGAGAGTAATTCTGCTTGCTCTTGTTTTTTCTTTGGTGATAAGCCATCCGAAAAGTCAGGCAGCCGATTATCCGACCAGACCGATTACCCTGATCGTTCAATTTGTCGCCGGTACTTCGACCGATATTATTTTGAGAAAGCTGGCCGATGTGGTCTCTAAGGATCTGGGGCAACCGATTGTGGCCGTTAATAAGGCCGGGGGCGGCGGGTCTGTCGGTGTAGCCGAAATAGCCCGATCCCAACCCGACGGCTATACCATTGGAGGGATTAACATGCCGACTCTGGCCATCATCCCTCATATGCAGTCCCTCCCCTATGATCCTTTAAAAGACTTTAGCCACATTTGTTCGGTTGGTCCCTATGAATACGGCCTCTATGTCAAGGGAGACGCCCCCTGGAAAACGTTTGAGGATTTTATTGAATATGTGCGTAAGAACCCGGGGAAAGTCACCTACGGATCGGTCGGGGCCGGGACTACCAACCATTTGATTATGGTCAGATTGGCCAAGGAACTTAACCTGGACTGGAAACATGTTCCCTTCAAAGGAGACGGCGAACTGATCCCGGCCATCTTGGGAGGGCATGTGGTCTGCGGTGTGGGGAGTCCTTCAGCCCTGGTGCCCCAGATTAAAGGAGGAAATTTAAAACTTTTGGTGGTTACCAGTAAGGACCGCTGGCCTTATCTTCCTCAAATCCCCACTCTCCTCGAAAAAGGTTTTAAATTTTATCAAGGCTCTTATCTCTCCTTAGGTGCTCCGGCAGGCACTCCGGAACCAATCAGACAAAAATTGGAAACAGCTTTCAGAAAGGGGCTTCAGGACCCTGGACTCAAAAAGGAATTTGAAGAAAAACTATACGCCAAAATAAGTTATCTCAGCGGTGCGGATTACAAAAAATATATTGTCGACTCCAACGCCTATTATAAGGACTTTTTGAAAACAATCGGTTTAACAGGGAAATAAAGGCATGAAACGCAGCGAGCAGGTGATCAGTCTTTTCTGGATGACACTCGCCGGTTGGGTATGTTTTGGGGCCGTCCGGTTAAAAGTGGGCAGTTTCAGTGATCCGGGCTCCGGGTTCCTCCCTTTTTGGGTCGGAGCTTTATTAGGGGTTTTAGCCCTGGCTCATTTTTTCAATATCACTCTGGCTAAACCCCAAATGAAAGGTTACGAATCGCCCTGGGCCAATGTAAAATGGAGGAACGGGGTTTATGTTATTATCGCCTTACTCCTCTATACCTTTCTCTTGCCTCGTCTGGGCTATATCCTGGACACCTTTTTGCTTATGCTTTTTCTTTTCAGTCTTCTGGGCCGCCAAAAATGGTGGATCGTCATCCTGGGGACTCTTCTGATAATTGGGATTACTTATCTGGTTTTTAAAATTTGGCTGCTGGTCCAATTCCCCGCTGGGTGGTGGGGATTGGGATAGGAGGTTACTGAGAATGGATATTCTGGGCCATATTTTAGTCGGATTCTCGGTGGCCTTTCAACCGATTAATCTCTTTTATTGTTTTGTCGGTGTTCTTCTGGGGACTCTAATCGGCGTCCTGCCGGGTATCGGACCCGTGGCCACCATCTCCATTCTCCTGCCCATAACCCTGAAGATCTCTCCGGTAGCCGCCATCATTATGTTGGCCGGTATTTACTACGGGGCTCAGTACGGCGGTTCGACGACCTCCATCTTGTTAAATATTCCCGGGGAGGCCTCGAGTGTCATCACCTGCCTGGACGGCTATCAAATGGCTCGAAAAGGAAGAGCCGGCCCTGCTCTTGGGATATCCGCTATCAGCTCTTTTATAGCGGCCACCTTAAGTATCATCGGCATGACCTTTCTGTCTTATCCTCTGGCGGGTATCGCTTTGAAATTTGGTCCTCCCGAGTATTTTTGCTTAATGATTCTGGCTTTAATCATCCTTACCTACCTGGCCCAAGGGCCTATACTCAAGGCTTTAATCATGGCGGTTGTCGGCCTGCTCTTGAGTTATATTGGAACAGACATTGTCACCGGGAGCATGCGTTTTACCTTCGGGATATTGGATTTATCCGATGGTATCGGTTTAGTCCCCTTAGTCATGGGGCTCTTCGGGGTTTCCGAAGTTCTGATCAATATCGAACAAACCTTGTCGCAAGACATCTTAAAAACAAAGATCACCCACCTGCTGCCCACCCTGAAGGATTGGGGATTGGCCAAATGGGCGATTGTCCGGGGTTCGATCATCGGATTTTTTTTAGGTATTTTGCCCGGGGCCGGACCGATTATCTCTTCGTTTGTTTCTTATTCCGTTGAAAAAAAGGTCTCCAAATATCCGGAAAAATTCGGCACCGGGATGATTGAAGGGGTGGCTGGTCCCGAGGCCGCCAATAATGCCTCTGCTCAAGGGGCCTTCATCCCTCTATTTACCCTGGGGATTCCTCCCAATGTGACTATGGCCATCCTTTTCGGGGCCTTGATTATCCATGGCCTTCAACCGGGTCCTCTATTGATCAAGGAGCACCCGGATTTCTTTTGGGCGGTTGTAGTCAGTATGTATGTCGGCAACGGGATGCTCCTCTTTCTCAATCTGCCGCTGATCCCCTTGTGGGTAAAAGTTTTAAAAGTCCCCTATGTCATTCTTTTTCCCCTCATTCTACTTTTCTGCCTGATTGGCTCCTATAGTTTGGAGAATAATACCGTCGATGTCTATATCATGATCCTTTTTGGAATAGTCGGTTATCTGATGAGGAAATTTAAATATGAGGGGGCCCCCCTTATTATGGCTTTTGTTTTGGGTCCCCTGATGGAGCAGGCCTTGAGGAGATCTTTGATCATCTCCGACGGATCGTTCTCTATTTTTATCTCCCGCCCTATCTCGGCAGCAACCTTGATTCTGGCCTTCATCTTACTTCTTTCTTCTTTCCTGACCAAGTTTAGAGGAAAGAAGCCTGAAACAGAAGAGATCATTTAATCCAATAGAGGATTTGAGGATCAAGGGTTTAAGGGGTTCGCTGGACACTTTTTACTTTTGCTCCGGCAATTAAAGAATTTAAAACAAATTAAGGGTTATTGTTAGGAGTCTGGGGGTTTTGTTTTAAAAGTTGTCCCGTTTGATCCTATAAATCGAAATGGGTCAAAAAAAGTGACAGGTAATAAAAATAATACTAATTAAATCAATATGATATATATTAAATAATGGGTTCGAATCCCACCCTCTCCGCCATGCATTTATTGATTTTATTAGGCCTGTCCCCTAAAAATGGGCAGATAAAGAGTCAGTTTAAAAACCTTTCCCAAACTCTGATTCATCCTTTGGGTCAGGT
>Ga0233425_10007484_pt1 | contig 15300 bp, 11 predicted proteins | sample Watercolumn_Towu_2_FD_181712 | JGI IMG/M metagenome (GOLD analysis project Ga0233425, IMG submission 181712) | Freshwater microbial communities from Lake Towuti, South Sulawesi, Indonesia - Watercolumn_Towuti2014_140_MG | ecosystem: Environmental > Aquatic > Freshwater > Lake | place...
CAAGCCCCCGCTTGATTCGCCGCTTCGTGAAAAGCGCCTTCATTGGTCGCGCCGTCGCCGAAGAAAGCCAGCGATACGCGGGGTTCTTTCCGCATGGAGAAGGCGAGTCCCGCGCCAACTGCAATCGGAATTCCGCCGCCGACAATTCCGTTTGCGCCGAGAATGCCGAGGTCGAAATCCGCCATGTGCAGAGAGCCGCCGCGACCAAGACAGTAGCCGGGAGAACGCGCCGCCAGTTCCGCCATCATATATTTCGGGTCGCCGCCTTTGGCAACCAGATGTCCGTGTCCGCGGTGGGTGCTGGCGATGACATCATCGGCGTTCAACGCAAGACAGGCGCCGACGGCGGTGGCTTCCTGTCCCACGCAGGAGTGGATGAAGCCGGGGATGAGTCCGCCGTGACGTTCTTCGATGGCGCGCAGTTCGAACTCGCGCACCATGTTCATGCGGCGGAACATTTCACCGAGCAGTTCCACCGGGTAATCCTGGAGTTTCTTCTGTTTTTTCATAGAGTCCTTTTTCATTGTCTGAAAATCGAGTCTCGTTGCAATCAAAACCTCAGCCGCCGATTTCACGGATTTTTATTTCAATTCGCGGCAGAAAGGGGGAAATCCCAAAGTTTTTCGGCGGCGGCATGGGCATTCTGGGTCAGGCTTTCCCAATCCGCGTTCAAGACCCGTCCGTCTTTCATCAGGGGCTTGCCATGGACTACGGTGGCGCTCACATCCGTGGCATGACAGTAGAGCAGGATTTGGTCGTAGAGATTGTGTTCTGCCAGCGGGGTTGGGAGATTCGGGGCGATGAGTTGGAAGTCCGCGCTCCAGCCGGTTTCCAGCCGCCCAACCTTTTCCAAGCCGATGGCTTTTGCGCCGCCCTCGGTCGCCAACTGCCAGACCTGTGAAGCGGGCGTAACCTGTGGGTTGCAGTGCGAGGCTTTGTGGATCAGGAACGCGCCGCGCATAACCTCAAAAAAGTCGTGGATGTAGCCGTCGCTGCCGAGTCCAACCGTCACACCGGCGTTGAGCAGTTCGGGAATGGGCGCGATTCCGCCGCCGACTTCGCAGTTCGAGAGCGGCATGTGCGTGACGCTGACTCCGCGCTTTGCCATCAACTCGATTTCTTCGGCGCTGATTTGGACGCATTGCGAAGCCAACATTCCCTTGCCCAACACGCCGAGACTGTCGTAGTAGAACATCGGGCGCATTCCAAATTGTTTGAGGCAGAAGTCGGGTTCGTACAAACCTTCCGAGACGTGCATGTGAGTCAACGCGCCGCGTTCCTTTGCCATGTCAAACGCCTGACGGATAAAGTCCGCAGAGCAGGTGAAGGTGGTGTGGAAGCACATCATGCCGGTCAGGAGCGGGTCGCCCTTTTGCGCTTCGATGAATTTGGCGTTTTCGCGCAAGCCCAGTTGACCGTTTTCCTGCGAAATGCGCTGGGTGGCTTCAAAGGAGAGGATGGCGCGCATTCCCCGCTTGCGAAGGACCTCGGCTTGCGCCTGCAAAATTCCCGGCAAGGCGTTGGGCGCTTCGGCGCAGTCGTAGCAGGCGGTGATTCCGCTTTGAACCATGCGGGCGGTTTGGATTTCGGTGGCGGCGCAAATCATTTCCCGGTCGAGGCGGTTTTCGATGCGGGGCCACCAAAAATCTTCGAGGAAGGACCAAAATCCGCTGGGGGCTTCGTGCATGGGAATCCCGTGCGCGAGGACGCCGTATAAATGGGTGTGCGCGTCTACAAAACCGGGGGCGAGAACCTGTCCCTTTGCCTCCCACACTTCGTCCTGCGGATAGCGCTGGCGCAAATCGGCATTGGACGCCACATCCGCAACTTTGCCGTCCATCACGCGGATGCCCCAATTCTGGCGCGGGGGTTGAGGGGGAGATGAAATCAACCAATCGGGTAGAACAATCATGCTGTCCATGAAAAACTCCTTGCTTCCTCGTACATGGCTTCCAGATTGGCGAAGGGTGTGCGCGGCGCAAGGTTGTTGCCCTCGCGCAGGATGAACCGTCCGCCTTCCATAATTCCAGAGTTGAGAATGCGCCGCGTCTCTTCGCGGACTTCCTGCGGCGTGCCGTTGAGCAGAACCATGATGTTGGGTCCGCCTTGAATTGTCACATCGGGACCGAGTTCGCGGCGCAGTCTGCCAAAGTCCACTGGGAAGCCGGTCTCGAATTCACGCGCGCCGATTTCATCGCATAGGGTCTTGAAATGACGGGTGGCGTCGCCGCACAGGTGAATTTTGACGCGCTCCCCGGGCGCGACTTCCTCGACTAATTTGCGATAGACAGGCAGGAGAAACTGCCGCAGCATTTTGGTTGAAATCAACTGGATGGCATCATCGGCAAAGAACATATCCGGCTCGAAGTGTGTCAACCCGAAAAATTTCATGTGTGCTCGAATCCGCTGGATGGTTCCTTCGTTGATGTAGTCGAGCAGGGCGCGGACGTATTGCGGGTCTTCGTAAAAGTCGGTCAGGATTTCCATGCCGCGCAGCGCCACCGCCAGGGTCAACGCTCCCGATGTCCAGACGCCAAATGGGGTCATGCGGATGGGATGCTCCATGTAAACGGGATTTTTGCGGATGCTCTCGCTCATTTCATCGAAGATCTGGTGGGCTTTGGCATACCAGCCGCCCTTGAGTGGGTCGGGCAGACCCGTGTCGAGGAAGGCGTTTTTGCGGTCACCGGCGAAGATGGGTGTGGTGTCAGGGACTTGGTTCGGCAGGAAAACCACGGGCGCGCCGAAGAAAGCGGGTTCGTCATAGTTTTGTAAATCCACCCTGACGTTGAATTCTTCGGGCAGGCCGATGGGGTCATCGCAAAACGGGGCAATCTTTTCGCCACGCCAAACCTGCGAGCGTAATTGGAAGTCCAGCATGGTTTGGGCGTCGGTGGAATAGGATTCAAAAGTGACCGCTTCGCCGGGATTCAAGTCGTCGTTGAAGATGAAGAACTGGGTCGCAGTTCCCAGATAGACGGGTGGGCGGGTCGGCTTGCCGGCATGGAAGGCTTCCCAGATGGCTTTGGCTTCCTCATTATGTTTTGCGATGTCAGGCAGGTTTGCAGTCATGCAGGCTCCTAATGACGAAGTTCCAGCGCGGCGTGAAGCATGGCAAAGTAATTTTCGTCGGGCACATAGTCTGGCACCGAGTTCCCTGTGCCGAGGGCGTAACCGCCGCTTTTTTCGGTTTGCTGTAACAGGGCTTTGGCTCTGGCGTAGATTTTCTCCGGGGTGGCGCGGCACATGAAATCCACGTCGATGCCGCCTAAAATCGCAAATTTATCGTGATAGCGCTCGTAAGCCTGTTCCACGGGCAGGATGGTGTCTTCGTAGGAATGGCGGGCGTCTATGCCGATGTCTTCCAGGTCGCTGATGATGCGCTCGAAATGTCCGCACGAGTGCAGGATGAGCGGCTTGCCGGCGGCGTGGACAACTTCCGCAATTTGTTTGTGCCAGGGAAAAACGTACTGCCGCAACTGGCGCGGCGATAGCATGGTCTGAGTCTTGAAGCCCCAGTCATCGTTGGAGATGCAGGCTCCCACCCCGGAATAAGGCGCGACGTTTTCGTAAAACCGAACCATGCGGCTTCCAACCTGCTCGAAGATTGCCGCCACCAGTTTGGGGTCGTCTGCAAGCAGGTAGCAGAGGGCTTCGTACCCGACGAGTTCGATGACATTTTCCAGCACACCGCCGGGACCCTGGATAATCATCTTCATCCCATCCGGTAGTTCCTTTTCGAGGGCTTCGAGAACAGCATAATTCGCGTCCTGCGTGTCGGGCCAGGGATAGGCTTCGTAGGATGCCCAGTCCCAAATCATCGCGCCTTCGTTGAGAGATACCGTGCGGGTATCGTAGCTTCGATGGGACGGAAACCGAAAATCTGGAATCCGCACGGTGACATAATCGTAGCCGGCGCGGCGATAGGCTTCCATGCGGAGGGTCTGCGCTAAAACAGAACCTGAAAATGCAAGCCCGTCCACTTCGTCGGTGGTGCCGTTGCCGTTCTCCTTTAGTTTTGCTTTCGAGCCCGGAGCCAATTTTTCATACACCCGTTCGTTGAGGAAAAACTCAAACAAAGTTGGTCGCTGCGGCGTTCCTCGGCGGAGGATTGTGATCAGGTTGTTGAAATCGGGGTTTCCCGGCGGGGGCAATTCGTTCCAGTTGGTCATGTTTCTCTCGATTTGCGCGATGGGTATGCCTAGAATACGGGTGGGGTGATGACTGAAATCCAGCGGGTTTCACATTCGCTGGCGTTCATCAACTTGACGAGGTCGGTGCCGTTGAAATAGACGGAGTCGCCTTCGTTGAGGGTGTATTCCTGGTCTTTGAGACCGACGGTCAAAGAACCTTCGAGGACGAAAATGAATTCTTCGGTTTCGACGTTCAGCGGGCGGGCGATGTTATCGGCGCTGGATTGGATGTGGCCGATGACCGCCTCGAATTTGCCGGTCAGGTCGGGGGTGAGAAGTTCGTAGGAGACCCGGCTGTCGTCCAGATCAAGTTGGGAGCGGGAGCCTGCGCGGATGACCGACGACTGACTCGGGTTTTCTGCGAGGAAGTACAGCAACTGCACGCCAAGCGCGTCCGCAATTTTTTGCAGGGATTTCAGCGAAGAATTGACGATGCCGCGTTCCAACTGGCTGAGAAAGGAAGCGGTCAATTCGGTCTTTTCCGCCAAGTCGCGCAATGACAGGTTGAGTTCGGTGCGGCGTTTGTTCAATCGTCTGCCAAGCAGCAGGTTGTCGCTCATCGCATCTCCTTTTGACCGGCAATCAGGTTGCGGTACCAGTGGGCGCTTTGTTTGGGCGTTCGCCTGCCGCTTTCATAGTCCACTCGCACCAGACCGAAGCGGGGCATAAACCCGTGTGCCCACTCGAAGTTGTCGAGCAGGCTCCAGGCGTAATACCCACGCACGTTTGCGCCTGCTTCGACGGCTTTTGAAAGGGCATTCAAGTGCATTTCGAGAAAATCGATTCTCAGCGTGTCGTCTACGAAGCCGTTCTCGTCTGGAATGTCTGCCAGCGCCACCCCGTTTTCAGTGACGTAAATAACCGGGTTGTCATATTTTTCTTTGAAGCGTAACAGCAGTCGGGTCAGTCCATCCGGGTTGAATCCGAAGCCGATGGTCGAATGTCGCCAGTCGTTCACCGCCACCTGCTCGGAGGATTGTTTGAGCAATCCTCCCCAGGGCGAGTGGGCAACGTTGAAGGTCATGTAGTAATTGATTCCCAGAAAGTCAATCGGCTGCTGGATCAGCGCCATGTCGCCGCGCTCCACTTTGGGGGCGTGGGTTCCAATCCATTGTAAAAATTCCTGCGGATATTCTCCGCGGTAGATGGCGTCGGTGAAGAAGTTGATGCCGTCGTCGTCCACGCGCTGGCAGGCGGCGCGGTCTGCTTCGCTGTCGCTGGCGGGGACGTGGTATGACGTATTCAGGACGATGCCGATTTTTCCTTTGTATCCGCCCTGGCGGAATAATTGCACCGCCTTCCCGTGCGAAAGCAGGAGGTGATGGGCGGTCTGGTACTGTTGGCTGGCGTCGGCGATGCCTGGCGCGAAGACTCCCTGCCCATAACCCAGGGCGGCGACCACCCAAGGCTCATTGTGCGTCGCCCAAAATTCCACGCGGTCACCGAGACGCTCGAACATCAAACGGGCGTAATCGACGAACCAATCCGCGCTGTCGCGGTGATTCCATCCGCCGAGGTCTTGCAAGGCTTGGGGAAAATCCCAGTGATTGAGGGTGGCGTTGGGAAGGATGCCCGCGGCGAGCAGTTGATCCACCAATCGGTCGTAGAAATCCACCCCTTTTTGGTTGACTGAGCCCCGTCCCTGGGGGAGTACACGGGGCCATGCAATCGAAAAACGATATGCCTGCAATCCCAAATCTTTCATGAGTTGCACATCTTCCGTCATGTGATGGTAGTGGTCGCAGGCAACGTCGGCATGGTCGCCGTTGAGGATGGCGTGCCGCCTGTGGTTGAAACGGTCCCAGACGCTTTCGCCCTTGCCGTCTTCATTCCACGCGCCTTCGATTTGAAATGCAGATGTCGACGCGCCCCACAAAAAAGAGGCGGGAAGTTCTATTCTCATGGCTGCCTCGGTTGAAGTATTGATTTATTTACTTAGTTGTGTTATACTTTACTTAATTAAGTATAACATGCAGGTATATAAAAGTCAAACTTAAGCTTTTTGGCACACAGGGCGTACTTTTACAAAGGCATATTTCGAACGACGCTAGATGTTCTTGTGTTTTTGGTTCAATGGTCCGGGGGCGGTTGTCTGCCGGGCTTTGTAAAATATTCGACGGAAAGTGATTTGTACTAAAGACAAGGAGGTGGTTCCTGACCTGGAATTCTAATAAGGAAGTAAGTCTTGTCGATAAAACCCACCCAAAGTAAATCAAGGAGAAAAGAATGAAAAGCAAAGTAAGTATGCTGTTGACCGCTTTGTTCCTGGTTGTGTTTGCGGCTTCACTGATTGGCTGCGCCGCTCCTGAAGCAACGCCCGAACCCGCCACAGAAGCCCCCGCCACAGAAGCCCCCGCTACCCCCGCTGCCACCGAGTCTCCCGTGGTGGAAGTCCAGGATTTCGTCACCTGGTATCAGTACGATGAAAAGAACGAAGACCCCGCCAGCGATGAGCGCGTGGGCAATGCCTATTTGAAGAAGACCATTCCCGAATTCAACGCTGAATTCGAAGGCAAATGGAACTGGGTCAACACTCCCAAAGCCTGGGACAAGATGACTGCCGAGTTGGTGAACGCTGTGATCGCCGGCGGCGATGTGCCTGACCTCATCGAAGAATCCTCCGCCAACATGCCGACCTACGCCAACAACGGCACCCTGCAAGACCTGAACGAATGGGCAAAGGCGCAATCCTGGTATGCCGACTTGGAACCCGGTGCGCTTAAATCCTGCACCGCTCCTGATGGAAGCCTGCTCTGCATTCCCGTTGCCACCCGCCCGCATCTGGTCTATGTCTGGGCTGACTACTTCCCGAATGGTTATCCCAAGACCCCCGAAGAATTTATGACCGAAGCTGAGCGATTGAAGGGCGAAGGCGTGTACGCCTGGACTTACTTCGGCTCGACCGACTTTGGCGGCAACGGCGCCTCCCGCATGGTGTGGGCGTTGATTTCCTCCTACGGCGGCACCTATGACGATGGTGAAGGCAACATGGTACTCAATACGCCGGAAAACGTCGCTGCCATCGAGTTCCTGCGCGAAACCGTCGCCAAGGGCTACAACCCCGAAACCGTCTTCGCTGGCGGCTTTGTGGAAGAAGACTCCTTCAAGGATGCTTCCGCCGCTTCCATCCCCACCGGCTTGTTTGGCTATCGCTACATCAACCCGCTCACCGCGCCCGACGGCACCAAGTATGAAAAGGGCAACGAGAACGACATGCTCGACGCGATTGCCGATGGCAAGGTCATCATGGCTCCGATGTTTGCCCCCGAAGGCAAGACCCCCGGCTGTAACACGGTTGCCACCGGCTTCTCCATCCCCGTTGGCGCGAAGAACGTCGAAGCCGCCTATGACTACATCAACTGGGTCATGGCTGACCAGGCTCGCCACGTCGAGTTTGTGCTCGGACCCGGAGCCGGCTTCCCGTCTTTGAAGTCCGCCCAGTCCGCTCCTGAAATGCAGACCCCGTTCTACAAGCAGGCTGCAGAAGCGATCAACGGCAGTGTTTGCACCTTCCATACCGGCTCGCTTGCCCGCCCGGCGGAAGCCGAAGGCTTGATCATGAACGCTGTGTACAAGCTGATCAAGGAAGACCCGACACTCGACATCGCCACCGAACTGCAGAAGGCGCAGGACGAGTACAACGCGAACAATTAACTTTCGCTTCGCTGAATAATGCTTTAGTATAATGCGGGGTAAAGGGAAGCCATCGACTTCCTTTTACCCCGTCAATTGATTGAAGTCGAGAATCATTTGCTCAACCGGACACTTTTTTTATAGACAGGGAATTTATTATGCAACGAACGCCCCCCCTTCAGGTAATCAGGCACTGGCTTCGCAAATCCCTTCCTTTCTGGTTGATCCTGCCCACGATGGTTGTCATTCTGATCGTGCAGGTGTATCCCGCGCTTTATACTGCCTGGTTGAGTTTTCAGGAAAGAAAACCAAAAGGCTGGGAGTATGTGGGGACCGAAAATTTCGAGAGGTTGTTTGGCGCGGGCGTTTTCATGGAAAGCATCGGTCATACCGTTATTTTCCTGGTTGGTTACTCCGCCCTTACCCTCGTCCTCGGATTTATTATCGCCCTGTTATTGAAACGCACCGTGACTTTTTCCGGTGTGTATATCACCCTGCTTTTCATCCCTTGGATTATTGCAGACATTGTCGCCGGTTTGGTTTTTCGCCTGCTGGTTGCGCCCGAATACGGCTTGTTTTCCGGTATTTTGGGTGATCCCCACTTTTTTCCGCCGGATGGCGTTTCCGTGTTGACTGCAACCCGTCCCGCACCCTGGTTTGGCGATTTCCCATTTCCGCCCTCACCGTCGATGATTTTCCTCATCCTGGCTTCTGTGTGGCGGGCTTTGCCGTTCATCACCCTGCTCATCCTGGCGGCTCTGCAAACCGTCCCGGCGGAAGTGATCGAGAGCGCCCGCATAGACGGCGCGAGCGGCTGGCAGGTCAACCGCTATATCACCATTCCGCTCATTATGCCGGCCATGGTTGTGGCGCTCTTCAATTTGATGCTTGGCGGGATCAACGGCGTGGGCATGGTATTCAGCCTGACCCGCGGCGGTCCCGGCACAACAACATACGTCTTGAGCTATTTTCTTTACATCCTTGGCTGGCAACAACTGCGCTTCGGGCGGGCAGCGGCGCTTGCCATTGTGCTGGCAATTGTCAACTGGGCGCTTATTTTCCTGGTGCTGCGGATGACAAAGGTCAATGAGAGGAGCAGATAATCCCATGGCAAAAGATACGAAAATCACGCGCAGGCATGTGGAAAGCGGACTGGTAAATCTTGCCCTGGTTGTCATTGTCCTCTTTGCAATCCTGCCCATCGCAACCACAATCCTGATTTCGTTCAAGGAGCAGGCGGATGTGCTGCGCAGTCCACCCGTAATCTTCCCCTGCGATACCCTCACCGAGTCGTTCAACTGGGATGCCTGCCGCTGGGCGGTGGAAGGCTACCAGCGGGTCTTTGCTCCGAAACCTTCCAGGGATTCGCTCTTCGGTTTCGAGTTGACTGGGAATATGGTCAAGACCTATATTCCCAATACCCTCCTGTATGCAAGTTCCTCCGCCCTGCTGGTGGCTCTGCTGGCGAGTTTCTCGGGGTTTGCTTTTTCTCGTTATCACTTCCGTGGACACGACACGCTAATGACCGCCCTCTATGCGGTCACCGGGATGCCGTTATTGACAAATATGATGGCGCTCTACCAAATGTCCGTTACCATGCGGAAATCCATCTCCTTCTACGATGACCGGGTTTTCCTTATCTTTGTCTATATCGGGTTCTTCCTGCCCATCAGTGTCTGGATTGCAAAAGGTTTCTTCGATGCCATTCCGCGCGAGTTGGAAGAGTCGGCGCTGATCGAGGGGTGTACGCCGCTGGGCGCACTCTTCCGTGTGACCATGCCGCTGGCTTTGCCGGGCTTGACCGCCGTCTTTTTGATGACCTTCGTCGGCGTGTGGAACGAATTCCTCGTCGCCTACCTGCTGGTCAGCAAGAACGAGTACAAGCCTGCGCTCTTCGGTTTGTACGACTTCCTGAGCCAGAACATCATCAACTACCAGGTGATTGCCGCCGCCTGTATCATCATCGCTGCGCCAATGGTGATCCTGTTCCTGTTCACGCGGAAGGTCTTCTTCAAAGCCATGGTGGAGGGTGCAGTCAAGGGATAAACCCATCCATGAAATCACAAATACCGTCACCCGATTTTGACACGCTGTATCTGGTTTCAAGAGGCGCCCATGACTCGGCAGGTGACGGTATTTTTCTTTTAAGTGGCGACGCTTCGGCAGGGAAAATCAATGCCATCCTTCCCGCTGACGGAGTTGGTTTTCCCGCAAGCGCCAATCCCGACGCCCGTTTGACCCTGTATCACTTCAACGACCTGCACGGACACTTGGTACGGTTCACGCCAAACTCCGAGATTCCCGTCATTTCCAAAATGGCGTGGAAAATTCAACAGAAGCGAATGGCAGTGAAGAAAGACCCGAAACAGGCGGTCATGTTATTCACCGCCGGGGATGATTGCATTGGGTCCATCTTCGATGAAGTGATGGAGGAATCCCGCCTGCACCCCGCCTACCGCGCCTACTCCGCTTTGGGCGTAGACGCGGCTGGGGTGGGCAACCATGAATTCGATTTGGGCAACGCCCTGCTGGCTGAATCCATCCGCGCCGATGCAAACTTCCCCATCCTTGCCGCGAATGTCTCCTGCCCTGACCTGGCAGGCCTCATCCATCCCGCCGCCATTTTCGTTGTGAAGGGAATCCGCGTGGGCGTGATTGGGTTGGTGACGCAGGCTGAGTTGAAAATTACAAATCCCAACTGCGTCGTGACCGACCCACTCGCGGTGGCGAAAAATCTTGTCCCCCTCCTGCGCCCACATTGCGATGTTCTTATCCTTTTGAGTCATTTGGGATATTGCCTTGCAGACGCCTCCATCCCGATGGTCACGGCGGGCGATGTGGAACTGGCTCAAAGCCTTCCGCATGGCAGCGTTCATCTGATTATCGGCGGGCATACGCACCACGAATTGAACGCGCAGGGACTCAGCCCAAAGAATATCGTCAACGGGATTCCGATTTCGCAAACCGGCTCGACGGGACGTTTTTTGGGTGAGGTGGAGTTGAAGGTCAGTGCGGCGGATACGGCTGTGATTAGCGCGCGGCTCATCTCAGTGGACACCCTGCCCCTCGACGCGGACTTCGACCGCGAGACCCTTCAACCGCTTGTGGCGCGGGCGCGTGATTTGTCCAATCAAAAACTGGGCGGCGCTTCGGTTGAGTCTCAAAACGGAATCGAATCTCCGCTGGGAAATTTCATTGCCGACGCGCTGGCTTCGTGCCAACCCGTTGACCTGGCGATGGTTGATTCATCAAGCATGAGGCAGGAACTTCCCGCTGCTGAGTTCGTCACCTTTGGCGGCTGGTTCAACGTCATGCCGTATGCCGACGCCATTCGCATATATCGGCTGACGGGGAAAGAGCTTCACGGTTTGATTCAAGATAATGCCCTGCGGGTTGACCGTCCCAACGAGCCGCGCACCGAACGCGGATTTTTACACTTCAGCCAACAGGTTCGCTACGCGATTGATTTGGGTGTAGACCGTTTCGACGCGAAGGCGTTTCAAATCACCGTCAACGGCAAGCCGATTGAGGAGCAATTTGGGGACGAGTTTCAAATTGCGGCGGGAAATTTTGTCCGCGAGTACGCGGTTGGCTGGGAAAAATCCCAAACCACCCGCCTGTTTGAGTTGAGCGAATTTCCGCACACCGATACCGACCTTCACCTGCGGCGCGAGTTGGTGGCGCGCATTCGACAGGCGGGCGGCGTGACCGCGTTTTGCGACGGAAGACTGCGGATTGAATCCGCCCCGCTTGCCGTGACCGAATTAACCGTGAGGCAATTCTCCGCCCATGTCAGCGGACAAAAGCACGCGATGGCTGGGGCGGTGATTGCCATTTCTGCAGCGCAGGCGGTTTCGTTGGGACAGGCTTGCGTTTCCATCTCGCAGGGCGAAACCCGCCGCCTCGATGAAATCCGCGAGGAGCTTTTGCGTTGCGGTGACCAGGATGCCAACGCCATTGCGGAATTTGTCGCCTTGCGCGAGTCAGGCCGGGAGTTGAAGGGCAAGGAACTGCTGTGCGACTTGCCCGCCCGCCTGAGTCAACTTTCAGCGGAAGCGGCGCGGATTTTGCAAGACTTCCGCCCGCGAGTGGACGAACGAGTCCGCGACGACCTCGAAATGAGCGTCCGCCTTTTGTCTGGGACTGCCCGCGCCGCCATGCTTTTGCTGGATAGCAATTTACGAATCTGGACGGATGAAGAACTCGCGCTCAAGTACGAGCCGATATTAAGCGACCTGCTGAATGAAATCGGCGGGTTGAGCCCCGTCGAGCGCATTCGCGCAGAAAGTTAACTTTGGACTCCAACGCCTCCTGTCGTTGGGTATCAAAAGTCGGAGACTTTTGACTCCACATCTTCCAATTTTTATAACGCGAGGAAACTATGGGCAGCATACTTATCGAAAATGGCGCAGTGGTCACGGTCAACGATAACGGGGAAGTGTTCGACCCTGGTTACGTTTTCATCGAAGACGATTTGATTACAGCGGTCGGTGTTGGCCAAGCGCCCCCAAACTATAAACGCGCCGACACCGTCATCGACGCCAGCCTGATGGCGGTCATGCCGGGCATGGTCAACGCGCACACGCATCTCTTCCAAACCTTCCTGCGCGGATTGGCGGACGACAAGCCACTGCTCGACTGGCTGAAAGCCGCCATCTGGCCCGTTGCCCAATCCATGAAAGAGGAAGAGGCTTACGTTGCCGCGATGGTTGGGCTGATTGAGAATCTGCGCGGCGGGGCGACCTCGGTCATCGACCATCAATACATCCACGTTGACCCGCGCAACGACGACGGCGTTTGCCGCGCCGCCGACGAGACGGGCGTCCGCTTTTTGCTGGCGCGCGGCTGGGCGGATATGGGCTATCACCCGTCGTTGATGGAGACACAGGAAAAAATCATCAGCGAGACCGAGCGCCTCCGCAATCAATGGGAAGTTTCGGGCAACGGCAGGACGCGGGTCGAGTATGCCCCGCTCATCCCCTGGGGTTGTTCTGACGACACCATGCTCCGCTCGCACAAAATTAGTCAGGGCTGGAACTCCGGCACGCATATTCACGTCGCCGAAACCAAGACCGAAGTGGACATGAATCTCCAGTTGCGCGGAAACCGTCACATCGAATGGCTGAACGAATTGGGCGTGTTGGGACCTTCCATGCAATTGGTTCACAGCGTCTGGCTCACGGATGAAGAACTCGAACTGATTGCAAAATATAAATCCATCGTGGTGCATTGCCCCGTCAGCAATATGTACCTGGCTTCGGGCGTTGCCCGCGTCCCCGAAATGCTGAAAATGGGAATCACGGTCGCCCTTGCCAGCGATGGTCCCGGCAGCAACAACAACCAGGATATGTTTGCCGTGATGAAGGCGACCGCCCTGCTGCACAAGGTCAACACCTTGAATGCGATGGTTTTGCTTCCCGAAGATGTCTTGCAGATGGCTTGTCGCGGTGGCTCGGTGGCGTTTGGTCAACCTGAACTGATCGGCTCGCTGGAAGTTGGCAAGAAAGCCGACCTCATTCTTGTCGATTTGGATACCCCGCTGGCAATGCCCGTTCACAAAGTCCCCTCGGCGCTGATTTATAACGCCGGTTCGCGGGACGTGGATACGGTCATTGTGGATGGGCGAATCCTGATGAAGGGCAAAGAGATTTTGGTTGTGGATGAAAAATCAATTCTCGCCCAGGCGCGGAAAGTCTGCGGAGATTTGTTCGCCCGCGCCGGCGTGAAGCCGTCGTAGAAAATTTTGTAGGGCGATATTTATATCGCCCTTTTACATTTCCGTCTTTTGAAATGGACTTTGAATGACACAGGCATTATTAGGCATCGACGTTGGCACAACCTCCACCAAGGCGGTTCTTTTCGACTTCGACGGGCGGGAGCTGGCTCGGGCGTCGTCTCAACCCTATCGAAACTACACCCCCGCTCCGGGATGGGTGGAGCAGGATCCCGAAGAGTTGTGGAACGCCCTCCTGACCTCCATCCGCGACGCGCTGAATCAGGTTCGAGATGTCGAGGTTAAAGCCTTGAGCATGGCAGTTCAAAGCGGCTCGCTTGTTCCCGCTGACGCGGAGGGCAGACCCGTTTCTCCGATGGTGACCTGGCTCGATGGGCGGGCGGAGGAAGTTGTTCAGGAGTGGAAGGCGGAGGGGCATCAGGCTTGGGTCAAGCCGCTTAGCGGCTGGTCGCTCTACCCCAGCCTTTGCCTGCCGACCATTGCCTGGTTCAGGAAAAACAACCCGCAGGTTTTTTCCGCCGCCAAAATCTTTTTCTCGCTGAATGATTTTCTCGTCTTCCGCCTGACCGGGAAGATGGTCACGAACCCATCCAACGCGGGCGGAATGCAATTGGTCGAAATTCAAAGTGGAAGGTGGAGCGGCGAACTGTGCAAACTGGCGGGCATCGACGAAGAGAACCTCTCCGAAATCCAGCCGACGGGCGCGGTGATTGGCGAAATCCTGCCGCAGGTCTGCCGCGAAACCGGCTTGACGCCGGGTGCGGCGCTGGTCAACGGCGGACATGATCAGGGTTGTACCGCGCTGGGGTTGGGGATTATCGACCCCGGTAAAATCCTGCTGGCTTGCGGAACTGCCTGGGTCTTCACTGGCGTTTTGACCTTGCCCGACATGACCCGCCTGCCGTCCACCCTCGATTTGAACTTTCACGCTGTGCCGGGGCGCTGGACTCTCTCGCAGTCTTTGGGCGGGCTGGGCGCATCCTTCGAATGGTGGATGAACAAAGCCTTCCAGGAAGAATCGCGCTCGAAGATGTTTGCCGCCCTGAATGAGGAAATCAACCAGACCAGACTGGACGGCGGCTTGTTTTTCCTGCCTCTCACCGGCGGACACGACGACCCCGCCACTACGCGGCGCGGCGGGTTTGTGGGCTTGCAGTTGGGTCACTCCCGTGCCGATATGGCAAGGGCAATCATGGAAAGCGCCGCCTTCGAGTTGCGTTGGACGCTGGAGCCGGCGCTGTCTGCCAATATCCCCATCGAAAAATTGTGGATGGTGGGTGGCGCGACGCAAAGCCCGCTTTGGTCTTCGATTTTGGCGGACGTGACCGGTATCCCCATCTGCCTGCCTGATTACGACACCTGGCCCGCCCTGGGCGCGGCAATCCTCGCGGGTTATGGGAGTGGCGCGTTTGCCTCGCTCGAACAGGGCTTGCAGAAATTCCAAAAGCCGCAAAAGGAGATTCAACCGCAGTCGAATATGGCGGAGGCATACCAAAACGCTTTTCAGGAATATCAACGCTTTTGCGCGTTGTTTCGCTAAGTGACAGTCACCTTGCAGGTGCGTCGCTTGGAAATTTATTACAGGAGTTGAAAACAAAAAAATGGAAAAAGTAACTGTCGCAATCACAATCGGAAAAGTTCATTACCCCAGAATGTTCAGCCAGCAGGCATGGGACGCGCTGGAATCGTTTGCGAATGTCGTGCATCACCCCGGACAAGACCCCGCCAACAAGCAGGAAC
>Ga0233425_10007485_pt1 | contig 15297 bp, 15 predicted proteins | sample Watercolumn_Towu_2_FD_181712 | JGI IMG/M metagenome (GOLD analysis project Ga0233425, IMG submission 181712) | Freshwater microbial communities from Lake Towuti, South Sulawesi, Indonesia - Watercolumn_Towuti2014_140_MG | ecosystem: Environmental > Aquatic > Freshwater > Lake | place...
AGCGGACCGCTGACCCGCTGCAACGAGCCAGCGTCGTGCGCTTCCCGGTCGCTCATTCGGTCCCCCGACCCGACGTGGTCAGCACCTTGTACAGGTTGGCAGCGGTGTCCGGGTAGCGCCGCTTCAGCTTCGCGATGAACTGCTTGGTGTCGTGCCGGATCGAGCGTGCGAGACCGCCGCACTGGCACGCGGGCGGCACCACGGTCATCTCCTCTGCGTACGCCCGGGTCTCGTCTTCCGTGATGTAGGCCAACGGCCGGATGATCTTGATCTTCCCCTCGAAGAAACGGATCTTCGGCGCCATGGTGGACACGTTGCCGTAGTGGAAGACGTTCATGAGAAGCGTCTCCACGATGTCATCCTGGTGATGGCCGAAAGCGATGGTCGTAAACCCTTTCTGGAACGCCAGCTTCATCAGTGCGGTCCGGCGCCGCAGCGCGCAGTAGAAGCACTCGACCCTGCCCTTGGCTTCCTCGGAGATGGGGTAGTAGATCGTCTCGTATTCCACGCCTGCTGAAGCCGCCAGCTCCTTGAGCACGCGCAGCGGGATCGAGCCGCTGCACGTCACGTCCGTGGAGATGGTGCACGCGAGGAAGCGGACTTGGGGGAAATGCTCCTGCTTCAGCTTGCAGAACAGGTCGAGCAGCGTGAAGCTGTCCTTGCCACCGGACACGGCCAGCACGATGCGGTCGTCCGGGTCCACCATCCGGTAGTCCCGGACCGCGTCGAGGAACTTCTGCTGGACGACCGTCACTCCACCACCCGGCCCGCGACCGCGGGCGGCAGACAGACATCGATGGGGCAGCCGCCAGGCATGGACGCGGCATCTGCCACCAGGGCTTCGAGGTCGCTGATGTCCGGCACGCCCGACACGAGGATGCGGGTGCGAACGGCGTACGCTCCAAGGGCGTCGGACACGCCGGAAACCAGCCCGGAATCGCCTCTTTCCCACGGAACCATGACGTAGTGCGGAGCCCAGGGGTTGCGGCTTCCGGGGGGCCCTTCGGTCTCCCGGAAGCTGCCCTTGCGCCCCGGTCCCCGGTTGTCTGCCAGGTACTTCGGCAAGCTCGCGCAACCAAGTGCTGCCAGAGCGCTGCCCACCGGACCGACGCAGACCTCCTTGCCCTGGTGGGCCAGCACGGAAGCCGCGCAAAGCCCGCTTGCCGTGGGCTCGAGCACGAAGACGAAGGTGGGTCCGGCCAGCGGCCCGCCCGTGCGCTCGGATAGCCTCGCGGTCGCGGCCTCGGCCTGGGCCACGGTCTTTCCCACGCCCGCGGGGTTGAGCCACCACCACAGCTTCCAGTCGCGGCGGCCGGTGTCCGCGGCCGCAAGCACGAGATCCCAGGCGCGGTCGATCGATCCGGGCGAGCCCGCGTCCGGCCGCGGCACGCATACCCCTGCGACCCAAGGCTTGCCCGCGTCGCGCGCGACACCCAATGCATCCTCGCCTTCCAGGTAGAAGCGCATGGCACCCCCTCCAACGGCCCCGCATGATAGGCTGGAGCGCGGGCGAAATCAACGAGTGACGTCTGGAAACAGGGAGGCGGTCCGTGCAAACAGGTCGCGCTCCCGGGCCAGCATGCGCGCGGCGAGCGTCCGCCCCTGCTCGTGGTCGAAGCCGAGCAGGTGGAGCACGCCGTGGACCGTCATGAGCGCCAGCTCCCGTGCCGGGGTGCCCGTGGCGGGCCTGCCGTCGTCGTGGGGCTCCCGGGCCTGCCGCTCGAGAGTCTCCAGCGACAGCACGACGTCGCCCAGCAGGAAGCCGCTGACGTCGCCGTGCTCCCCTTCCCGCATGGGAAAGCTGACCACGTCGGTGGGGCCCCGGACGTGGCGATACGTCCAGTTCAACCGGGCCATGGTCCGATCGGATACCAGGACCACGTTGACCTCCTGCCCGCGCACGCGCAGGCAGTCGAGAACCGAGCAGACCGCGGCCGCAAGCTTCTGGCAGTCGATGCGGAAGCCTCTCTGGCGGTTCAGCACCGTCACGGTGTTCGAGCGCACGGGCGGGGTGCGGCTACGCATCGGACGGCCCTGAGTCGGGCTCCTTGGCCGGGGCAGGGACCGTGGCCCTCGGCAACTGGACGGTCTTCTGCTCTTCCAGGATATCCTGCACGTCCTCGCGCTTGAGGCGTACGGTCTGCTCCTCGGGCCGAGCGCGCTGGTACTCGGGCCGGGCGTGGTACATGGTCTGGAGGCTCTTGACGAAGCTCTCCTCGATGACCTTGAGCTCCTTGAAGGTGAGCGCGCAGTCGTCGAGCTGGCCATCGACCATCCTGCGGTTGAGCATCTCCCGGACGCGCTCGGTGATCCGCTCCTCCGTGTGAACGGCCAGCGCACGGACGAACGCCTCGACCGAGTCTGCGAGCATGACCAGCGCTGCTTCCTTGCTCTGGGGCCTGGGCCCCGGGTAGCGGAAGTCGTCGACCCGCACGGTCGTTCCATTCTTCTCCGCGAGGGTCCGCGCCCGGCTATAGAAATGCTCCATGATGGTGGTGCCGTGGTGCTGTGCAGCGATGTCCATGATCCTGCGGCCCAGGCGGTACTTGCGGATCATCCTCACGCTCTGCTCCACGTGCTTGCGCAGGATGCGTGCGCTGATCTCGGGCGACAGGTGGTCGTGGGGGTTGGACCCCATGAGCTGGTTCTCCGCGAAGTAGATCGGGGAGTCGACCGACCCGCCCTGGAGGCCCGTCTCCGAAGTCGCGACGAGCTTGCCGAGGTCGTGGTAGTAGGCGCCGACCTTTGCCAGGAGCGGATTGGCCCCGATGCGCCCTGCGGCCTCTTCGGCCAGGGAAGCCAGCCAGAGCGAGTGCTGGTAGGTGCCGGGCGCGCGGCGGGACAGCTCCTTGAGCGCCGGATGGTCGGTGCTGGCAAGCTCCACGAGACGGCTGTCCGTCGTGTAGTCCCACAGGTACTCGAACATGGGCGTCAGGGCCACGAGCAGGAAGTAGTTGACGGCTCCTGCAACGAGCGAGGACAGCCCGAGCTGGAAAGCGTGGTTGGCAGGCACCTGGCCGCGCTCGATGAGGAACACCACGACCCAGCAGATCATGCCCGAGGCTCCGGAAACCATGGCGGCCAGGAAGTAGGCCCCCCGTCGCGTGATCCTGCGGGTCATCCAGATGCCCACGGAGCACACGGTGAGCATGTAGAGGATGTAGTAGGTCGGGAAGTTGCCCGAGAGCACTTCCGAGCCGCTCATCACCGCAACGGCTGCGGTGGTCACGACGAGGAACAAGAGGGCCAGCAGCGCGACTCCGCCTCCCATCAGGCTGTTGACCAGCATCACGGCCAGCGCGACCGGCGCGGCGGAGAAGGTCACCCCGCGGGAGATATCCGGGTACTGCACGGCCAGCACGTCGCCAACCGCGAGGAACACGCGCAGGAGCACAAGGTGGAGCACGAGCACGACGCCGAGAGCCAGGTAGTCGCCCCCGGACAGGAGACGGTCGTGGAACACCTTGCGGGCAAACCCGACGAGGGCAAGCGACGCGAACACCGACAGCAGCGAGATGCCCAGCAGCAGCAGGACAGTGGGTACCGGGATGCCGAGTACGTCGCCCATCCCGGACTTCACCAGCGCCCGTGCCGACAGTCGCTGGATGCAACCCCGCTGCCAGTCTTCGACGATGTCGCCCATGGCCAGGATGGTCTGCCCCTGGGCAAACTCGATGGTGCGGGTCTTCGGCACCCGGCCCTCGGCTTCGGCCAGGGCCTTCTGCGTCCTGGTCTCGTCCTTCCTCAGGTTCACCTGGATGGACGTGACCACGAGGTGCTCCACCAGCGGCACGAGCTGGCGGTTGCCTTTGAGCCTGGGGAAGTTCTCGCCGATGATGCGGGACACGACCCGCCCGCGCATCTGGTCGAGCGCCTCGAGGTAGGTCATGACGCGGGCGTCGGGCGCCAGCTTGGCACGGGTGTGCGCCAAGACGATCCCCTGCGACCGGTCCTTCTGGAAGGTGAGGTCGGAGGTCTCGACGACGAGCCAGCGCCGCAGCTCGTCGAGGCACATGGCCGACGCCTGGAACGCATCCCCCACGAGCGGCTCGGACTTGCGCAGCGCGTTCACGACCGCGTCGGCTTCCTGCGGCGTGACAGCGGGCGCGACGCCGACGAGAACGCGGGCAGCATGCGCGGCCAGGTCGGAGCTCTTCTGCTGGAGCGCTTCCAGCTCTCTGGCCTTGACCCGGGACGCTGCCTCGCCCTGCTTGTCCTTGCCGTTCTGGATGTACGGGCTCTCCTTGATACGTGCGGACTGGCTGGACTGCCGGCTGGCGATTTCCCTGATCTGCGAGTCCAGGGCAAGCAGGGCGTTTACGTCTGCCGAGAGCGCATCCTCGGCTTCCCGAAGCTGCTTGAGCCGGGCTTCGAGCCAGGTGTTGTCCACCTCGTAGATGGGGGACACGTCGCCCCGTGCCTTCAGCACCAGTGCCTGGTGGTTGGGCACCGGCTTCTCGCACGAAACGGCCCTCGGCGCGACGTAGTAGGTGGGAGCGACCTTGCCCACCTCGGGCAGATGCCCCTCCGGCTCCACGAAGGAAAGCCGGATCACGAGCAGGGTGAACAGCAGGAACAGACCGCCGCGCAGCAGCGGGTTCTCGAACCCCAGCAACAGGAACCGTTTCCAGCCCGTGCCACGCGCTCCGGGGTCGGTCTGTCCCTCGCCAGTCATGCGGCGTAGTGTAGCAGATGCCCCCTCCCGGGGTCAACGATCCGGAGGCTTGCTGTTGCCTTCCGACAGAGACGCTGCTACAACTCCGGTGACGACGCGGAAGCGGGGGGGCTATCATGAAGAGACTTGCCGTGGTCGCGGCGACTGCGATGCTCGCTGCGTTTGCATGCGGAGACGACGGGGGAAGCGGCGGGACCGAGATCACGTTCCCGCACGCGGTGACCCTCGGCCCGGAGATGGCGCTGGTCGCACCCACGGGCGAGATCATCGACCACGCGGACTTCCTCAGGGGCGACCTGGTCACCTACAAGAACCAGGCGCTGAAGATCCAGTCCGGCTGCCCCGAATCCCAGGCCCACTGCCAGCCCCTCCACGTCTGCAAGCTCTCGGAGTTCAGCAAGCCCGAGGAATTCGCGGGGCTCAACGAGGTCTGCGCCGACCTGCCCGCCGAGGGCGAAAACGGCGTCATCACCAACGCGGAGACCGGCATGGGCTTCGTCGTCAAGCTCAACACCGACGAAGGCTATGGCCGCTTCTGGGTCCAGGAAGCCAAGGGCGTGGGCGACTCCGCCACGGTCACGCTCGTGTACACCGTCTTCCAGGCATCCCCCGACTAGGACGCCCGGGCCGCTCAGACCCTGGCAACGACCGCGCAGCGCAGCTCGTCGAACCACTCCGCGTACCCGCCCGACTCGCGGTGCGCATACAGCGGGGCTTCCACCACCAGGTCCCGCGGGCGGGACTTGACCGCTTCCACCAGCACGGACGACGCTTCCCGACCCGGGAGCGGATGCACGCACCGGAGCCGGCATGCCTTCAGCTTGTGCCGCGGCAACAGCGCAAACAGGTCCGACAGCCGCACTGCCGGGTATGTTACAAAGAGCCGCCCACCTTCCGGAAGCGCAAACCGAGCGGCCGAAAGCACGTCGTCCATGGTGCACGCGACCTCGTGCCGCGCGGTGACCTCCTGCTGCGAGTCGTTGAGCCGCCCGGCCTCGGCAGGGAAGTACGGCGGGTTGGATACCACCGCGTCGAAGCTCCCGGGCTCCACGATGCCCTTGAGCGCACGGACATCTCCCTTCTCGACCCGAACCCGGCCTGCCAGCCCGTTGGCGGCCATGGTCTGGCGACAGCACTCGACCAGCTCCTCCTGCAGCTCCAGCGCGGCCCCGCGGGGCCAGCCTCCGGCCGCCAGCAGCAGCGAGATCACGCCGCAGCCCGCGCCCACGTCGAGGAATCGTTGCCCCGGCTCCCGGCCCGAGAGCACGAAAGCTGACAGCAGCAGAGCGTCGGCCGAGAACCGGTACCCGCGCACGGGCTGAACGCACTGAAACGCGCCTTCGAAAAAGGGAGTGGTCTGGAGGCCTGCGCTCATTTCGGCCCCCCGGTCATGGGCACGAGGTCCGCGAGAGCGGCCAGCGGCACCGCGCCCTGTCGCACCAGCCGCCACTGGCCGGACTCGTAGGACAGCAGTGTGGACGCGGTTGAGCGGGCTCGGTCCCCGGCCACTGCCGTGGCCGCGGGCGCACCGCTGCCTGCCCCGGTCGCGGGTGCGTCTGTGCCCGCCTCGTCCGTCCGCACATCTGCGCGTGCCGGAACCACCCCGTCGGTCAGCGCTGCAAACGCGGGGTCCAGGGTCTCCAGGGTCTCCGGTGGGGCCTTGCCCGAGAAGTTTGCAGAGGTCGAGATGAGGAAGCCGCCACACGCGGCGGCCAGCGCACACGCTACCGGGTCTGCACTCAGCCGGAATGCGACGCGGCCATCCTGCCCGCAAGCGGCGCAGAGCCCGGGATGGTCGGTGGGCACCGCGAGCGTCAGGCCTCCGGGCCAGAATCGGCGGACCAGCAGACCCAGGCCGGGGACGGAACCACGGACCACGTCCGCCAAACGCTCGACCCGGTCCACGAGGACCGGGAACGGGCGGCCTTCGAGCGCGCCCCCTTTCGCGACCCGGATGCGGGAAGCGACCTCGGGCACGCACGCGTTCCCGCCAACGCCCCACAGGGTCTCGGTCGGGTAGATGACGATCCCGCGGGATGCGACCTTCGCGCACGCCTGCTCGACCGACAGCAACACCAGTCCGGGCGTCACGAGATCTCCTTGGCCGCGGCAGGAACCGTCTCCACCAGGTCCGAGGCCATGACGCCGTGCACCCCGAGCCGGGCTGCCGCCAGCTCTCCGGACCGGGCGTGCAGGTACACGCCGAGGCACGCGGCTTCATGCGCGGGCAAGCCCATGCCGAGAAGCGCTCCCAGCACACCGGCCAGGACGTCGCCGGATCCCGCCTTCGCAAGCGCGGGCGTGCCGTTGACCGACAGGGCCGTGCGCCCGTCGGGGCTTGCAATCACCGAGTGCGCTCCCTTGAGCACCACGGTCATGCCGAGCTCGCACGCGACCCGCTGCGCAACGGGGATCCGGTCCTTCTGCACCGCTTCCACGGTCATCCCGGTCAGGCGGGACATCTCCCCGGGATGCGGCGTGATGATGGTGGGCCAGGGACCGGGCCGCTTCATCCTTCCCATGTCCCCGGCAAACGCGGTGAAGATGTCCGCATCCCCCACGACGGGCAACTGGCTGGAGGCAAAGGCCCACTGGAACAGGTCACGGGCTTCGTTGCACGTGCCGAGGCCCGGGCCCACGACGATGGCATTCTTGCCTCGGACCATGGCCGACATCTCCTCGTCGGGCCTCGAGTCCATGGTGAGCCCCTCCACCATCAGGTCCGGAACGAGCCCCTCGAGGTTGGCCCTGCACCCGGAGTGGCACGCCAGGGTGCACAGGCCGGCCCCGGTGCGCAGCGCGGCGCGGCCGACGAGGACCGCGGCCCCGGCCTTGCCGGGTGAGCCGGCAATGACCAGCACGTGGCCCATGCGGTTCTTGTGGACGTTGGCAGGCCTCGGGGGCATGGCGGGCACGGTGCCCGGGCTCCCCAGCAGGGTCACCCCCGCGGCTCCGGCAAGAAGCTGACGCGGCATGGAGATGTCCACCACGTGGATCGCGCCGCAGCACTCGTACCCGGGAAAGAGGTACATGCCGATCTTGGGCAGGCCGCAGGTCGCGGTGGCGTGGGCCATGAAGGCCGGTCCTGTGACCGTACCGGTGTCCGCATCGACCCCTGTCGGCAGGTCGACGGCAAGTCGGAACGTGAGGCGCTGGTTCGCCTGCTCCACCAGCGCGGCCATGACCGGGTCGAGCCCCGGCCGGGAGCCTGTGCCGAGCAGCGCGTCAACGACCGCGTCCAGGTGCCCCATGCTGGAGAACAGGGCAACGGCCCCCGCAGGGTCCGAGACGAGTCGCACGGGCACGCCCATGGCCTCGGCAGCCGCGCGGTTGCGCGCGCAGTCGCCCGTGAGAGCGGACGCAGGGACAGTGCTGGCAACGAACACGCGGCCGCCTGCGTTTGCGCAGTGGCGCGCGAGCACGTAGCCGTCTCCGCCGTTGTTGCCCGGACCGCAGAGCACGAGCACCGCGGGAGACGCCACGCCCTTGAGCGTCGACATCAGGATCTCCGCGGCCCCTCGGCCCGCATTCTCCATGAGCACGAGGGACGGGATGTGGAGATCCTCGATCGCTGCCCGGTCCAACTCCCGCATCTGCTTGGATGTGACGGCCTTCATGACGTCCCTCCGTAGGTGCCGCGCCCCCAGCGTCTCAGCAGGTCGCGTCCAGCATCTCGCCCACCGCGTCCTCGATGCCGAGGACGATGGCCCTGGCGATGATGCTGTGACCGATGTTCAGCTCCACGATCTCGTCGATCGCGGCCACCGGCCCCACATTCCGGGTGTCGAGCCCGTGCCCCGCTGCCACCTCCAACCCCGACTTCGCCGCCAGCTTCGCGGCTTTCTTCAGCGCCTCCAGGTGGACCTGCCGCTGCGTCTCGTCCTTCGCATCGCAGTACCTGCCGGTATGCAGCTCCACCGCGTCCGCGGCCACCTTGCGGCTGGCCTCGACCTGGGCTGCGGCCGCCTCGATGAACATGCTGACCCGGATCCCCGCATCGTGGAGCTTGCGGACCACGGACTTGAGCCGCTTGACGTCCCCTGCAACGTCCAGCCCGCCCTCGGTGGTGCGCTCCTCGCGCTTCTCCGGGACCAGGGTGACCCGGTCCGGCTGGATCCCTGCAGCGATGCGGACCATCTCGTCGGTCGCGGCCATCTCCAGGTTGAGGCTGGTGCTGCACACCTTCCTCATCACCTCGAGATCCCGGTCCTGGATGTGCCGCCGGTCCTCCCGCAGGTGAATCGTGATCTGGTGCGCTCCGGCCCGCTCCGCGAGCAGCGCGACGAACACCGGGTCCGGGTAGATCGTCCCCCGGGCCTGCCGGATGGTGGCTGCGTGGTCCACGTTGACGCCGAGACGCTTGCCGTACATCGCTTCCTCCTCTCGCACTGTCCCCACCCCGCGTTATGGAAGAACGGGAGCGAATTGTCAATGTTGTGCGGCGCCTTCGGCGCTCTTCTTGCGGCCCGTGCCCGACCTGGCTGCACACCAGGGCTGCCGACCGGGGTTCGAATTGCGCATCCCGATTTGACAGTGCCCCCCCCCCCGGCTAATGTTGGGGCACGGTTCGCGCGGGAGAAACGCATGACTCCTCCTACTCCTTCCAAGAAGAAGAAGCTCTCGTCCTCGTCCGCCAAGCGAGGCCTTCGCAAGGACGCTTCCGCCGAGATCTCGCAGGAGCCTACCGAGGATCCCGAGACCTCTCAGGCAGAGACCGAGCCCGCGGAGGGGGAACCGGCACCCCGGGCAGCGGCCGACGCCGCGGCTTCCCCGCAACTGGAGCCTGCAGACCCCCCGGCTCGACCCACCCCGGCAGCGGCGTCCCCGCCTCCCGCTCCCGGAGGGGTCGAGAACCTGAGGGCGAACCTGGCAAGACTCACCGCGGACTTCGAGAATCTCAAGAAGCGCACTCGGGAGGAACGAATCGCCTCGCTGCTCTACGCACACGAGACGGTCGCACAGGCGCTTCTGCCCGTGCTGGACGACTTCGATCGAGCCCTTGCGCCAACGTCCCGCTCGTCGGCCGAGCAGTTCTCCCGGGGCGTGGAGATGATCCGCACCCACCTCATCAAGGTGCTCCAGGACCTCGGCATCAGCCGCTTCGACTGCGTCGGCCAGCCCTTCGACCCCCTGCGCCACCAGGCCGTGCAGGTGCGCAACGACCCGAGCCTGCCCCCCAACACCGTGGTGGCCGAGCACCAGAAGGGCTACCTGTATCACGGCAAGCTGCTGAGGACCGCCATAGTCGTCGTGTCTCCTGCCCGCGCCCGGCCTGCAGTGGCGGGCCCGAAGGAGATCACCGAGGAGCCCCTCGCCCCCGAGTCGGACCCGCCCGTCTCCGCTCCTCCGGCCTCTGCGGGCGCAAGCCAGACGATCCGTTCGCTGTCCGGCACGGAGGACGCGGCCACCACGCTCCTCGTGGATCCGCCGGATGCCGCGACCGTGCTGGAGAAGCCGGAAGACTGGGAGTTCGACCACGATTCCCTGGACCTCTCCGAGGTGGTGGCAGAGGAGGGCCTGGTCGAGGAGAAGACGAATCCCGAAATCGTCCCGCCCAAGAAGGGACTGTGATCCCACCGTGGTTTTTTCTTTCGGGAATATACAGCGTATGTTATGGTTGAGAGTGGACATGGAGGGTACCGAATGAACGTCGAAGTCGTTGCCAAGGATGTCGTCATCAACGATGAAGTCCACGGCCGCGTCGAGCAGAAGCTGGAGAAGATCCTGGACCGCGTGAACAAGGATACGCCGGTCCGACTCAGCGTGGAGAACAGCCGGGGCAGGTTCGTAGCCCAGGTCTCCATGCACATCTTCGGGAGGGAGATCGTAGCGCAGGGTGAGCAGAAGAGCATGCTGGCCGCCATCGACGAAGCCATCGACAGGGCGGACAGGCAGTTCAAGAAGCGACACGAGAAGTTGACGGAACGCCGGACGAAGTAGCTCCGGGTTGACCTAGAGCCTATCCCAGTTGGCGACCCCCTCGGGGTCGGGTCTGAACCTATCCACCAGAGACTCCCTGACCAGGTAGAGCTGCGAGGAGAAGTACACGGGGACCGCGGGCAGAGCGTCGCACAGCAGCGCGTGCGCCCGGGCCAGGATGCGGTTTCTGTCGGCACGGTCCGCGGCTCCCCTGGCCTCGGCCACCAGCGCGTCGTAGGCGGACAGCGAGAACCGGCCCACGTTGTTGGGGTGCCCCGTGGTGAAGTTCTCGAAGAAGTCGATGGGGTCCGGGCCGCCCGTAAGAGAGTAGCGAGCCACGTCGAAGTCGCCCCCTTGGACCAGCCCCAGGAACGTCTTCCACTCCATGAGCCGCAGCGTGACCGAGAAGCCCGCGGCCTTGAGTGACTGCTCGGTAAACTCGAGGATGGTCTTGAGCGTCTCGGACCCGTTGGACATGAGCTCCAGGGGTCGGCTTCCCGCGGCGTGTCCGGCCCGGGCGTGCCCCGCGGCAAATCCGGGGCACCTCAGGTTCCCCGGCCCGCTGTCGCCGTAGGCATCGGGAACGTACCCGTACGCGGGCACCTGCCCGCCCGCGAGCACCTGCCCCACCAGCCCCTCCCGGTCCATGGCCGCGGCAAAGACCCGCCGCGCATCCAGCGCCAGGGCATCCGGGCGGGAGAGGTTGAACATGAAGTAGAACTCCGAGCGCATCGGGGCCTTGACGAGCTGCCGTCCCAACCGGGATTGAAGCTCCCGGGTCCTGCCGGCCGGAACCAGGCCCATGACCACGTCGGCCTGTCCGGACTCGAACCACGCAAGCGCCGAATCCTCGCTGGTCGCAGGCCGCACCACCACCGTCTGCGCAGCCTCCGGCCGCCGCCACGGATGATGCGGGTTCAGCGTGAGCACGATGCGCTGGCGCCTCTCCCACGAGGACACCGCATAGGCACCGGCGCCTGCAAGCCCCGCGCTCACCGGCGCCAGCCGCGGGGAAGCAAGGATCTCGGGGAGGTACGGCTGCGGGTCCTCCAGCTCCACGCGCAGGCTGAGCGGCGCGACGGCTTCCACCCCGGGACGGCCCCCCTTGCCTTCGTTGAACGCCCGGGCCCCCTTCAGAAAGTACAGGGCGTCGGCACCGGGCGACCCGGTCGAGGGGTCCAGGATCCGGGTCCACGAGCGCACGAAGTCCTCCGCGGCCACCGGCTGCCCGTCTGCAAACTGCATCCCGGGCCTGAGCGCAAACGTCCAGGTCAGGCCATCCGGGCTCGCATCGTAGCTGTCGGCCATCGCGGGCACAGCCTGCCCGGACGCAGGGTCGTTGGCAAACAGCCCGGCGTGCAGGTTGGCCGCCACCTGGAAGTCGTTCGTGCCTTGCAGGAACGCGGGGTCCAGGGACGACGGCTCCGCAATGACCACGGTGAGCGTCCGGCCTCCGTCACCGGAAGGCGCTTCCTGCCGGCACGCGACCAGGGCCAGGGCCGCGGCCACGGGCAGCCATCCCGCCTGCCAGGACCTATCCATCTTCCCGGATCCGGCCGGTGACGACGTGGACCGCCTTGACCGCGACCACCTTGAGGAAGTCCGCGGAGTCCTTGACCGGGTGGAAGTGGCTGGCCCACTGCGGCCCGTACACGCAGGTGATGGGCACTTCCCGGTAGCGCATCCCGAGGCGGGCCGCGTCGATGATCATCTCGGTTTCGAAGTCGAAGCCGCGGCCCCCGCGGTCCCGGAGATACCGGAGCATGCGGGTGGACAGCAACCGGTAGCCTGACTGGCTGTCCGTGACCCGGGTGCCCGCGACCAGCGACACGAGAAGCGACGAGAACCGGTTGGAGGCCTTGCGCACCCACGGCATGGCGCTCGTGTCCGCCATGCGGGTGCCGACGACCAGGTCCGCGGCGCTGGACCGGTGCTCTGCGACGAAGAGCGGGATCTCCTCGGGCAGATGCTGGCCGTCCGCGTCCATGAAGACCGCGGCAGCGTATCCCGCCTCGATGACGTGGCCGATCGCGGTGCGGATGGCCGCGCCCTTGCCCCTGTTGACCGGGTGTCGGATCACCTCCGCGCCTGCGGCCTCGGCTTCCGCTGCCGTCGCGTCCTTCGAGCCATCGTCCACGACGATGACCGGGATCCGGGTCCGGACCGCGCCTTCCACCACCGGGCGGATCTTGCCGGCCTCGTTGTATGCGGGGATGACGACGCAGATACGTGCTGTGCTCATGGGCTCACTTCGTCGCGGGCCTGAGGACCCAGTACTTCATGACCGTGTAGTTGAACAGGAACACTGCGATCTCTGCCGCGGCCTTGCCTGCCACGGGCCGCATCCCCATCCACTCGACTCCCGCGTACACCAGGCCCGTGGAGAGCGCCAGGGACACGAAGTAGAGCATGCAGAAGCGCAGCAGGTCGGACCAGAAGTGGCCGTGGGTGCGATGGCGGAACGTGATGTACCGGTTTCCGAGGAAGCAGGAGATGCCGCCCAGCGACCGCGACGCGAGGTTCACGAGCACGTACCACCGGTCTCCGACCAGCAGCAGGAGCGCCCAGAACGAGAGGAGGTCCAGCAGGAAGACCGCGCCGCCCACGAGGGTGTACTTGTGGAGCTGGGCTCCCCAGTGGAGCGCTACGCCGGCCAGGGCAGAAAGCCGGCGCCACAGCGCCAGATGCCCCCCATCGTTGACCATGCGTTCCATGCCCATGGCCCAGCTCCCCGAAGGTCCATAGATACCACAAGTCGCTTCCGTGCGCCAGTCACCTTGCGGCACGCGTTTGAACCGCGGGTGGCAGACTTCCAGGAGCCGCCAGGCGTCCTACTGCTTTCGAAGCCGGACGACTCCCAGCATGTTGGCGAGATCCCGTGCGGTGAACGTCTTGCCCTTGCGCGGGACGTTCTTGAATCCGTTCCCCACCATCATCACCGCGGAGCCGCCGCCGTCGAAGAGCATCGCGTCGCTGGCCCCTGCGGCCTTGAGGATGCAGCCGGCCTGGACCGCGGTGACTCCGTCGGAGCGCTTCACGCGGCCCTCGCCCACGAACAGGTACACGGTCTTGCCGTCTTCGGACGAACCGACCGCGGTGCGGGGGTGCGCCCTGGGGATGTAGAACTTCCAGGCCATGGAGAACCCTTCCTTGCCGCTCTCCTCCACCACGGTGCCCTGGCGCAGGACCCGCGGACCACCGCTGATGGCTTCCATGACGGTCTTGGGGAAGCCCTTGACCTTCACGTCGAGGGTCACGGAGTCCCCCTTCTTGATCCTGGACACGCAGGTGGCGGCCTTGCCGCACACCACGAGAGCGAAGTCCTTGGGAGCGATCTTCACGGGCTTGCCCGCGCCGACGGTGCCTGCGGACGTGAGGCTGACGGTGCTGTTCAGCATTGCGGTCAGCTCGGTGCGGGCGAGGTTGAGTGAGGAGCACCCCGGCTGGGGAAGCGTCTCGTCCGAGTAGTACCCGGACCAGAGGATGGCCTCGTCGGCCGCGGCCTTTCGGCCCGCGCCGTTGACCGCGCATTTCGTGTCGCCGCTGGCAAGCTGAGCGGACAGGTCGTACACGCCGATGTGGGCCCGGTTCTCCTCGTCGATGACGAAGCTCGACGTCTTGGCCGGGAAGTGCAGGAGCTGTCCGCCCGACACGTGCATGCCCAGCGGATCCTTCTCGAGCTGGAGGAAGTCGAAGTAGTCGCCGTTGATGCCGGCCCGGACGTCCACCCCGCCGTCCCGGAAGAACTGGGCGATCTGCTCGATGCGCTGGCTCCTGCCGAGGGGCCGCAGCGACCGGAGGGTCAGCGCGTTGTCCGAGAGATCCACGCGCAGCACGTGGGCAAACAGCGGGCCCCGCTGCTTCTTGGCATCCGCGGGGGAAGACCAGGTGGCATAGTCGATTCCGTCCTCCACCTGCTCCCACTTGAAATCCTCGGAAGCGGGGGAGATGTCGCACGTCTGGCCGAATGCGGGAGCCGCGAGAGCGCCTCCAGCCACGACCCAGAAGACCAGGATGAGACGACGCATGGGAACTGCCTGCTCCTTCTATCGGCCCGAGCCCTTGCGGGGCGTGCCGGCCGTTATCACGGTCGCGGAGATGCCCGCTTCCGCATATTGCTGCTCTATGAGCTCGATCTCCTCCGCTCGTTCCCTGGGCACCACGGCCAGCACTTTGAGCCAGCCGTGGGCCTTGCACGCTGCGAACAGCTGCTCGTTTTCCGCGGCGAACCGCCGGGCCTTGGAGTAGCGCACCAGGTCCGGGTTGAGCCCCAGCCCGATGGCTGCGATGCCGATGATCTCGGCCCGGGTCACGTGCCCCACGCCGTACGCCCTGTGCCAGATGAAGTAGGGCATGGTGGAGAAGCCTTTCTGGAACAGGTAGACCGCGGTCTTCGCCAGCGCCACCTGGCCCGGGTCCACCACGATGGTCTCCCCGCGGAAGTCCACGGGCGCGGACTTGCCGTGCAGCACCACGGCCTGGATGTCGCCGGGAAGCGGCAGGTCCTGCTCCAGGGCCAGGTCCATGGTCTCGTCCTGGTAGCCGTCCGCGGAGTCCTGCCCGATGTTCTTGAGCCGCTTGATCTTCTTGAACTCCTTCAGGGCCCGGGGCAGGTGGCTCGCGTGGGTCACGAGCAGCGCGGAGCGGAACGCCTTCTGGTTGATGATGCGCTCCGCGTTTTGAGCGTTCTCGACCGTGGTCTG
>Ga0233425_10007486_pt1 | contig 15297 bp, 10 predicted proteins | sample Watercolumn_Towu_2_FD_181712 | JGI IMG/M metagenome (GOLD analysis project Ga0233425, IMG submission 181712) | Freshwater microbial communities from Lake Towuti, South Sulawesi, Indonesia - Watercolumn_Towuti2014_140_MG | ecosystem: Environmental > Aquatic > Freshwater > Lake | place...
CCGACAAGATCGGGGTTTGCGTAGTTCATGACGATGAAATCGTACGTCCCCTTCTCCGCTTCCTCTATGACGTAATCGGTAAGCGGAGCCGCGCTCATCTCGGGTGCCTCTGCGAAGTTATGGACTTTGGGTGATTCGATGCTGACGCGATCTTCTCCTCTATAAGGCTCATGCTGTTGTGAATTAAAAAAGAAAGTGACGTGTGCGAATTTGTCGGTCTCGGCGATACGAAGCTGCTTGAGCCCGGCGTTGGAAACGAGTTCCCCGAGCGTATTTTTCACGTCGGCCGGGGGGAATGCGACAGGAAGGTGATCAGAATACGGACCCATACAGACGACGTCTTTGATGCGGATCGGTCGTGGGAAATGCCTGAAGTCCTCCGCTTCGAGCGCCTCGACGATCTGGATCATACGGTCACTGCGGAAATTCACGCCGATGACGACATCATCTTGTTCAATCGCATGGAACATCGGAGTTTTGAGCGGACGAATGTAGTAGTCGGTTTTCTGTTTGTCAGGCGCTTCGATGTACCAGGCGTTCGCACCTTCACAGACATCTGCAATTTCCTTTCCGACGCCTTGTGTTAGCAGATCGTATGCGACCTTCGTGCGCTCGGCGTACTGGCGATCGCGGTCGAGTGCGAAGTAGCGGCCGACGAGCGATGCAATGATACCGAGCTTTACATCGGAAATTTTTTCTTTGAGCAGCTCGAAATCCGTGCAGAAGTACTGCTCAGGCTTGTCACGCCCGTCGCCAAAGAGATGCAGATACACTTTTGCGACGCCAACGCTTTTTGCGAGTTTCAGCATCGCGTGGAAGTGTTCGGCGGAACTGTGTACACCTCCCGTGGAATACAAGCCTATGAGATGGAGTGGCCTCTTCTTCTGCACTGCCCTTTCGCACGCCGCCTTCAGCACCGGATTTCTTTCGAATGCGCCGGACTTGATCGCTTGATTGATTTCTTCGAGGGGCTGCCAAACGATCCGACCCGCACCCATTATGAGGTGTCCCGGTTCGCTTGCGCCCTGCTGACCTTCGGGGAGTCCAACCGCATTGCCGGAGGCGGCCATGAGGACGTTAGGCACCTCTTTTTCGAGGCGCGTCATGACCGGCATTTTGGCGATACTGCGAGCGTTGCCCGGACCTGCTGGAGCCACCCCAAACCCATCAAGAATAATCAGACACAATCGCCGCATGCCGCAAGACTATCATTTTATGGGCATTTTCTGCTATACTGATGAGAAATGGATTTGAGCCAAATATCCAAAAAGGGATTCCGCAAAACCTGGGCGTGGACGATCGCTTTGAGCCTTATGATCGTTGCCACAGCTGCATCGCTTGGCCGCGCAACGACAAATGTCCGTGGAGCACTCACCGAAAAACCTGACCTCGCGATTTTCCTACTCCTCCCAGAAGAGGGCATCACGAGCATCACCGTACTTCGCGAAACACCCACCCAGCGCGATTATCTTGCAAAGACATCGCACGGACCGATGTTGATTATTCTTAAAAAAGGAGAGCAGAAGTGGTTTGTTGCTACAAAAGAGCCGCTGCGTGAAGAGAGGTAGTGCAGCCTGGCGATTTGCGACTCGCGATTTGCGACTGGTACATCATTTCCTCATTGCCAGTATACCAGTCGCTATTGTACTGATGTACCGGTACATGAGTACATTGGTATACTAGTATACTAGTATACTAGTGTATTGGAGTATGTTTCCCATGCCGTAGAACAAGCCACGGAAAAACGACAAGTGCTGTGAAGATTCTCTTGATCCGCCATGGCTGCATGCAGAGTCGCCAGAGCCATTCCAGTCCGATTGTTCTGAAAATTATCGGCGCGCGGCGGACCTCTCCTGCGATGAAGTCGAACGTTCCCCCAACCCCCATCGCGACCCGCACGGAAGAAAGTTGATTCAGGTATTTCCCAATCCAGAGCTCTTGGGCCGGTGAGCCGAAAGCGACGAGGAGCAGATGCGTCCCCGAGTCATTGATCTTCCGAAGAATGTCCGCGGCGTCACTCTCTTTCGGAGAGCCGCACTCAGTTCCCACGATGGTGAGGGAAGGATTCATTTTCTGGAGCATCTCTCCTGCTCTCGCTGCGACTCCCGGCTTTGCTCCTAGCAAAAAAACCTTGATGTCCGACGGAAGATCTTTGAGTAGAGTCGTGACAGTATCCACGCCAGTCACGCGCTCTGGGAGACTTTGGCCCGTCAGACGCGCGGCAAAGAGAAGGCCGGTGCTGTCGGGTAGATTCAGCCTGGTCGTCCTGAGCACCGCCTGTAGAAGAGGATTTCGGGAAGCTTCCACCAGCATCTCATTATTGGGCGTTGCGACGTGATAATGGCCGGGTGAGGAAACCATCTGCCGAAGCCTCTCAAGCGCTTCGGTTTTTGAAACGGCGTCGATGGGAATGCCGAGGAGATGCACACGAGACATGAGAGCAGGATACCCGTTAGAATGCCCCCGATGCGACGCATGATGTTCATTATTTTGCCGCTGGCATTCCTTGCTGCGTGTTCTGTCCAGAGCCCCTTTTCCCCGGATGCTTCCGTCGAAGGTTGGTCCGCGCATATGCAGAGCGGATCGGGCGCACTTACAGGATCCGGCGCAGTCTCTGAACGGCTTCTTTCATCCGGAATGCTCGAAATCGGGAGTGCTGCGGCACCGCTTACGATGCTGCATATCACAAACACGTCATGCAGTTACTGTCGGCAATTTGCGCGGGAAAATATGGTGAGGCTCGTCGATGATTTCGTTCACAATGGAAATCTGAGGATCACCATTGCGCTGATGCCGCTCAAAAAATACCCGGAGAGTCGCGCGAACGCGGGTCTTCTGTACTGTGCGACCCTGCAGGGCAAAGGTTGGCCGATGCTTTTGCTGCTGATGGAAGGAGCAACGCGCAGCTCCCAAACATGGCTCAGGGAACTCACTCTGCAGAATATCGACATCAAAGCGTTGCAGGCGTGCAGCGCGGAAAAAACTCTCGCGGAAAACATCGCTGCACAGGAGAGCGTGATCGGAAGTCTTGGGGTTACATTTGTCCCGACGAGTTTCCTCAACGGTGAAAAGATCCAGGGTGTGCCTGCGTATCCGGATTTGAGGGGAAGAATGGAAAAGGCACTGGAAAGCCTATAAGTACTTTGCAATAGCTCCCTTTCCACGCATTACCACATATCAATATATGGCAAGTCAAAGAAGTGGTTACCCGCGCTGAATCTGAATAATTTTTCTTCTTGATGACATTCCAGAAAGAATTTTCACGGAATTTTTTGGTACTCCGTAATACTTGGCAAGAAATCGGATCAATTCTTCATTGGCAGCTCCGTCCTCTGCTAGGGCGGCGACGCTGATTTTCATTGATCCGTCAGCCATGGTTCCGGTCATGCGACTTCGCGATGCGCCGGGGCGGACACGAACGGTGATGGTGCATTCAGCGGGATTCATATGAGCGTGCACGTTCAACGGTAAATCGCACGGATGTGCGCACATCTCCCGCGACTGCCTCGACCTGCGCTGCGCCCGGCGATGGGCTCCATTCAAAACGAAAATCTGGAGGAGATGCTGTACCAACCTCGCGACCGTTCACTATCCACCGGATACGTTCGACCGGGACTTCCGCGCGCGCAGTGAAGATCACTTTCTGATGCTCCTGCGGGATCAGGGGATCCAGGAGATAGCCGTCACCCTCACGCGGAGAGGTAATGGCCAGATCAACATCCGCGGGGTCACTGTTCACATCACCGCACAGCGGCGAAACGCGCGATGGTGGCTGACGATGGCCGCTTCGATACGCCCACGCGCGCAGCTCCAGAGGAAAGACAGCAAATACTTTTTTCTCCCTGAAGGCACCGGGACAGTTCTCCGAAGCCAGAAGTCCGTTACGACGGTCAATGAGCATTTCTCTGTAGATGTCATCGGGTTCATTCGGCTCGGTCCCCTCTCTGAAATACTCAGTGATTGTACGGGGGCAAAACGCTGTGGGGAGCTTTCCTGAAATCGCGCACACTTCGGCGGTCGTGACATCGGAAGGCTTTTTAAACCACGTTTCCAAAGAGCGCTCCATCGCCGCTTCCATCACATCGTGGAAGATCGGTCCGGCGCCCGTGACGCCCGAGGTGCCGCGCATGGGGGTGTTATCGGCGTTGCCCACCCACACGCCAACGATCACATCGGGAGTGAATCCTACCGTCCAGTTATCGCGCGAGTTTCTGGTGGTGCCTGTTTTGGCTGCAACTTTCCTTTCAAACGCGAGAGGACTCGATACGCCAAATTCGGGAACACGGGCGGCGTTGTCGCTGAGGATATCCGCGATGAGCCATGCAATTGATGGATGCAGAATCTGGCTGCCTCTCTCAATGGGAATATTTGGGAGTGGGCGGGCCTTCAGAGTTCTACCCGCACGAGCGAAGACACCGTACGCCTCGGCAAGCTCGAGCAGACGGACCTCCCCTGCTCCAAGCGTGAGAGCGAGTCCATAGTGCTCTGGAGAATCCGTGAGCGTCGTGAGTCCCGCGTCGCGCAAAAACTGGAGCAGCCGTTCGACGCCGACTTTTTCAAGGACCTTCACCGCCGCGATGTTGTAGGAGTTTGCGAGCGCATCGCGGTAGCGAACGAGGCCGTGCTCATCGAAGTCGTAGTTCCGGGGGACGTAGGGGTTTCCCTCCTGCGTGAGGAAGTGCGCCTCTATGTCGCTCACGGTCGTGGCGGCGGTATCGCCCTTCTCCAGCATAAGAGCGTAGGTGAAGGGCTTCAGCGCCGACCCCGGCTGACGCGCCGACACCGCGACGTTCACCGCTCCGTCATTTTCTGTATCAAAATAGTCTGCGGATCCCACCATCGCGAGGATGTCGCCGTTTCTGGCATCGAGAACGACAACCGCCGCGGATGTGACGCGCTTGTCGGAAAGATTTTGGAGTTGAACGTTCACGATCTCCTCCGCTTCTTTCTGAAGATTGAGATCGAGTGTCGTGCGAATTTCGGATTCTGAGGCTCCCGGGGGATATGCATCGAGCATCCAGAAGACGAAGTGCGGTGCTTCCACCGGGATTCGGCTTGCGACTGATTCTGGAATGCGTGCCCTCACCTCCTCATATTCTCCGTCCGTGAAAATATGTTCCTCGTGAAGGATGCCAAGAACCCTCCGCCAGCGGGCCTCCGCAGCTTCCTTATAAGAAAAAGGATCGAGAGCGGATGGTGACTGCAGGAGCCCCACGAGAAATGCGCTCTCGCCGAGGGTCAGCTCCGAAGAAGTTTTTCCAAAAAATGTCTGTGCGGCCGCCTCAAGCCCGTATGCCTGATGACCGAAGTACGCAGTATTGATGTAGCGCTCCAAAATCTCCTGCTTCGATAACCGCCATTCGAGCTTGGCGGCGAGGATCATTTCCATGAGCTTTTCGACCGGCGACTGTGACCTCTTGCCTGTGAGAATGCGAACAAGCTGCTGCGTGATAGTTGACCCCCCTTCGACGGTGCGTCCCGCCTGGAGATTATGGATGAGAGCCCTTAGCGTCCCGCGAACGCTCACGCCGTGATGCAGAAAAAATTCGCGATCTTCGACAGTGAGAAGAATGCGGATGAAATCTTTGGGAATATCCTCAAAAGAAATAGACCGCTGTGCACCACCACGATCACGTCGCACCTCGTAGAGGAGCTTTCCATTGCGATCGAGTACCCGCACGGGTGCACGGCTTTCGGGATGGAGAAGGGCAGGGGGCAGGGGCCAGAGAAAGAGAGATGCGAAAGCTACCCCAAACGCGATGATGACCCCAAGAACGTACCGACGATGCATACCCCTAGTGTAAGCGAGATAATCCGTCATTACCGAACTTCCACCATCTCCCCCATCGTCTGGCCGAAGTTTTCGGGGATGGCTTCAGCTCTTGCGACCCGCAACGACACGGACAATATGACCGACTTTGCCGATACTTGTTTCGAGGTGTGGCGGAAACTTACTGAGCGCCTCTGCGGCACTCAATCGGTACGGAGCGAGGAGCTCTTCCATGATTGTTGCGCCATGCTTTACCTTTTGCTCTTGGAGAACTTTGCGAGAAGGTTCCACTTCATAGAACTTGATTTTGATGTCCTGTCTTTTTTCGATTTCGGCGAATTCAGGGACGACAACGTCGTATTGTGACTGCACTTTGAAGTCCGCATGCAATTCGAATGACTCGAGACCACACGCTTCAAAGAGATCCGGAACGTCACGCATTTCTCTCCGTGCACCGTAGATAATCATTGCTACACCTCCTTGGTGTAGGTGAGGACGGATTTCATCCACAAATCTCCAGTTCATCGCATTGCCATTCTTTCGCCATCGCGTTGGCACATGTGTCATCTGTGCGGTCGAGGTGAAACTCGCCTGTCCCTGTGGTTGTTCCACCTGATCGTTATCCCCCTCAAGGACTGGCAAATTTGCAAAGGCGACGTCTACCTTATGAATGCCATGTCTGCGTAGAGGTTCACAGATATCGCCTTCATCGGTCAGCACTTCTTGTGGCGTCAGGCAGGTGTTTCCTAGAATATTGTGTCTCGCGATATTGATCACTCTCCGTTCGCTGTCTGTCGCAATAATCCGACCGCAACGGAAGGCATGATATGCCCCTACTGCGTCCCAACCGGGCCCGGTGCCGATTGTCGCGAACGTGTCGACGTGCCCGTGCTGATTGTCGATCCTCCGTTGCCAAGTCTGGAAAGCTCTCACTGCATACAGAAACCAGTTACCAAGTGGGTCAGGATCAACTGCGTAGGTCCATTTGTTTGCAAGCCCGCGTACATGTTCCTGTATACCGCATGCCCTGAAGTGCAGCGACACATCAACATCAATGGGTTTTTCGGCTCCATGAGAAATGATGTCCATTGCAAAAAAAGAAAACGCTGACTATTGTACTTTTTGTAAAAGTATTGTAAAATAAACTGTGTTATCATTCCGTGACAACAGCATGGATCCTGTGAATTTTTCCACCGTCCTGCAACAATTCGGGTTCAGCAAGCCAGAGGCTGAAATATACATTTCATCGCTTTCCTTAGGACCTCAACCTGCAAGCATCATTGCTAAAAACGCAGGACTCAAACGAGGACATGCATATAACGTGCTGTCACAACTGAAAGACAGAGGAATCATGCAGGAGTTCATTCGCGGTGGTGTACGGCATTTTGTCGGCAGTCCTCCAGCAACATTGTTATCGCTACTCACAAGTCAGGAACAGACAATTGCTCTGCAAAAACAGAGGCTGCTGCAAATGATGCCTGCGCTCGAGAAAATCCGGAATCCCCTTATTCTTCAGCCGAAGGTTCGTTTTTTTCAGGGAGTCGAAGGCATGAAGGAGGTATACAACGACACCATTCGCATCCCAAAGAAAATCATCTACGCTCTCTGTGATTTCGAACATCTATTTCCTGCGTCCCAGAGCAGCGAACTTCACAATTGGCTCTGGGAATACACCAACCGACGTGCGGCGAAAGGTGTGTGGCTGTACGGCATCATTAATAAATCCCCCGAGTCCGACATCGCCTACAAATGGCGCAGAAAACAGAAGCGCAAAATGAAGATGCTCCGAAATGTGTATTTACCCGTTGAATACATTGTGTACGGAGACAAGGTCGCATTCATTTCGACGAAGGAGGATATGGTAGGCGTCATCATCGAAAACAAACCCATCGCGGAGACGTTGCGAAATTTTCACAAGGCAATGTGGGGGGTGCTGCCTGATTACAGGTAACTCATCACCTCACCTCCACCATCTCCCCCGTCGTCTGTCCGAAGTTCTCGGGGTAGTACATCTCCCATGCTTTCGCCGGACGGAGGTGGAACGTGCCAGGAGTTGTCGCGCGCATCAGATACTCGTAGGTGTAGGTGCCAGCGGGCAGAGTATCGGCAAAGAGGAAGACGCGGTCATCGCGCATCTCAGTATGGTTGAAATACCAAAGGCTACTTTCCCACCAGTGCGGGCCCGCATCGTTCACCTCTCCCGAGAGACCCTGCTGTGCTGTTTGGAGCTTGAAATCGACAGGCTCGAAACCGGCGGGGAGCGGGCTCTCGACGGCAACGAAATGTCGGTCGACGGGCACGGTGATCGTGAGTGTCACTTTGTACGTTCCACCGACCGCGGGGGATACAGGACTTCCCTTCAGAGGCTCCACGGCACGCTGGATAGCCATACCTTCCTCCAGAGCGGGAAGCGAGTCGCCGGTTTCATCGTACGAGAGCACGAGATCGTAGTAGAGCGTTCCCTGCCCCTCCTTGGAAAGCATCACCGACGTCAGCCCTCCCTTATTGAGTCCCGTATCACCCACAGTCGCCGACTTCCTGGTGAGAAGATTTTTTCCAGAGAAGTTCTCCTCCAGAATCTTCTTCGCGTTCACTTCGACTGAGGCGCGGAGATTCGATTCAAGCTCGCCTGACTGCCTGAGGTAATCTGTGAATGCCAGGAGGACCGAGATCGTCGACTGTGTGGTATCCCACCTGCCGTCTTTGCGGACGTAAAGGATATGACGGAGGATATTTGGTATGAGCGTGTGACCCGGCTGAATGCGCATGAGTGCTTGGAGCACGACCGCGGTCGTCTTGACGTTTGTATGCAGCCAGTACGCGTTCGACGCATGCTCCTCGAAGTGCGCGCCGCGCGCATCAACTTTGGCGGTGGCAATTGCTTCATTCAAGACCGTCATCGCCCTCTCCGAGGTCTGGAATCCCGCAGCCTTCTGGAGAGCCATCGCAAGGTACGCTTTGGCGAACACCGGAAGCGACGCGCGGCGGGAATAGAGCATATCGAGGCGCGCGCGGTCGTAGCTTCCGCCCTCCGCAAGAACAAAGACGATGTAGGTTCGCGTCGTATCATCTATCTCGTCCATGAGATCTTTTGAACGGAGTGCGGAAAGCAGGAAACCCTCGGCATTCTTCAGCACATTTGCATCAACCGCGTACCGTGATTTTTTCGCTTCACGTAGAGCAAAGAGAATGTAGGCGGTGAGGTAGGTGTAACTGCGGGGACTGTCATTCCAGAATCCGAATCCCCCATCGCTTCTCTGGAATCCGTAGAGCTTCTGGATGCCGGTGAGCACCTTGTCATTGATCTTCTTCTTGTTGAGATCTCCCGCAAACTGTTCGTACCCGGCAAGCCGGCTCAACATGACATTGGGCAGGAACGACGATGCCGTCTGTTCAGCGCACCCATACGGGAAGTCGACGAGATAGCTGAGACTGCCATCGAGGTACGATGCGACTGTCGGCGAGACTGTCACCGCGAGCTTCGCATTCTCGGTTTCCCTCGGAAGCCCCACTTGCTCTGTCACGTCATCTTGAACAGTGCCCGATGTCGCGACAGTCTGCGGTGATGAAAATTCCACCACCGGAATCGTCTCCTCGATTTCATCGCGATGAGATCCGTCCGTCGCAAGCACACGGAATGTCGCGGCGTTTCCTTTCCCGATTCTGATCGGGAAGAGCACTTTCTGCTGGCCGCTGCCGGAGAGTGTCACAGTCTTCGGACCCGGCGAAAGCATCGTAAACCCGGACCCCGCGAGCGTGACGGTGAATGTCGCCTTCTCCCCGAGGAAGTTATGCACAATTGCGCCAAACTGCATCTCGTCACCCCTCACCGCGAAGCGCGGACGCACCGGGCGGACGATCACCTGCTTCGTTTCGATGATTTCGACGGTACCGGCGCCGAATGTGCTCTCCTTGGTATTGGCGATTGCAATCAGCTTCCATGTCGTCAGGTTATCGGGAAGCTTGAACTTCACGGTCGCGCGCCCCTGATCGTCGGTTCGGATCGATGGATGCCAGTACGCGGTGTCTTTGAACGTGCCGCGAAGTTCGCGATCGGGGCCTCCGCCTCCCCCACCTTTGGATCCCGGCTTCATGCGCTCGAGCATGTAGAGGAGCATCTGCGCCGTATGCACGCCAAGACCGCGGTTGCTGTAGAAGTATGCGAGGGGGTCAGGCGTCGCAAATCCCGAGAGCGCGAGCACACTCATGTCGACAACACTGAGCGAGATATCGGCACGAACTCCTTTGCCCGTTGCATCTTTCACGTTCAGCGTCACTTCCACCTCCTCGCCCGGCCCATAGCGCTTCTTGTCCGTACCGATTTCCACATCAAGCTTTTTGGGTGACGTCGCAACATTGAGCCGCACGTACCCGACCTTGAACGCCGGGATACCGGTATCTTTGCCCTCCTCGTCAAACGTTTCCCCCTGACGCGGTTTAACGAGAACGACGGAAACATACGCTTCGGGAATCAGATCCTCGGTAATTGGAACGCTGATGCTCTGCGCGGTGCTCTCAATATCAATCACCTGCCGTCGAATGATGTTTTCGCGCTCGACCGTGATGAGCGCCTTCACGCCCTTGCCCTGGTATGGGGACTTCACCAGGAGCTTGGCCGTATCTCCTGCCTTGTACTCGGGCTTGTCTGCGAGCACTTCGACGCGGTCGTTATTCTCGTGCGGCCAGTTGATGTACGTCGACGACCAACTGTAGATCGTACTGGAGGCAAGCGACGTGCGGCCGCCGTTGTCTTTTGTGCTCGCGGTAAACACGTACGATCCGCCGGAAGGAATAACAAGCGACGCTTCTGCCTTGCCTTTCTCGTCCGTCCGCGCCTGCGTTTGCGCGACGAATGTGTCTTCCGAGGTGTTGTCGTAGTAGTACTCGCCATCCACTCCTTTCTTCCGGACAGTATTCCACGTGCGAGAGAAGAGCTTCACCGTCACAGACTGGCCCTGCACTGGCTTGCCTTCGGTATCGACCGTGATGAGCTCCACTGTGCCCGGTGTTCCAGGTCTGACGACGTAATCCTTGGTGCGAATACCGACGTACACGCCTGACTTGTGGACGGGCACCGACGTACGGTTGCTGACAACCTGATTGTTGGGATCATATACATTCGCCTCAAGCGAGATCACCTGACTCAGCTTCTTTGTATCGAGCGTCACGGGGAATCGTACCGCGAGCTTGCCGTCGTCATCGAGTTTGCCCTTCCCCGTCGCGATGCTTTCCTCTCTATCACTGCATCCGTAGAAGCACCACGCATCTTCGGGCCCAAACGAATACCATTCATCCGTCACCTTATTGAAATAGTAATCGCTGGAGTTCGCCCACCACTCGACTGTGGTACCCTCCATCGGAGCACCGAAGTAGTACGCACCCTCAATCGTTGCATCCAAGGCATCGCCCGCGTGATATTCCTCTTTGTCGAATGCAAGGTCGACGCGGTATTCGGGTTTGCGGTACGCGAGAACGTCGAAGCTGCTCCACTGCCTCATGTCTCCAGTGAGATCATCAGGGGTCAGCATGACCGTCATACCGTAGCTACCGAGTGACGCATCCTTGGCAAGCGGAATGTCTGCGCGGAAAGTGCCGAATTCGCTCAAGGGAATCGCGCGCGAGAAAATTTCTTTGTAATTGGCGTCGGTGATTTTGAAGAGTGCCTGATGGGTGCTATTTGGGACGACGAGTTTTCCCTGCTCATCGAGGAGCCGCACCGTTCCTTTGATGTGTACCGTGTCGCCGGCACGGTAGAGGGGCCGGTCCGTGGTGAGCATCGCAAAGAGATTTTGCTTTGGAGAGCTTGGGCCGCGGAAGTTTTCGGAAACACCGAAGTCCCACGGCTGAATGCCCGTGTTCCACATGCTCCCGACGTACGCGATATCGCCATCCTTCTCTGCCGACACCCAGAACTCCGGATCCCACGAACGATACGTCATGGTCGGCGTGAGCGATCTGATGTCGATATCGGCCTCGAAGAATCCTTCCCTGTTCGTTAATCCCGTGATGACTACGACACCGTCGAGCGTGTGGAAAGCAATGAGTGCATCTGCGACCGGCAGTCCCGTCTGCGTATCTGTCACCCACACAAGGGCGTGGTTCCCGGAATACTTGAGCGTGACGGACATGTTTGTGAGCATGAAGTACTGCTGCTCATAGAGCTGCTCACGCTCATCCCACGACCGGTACTCCGGGGCTGTTGCGATGAAGGCATAGATTCCCGGCACGAGTTTGCGGCCGAGCGTTTTCTCAAGATCCACTGCGGTTTCCTTCCACTCATTGTTCTTGGCCTTTGGAACGACGTTCCATGCCTGATAGTCGGCGTATCGGGAAAGATTCGGAACGGGTGCACTGTAATTCTGAGACGAAGAGCGAATCGCAAGAAATTCCGGCAGAGTGAGTGATGCGAAGGAGAGATCGAGCTTGCCGACGTTGACTGCGTTGACGTAGTACACAGGTGCCTTGTCCTTTTCGAAAATGCCGAATGCTCCTTTGGACCGTATGTGAACGGCGGGCCTCAACGGATCAGTCTTGAATGTATGAGGCTTCGCATTGGCAACTTTCTGCCCGAAGGTGTCTTTGACGGTCGCATCGACCGTGACTGTGTAGGTCGTGCTCGGCAGAAGTTCGGGGGACAGTCGCGCCTCCCGGCCGTCATACCAATCGTTCACGGTCGTCGTAACAAACTCCCAGTTCGCAGGCTTTGGCGTGATCGTGATGTGGCCAGAGAGCGTCTTTGCGTCGACGGGGTTGCTGAAATTGAGGACAACCTCGCCGTACTGCTGGGCCGCGCTATCGAACGTAAAGTCCCCCACCGTCGAGAAACGAAGCGTACTGCCGCTCCTCACGCCCAAATCCCCCGTGACGGCTCGCGCACCTGCGGCGAGCGTCAGCGCATATGCGGACGAACGCAGCAGCGGCTTCTCTGTCGTGACAACGACGATACGTTTGTCGGTCTCGGGTGTTTCCTTGCCCCTCTCATCGAGCTTTTTCCCATATTCGAATTCCCCAAGGCCGGTGTGCTCGCCTGGCATGGGCTTGCGGGAGTCGGCCGCCTGTTTGATCGAAGTCCTTTGGAGGATCACGTGCTCGCGCACCGATGCAAGATTCATTTCTTCAGAGAACCTGAGTGTGATTGCGGTCGTTGGACCTGCAAGTGCAAAGCCGTCTTCGGGAGTGGATGAGAGCAGCCGCGGACGCACGGTCGAGAACGTCCAAGAAAAATCCTTCGTCGTTTTTTCACCGAGGAGACTTGAGATTCCCGCAGGCACTTTTACCGAATACCTGGTCGCTACGGCGAAGTCCTCGCTCGGGGAAAACTGCGCGGTTGTTGTCGAGATCCATTTCCATCTGCCAGGAATCTCCGGTTCGATCGTCACCGGCCAATCGCTCATCGCACCCTCTTTCGCCGCAATCGTCGTAAGCGCAACCATAGGACGATCGAAGACGATGCTGATCTGACCGCGACGCGGCGCTTCGGTTGCGTTTTCAGGAGGCATGCGGGCTGCAACAACCGGCTCTCCTGCGACCGTAAAGCGGAAATCGATGTCTTCATTGAGCAGTGTTCCATTGGATCTTTTCGCTTTGCGCGGCAGCGTGAAGATGTATGTTTTTCCAAGTTCCAGCGTCACGGAAGGATCAAAAACGTAGATGTTCCCGTCCCATGCCCCTTGCCCCTTCATCCCGTCTGGCATGATGAGAGATTCTTCCACGCTCTTTCGGTCCATCGAAAACGGGAACGCGAACCGAAGCAACGTCGACTGGGAAATCCGCTGATTTCTGGGCAGCTCCGCGCTCGCGGACGTAATGCCCGGCACTCCTCCGTATGTGAGCCATACCAAAATGCCGACGACAGCGGCGGCCACCACAATCCCGGAAGTCACAAGCCGCTTATCAAAAGACTTTGCCGCCACGAGGGCATGATGACAGAAGTTCTCTTTAGAAAAAACACATTTTCGCTCGTTTCTCGTTGGCTCGTTTATCAATCGAGCAACTAGTAACCAGCCAATCAGCAACGTTATTTTGTCCTTTTATTTCTCCACTCCTCTATCTCCCTGTGATGTCCTGAGAGAAGTACCGGCGGAACTTTGAGATTTCTGAATTCCTCCGGCCTCGTGTAGTGCGGGTACTCCCTCTTGCGTCTGAGTGACTTGGAAAAACTTTCGTCCTGCGCCGACTCTTCTTTGCCAAGCACTCCCGGGATCTGACGCGCGAGTGCATCGATGAGAACCATCGCAGGGAGCTCGCCACCGGTGAGCACGTAATCACCGATGGAAAGTTCCATATCAATCCACCCCCCTTCGACAACGCGCTCATCGACTCCTTCATAGTGACCACAGAGAAGGAGCAGATGCTTTTTCTTCGCGAGTCTCTCGACGAGACTTTGCGTCAGTTTTTTCCCACGAGGTGTGAGGAGAATTCTCCATGGCAAATCTCCCTTATTGCTCCTATTGCCTTTATTACCCTTATTTCTTTCCATCACCGCCTCAATCGCCGGCACTAAAACATCCGCCCGCATGAGCATCCCCGCTCCCCCGCCGTAGGGCTTATCGTCGACCTGCTTGTGTTTACCGATCCCCCACTCACGGATGTCATGAAGGTCGACTTTTATTAATTTGTCATCCTGTCCGCGCTTCAGAATACTCTCCGTAAGCGGCCCTTTAAACATTGCCGGGAAGAGGGTGAGAACGGAGATATGCACCTCCGTATCCTACACTCACTTTCCGAGGAGTCCCCGCCGGATGTTCTCCATTTCATCGATTTCTCCGCCACGCTTTCGCTGCTCGGCCTTCTGTTCTGACTGTCTCTCAATACGGACACATGTCGTCTGGAACGCCTGCTCTTTCTCCTCAAGAGCCTTTGCGTGGGCTTCCAGAATTGTTTCCGCCATTGGTGCAATGCGCTCCACTTCTGTCATGCGCTTCTTCTCGAGAGTGGAAATTTCATTCTTCGTCACTGCAATTTGCTGCTTCCAGTGATCCATCTCTTTCCGAAGACAACGATCGAGAACATCTTTCCACTGATCGAGAGGCTTGCTCTGGTCCAAGGCCTCTTCCAGCAACACACGATCAGCCTCACTCAGGGTCGTTGCAACCTCGAGGAAAGAGATGAGAAACGGTAGGAGAGCGGGGGCAGTGGTCATGGTCAGGCGGCGGAGAAGTAAATGGTTTCTTGCTCAAAACCCGCACGCATCGCGCCAGTGCGCTCGCTGACGGTGGGGGCTTCCAGGGAGATGAAGTGCTCGGCTTTTTCGGTGTCCGCGATACCCTCCGGATCCTGCTGATTCTCCACGTAATGGAGCGTCTGGTTGCCGGCATTGATGACCATGACTCCAAGTGTTTGACTGAAGAGCCGGGTCATCGGGGCCCTACCATCCGTTTTCTGCATCTGAACGATGCAGTTCTGGGGTCTGCCATTGATCATAATGACAACACGTTCGCAGGGACGCATATTCCCGAGAACCTTCAAACGATCCTCAAGTTTGGGGGGATTCATCTGCGCGCGCTGCACCTGTTCACTCTTGAGCC
>Ga0233425_10007487_pt1 | contig 15296 bp, 13 predicted proteins | sample Watercolumn_Towu_2_FD_181712 | JGI IMG/M metagenome (GOLD analysis project Ga0233425, IMG submission 181712) | Freshwater microbial communities from Lake Towuti, South Sulawesi, Indonesia - Watercolumn_Towuti2014_140_MG | ecosystem: Environmental > Aquatic > Freshwater > Lake | place...
AGTGGCAGATCACCGGCGAGGCCGTGCTGCGTCTGGGCGGCGGCTCCTGCGACCTGCCGGAGGGCGTGGACTGGGACGGCACCGAGACCTTCGAGATCGTCGAGACCGACGATCCGTCGCTGTTGGTCGGCTGCACCTACACCATGTCCGTGCAGGGCACCTTCTCCGGCAAGAACGGCTGAGCCGGGCGGGAGCACCTCCTGGACACCCCACCCCCGGCCGCACCGCCGCAGGAGCGCCTCGCCGCGCTGAGGGGGGCCATCCGCGGTGTGGTGCGCGGCAAGGATGCCCAGATCGAGCTGGCGCTGGTAGCCGTGCTCTCCGAGGGACACCTGCTGATCGAGGACATCCCGGGGGTCGGCAAGACCACCCTGGCCATGACCCTGGCGGGCGTGCTCGGGGGCAGCTTCAAGCGCGTCCAGTTCACCAGCGATCTGCTCCCCGCCGACCTGCTGGGCGTCCCCGTGCTCGATCCCGCCTCCGGCCGCTTCACCTTCCGTCCAGGTCCCATCTTCGCCAACGTGGTCCTCGCCGACGAGATCAACCGCACCACCCCGCGCACCCAGTCGGCATTGCTCGAGGCCATGAACGAACGCCGGGTCACGGTCGACGGGACCAGCCGCGCCCTGCCGCGCCCATTCCTGGTGGTCGCCACCCAGAACCCCCACGACCTGCACGGCACCTTCGAGCTGCCCGAAGCCCAGCTCGACCGTTTCCTGATCCGCCTCTCCATGGGCTACGCCGACCCCGAATCCGAGCGCGCCATCCTGCGTTCCGGCGGCCTGGCCGGAACCCACATCGCGCCGGTGCTCACCCCCGAGGAGGTCATGGCGCTGGTCGAGAGGGCCCAAGCCGTGCGGGTGCACCGCGACATCGAGGACTACCTGCTGGCCCTCGCGGGCCGCACCCGCCAGGACGACCGCCTGCTGCGCGGCGTCTCCACCCGCGGGCTGGAGGCCCTGCACCGGGCCGTGCGGGCCCTGGCCCTGTTGCGCGGGCGCGACCACAGCCTGCCCGAGGACGTGCAGGAGCTGTTGCTGCCCGTCTGGGCCCACCGGGTCCTGGCACGACCCGCCGCGGCGGGCGCGGAGGCCGCCGACGCCCTGCGCGAGATCCTCTGGGCGGTCCCGGCGCCGGGCTGATGGGCTTTTTCGGCGCCCCAGCGGTCGCGCCGGCCCCACCCCGGGTACTCCGCCGGCTCACGCCCCGGGGCCGGGCGTTCGTCGCCCTGGGCGTCCTTTTGCTGGGCGCGGCAGTCTGGACCGCCAACAACCAGCTCTTCCTGGTCCTGGGGGCGCTGTGCTCCCTGCTGCTGCTGGACCTCGCGCTCGGGGCCTGGAACCTGCGCGGGCTCACGCTCGCCCGCCGCCTGCCGGCCGAGCTGTACGCCGGGCGCCGAGGTCAGGGCAGCCTGCTGCTGACCAACCCCCGTCGAGGGCTGGCGGCCGTGGCCCTGGCGTGCGCTGAGCGCGCGGGCGGCGAGGCCGGCGCCGAGGTGGCCTGGATCGGGCCGCGAACGGAGATCGAGGTCCCGGTGGCCTGGCGCTTCCCGAGCCGCGGGCGCTACCAGCTCGAGGACCTCGAGGTCTCGAGCCGCTTCCCCTTCGGCCTGCTCGAGCACGCCCTGCGGTTGCCCCGGCCGGCCGAGGTGCTCGTGTGGCCCGCCCCCGTCCCGCGCCACGGCACGGCGCCGCAGGCCACCTCTGGCAGCCACCGAGCGGACGACCACCGCTGGGACCCACGCCGCGGCGGCACCGGCGACTTCCTCGACCTGCGGGAGTACGCTCCCGGGGACAGCCCACGCCAGATCCACTGGCCCACCTCCGCCCGGCTCGGGCGGCCCATGGTGGTGGTGCGAGGCCGCGAGGCCGACGACCAGGTGATGGTCACCCTCGCCCCCCCCGACACGGATCCGGTCCGGTGGGAGCGCGCCATCGGCGACGCCTGCGGCCAGGTGGTCCAACACGTGCGCCGCGGCCACGCCGTGGGCCTGGCGGTGGGTGCCCGCACCTGGCCGGCCCGGCGCGGCACCGGCCAGCTCCGCGCGTTGCTGACCGCACTGGCGCTGCTGCCGCGGGTCGAAGACGGGGAGGCTCTCCCGTGAGCGCCACCCCCCACGCCTGGTACCCCCAGGACGCCCGCCGCCTGCGGGCATGGCAGCGGTGGGCCACCTGGCTCACCTGCGCCGGCGGCCTCGGCCTCATCGCCCTGCTGCCGGGGATCGCAGCCCGGGCGGGCCTCGTCGGTCTCGGACTGCTGGCGCTCTCGGCCCCCCTCGCCGCCCGCCTGCACCTGCCCAGGCTGCGGCACGCGCCGGCTTGCGTGGCGCTCCTGACCCTGCCCGTCGCCGCCTTCGGCCCCTGGGGCGCGGCGCCAGCGATCGCGGTTGCGTTGGCGGTCCTCCTCCTCCTCGAGCCCCTCGCCGTTCCGCCGGACGCCCAGCCCGGCAAGGCACCCCTGCTCACCCTCCTGGCCGCCCTGCTGGCCTGCACGCTCACCGCCCGCCCGCCGCTGGCCCCCGTCCTGGCCCTGGCTGGGGCCGCCGCCGCCGCGGCGCTCCTGCTCGGCGGATTCGGGGCCGCCTCGGCCCGGGCTGCGCGCTCCCGCGCCGTGGTGGGCGTCCGCCCGGCGCTGGCGCTGCTGGGTCTGCTCACCCTGGCGGGCGGCGGCACCCTGGCCGCCTTCCTGGTCTTTCCCCGGGTGCCGGATCGCGCCCCCCGCGCCCCGGTCCCGGTGCACCGCCTGCTCGGCTACGCCCCGCGGGTCGAGCTGGGCGAGCTGGGCCAGGCGCTCTCCGACCCCTCCCCGCTCTTCAGGGCTCAGGTCACGGACCTCGAGGACCGCGCCCTGCCAGGGCCGCTCAGGTTTCGCGCCGTGGCGTTCGACACCTTCGACGGGCGAGCCTGGTCCACCACCGCGGCGCCGGATCCCCCGCCCCCCCAGCGCCCAGGGGCTGGCGCCACCATCGTCCAACGCATCTTCTTCGAGCCCACCGCCCCCCCCATCCTGGTGGCGGCCCCGCGCCTGATGGCGCTCGACGTGGCCCCCACCGAGATCGAAGCACGCGCCAACGGCACCCTGCTGGACCGAGTTGGACCGCGCATCCACGGCTACCAGGCCTGGAGCGCCCCAGAACCCGCCACAAACGCCGGCACTACACCCGACGCGCGCTACCTGGCCCTGCCGCCCACCCTCGACCCAGCCATCCTTGCCCTGGCCCGTGAGGTCGGCGGCGATGGGGTCCCGGTCGAGCGAGCCCGCGCCCTGACCACGTGGCTGACCCACGAACGGACCTACCGCCTCCTCCCGGACCCCATGCCCCCCGCCGACCCCCTGGCTGCCTTCCTGATCGAGGGGCGCCCCGGCCACTGCGAGCTGTTCGCCACCTCGCTGGCCGTGCTGCTCAGGGCCGCGGGCATCCCCTCCCGGCTGGTCGACGGCTTCCGCGGCAGCGAATGGAACGCGCTCGGCGGCTACTGGCTCGTGCGCCACGCCGACGCCCACGCCTGGGTCGAAGCCTGGTTTCCCACCCTGGGCTGGGTCACGCTCGACGCCACCCCGGCGCAGGCCACCGTCCAGGCCGACTTCACCACCTCCGTGACCGACAGCGCGGCTGCCGCCTGGTCCCAGCGGGTCCTGGCGCTCGACGGGGGTGCCCAGATCGACGCCCTGGCCGCCCCCGGCGCGCGCCTCGGCGCGGCCCTGGGCGTCGCGGCCGCCCCCACCGCGATCTCCGCGCGTACCCGGGACATCGCCCTGACCGCCGCCCTCGGGCTCTTGTCCCTGGCCGTCCTGGCCCTGGCCTGGCGCCGCCTGGCTCCCTGGCTGGCCGGCACCCGCACCCGCGCCCCGCGCCCTGCGGGCGAGGTGGAGCGCGCCTGGATCTCCGCCCGCCAGCTTCTCGCGCGCCGCGGTTGGCGCCCCCCCATGCACTTGCCGCCGAGGAGCGCCGCCGCCTGGGTGGTGGATCACGCCGGAGCCTCCGCGGCGCCGCTGGTCAGCCTCGCCAGCCTGCACTACCGCGTGCGCTACGGTGGCGAGGACGACACCGCGCTGGCCGCAGAGGCTCGCGCGGCGCTGGATGGGCTGCGGGGGCTGCGGGGGCTGCGGGAGGCGAAATAACTGTCGGACTTGATTTCCTGGCTTCCCCGCCACGCGATACCGGTGTATTCTGTTTACGGTCCCACCAGGAGAAAGCCTGCATGAGCGATAATTGCTACAACAACGGCTCCCGAGACCCATTCTGTTTCCAGGACGAGTGGTTCATCAAAGATTGGCCCGTTGGCAAACCCATCTCCGAACCACATTTGGAGATCTTGAGAGACCTGAACAAGAGCAGAATCACGGAGGAACAAATAGGTGGTGATACTGGCGGAGGAGATGAAGATGACACAGGGTGGGGCGATGCGTGGTGGGAAGAGGAACCAAACCCGAACGAGGGAATCTGCTGAGGTGGTCCATGGGAATTCGACGGATTCAAACGATTTGGTCGACTGTCTTTGCTGCGAATGACGTGGCTGCGTTTCTTCCTACCACGCGGTGGATGCCGGCGGTAGCCTTCGAAAAGATCCGGTGCATGTGGGAACTCGATGTGCCAACTGGCAACATCACCGTGTCCTGCGGCTATCAGGTCGCGAATCATTTCGATTCTCCAGGTGCATTTCAAGTTGCGAACCAGGACGCAAGTCCCTTCAAGAACGCTCCTGACATCTACTACCCCTCTGATTTTCGCGACATGAGAGGAGACGCAACGGCGCCCACGCACGGTGCCATGCTTGTCAGACTCGGCTGGATTGTGAAGTTATCGTCGGGGGCCGATCTCGCCTGCGCACGTGTTTGTGGTAACTTTGAGATAGTTGTACCATAGACGGTGTACGAGAACCCCACAGGACCAATACCTTTGTGGTTAGTAACCATGTTGTGTTGTTTCGGTTTGCTTCAGACTGGCGTCAACGGCGCGCCTTCACGTCCTCTTCGCAAACTCCATCCGAGTCCGGATCAAGTTGCGCTGGCGGTTCATGTTGGACCAGACGTGGTCCCGGAAGCAGGATGTTCTCTGGCGGCTGTCTTGGTGGTAGGCCGCATTCTTGGGCTCGATATTCCCCATGGTACAACTGAACAACAGTTGGCCGCACTATCCGAGAGAATAGAGGAGCCGCGAACCGGAACCACAGAAAACGAAATAGCCATGCTGCTGCTGCAGATTGGCGGCGCGCTGATTCGTAGGGAAAACAGTGGCTTCTGCACGCTTCGCGACTACCTTTTGATGGGAGAGGCGACGATTGTGGTCGGTAGCCATGGAAAAGGTGGCAATCTTCATGCAGTGGTTGTCTCACATTTGCCGGACAACGAAGAATGGTTCGTTGTTCACGACAGCAACAACGACAATCCAGTGGTGTGTTCCTGCGAACAAGTAGAGAGGTTCCTTTCCAAGGCGGATGGGCGCGGGTTCGTGTACGTGGTACAAAAGAGATAGCCGTGAGACAACCGACAGGAAGCCCGGAAAGATCGCAAAAACTGGCAACACCATTCGCAGGCGCCATTGAGAAGGGCAACAGGCTGCCGGCCCAGCATTCCGCTCATCCAGCACCGGATATCTACGCCAGCAGCTCCTGCAGGCCAAGCCGATCGAGAAAGTGGTTGATGACGGGCAGCGGCCCCAGCCGCTCCGCGTGGAGCGTCGAGGAGGCCAGCAGGTCGGGAAGGGGTTGACAGGTCTTAATCTTGCGATTAGCTTATCGCAAGAATGGAGCTACGTCAACATGATTCCTGCACATCGTCGTCGAATCATCCGCGGCCTCACCCAGGAGCTGCGTGAGGCCATCGAGTCCCTCGACTACTTCTGCAACGGTACGCTGCTCTCACGCACCAAGACCTGCGGACGGCCGAACTGCCGCTGCGCCAAGGACCCCTCGGCCAGGCATGGGCCCTACTACGAGTGGACCCGCATGAAGAACGGGCGCCTGGTTCACAGCTCCGTGAGCCGGGAGCAGGCCGCTCTATTGGAACGGGCCCTCGCCAATGCACGTCAGGTGCAAGAGCTGCTCAAGCGTTGGCACGAGCTGAGCGAGGCAGATATCCTCGACAAGAGCCTGATCGCTGTTCCGGATTCCGCCGATCATGACGGTAGAAGCTCATTAGATATTGATCGGTAGATGAGCGGAATGCGGGGCCAGCCTGCACTACCGGGTGCGGTACGGGGGCGAAGACGACACCGCGCTGGCCGCCGAGGCCCGCGCGGCGCTGGAGGCGCTGCGGGGGCTGCGGGGGCTGCGGGGGCTGCGGGGGCTGCGGGAGGCGGGCCATGGACAGAAGATGCGCGATGGCACATAATACATATGATTTTATATGCGGAGGTCATATGCGCACGACCATCGAGATCGACGACGATCTCCTCGACCAGGCTGCCGCCCATGTCCGGGCTCCGACGCGCCGAGCCCTGATCGAGCTGGCCCTCAGGGCGCTCATCCGCGAGTCGGCCCACCGGCGCCTGATCGAGGCAGGCGGGACCCTCCCCGACAGCGCACCGGCACCGCGCCGGAAGTCCCCGTGATCCTCGTCGACACCTCGGTCTGGTCACGGCACTTCCGTAGGGCCGACGGGACGCTGGTGCGCCTGCTGGAGGATCGGAGCGTGTTGACCCACGCCTGGATCGTCGGCGAGCTGGCCCTCGGACCAGGGATGCGCCTGGGGATCGTGCGGGACCTCCTGGCGCTGCCCGGCCTCCCGACGGTGCCGGACAGTGAGCTGCTGGCCTTCGTCGAGCTCCACCGTCTGCGGGGGATCTGTTGGGTCGACGCCCAGCTCCTGTTGGCCGCCATTCGCGCTGGCGCCACGCTCTGGACCCTGGATGCGGCCCTCGCCGCCGAAGCCAGGCGCTTCGAGGTCGGCGGCGAGCCAGCCTGACGCGACCCCGCACCCCGCCGGTCGCCGACGGGGATAGGCCTCCGGCAGGAGGCGAGAATGACCCCCCACATGGTTCCCGCTGCCCTCGCCCTGGCTGCCTGCGCCCCGCCCCCCGCCGTGTCCGATGTCGCCATCGAGGTCCACCCCGAGGTCGAGACCCTCCTCTCGGTCTCCTGGACCCAGGAGGTGGATGCCAGCTCCGCGCAGGTCGAGTACGCCCTCGACGGTGAGCCGTGGCGCTCCACACCCGCCCGCGCCGTGCCGGCCGGTCCCGCCTCGGAGCTGCTGCTCGGCCTGCCCGCCGACGCGGAGGTCCGAGTCCGTTTCGCCCAGCAGATCGACGGCGAGGACATGGTCGCGGACGAGGGCTGGACCGGCAGCACCGGCTCGCTGCCCGAGGATCTGCCGGTCCCCACCCTCGTCGCCTGGGATCCCGAGCTCGCCGCGCCCGAGCCCTACCTTCTGCTCACCGTGGGCCTGAGCGACTGGTACGCCGGGCCCTGGTGGCTGCTCATCCTCGACCGCCAGGCCAGGGTGGTCTGGTATCGTGCCCTGCCCGTCGGAGAGACCACCGTGATGTCGCGCGTTTCGGCCGATGGAACGCACGTCACCTGGGGCGAAGCCGACTGGTTCGAGACCGAGCGCTCCGTCATCCAGCGCAGCACGCTCGATGACGCCTGGTCCGAGACCGTGCCCGCCCCAGGGATGGCCTACACCTACGACGAGCTGCCGGACGGCACCCTCGCCTACGACGCCTGGGACGATCAGTGGGTGGGACTGCGGACCCTCGCACCGGACGGTACGCGGACAGAGGTCTGGGACTGCCTCGCGTGGCTGCCCGAAGACCGCGAGCGCTGGAATTGCGGCACGAACACCGTGCTCTGGAGCCCCGCGCGCGGCACCTACACCTGGTCCCTGTACGACCTGGACACCGTGCTCGAGGTCGATCCCACCCGCGGGGTGGTGGGCTCCTGGGGCGACGACGGCCTGGACCCGATCGACGCCGGGTTGCAGCTCCAGCACTACCCCAACTGGACCGCGGCCGGCACCCTGCTGCTCCACACCCAGGACGACGGCGAGAAGGAGGTGCAGTGGGCCCGGGAGTTCGCCTGGGACGAGAGCACCAACGCGCTCTCCGAGGTCTGGTCCTACGAGGCCGACGACCGCTACGCGGACTGCTCCGGCGAGGCCGTGCGCCTGGCCAACGGCAACACCCTGATCAACTACGGCTGCGGACAAGCGGTCCGGGAGATTGCCCCGGACGGCATCACCACGTGGGAGCTGAACACCGGCTGCCTGGTCGGCCACCAGACGCTGATCGCCGATTTGTACGCTCTGAATCGGGGGCCTGCGGGGGAGTGAGGCGCTATGCCCTGCGCCCCCACCGCCGCCACCCATAGAACACCGGCACCCCCGCGATCACGATGCCGAGGCCCGGCCAGGTGTACCCGGGCTTGTAGACCAGCAGCGCCAGCATGATCACCAGCGCGGCGAGCAGGTAGATCGCCGGCAGCACGGGGTAGCCCCAGGTGCGGTAGGGCCGCTCGGCGTCGGGCCGCGTCCGGCGCAGGACGAAGAGCCCTGCGATGGTCAGCACGTAGAACAGCAACGCCGCGAAGATCACGTAGTCGAGCAGGTCGCTGTAGGAGCCGGTGGTCACCAGGATCGAAGACCACACGCCCTGGATCAGCAGCGCCTTGACCGGGACCCTGGAGCGGGCGCCCAGGTCGCCCGCCGCGTGGAAGAACAGGCCGTCCCGGGCCATGGCCCACACGAGCCGTGCGCCGGTCAAGATCAGCCCGTTGTTGCAGCCGAACGTCGAGACGAGCACCGCGATGGCCAGCACCACGGCCCCGGGCGCGCCCAGGATCGCCCGCATCATCTCCGCCCCGACGCGCTGGTTCGGCGCGGTGGCGATCTGATCCATGGTCAGCGTGCCGAGGTAGGCCAGGTTGACGAGCAGGTACAGCGCGATGACCGCCCCGGCGCCCAGCGCCAGCGAGAGCCCCACGTTGCGCTGCGGGTGCTTCACCTCTCCAGCGACGAAGGTGGCGTTGTTCCAGGCATCCGCCGCGAACAGCGAGCCCACCATCGCCACGCCGAGCCCGGCGAGGAGCGCACCCCCCGAGAGCGGCTGCCACGCGCCGTCCACCAGCGCACGGCCCGCGAACCAGCCTCCCGAGAACAGCGCCGCGCCCTCCCGCAGGAAGAGCCCCCCCAGGACCACGAGCGCGACCAGCGTCAGGGCCTTGAGCGCCGTGAAGACATTCTGGACCCACTTGCCGGCCTGCAGGCCCAGACAGTTGATCCCCGTCAGGACCGCGATCATCGCGATGGCGATGCCGCGCTGGGTCCAGGTGGACCAGTCGCCGCCCACGACCACGTCGAGGTAGCGCGCGAAGGCCACCCCCACGGCGGCGATGCTGCCGGCCTGGATCACGAGGAAGAGGGTCCAGCCGTAGAGGAACCCCCACAGCGGACCGAACGCCTCGCGGAGGTAGACGTACTGGCCGCCCGCCTGGGGGAACATCGCCGCCAGCTCGCCGTAGGCCAGAGCACCCAGCACCGTCATGAGACCGGTGAGCGCCCAGACGACGAGGAACCAGCCCGGCGCGCCCACACGGGCCGCCACGTCCTGCGAGACGATGAAGATGCCGGAGCCGATCATGCTGCCGGCCACGATCGCGGTCGCATCCCACAAACCCAGGCCGCGCACGAAACCGGGTTGGGCCGATCCGTCTGGAGATCCCTTGGGTCCGTGCATCCTGGCCTCCTTGGGCGACCCAGGATAACGCCGCACCGTCCGTCGGGTCCAGGGCCCCGGCCGTGGCCTGCCCAGACAGACCCCACCGTTCTGCGCGAGGTCCTCATGCGCCCTCAGGACAAGAAGGGGATCGGGAGCCCCTCCACGCAGCACATCCGAACCGCCGGAGGTGACGGCTCCCCCGGACCGACTCGGGCTCCAGTGCCCGGAGCCGTCCCATGACCGCGCGCCGCGTGGGCCGCCGCGGCCGGGGGCGCAACCAGCCGGGGACCCCGCCCGGCACCATCGCCATCGACCCGCAAGCCCGGCCGCCCGCGATCACGGTCATGGCCTTTGGCCCGGACGGCCTGGTCGAGCGGACCTGCAGCGACATCGGGGAAGCCGCCGCGCTGCGCGCCACCCATGCCGTCACCTGGGTGGACGTGGACGGTCTGGGCGACGAGCAGGTGCTGAGCGCCCTGCAGCAGGCCTTCGGCCTGCACCCGCTGGCGCTGGAGGACGTGGTGGGCCGGCACCAGCGGCCCAAGCTGGAGGTCTACGGCGACCACATCTTCCTGCCCCTGCGCATGTTCCGCGCCGGCGACGGCCTGGAGGACGAGCAGCTCAGCCTCTTTCTGGGCCCCGGCTACGTCCTGAGCCTGCAGGAGCGCTACGGCGACTGCCTCGACCCCGTGCGGGAGAACCTGCGCGAAGGGCGCGGCTGCCTGCGGGAGCATGGCGCGGATTTTCTGGCCTACACCCTGCTCGACGCCGTGGTGGACCAGGTCTTCCCGCTGCTGGAGGGTTACGACGAACGGATCGAGCGGCTGGAGGACCAGGTCTTCTCAGCCACCGGGACGAGGCCGCTTCAGGACCTGCAGCGGACCCGCCACGAACTGGCCCTGCTGCGGCGGGCCATCTGGCCCCTGCGCGAGCTGGCGGCCCGCCTGCAGCGCGAGGACACTCCGCTCGTCACGGCCCCGACCCGCACGTACCTGCGCGACACCTACGACCACGTCATCCAGCAGCTCGACCTGATCGAGGGCCAACGCGAGCTGGTGGGCAGCCTGCTGGAGACCCTGCTGACCATCCTGAGCAACCGCCTGAACCAGACCATGAAGGTGCTGACCATCATCGGGACCATCTTCATCCCGCTCGGCGTGGTGGCCGGGGTCTACGGCATGAACTTCGACACGGAGGCCTCGCCGTGGAACATGCCGGAGCTGGGTTGGGCCTTCGGCTACCCCTTCGTGCTGGCGCTGATGGCGAGCGTCGCGGGCGGCCTGCTGCTGTACTTCTGGCGCAGGGGCTGGCTCGGGCGGGGGTAGCGCGCGGCACGCACCGGGGCGGGCTGGCCCACGCCGCTACCGATCGCCGGCGGGCGCCGGTGCCGCGTCCTCGAAGGTGCCGACGCACCAACCGCCCTCGCAGCGCTCGGTCACCTGGGCGAACCATGGTTTGCGGCTGACGATCTGGTGGGGGGCGGCGCCGTGGGGGTGCTCGAGCCGCAGCCAGCCGCGCACCCCGGCCGCCCGCGCCTGGCGTAGCCACTCGGACGGATCCTCGTCCGGCGCGAAGTCGAGCTTGGCGAAGGTGTCGGTCTGGCCAGCCGCCGAGAGTCGCAGCGCGCCGTAGTAGGCCAGCGGGCGGTCCAGCACCACGGCGAGGGTGTCGAAGCGGTGCGGACTGACGACGAGGATGTGCGGCCAGACGGCGACGGGGCCGGGTGGGAGAGCCTCCGCGCAGGCTGGCACCTGGAGCCGGAAGCCCGGCAGGGGCCAGTTCACTGGCGCCACGAGGAGACCGTCCACTGCCAGCACGGCCGTGGCGCCCGCGGCCAGCCACCAGGCCCGCGCGCCCGGGGTCCCGGCGACCAGGCGGCCAGCGCCGAGGGCGAGGGCGAACGCCGCGCCGGTCGAGAAGCGCACGGTAGTGGACAGCGCGCCGGCGAGCGGCAGCGATGCCACGAGTCGCCAGGGCAGGGGGATGGGCAGCTCCCTGAGGCGGGAGAGGTGCAAGGTGCTGCCCAGCGCCAACGCCAGACACAGCAGACCGGCGGCGGCCACCGCCCACATCAGGGGTTCCCGGCGGCCGCGAAAGAGCCCGGCGAGGCCCAACGGCAAGAGTGCGAGCCCGAGGTAGGAGCTGTCCCTGAGGGGCGCCTCGGGCCACTGCCGGCCCAGGACCAGCGGAGTGGGCGCCGCGATGACGTTGCGGAGGCGTTCCTGGAGATCGCGCAGGGCCGTGACCTCCTCCCGGCGTGGGTCGGTTGGCCGCACGAGGTCGAGGAGGTTGGCCGGGATCTCGATCCCCGCGGTGGGCATGCCCTGGCGGGCCTGCACCGAGGAGGGACCGATGCGGCTGTAGTACGCCGTCACGGGGAGGGCCGCGAGGAAGGCTGCCAGCACGGCCCAACAGAGCGGGCGCCAGCCTGCCACGGCGCTGCACGCGAGCAGCAGGAAGCCCGCCGGGACCGCCTGGTACGGGGAGCTGAAGCCAGCCCACAGCAAGGCCAGGACTCCCAGCGCGAGAGCGCGCCAGCCGCGCCGGCGGGGCGCCATGCACGCGAGCGCGAAGGCGCCGACGGCCACGTTCTCGTGCTGACTGCCCCCGGAGAACTGCAACACCACGGGAGACACGGCCGCGGCCACGGCCGCGAGCGCACGCCCCGGCCGGCTCCAGCCCAGATCGGCGCCCAGCAACACCATCATCCCCGCCTGCAACGCGATGTTCGCGACCAGCGCCAGGTTCAACGCGACGATGGGTCCGGTGACATGGTCGAGCAGCGCGGCCAGCAGCGTGGGGACGACGGCGACGACCGCGAGCGGGAAGCCCACCGGGAAGGACTCCCGGGTGAACCACGTGGGATCGCCGCCCTGGGAGAGGTGGCGCGCCACGAGGACGTGAAAGGGGAAATTGGTGTCGCCGGCCAAGGCCGCAGGGAAGACGGAGAGGGGCCAGCGCACGAGCACGCCGAGCGCCAGGCAGGCCAGGACCGCCGCCAGCCACTCCGCGACGATGCGAGCGCGGGAGCGGGCCATGGGGCCAGCCGCTGGCTCAGGGCGCGGCGACGTCATCGGCGCTGGCACGCCGGATGCCGGCGCTGGTCTGGCCGGCCCCGTCGGTCTCGAAGTAGCTGAAGTAGAGGAAGGCCCTGCCGTCCGGCAGGCGCAGGTAGGACGGATCGAACATGCAGGCATCCCCCGGCTGGGGGGTTTCACCGCCGTGGTAGCTGTTGTCGTCCAGGTTCGGCAAGTCGCCGAGATCGGTGAAGGTGACGGCGTCGGGGGACTCCGCCAGGCCGGGGTGACCTCGCTGCCAGATGGAGTGGTAGAGCCGCAGGCCGTCCGCACCGTCGATCAGCACCGGCTCCGGGTCCACCCGGTGCTGCGGGAGGATGTTGGTGGTGATCCAGGGCTCGAAATTCCAACCGTCGGTGGAGATGGCTGCCCGGACGGCGTTGCCGTCGGGGCTGCACCAGTCGCCGACGTAGAAGACCAACCACGCGGCGAGCGGCCGGTACCAGACCACGCCGGCCACCGAAGTCGTGCCGCAGTCCTCCTCGCTGCCGGCGTAGCGCACGCCCTCCTCGGCGGCCCAACTGTCGCCGTCGGCGGACCAGGCCGAGCACAGGGTGCTCACGTTGCGGGGCTGATCGTAGCCCTCCACCAGCAGGCGGTAGGAGCCGTCGGGCAGGTAGACCTGGGAGACGTCGAGCAGCTCCGGGCCGCAGGCACCGGCGAAGTCGTCAGGGCGCAGGATCGCGACCGGATCGACGGTCCAGGAGAGACCGTCGGCGCTGCGCGCCAGATAGATGCTGCCGCGGTCGAGCTGGCTGGTGAGGAACATGCGGTAGCCTGCGCCGCCGTGCAGCACGAGGAGGGAGGGCACGGTGTAGCCAGGCAGATGGAAGTCCTCGTCGAGGTTCCAGGTGTAGCCGGACCCGGCGGGGGTGGACTTGGCCCACACCCAGGCGCCGCCGTCCAGGTAGTCGGTGTCGCCGGTGTCGCCGGTCTCGCCGGTCTCGCCGGTCTCGCCGGTGTCAGGCCCGGTGTCGTCGGAAGGGGGACAGCCGCAGGTGCAGTTGCAGGTGCAGGCGTCGCCGTCGCAAGACCGGCGGCAGGCGCCCAGCCCGATCGATGTGATCGGGACGAGCAGGCACGAGATCCACCGCAAGGCAGCCTCAGGGGATCGGGAATGGCCCACCCTATCACGCCGAATGGTCAGGGCAGCGCAGCAGCGCGCGGCAGCAGAGGCGAGATGCGTGCCGCGAGCGCCTCGCCGAGACGGCGGTGGGCCTCGGCGCTGGGGTGGGGATCGCCAGGCAGGACGGATCGCTCGAAGAGGGACAGGTCCCGGACCGTGTCGTCGAGCCGCAGGACGCCGACGCCTGCGGCCCGCGCGCTGGCCTCGACCTGATCGAGCAGTCCCCGCGCTTCGCCCTCGGGCAGCGGTTCGAAGACGGGCAGGAGCGCCACGGTGGGAACGGCTCCCCGAGCCTCGCAGGCACCGCGCAGCCGCAGGAACAGGGACCGCGCCCGATCGGCGCTCCAGTACCGCCGCTCCGCCTCCAGCAGGTCGGGCTGGCCTGGACCGAGGCGGCCCCACGTCGCCACCTCCCGCGCCAGGCGCCGCCGCTCCAGCACGCGGAAGACCTGGTTCAGCGCGAAGCTCACCCGACGGACTCCACCCTCGCGGCGCGCCCAGGGCGGCGCACGGACCGGCAGGTCGGCGGGAACGGGGTCGGCCCCCGGGTCGTACCAGGGCGGATCGAGGTCGTTGAGGTAGTAGCACAGCACCACCACGTCGGGGGACAGGTCCAGACCCCGCCGCTCGCTCCAGGCCACCTCCTGCTCGAGGTTCCAGGTCGGGACGCCGGCGTTCACCACCTCCACCGACCGGGTGGTGGCCAGGTCGCGGCCGAGCACCGCCGGGAACGCCTGTTCCTCGGCGACGCCATACCCGAAGGTCAGGGAGTCCCCGAGGAGCAGGATGCGCAGTGTGCCCGGCGCGGCCGTGGGCGGGATCTCGGGCCCTCGCAGGCCGCGCGACGAGGTCCGCACCGCGACCCGGTGCACCACGGCACCGTCCGTCGCCCGCCGGTAGACCATGGCGCCGGTGAAGCCCGGGCGCAGGGAGACCAGCACGCCGGGCTCAGGATCGCGCACCAGCGGCGCACCGGGCTCCCAGGTCATCACGAGATCGTCGCTGGCGAGCGGATCTCCGTAGCCCGCGACGCGGAATGCCCCCTCCACGCAGAGCAGCGCGACGCAGGCCGCGGCGGCCGCCAGGGCCAGGCGGGCCCGGAGGGACCGGGTGGGTGGGGGAAGGGATGGCACGGAGCGTCTCGGCGGGAGGAGGAGTGGGTATCAAGGAACCGTCGTCGCCGGTTATCAGGACCGCGACATGCGCTCCGTCCTCGCCGCGTCCGCCGCCGTCGCGTTGGCTTCCGCCGCTGCCTGCCAGCGGGGGGCGGTGGACTTCAAGGGAGGAGGCATCGGGCCCGAGCCGATCCCCTTCACGGTGGAACGGGGCGGCCAGACGCTCAGGGGGCTCGCGCTGGAGCCCAACCGGGTCTACTGGCGGCTGCGCTTCCCGGACTTCCCCCTGCTGGTGGGTGCCCTCGGTGAGCTCGCCCCGACCCGCC
>Ga0233425_10007488_pt1 | contig 15293 bp, 18 predicted proteins | sample Watercolumn_Towu_2_FD_181712 | JGI IMG/M metagenome (GOLD analysis project Ga0233425, IMG submission 181712) | Freshwater microbial communities from Lake Towuti, South Sulawesi, Indonesia - Watercolumn_Towuti2014_140_MG | ecosystem: Environmental > Aquatic > Freshwater > Lake | place...
CCTCGGGGTAGTTTGATTTGTAAGGTTTTGCGGGGGCGGTATCGTTAAGGACCGCATAATAGTGCGGGAGTGGGAGATGACTTAAGGGTATTGCCTCCGGGTAGTTTGATTTGTAAGGTTTTCCGGGGGCGGTATCGTTAAGGACCGCATAATAGTGCGGGAGTGGGAGATGACTTAAGGGTATTGCCTCCGGGTAGTTTGATTTGTAAGGAGTAGGCGACATTTGAAAAAATGGAATAGGTGGGAGACCTACGTCTACTCCTGACTTTGGATGCCCCGTATTTCGATAATACGGGGCATTTTTTTATGGTAATTTAGCGCCGATATAGTATAATAAAAAACGAATGGAGACTATTATTTGAAATGAGGAGGCAAAAAATGAGAAGACTGTTGATACCCGTATTTCTACTGCTTATACTGACCGGATGTTCCAGGGTTAAGCAGGATAGCGACATAGTCATCAATGTCAATGACTACAAGATAACCCGTGCGGAATTTGAGAGGGATTTTAAGGACTCCAGCTTCGGTCGCTTCGATACTGCGGAATCCCGTCGGGAGTTCCTGAATAATCTGATCGACCGTATCCTTATCTTGCAGGATGCCGAGAAACGTTCTCTGGATAAGGACCCCAAATTTCTGGCGATGGTGGAGAAATTTTGGGAGCAGTCGCTATTGAGGGTTGCCCTTGAAAAAAAGAGTAAGGAAGTTGCGGGTTCCTCCTATGTAAGCGATAAAACCGTAGAGGAAGCCTACCAAAAGATGCTCAAGGATGGCAAGGTTTCCAAGCCTTACGATGCCATGTACCAACAGATTAAATGGGATATTACCAAGCTGAAGGAATCGCAAATGATTTCAGATTGGATCTTTGAACTACATAAGGACTCCAAGGTCAGGATAAGCGATGATCTAATCGATAACCCTAAATAATAGGAGGAAACAACCATGGAGAAGGTCTATAAGCGGAAGCATTATCTGATAGATAAGAAATTTCAGCTTAAGTTCATCCTGCGTTTCAGTGTTTTGGTGCTTGCCGGGGGCTTGATTACCGTTATCCTGCTTTATTATTTCGGTTCCCAGTCTACGACTGTGGCCGTTATGAATTCGCGGGTGGTCGCCAAGACTACCGGTAATTTCATACTGCCGTTGCTCCTACAGACGGTTCTTGCGGTCACCTTTATAGTAGGGGCCGCAGCGGCAGCATTGTCCCTTTTGATTTCGCACAGGATATCCGGACCACTTTACCGGTTTAAGAAAGTAATGGAGTCTTTGGAAGACGGTGATTTCTCGACGGAGTTCAGGATACGCTCAATGGACCAGTTCCATGAACTTGAGCAGGCGTTTAACGCTATGATCAGGAGCACTAAGCAGGAGTTGCACAAGGTGAAGGAGAATCTCGGGCTGTTGAAGCACAAGCTGGAGTCTATCTCGGATCAGGATCTTCCTGAACCTAAGAGGCGGGCGCTCGCTGAAATAAAAGAGCTTGCCGATGAGCTTAACAGTATAATCCGGCACTTCAGGACTTAATGGTTAAAGTATTTATCCGGTCAGGCTTTTTTCTTGTTTTCTTTCTGGTCTTGGCCAGCGTATGGGGCTTCTGTGCGGATGATGGTTTTCAGGCCGCTCAAAAGGTCGAATCCGGGCATTTTGCTATTTATTACGCCTCGGGAGTAAATCCAGGGGAGCTGGCCCGCAGCCTTGACCTGGGTGCGGAGTACCGCACATTCGGCAAGGCCTCCCACGGTAACGATCTGGGTTCCCTGGTAGACGCACTCTTCGCCAGGGTCTGCGATATCCTCGATATGCAGCTTTACAGTTACCACGGGACGATCAAGATCTGCCGCGATTTTGACCAGCTTAATAATGTCTACAACAATCTATTTGACAGGGACCTGGCAAACAGGTATTCTTTTTATGTGCATAACCTGAATACCATATATATTTCAGCAGAGCATTTTAAGCGCGAGATTCTGGGGCATGAAATCGGGCACGCGGTGATTAGTAACTATTTTGTAGTCCTGCCGTCGGTAAAAGTCCAGGAGGTCCTGGCGACTTACGTAGAATATCAGTTACGGAAATAGTCATATATAGATTCGGCGGAGTAGCTCAGCCTGATAGAGCACGCGGCTCATACCCGCTTGGTCGGTGGTTTAAATCCACTCTCCGCCACCATATTTTCACTGAAAAGGCCAAAATGGATTGTCCAAAATACATCGGTAAGTTAAATGAGCAGCGCTAAAGAATCGTTCGTGATTTTATTCCAGTGTCAGGACAGGCCGGGAATCGTGGCAGGCGTCTCTGAGCTTGTTTTTCGTCTGGGAGGGAATATCGTGGATGCCGACCAGCATACCACTGACCCCAGCCAGGGAAATTTTTTCATGCGTACGGAATTCAATATCGACCGCAAGCGCTGGAATAAAGAAAGATTATCCCGTGAATTCGATTTATTAGCCGCAGAGTTTCGTGCAGAGTGCAGGATATTTGATTCCCGGGATAAGTTGCGTATGGGTATCTTGGTATCAAGGCCCGACCACTGCCTACTGGAGTTACTTTATCTTTGGAAATCTGGAGAGCTAAACGCGACTATACCTTTTGTCGTCTCGAATTATGAAGGGCACCGTAGCCTGGTGGAATCATACGGCCTGCCGTTTTACTTTATCCGTTCATCAAAAGATCTGAGATTAGAGGAGGATATATTGCGAATTGCGGTCAAGGAATCAGATTTCTTAGTCCTTGCGCGTTATATGCTGGTGCTTTCTCCCCAATTTCTTACCAGCTATAATAAGGATATAATAAATATTCACCACGGGTTTCTCCCGTCTTTTAAGGGCGCCGATCCCTATCGGCAGGCCTTTGATGAAGGGGTTAAAGTGATAGGGGCCACCGCACATTTCGTGAATGAATTGCTCGACGGAGGGCCGATAATCAGCCAGCAGGTCGAGCATGTTACGCACAGGGATGATCCGTATACGCTATTACGCAAAGGCAAGAATCTCGAGAAGAGGGCTCTTGCCGAGGCAGTTTCAGATTATACAGAATATCGTGTGATAAGGTGTGGCAATAAGACCGTGGTTTTCTAGAGGTTACTTGATTGCCAATAAAGGAGGAGGGGGAGATGCTATCAAATATTAGATTGGGTTTGTTTTTTTGCGCGATTCTTTTGGCGGGAAGTGTGTCTTGCGGTATCTGTGCCAGGCAGTTCGATTTTCAAGACCCCGAGCTCTCAAAGAAGACCGTAAAAGGAGAAGTTTCCGGGATCAGCCGTATGGACCAGAAATTAACCGTTACCTTCAAGGATGAAAATGGCGACCCTAAAGAGGTCGAATTTAAAATAAATAGCGATACAAGGGTGGTAAAGGGTAGGGTGATGATCTCCTCAAACGACATATCAGGTATAATGACCGGGGATAAGGTTGTGGTCCAGTATTTTGAAGATCCCCAAGTAACCGGAGATTTTACCGCCGATACCATAACTCTGGAGAGCCGCGGGGATTAATTTTTGTTGTTTTTCCGGCTTGGGTATGCTATCATTTAATTAAGCAAGGAGGCTCCTATGTGCGCATCATGCGGTTGCAGAAAGCCGAAACCGAAATAGGCTAGAAAAGTGTTAATTTTATTTGCTTAAAAGGCAACTCAAATATGGATGGGTTGCCTTTTCTGCGTACCCGATTTTATGTTAAAGCAGCTAAAAGAAACCGTAAGAAAATTCCGCTTACTTAAAAATCACGACAGGGTACTTGTAGGGGTGTCGGGAGGACCTGATTCGTTGGCGCTGCTTTACTCCCTGGTTTCATTAAAGAAAACCTTTGGCTTGAAACTCTGCGTTGCCCATCTTGACCATGGCTTAAGAGCGGATTCCCGGGAGGATGCCAGGTTTGTGGAGGGGCTCGCCTCGGGACTCGGCTTGCCTTTTATCGGAGACAGAATAAGAGTGCGCAAAACGGGTTCCTGGGAGGAATCTGCGCGCAGGGCCAGGATTACATTCCTGGCCAGGGCGGCCAGAAGATTTAAGGCGAATAAGATCGCCCTTGGGCATAATCTGGATGACCAGGCCGAGACCGTGCTTATGCGCATATTGAGAGGTTCCGGCCTATACGGACTGAGCGCGATATTGCCTAAGCGCTCTATCGCGGGCATCGAGTTCATTCGTCCCCTGATTGAAATAAAACGGAGCGCAATAGAAAATTATCTCAAGCGCAGAAAAATAACCTTCCGTCGGGACCGCACTAATTCTACCGAAATCTACTTCAGGAATAAGGTGCGCAACCGTCTCTTCCCTATACTGGAGAGGGAATACAATAGAAATATTAAAGTTGCGCTGGCAAATCTCGCCGAGACTTCAAGCCTGGATTACGACTATCTGGACGGAGCCGCCGGCCGCATTATTCCAAAAAATGGGGTGGTTTTCGGTTTAAAAAGATTAGAAAGGATGCATCCCGCCTTAAGAAGATTGCTCTTCCGCCGGGTAATCAAGCAGCTGAAAGGGGATACGCGCAGGATCAGCTTCCGACATATCAGGGAGATCGAAGATCTGTTGTTTGACCGGCCGTTTAATTCCAGGGTTGACCTTCCCCAGGGGTTATTTGTCATCAAAAACAAGGCCCTCCGTTTTTCCCGCAATCCGCTTTAATTAAAACTTGATTTAGCAGGTATTTAGGGATATAATTTAAAGTCTAAAAGAAAGGAAGAGGAGAATGTCGAATCATAATCATAAGCCCAAGAGAAATAATGAGTTCAGGAGATTTCCTTTTGGTTGGATAATCGCAGCCATTATATTCCTCATGCTGTTTAATTATTCCCGCAGCATACCGATAACCGGTGCCCCGAAGGAAATATCGTACAGCGAATTCTATTCCATAATCAAAAACAGCCCCGAAAAGATAAAATCGCTGGTGAAGGTGGAGACGATATTGAAGGGCGATTTCAGCGATAATTCCCAGTTCTTTGTGAATATTCCCGATAACGACAGCGACCTGCTGGGCGTAATACGCCAGAATGTGAAGAATTTTAAAGTCCAGTTTCCCAATACCTTTTGGATGACCGTACTGCTTAATATCGGGCCTATACTATTACTCATATTCTTCCTGTGGATGATGTCCGCCCGGGGTGAGCAGATCGGAAATAAAATAATGACCTTCGGGAAGATCCGGCCGAAGATCCAGTCGGATACGCAAAAAGCGACTTTCAGTGACGTCGCCGGGGTGGACGAGGCCAAGGAAGAATTAAAGGAAGTCATAGAATTCCTCAAAGACCCCAAAAAGTTCCAGAGGCTGGGAGGAAAAATCCCGAAGGGTGTTTTGCTGGTCGGCCCGCCGGGATGCGGTAAGACGCTTATCGCCCGTGCCGTCGCCGGAGAAGCCGGCGTGCCGTTCTTTTCCATAAGCGGTTCGGATTTTGTGGAGATGTTCGTGGGCGTAGGCGCAAGCCGGGTGCGGGATTTGTTCGAACAGGGCAGGCGTGCCGGAAAGGTCTCGGGAAAAGGGGCGATCGTCTTTATTGATGAGATAGATGCTGTCGGCCGCCTTAGGTTTTCCGGTATCGGAGGAGGGCATGATGAAAGAGAGCAGACCTTAAATGCCCTTCTCGTCGAGATGGATGGATTCGATTCCCACCAGGGGTTGATTCTGATTGCGGCGACTAACCGTCCGGACACCCTTGATCCGGCACTCTTGCGTCCGGGCAGGTTCGATCGTACCATAGTAGTAAGTCTCCCCGATATCAAGGGCCGGGAGGAGATTCTAAAAGTACATATCCGTAAAATAAGGGTTGCTCCTAGCGTAGACCTGAAGTCTATTGCCGCATCCACCCCCGGTTTTTCCGGGGCGGACCTGGCTAATTTATGCAACGAAGCTGCTTTGCTTGCTGCACGTCACGGGAAAGACGCTGTCGAGATGCCTGAGCTTGAAAAATCCGTGGAGAGGGTTCTCATGGGGCCGGAAAAGAAGAGCCATATCATGTCTAAGAAGGAGAAGGAGATTACCGCTTTGCACGAAGCGGGGCATTCGCTTCTTTCTCTGCTTCTTCCGGAGGTAAATCCCCTCAAAAAGGTTTCTATTATCCCTCGGGGCCTGGCCGGAGGATACACCTTTACTCCGCCTCTTGAAGACAGGCATTATTGGACCAGGAGGGAACTCATCGCCGAGATTACTATGATGCTGGGAGGCAGGGCGTCCGAGGAAATTAATCTTAACGAGGTGACCACGGGCGCGCAGAATGATCTGGAGATGGCCACCGGTATGGCCCGCCGTATGGTCACCCAATTCGGGATGTCCGAACGCCTGGGGAATATTACCTTGGGACGTAGGGAGGGATTATTGTTCCTCGGGAGAGACATCATGGAAGAGAAGAATTACAGCGAAGAGACGGCGCGCACCATAGATGACGAAGTTAAGAAGATCGTGGACGGCGCCTATGTCAATGCCAAGGATCTGCTCCGTAATAATTTCGACAAATTGAAGAAGCTTACCGACGCCCTTCTGGAGAAGGAAGTCTTAAGCGGCGATGAAGTGAAGAGGATCCTGGAGATAGAGAAGGTCGATCTCGCCTGATAAATCTTGTCGTATGCGCATACTTCAGTCTGTCCGACCCGCAAACTTAAAAAAAATAATGCAGGATATCCGGGTGGATGATTACGGTATCGGTATCATGCTGCCTAAAGCCGACCATTATCTGGTTAAGTTAAACGCTATACCCAATATCTCCGCCAATATCCTTAAACAGGAGATGCTCTCTTTGGGCGGGGATGCGGCGGTAGCCAGAGGTGCCTTAACCGGAGGGGTTAAAAAGACTGATTGCCTTATCATGGGTACGGCATCGCAATTCGGTAGCCTTAATCATAAACTGAAGAATCAGCCCTTCGGTTTAAGCAGTCTGGCTTTACGCCTGCACGCTTCACTTGTTAATTTCCGGAAGGAAAGCTTCAGCCTTGATCTAGGCAGGTACAGATTGAATCTCGGCCTAAGGACCAATATCATGGGGGTGATTAACGTCACCCCGGATTCGTTCAGCGGTGATGGGCTTCTGCAAGTTGAAAGGTCAGAGTTCAAGGGGCAGAGTTTTATCCTCGAATATGCGCAAAAGCTGGTGCGGGACGGAGCGGATATTATTGACGTAGGCGGGGAATCCAGCCGTCCGGGCGCCAGGCCCGTCCCCTTGAAAGAAGAGTTGAGGCGGGTAGTCCCGGTTATTAAGCTACTGACAAAAAAAATAAAAGTGCCGGTTTCGGTAGATACTTATAAATATCAGGTCGCTCAGCAGGCCCTGGATAGCGGAGCGGTCATCGTCAACGACATCTCCGGATTAAGGGATTCCAGGATGGCTAAGGTCATCAGTCGCCGGAAGGCGGGAGTAGTGCTGATGCATATGAGAGGCAACCCGCGCACAATGCAGAAGGATACCGAATACGGCGTATTGATGGATGAGATATCGGCATACCTGGAATCCGGAATCAGGCGGGCGCTGGAATCCGGAATTAATTCCGATAGGATCATAATCGATCCCGGTCTGGGTTTCGGAAAGAGCATGGACCAGAATCTGGAGATTATAAATAACTTGAGGGATCTGAAGTCCCTGGGAAGGCCGATTTTAGTCGGTCCTTCCAGGAAGTCATTCATAGGTAAAATCCTGAATAAGGGCCCGGAGGAGAGAGTATTTGGAACGGTTGCCGCTTGCGTGCTCGCTTCGAATAACGGCGCGAAGATTGTCAGGGTTCACGATGTCGCGGCGGTAAAAGATGCATTAAGGGTTAGTGACGGCATTAGCAAGACATGAATTACCTTAATCTATTGACGCAAAATTGGCATCAAATAGTTGAAATAATCATCCTTTGGTTTGTTATTTACCATATTATGCTTTTTTTTGTGGGGACCCGGGCAAATAACGCCTTGAAGGGGATAATTATACTGGTTTTGGCGTTCCTCCTTATCCAGGTTTTTAAACTGGATGTGCTCGACTGGCTTCTTACCAAATTACTGGGAATATCGGTGATCGCGCTGCTCATAATCTTTCATCCGGAGATAAGACAGGGGTTGGCGCGGTTAGGGCAGCGTAACCTGTTCGGCCCAAATCTGCGCGAAGAGGATCTTGATAACATGCTTCGGGAGATAGTGGCTGCGGCGGAGAATCTTGCCAAAATAAAGCTGGGGGCGTTGATTGCAATAGAAAAGAACGATTCGCTCTCCGGTTATATCGAAAGCGGGGCGGCCATCGACAGCCGGGTATCCGCCGATCTTATCGAGGCGATCTTTACGCCTAATAACCCTCTGCATGACGGGGCGCTGATTATACAACAGGGGAGGATCGCCGCTGCCGGTTGCCTTTTCCCCCTGGCGGTAAACCAGGAATTGAGCCGTATTTTTGGAACCCGCCACCGGGCGGCTCTGGGTTTAAGTGAAGAGTCGGATGCCTTAGTTATTATTGTTTCCGAGGAGAGAAGCGATATATCCCTGGTCTATAAGGGTAAGCTATATAAGGACCTGGGAAGGGACGAGTTGATCGGAAAGATCAAGGAGACCTTGAAGGCAGAGGAAAAGAATGAGTAAACAGAAGACTGGGTTGGGCCACAGATTAGCCCATATATTTACCTATCATCCTTGGTTAAAGATAATTTCTTTGTTCCTTGCGATAATTGTCTGGTTTTACGTAAAAGGCGAGATTACCCGTTTCTTAAACTAAAATGCCCAGGTTAGGCGTTAATATCGATCATATCGCTACTTTGCGCCAGGCTCGGCGGGGTACTGAGCCTGAACCGTTAATAGCCGCCAGGATCTGCGAGGCTGCCGGTGCGGACAGCATTGTAGTGCATTTGAGAGAAGACCGCAGGCATATCCAGGATGCGGATCTGTTTCACTTAAAGAAAGCGGTTAAGAGCAGGCTGAATCTGGAGATGTCTATTGCCCCGGAAATAGTTGCCATTGCCTGCAAGGTCAAGCCTGACCAGGCTACGCTTGTTCCTGAGAAAAGAGAGGAGCTTACTACTGAAGGCGGGCTGGACGTATTGAAAAATTTTATAAAGGTTAAGGAGGCAGTTAAAAAACTTTCAATGACAGGTATAGAAGTCAGCCTATTTATCGACCCGGTAAAATCCCAGGTCAACGCTGCCAGGAAAGTAGGGGCGGGTACTATCGAGCTGCATACGGGTCGTTACGCTGGGGCCAGAAAGAAGGCCGCAGTCAGCGCCAGCTTTCGGGAGGTCAGGCAGGCGGCAGAATACGCCCTTAATAGGGGGCTTACGGTCAATGCCGGACACGGACTAGATTATAATAATGTTACGCGAATAGCCGGGATCAGGGGGCTAGATGAATTGAATATCGGGTACTCCATAGTCTGTCGGGCTGTTTTTGTAGGGCTGGACCGCGCAGTAAAGGAGATGAAGGCTTTATTATGATAATCGGGACTGGAGTGGATATAACCGAAGTGCGCAGGCTGCGGCAGGCGGTAGAAAAATGGGGGGATGAATTTCTGAACCGGATCTTTACCGGCGAAGAACTTAAAAATGCCTCTACCCGCTCAAGCCTGTATCAGCATCTTGCCGGGAGATTTGCGGCAAAGGAGGCTGTATTCAAGGCCGTAGGCGACTCCACTCTCGGCTGGAAAGACGTGCAGATCCTGAACGATAATGTCGGAAGGCCGGTCTGCGTTTTACTGAACGGCAAAGGGAAGAAGATTGACGTAAAGATCTCCATTTCTCACGTTAAGACCTATGCGGTTGCCAATGCGGTTGTTACGCAGAAGCCCTGATTCCAATAAAGGCGACTTCGGCCACATTTTGATCATTGCCGGTTCCGGCAGGTATTCCGGAGCCGCTGCCCTCTGCGCCGGAGGGGCGATGAGATCCGGCGCCGGCCTGGTGACTATAGCGATACCCGAAGGTATCAACAGCGCGTTGATAAAGATAAAGCCGAAGGAGGTGATGACCCTTCCGCTTTTGCAAACGCGTGACGGTACGTTGTGTAACCGATCTTTGAAAAGAATAAAAGAGTTTGTAAAACGCGCGGATATTGTTATAATCGGTCCCGGGCTGGGTGATGGTAAAGCTACGCAGGCACTGGTACGCAGGCTGATCAAAGAGATCAATAAGCCGATGGTGATCGATGCCGACGGGTTGAATGCGTTGGCCGGGCATTTAAACTCACTGAAGCTTCCACTAAGGTCTCCGTATAGAACCATGGTGCTGACCCCGCATCCTGGAGAGATGTCCCGATTGACCGGCGTAAGCGTTAAGAATATCCAGGCTGACCGCTTGACCGCAGCGAAAAGAACTGCTAAGTCCTGTAATGCGGTCTTAGTTTTAAAAGGTCATAAGACAGTGGTTGCGGATCGTAGCGGTAAGGCTTACGTGAATAATACGGGAAATCCCGGTATGGCTACTGCAGGCAGCGGAGACGTCTTGGCCGGGATCATCGGGGCTTTCTTGGGCCAGGGGTTAGATGGGTTTGAAGCGGCTAAGTACGCTGTCTATATTCACGGGTTGGCCGGCGACCTGGCAGCGGGAGAAAAAACCCAGCTAAGCCTAGTAGCTTCTGATATAATAGATCATATCCCGCAGGCCGTAAAATTAAGCAGTTAACGCCGGCGTAGCTCAGTTGGTAGAGCAGCTGTTTTGTAAACAGCGGGTCGGGGGTTCGATTCCTCTCGCCGGCTTTTTATAAAGGCCAAAGGTTAAAGGTCAAAAGCTAAATTCAAAGGTTAGAAATAATTTAAAAACTTTGACTTCAAAACTATACCTTTGCGCTTTGAGTTTTGAACTTTGAACTTGAAACACGGGCAGGTACCCAAGTGGCCAAAGGGGGCAGACTGTAAATCTGTTGCACTTGTGCTTCAGAGGTTCGAATCCTCTCCTGCCCATTCTTCTTCGCCCTAAGATATCTGATTAGACGGTAGGGTTACGAAGGAATGGTGGCGCGTAGGTTATGTAAAGCTCGTCAAAGCTATGGCATGCCTATTCGAGAGCGAAGTGTTTAGGTAATTTAAGCACCAGGTGCTAATTGGTATTGCACCGGTGTGCGCTAGGTAGCGCGGGCGTAGTTCAATGGTAGAACAATAGCCTTCCAAGCTATATATGTCGGTTCGATTCCGATCGCCCGCTCCAGCAACAGGGAGACGGTTTCGGAACTCATGGAGACGTCCAGAAAATTATCCGAAAGTTTTCTAAATAAGGTGGTTAACGCAGCCGGGGCGTTGATTATTTATCTTGATCCCGACGGCAGGATAATCTATTGTAACAAAAAGGCAGCGAGCCTCGCAAGCAGGGATGAGGCTGATCTTGCCGGAGAGCACTGGACGAAGATCCTGTTTTCTCATAAGAATACCCAGATGAAGCAGCAGATGTTTAAAGCCGTGCTGGATGATGCGGTCAGTTACGGGCGCACCAACGCCTTCGAGGGGCTGATAAGCGGTCCGGAAAATAAAGAGCATCTTATCTCATGGTGCCTTACTCCGATATCGGCTAAGGAAGGCGGACTTGACGGGGTCTTACTGGTGGGAAACGATATAACCGAATTGAAAGAAAAAGAAACCTCCCTTAAGAATATCGATACTACACTTAAGAATATCATGTCGAGTATCAGGGAGTATGCGCTCTTTGCCATAAATCTCGAAGGAAAAATTACATACTTTGGTATGGGTTCCGAATATCTTTTCGGATGGAGTAAAAACGAGATAATCTTTAAGGATATCCTGTTATTATTCCCGGAGGGCGATCCGGGGCTGGCTCAGATGCTAGACGAGGTGAGGGGAAAGGGTAAATACGAAATAGAGACTGAACTCAGAAAGAAGGACGGTTCACTTTTTCCGGTCGATCTTACAGTGAACCAACTCAAGGATACGGCGGGAAGACTGATCGGCTATATCCTGATTGCAAAGGATATAACTGAGATAAAAAAAATGGAATACCACGTATTTCAGACGGAAAAGATGGCGGCTATCGGACAGCTGGCTGCCGGGATGGCTCACGAGATAAACAATCCCTTGTTTGTGATTTCCGGAAAAATCGAACTCCTTAAAGACGAGAAGTCTTTTGGTGAAGATATACGCCGGGATCTGAACGTAATGGGCGCTCAAACGGACAGGATTAGGAATCTGGTGGACAGGCTGTTAAAATTTGCGCGTAAAAGCATCCCCCGATTAGAGACAGTGGGAATAAACGAAATCATCGAGAGCGTATTGCCGTTAGTCCTGTATCATAAACTTCCGGATTCCAATGTGATTATGGATAAACACTTAAGTCAGAATCTACCTCCCGTAAAAGGCGACCTGAATCAGCTTCAGGAGGTTTTTGTGAATCTTTTTATAAATGCCTATCAGGCTATGCCGCAAGGGGGAAGGCTTTTTGTTTCGACGAGTGCTACGGAGGGCAAATTTGTGCAGGTAGTCATCAGCGATACCGGCCGGGGTATCCCGGCAGAGAGCCTGAAGAACATATTCATGCCGTTCTATTCCACAAAAAAAGATGGCACTGGCTTGGGGCTATCCATCTGTTATAATATAATCAAGAACCATGGCGGAATTATAGATATTGAGAGTCAGCCGGACAAGGGAACTACCTTTATAGTCAAACTACCTTTTGCGTAGAAAAAGGAGGGTTTATGGCGAATAAAATACTTGTAGTGGATGATGAGCCTTCGGTCAGGGAAATGTTCAGCGATTTACTGAAGAAAGAGGATTGTGCGGTGACGGTCCTCTCTAATGCGGAAGAGGCGTTGCAGCTTCTGGAAAAAGAATGTTTTGATGCCGTGCTTATGGATATCAAGCTGCCGGGAATGAGCGGTATGGAGGCGTTAAAGAAGATCAAGGATAACAATCCTTCTCTACCGGTAATCATGATTACCGGGTTTGGTTACGATGAAGGATTGATAGCTAAGTGCAAGGAATACAGCTGCAACGGCTATATCGGTAAGAACATGCCTATATCCCAGATAATCAGCAGCTTTAAGATGTTTCTGAAGACTGCGAAGGAAAAGAGATAAATATGCAGGATCAGCTCTTGAAGCCGGTTTTTATCGACGCCTTCGACCTCGACGATGCTTGGTTTCAGTGCCTCTCCGCTATACTGGAAAAGGGGCATGTCTATACTATTACCAGAGGCAGTTACGAAGGGCAGAAACGCCTAGAGTTTGATTTTGTATCAGTAAGGGTAAGGAAACCTTCGCATCAGATTATTCCCATTATTCCCGAAGGGATGAGTATTCCTGCGCCTACAGATATGGACTATATTCAGGGTTATTTAAGTTATCTTCTGACCGGAGCCAAGACCGAGACCGAGGATTATACTTACGGCGAAAGGCTGGTTGACCCCAAGGTTCGTCTCAAGGAAAAAGTTGACGGTAAAGAGATGGTCCGGGAGATGCCGCTTGATTGCAATCAGGTTGAAGAGGTGATAAAGCTTTATAAAGAGAAAGGGTTCGGGACTAATCAGGCTACTATGGAGATCGGCATGCCCGGGGATATTAAATTAGCCGACCCTCCGTGCCTGAGGATTATCGATACCCGCGTGCGGTACGGCAAATTGCATTTCATCCTGTATTTCCGTTCATGGGACCTCTGGGGAGGATTCCCTTCCAATCTTGGCGGGTTGCAATTAGTCAAGCAGTATATGGCAGAGGAGATCGGAGTAGGGGACGGTGAGATCGTCGCGGTAAGCAAAGGCCTGCATCTCTACGACTATTCCTGGGACCTGGCAAAGTTAAGGACCAACAAGGCCAATCTGGAGATTAAATAATATGGACCGGAAATACAGCGGCATAGAACGCAGGGAATTTGCCAGGGTGGATTTTGCCACGCCGCTGGCTTACAAGGTCTGCCGCCGGGATACGGTTTCCAAACTTTTGCAGGGGTATACTTCCGATGTCAGTCACTCCGGACTATTGTGTAAGATCGGTGAACGCTTAAACGCGGATGATATCGTCTGGTTATCTTTCGACAGGGGAATACTAAATATCTGCCAGGAATTGGAGAGGCGCGTTTTTATATATCAGAACGGGATAATCGGCAAGGTCGCTAGGGTCGAGGAATCCGGGGGAGGAATTTTCGACGTAGGTATACACTTCATCACCCGGGAGGAGAAGAATAACACCAACATCTTTCCTAAGGTGCATTTTCTAAGCGCGCAGCCATAATGGTTAATATACGGGATTCGAAGATTACTGTGTTGGGCGACGGCGGATGGGGTTCGACTCTGGCGGTGCTTTTGAGTCGTAAAGGTTTCAAGGTTACTCTTTGGGGAGCATTCAAGGATTACGTAAACTATTTAAATAAGAAGCGCATAAATTCACGTTTCCTTCCCGGCGTAAAATTACCCAGGGAGATCGAAATTACAGCTGACCTGAAAAAGGCGCTTAAGAATAAGGAACTGATAATATTTGCCGTGCCTTCCCAGCACATGCGTTCTGTCCTAAAGAATATTAAGAAAGTAGGGTATCCGCGTAGCGCAGTTTACGTCAGCGTTACCAAGGGGATCGAAGTTCCTACGCTTAAGAGGATGTCGGAGGTCATACATGAAGAGCTGGGCCACATAAAACTGGGGGTTCTCTCCGGACCTACCATCGCTCATGAAGTTGCCTTTGGGATTCCGACTACCGCAGTTGCCAGCGCCCATGACGAAGGCGTACGTAAGTACCTGCAGAATATTTTCATGACCGACAAATTCAGGGTATATGTCAATTCCGACGTAACGGGAGTGGAGCTGGGCGGAAGCTTAAAAAACGTAATAGCTATAGCCTGCGGTATCTCCGACGGCCTGGGGTTCGGGACGAATACCAAAGCCGGAATCCTCTCCCGGGGATTGGCGGAAATGGCCAGGCTTGGCCATGCTATGGGGGCCAAGGTCAGCACCTTTAGCGGGATCAGCGGCCTGGGCGATTTGGTCACTACATGCATCAGCAGTTACAGCAGGAACAGGTTTGTGGGCGAGCAGATCGGGAAGGGGAAAACTTTATCCCAGGTTAGCAGATCCATGCAGATGGTGGCGGAGGGCGTACCTACGGCCAAATGCGCATACAGGCTGGGGTTGAGATATAAAGTAGATATGCCTATAGCCGGGGAAGTCTACGCGGTTCTTTACAATAATAAAGTTCCTTTGAAGGCGGTCAAGGATTTGATGACGCGGCAGAAGAAGGAAGAATAGTTTATCCCTCGGTTTCGATGCAGAATATGAGAACCTCGGGATGATTTTCCGACAGGTTATAGTTAAAAAATCACGGGGCGTGGCTCAGTTTGGCTAGAGCGCTTGAATGGGGTTCAAGAGGTCGACAGTTCAAGTCTGTCCGCCCCGACTTAAATATAGGCAGCATTAACCAAGG
>Ga0233425_10007489_pt1 | contig 15293 bp, 12 predicted proteins | sample Watercolumn_Towu_2_FD_181712 | JGI IMG/M metagenome (GOLD analysis project Ga0233425, IMG submission 181712) | Freshwater microbial communities from Lake Towuti, South Sulawesi, Indonesia - Watercolumn_Towuti2014_140_MG | ecosystem: Environmental > Aquatic > Freshwater > Lake | place...
CCCGGAGGGCGCAGGCTCTATCTGCGTCCGTAGGGAACCTGCAAGGCATCCCGAACAGGCCGTAGAGTCATCTGCGAGCGAATCCAAGTGACGGCTTTACTGTCACATGGATGAATCGAGCGGGGACGGCTGGGGCGCCGAAGGCAATAAACCGTCCCGCGAATTGCGGCCGTGCGGCGTCGGGAACGCCGTTAGGCATAGCAATTCTGTGGGACACGCTGCCACATTCAATACGATCAAGTTCTCCTACCGACCCAAACCGGGTGGCGGCCCCAACAATCGGGACGAAGGTGAGATCGAAGCCTTGTCATAGCCAATGGAAGTCAATTTGAAAGATTTGGTCACGAAGAACGACTTGACCCGTGAGCTGGACTTGCGCCGCTGCCACATCCGGGAAATGGAACAGCGGATGGTCAAGCCGGGCGGCTTGCAGCTGCTGACGCTCTTCGTGGTTGCTACGCTGGTGAGGCTGTTGTTGGGTAGTGGCTATATCGCAACCCGACGGATTGCCGGAATGGTTGGGTTGCCAACCAGACGGCAACCCAACCTACCGTACCGAAATCCTACGCCGTTCTCCGCCGGGTATGAGCAGCGGATTGAATCCCAGCCGCCGGTAGCCTTCCTGGGCCATCAGCAGGTCCAGGGAAAGGCTGGCCAGATCGTCGGCGACGGGATCGAGTTGCGGGTCTTTCTCCCGGTTCAAGATTTTCAGATAGACGCGGCAGTCGCCGCAGGCTTCGGCCTGGACCGCAGCGCCGCCGCCTTCGATGCCGTAATAGCCCATTTCCCTTGCCGAGCCGCAGTGGACGCACTGGCTGCGGGTGCGATGCCACTGGCTGCCGCACAGGCCGCACACCAGGTAGCGCAGGCCGTGGACCTCGCCGCCGGTCTGCAACAGGGAAGCCACCGGCAGAAAGCCGCAAACGGGACAGAGATATCCGGGCTCGTCCGGCACGATGGCCCGCGCATCCGGACGCGAGGCCAACAGCGTTCGCTGCACCTGGATCGCGGCGGCGAGGAATGGGGCCGCCGCCGGATCGATGTGTTCGAGATCCGCCGCCAGAAGGGGCTCGGCCCAGCCATCCAGCTCCTCCGCCGAGGCCCGGTTCAGCCGATCCAGGATCGGCATCGGCGGCCGTCCGCCGCAGTCCAGCTCGCGGACGACGGCGCGCAACACCTCGTGCCAGCCGCCATCACCGGACACTCCGGCAGCGCACGGTTCCCGCTGCGGCGGTGGCGCGGGCCGGGACACCGCCTCCCGGTGCTGAAGAGCGGCCACATCGGCCATCAGCGTCAGGTAAGCCGCGATGGCGGATGGGCTTCCGGCGAGGTGGCGGAGCCGCTCGGCTCGTTGGTGAAAAAAGCCTGCAGCAGCGGGAAGGAGCAAGCCGGGCGCCACACCGCCGTGGCGGGGACCGGCGGCGGCCGGCCGATTCAATGCTCGCCTCGCATGACCCGCTTGTACCAGCCCGGGTGATGCTTCTTCGCCCAGGCCCGGGTGACGCTGCCGCGGATCATGGCGCCCAGGGTTCCGCGGACCCAGATGGCGGCGTAGATGTGGACGATGATGCCGGCGATCAGGACGAAGGCACAGAGCGCATGGAACAACAGGGCCAGGCGCAGCAGCCCGATGGGAAACAGGGGGGCGAACCAGGGCTGCCAGATGACGATGCCGCTGGCCAGCAGGGCGGGGACGGTGGCGATCAGGGTCCAGAACAACAGCTTCTGGCCGGCGTTGTAGCGGTCCACTTCCGGCAGGCGGTCCTCGCGGTTCCGCACCACGTCGCCGATCCGCCCGAGCCAGAGGAGGTCGTTCCGCGACAGCAGGTTGTGCTGCCAGAACCGCAGCGCCAGCCCGGCGAAGGACAGGAACATCACCAGTCCGGCGTAAGGGTGGAGGATGCGGGTCCAGGTGGGGCCGCCGAATAGCTGGGTGAACCAGAACAGCGATGGATGGAACAGTGCCAGCCCGGAGCCGGCCAGCAGCAGGAAGGTGATGGCGGTGAGCCAGTGGTTGAAGCGGTCTGCCGGGCCGTAGCGGTCGATGAGTTCAGACCTTTTCATGGGTGTCCTCCGCGTCCTCCGTTTCGTTGGGGCCGACGGTGACGTAGTGGAAGAAGCCGGCCAGGGCGGTCAGGCCGAGGAGGGCGGTGGCCAGCGGTTTGAACAGGCCCTTCCAGATGCCCACCAGGGGGCTGATCCGTGGCTCCCTGGGCAGCTCGTTGTAGAGCTCCGGCTGGTCGGCGTGATGCAGCAGGTAGAGAACATGGGTGCCGCCGACGCCCGCCGGATCGTAGATACCGGCGTTGGCGAAGCCGCGTTCCTGGAGGTCGGCGATGCGCTCCTCGGCGTGCTCGATCATGTCGGCCTTGCTGCCGAACACCAGTGCCTGGGTCGGACAGGCCTTGATGCAGGCCGGCTCCAGGCCCACCGCGACGCGGTCCGAGCAGAGGGTGCACTTGTAGACTTTGGCGTCCTTCTCCGACAGCCGGGGAATGTCGAAGGGGCAGCCGGCGATGCAGTAGCCGCAGCCGATGCAGTTCTCCTCGTGGAAGTCGACGATGCCGTTGCTGTACTGGACGATGGCGCCCGGCGCAGGGCAGGCCTTGAGACAGCCGGGGTCGGCGCAGTGCATGCAGCCGTCCTTGCGGATAAGCCATTCCAGCCTGCCGTGCTGCACGGTCTCGGCGAAGCGCATCAGGGTCCAGGAGTTGGCGGTGAGATCGTGGGGATTCTGGTAGGAACCGATGTTGACCCCCACCTCCTCGCGCAGGTCGTTCCATTCCTGGCACGCCGCCTGACAGGCCTTGCAGCCGATGCACTGGGTGACGTCGATGAGCTTGGCCACCTCGATGGTCTGGCGTTGCCGGGGGCTGGCCGTGGTGGTGGCGGAACGGCGCAGGATGTCGAGGGATTGCAGGGCCACGGCTACACCTCCATCCTGCCTTTGAGGATGCGCGCCAGCCAGGAGCTCCCGGCGCCGTCCTTCGCCATGGTCTTGGCCGGCCCGGCGGCCGCGCCGGTGTCCTTGGTCACGCTCACCAAAAAGGCCTTGAACTCCGGGGTCTGGGTGTTGGCGTCGCCCAGAAAGGGGGTGAGGGTGTTGGCGAGATAGCCCTTTTTAGCCACACCCTGGAATCCCCAGTGGATGGGGATGCCGATCTGGTGGACGGTCTTGCCGCCCACCGTCAGCGCCTGGATGCGCCGGGTCACCAGGGCCACGGCCTTGATGTGGCCGCGCTTGGAGCGCACCTCGATCCGCTCGCCGTTGGCGATCCTCAGCTCCCGGGCCAGTTCCTCGCCGATTTCCACGAACTGTTCCGGCTGCAGCGAGTCATTGATGCGGACGTGCTTGGTCCAGAAGTGGAAGTGCTCGGTGAGCCGGTAAGTCGTCGCGACGATGGGGAACTCCCCGCTCTCGCCCAGCATGGCGCGGTCGTGCTCGAACACTCGCGCCGCCGGATTGCTCACCACCCTGGGGTGGAGCAAATTGGTTCCCAGCGGGTTCTCGAAGGGCTCGTAGTGCTCGGGGAAGGGGCCGTCGGCCATCAACTGGCGGCAGAACAGCCGGGCGACCCCCTCGTCGGTCATGATGAAGGGGGAGACGCCGCTGTCCGGCGCCGCGTCGGCCTTGAAATCCGGCACGTCGAGCCCGGCCCACTTGCTGCCGTCCCACTGGATGAGCTTGCGCTTGTCGTCCCAGGGTTTGCCGGACGGATCGCAGGAGGCGCGGTTGTAGAGAATCCTGCGGTTGGCCGGCCAGGCCCAGGCCCAGTTGGGAGCGATGCCCAAGCCGGTGGGATCGGCGGTGTCGCGCCGCGCCATCTGGTTGCCGGCCTCGGTCCAGGAGCCGCAGAAGATCCAGGTGCCGGATGCGGTGGCGCCGTCGTCGGCCAGTTGCGCGAAGGAGGCCAGCTGCTGGCCGGCCTTGGCCAGGAGCTTGGCCGGGTCCTTGGGATCGGGGAGGTCGGCCAGGGCGTAGCCGTTCATCTCCCTCGCCAGTTCGTCCGGCCCCGGCTCGGTCGCCTTGCGGTAGGGCCAGTGCAGGTTCGCGATGGGGTCGGCGAAGGCGCCGCCCTCCTCGGCGTAGAGCTGGCGGATCTTAACGAACAGCTCGGCCATGATGTCGATGTCGGTGCGGGCCTGGCCGGGCGGGTCGGCCGCTTTCCAGTGCCACTGCAGCCAGCGCGAGCTGTTCACCAGTGCTCCTTCCTCTTCGGCGAAACAGGTAGTGGGGAGCCGGAACACTTCGGTCCGGATTTCTTGCGGGTTCACCTCGTGGAATTCTCCGTGGTTCTGCCAGAACTCCGAGGTCTCCGTGGCCAAGGGGTCCATCACCACCAGGTAGCGCAGCTTGGACAGCGCCGCGGTGATCTTTGCCTTGTCGGGGAAGGAGGCCAGCGGGTTGAAACCCTGGCAGAAATAACCGTCGAGCTGGCCCTGCTGCATCAAATCGAAGGCGCGCAATCCATCGTAGACCTTGTCCACCTTGGGCAGCCAGTCGTAGCAGTAGTCGTTGTCGCGGGTCGCCGCCTTGCCGTACCAGGCCTTCAGCAGGCTGGTGTGGAACTTGCCGTAGTTGGACCAGTAGTTCACCTGGCCGGGCCGCAGCGCTTTCGGACTGCGCTTCTCCAGATAGGCGGCACGGCTGGTTTCCTCGTCCCGCGCTAAATTCAGGTAACCCGGCAGCTGGTCGGACAGCAGCCCCAGATCGGTCAGCCCCTGGATGTTGGAATGACCGCGCAGGGCGTTGACCCCGCCGCCGGGCATGCCGATGTTGCCCAGCAGGAGCTGGAGGATGGCCAGGGTCCGGATGTTCTGGGCGCCGGTGGAATGCTGGGTCCAGCCCAGGGCGTAGAGGCTGGTCAGGGTTCGGTTCGGCGCCGCGGTGGAGGCGATCAGCTCGCAGATCTGGAGATACGGGTCCCTGGGCGTGCCGGTGATGGCGCAGACCATCTCCACCGTGTAGCGGGAGACGTGGGTCTTGAGCAGATTCAGCACGCAGCGGGGATGCTGCAGGGTCTCGTCCACCCGGGCATGGCCCTGCTCGTCCAGCTCGTACTGCCAGCTGGTCCTGTCGTACTTGCGCGCCTGCTCGTCGTAGCCGCTGAACAGCCCTTCGTCGAAGCCGAAATCCTCTCGCACGAGGAAGCAGGCGTTGGTATACGCCTTCACATACTCGTGCTGGATGGCGTCTCGCTCCAGCAGATAGCGGATCACGCCGCCGAGAAAGGCGATGTCGGTCCCCACCCGGATCGGGGCGTAGAAATCCGCCACCGACGCCGTGCGGTTGAAGCGCGGGTCGATCACGATGAGCTTGGCCCGGTTGCGGGCCTTCGCCTCGATCACCCACTTGAAGCCCACCGGATGCGCTTCCGCGGCATTGCCGCCCATCACCAGAATGACATCGGCATTCTTGATGTCCATCCAGGTATTGGTCATGGCGCCGCGACCGAATGTCGGAGCAAGACTTGCCACCGTCGGTGCGTGTCAGACCCGGGCCTGGTTGTCGAGGACGACGATTCCTAAGCTGCGTAAGACCTTGTGGGTGAGGTAGCCGGCTTCGTTGGAGGAGGCCGAGGCCGCCAGAAATCCGACCCCGGTCCAGCGGTTGACGGTCTGGCCCTGGTCGTTCTTCGCGACGAAACTCCGGTCGCGGTCCGCCTTCAGCAGTCGGGCAATGCGATCCAGCGCCCATTCCCAGGTGACACGGGTCCAGGTCCTGGCACCCGGCGCCCGGTATTCCGGGAAGGTGAGGCGCGATTCGCTGTGGACGAAGTCCAACAGCCCCGCCCCCTTGGGACAAAGGCTGCCGCGGCTGACCGGATGGTCCGGGTCGCCTTCGATGTGGATGATCTCCGGCTTGGCGTTCTTGGCCTTGTCGCCGAGGCTGTACAGGATGATGCCGCAGGCCACCGAGCAATACGGGCAGGTATTGCGGGTTTCCGTGGTGCGCGTCAGCTTGAATGCGCGCACCTCCGCCACGGCCTCCTGGGGCGAGAAACCCAGGGCCGCCAGCGAGGAACCTCCGACGGACGCGGCACTCAGCTTGAAAAACTGGCGCCGGGTGACATTCATGATTGCGCACCTCCTGGAGAAGGGGTGGACGAGGCGAATTCCGGTTGGCCCATGTTGCCGCTTCCCGCGGCGGTTCTCAAGAGGGGCAGGCTGGCTGGCCGCAGCGGCCCTTCTCGTGGTCCCGGACGATGGCGGATAATCCGCCTCTTGCGGCTTGCCACCACTCGACTTCATCGATCCGAATCATGCGCCGTCCTTCGCTCCTCGAACGCATCACCGCCTTCAACCAGGGCCGCGACCCGGAGCGGCTGGCGTACAAGTACCGGGCGATGGCACGCGACCCCCACGGCTTCTTGCGCGGAACCTGTCATCTGTTCTATCAGGACTGGCCGGCCCGCTCGTCCCTGAACCGGACGCCCCTGGCCTGGATCTGCGGCGATCTGCACCTGGAGAACTTCGGCGCCTACAAGGGCGATAACCGGCTGGTGTATTTCGACCTCAACGATTTCGACGAGGCGGTGCTGGCGCCGGTGGGCTGGGAGCTGGCGCGGTTTCTGACGAGCCTGAAGCTGGCGGGGCAGGTCCTGGGGCTGGCGGATGGCCCGGTGGCGCGGCTGGCCGAGGAGTTCCTCGATGCCTACGCCGGCGAATTGCGGGAAGGCAAGGCACGCTGGGTCGAGCGCGCCACCGCCAGGGGGATGATCCGCGACCTGCTGAAGGGGTTGAAGGACCGCACGCGGCGCGACCTGCTCAAGGAACGCACCGTCCACGAGGAAGGGCGGCGTTTGCTGCGGGTCGACGGCAGCAAGGCCATGCCGGCGTCGCGCCAGCAGCGGCGCGTGGCCACCGCGCTGGTCGGGCGCTTCGCCGCCGGCCGGCCCGACCCCGATTTCTACCGGGTGCTGGACGTGGCCCGGCGGGTGGCCGGCATCGGCAGCCTGGGGCTGGAGCGTTACGTGGTGCTGGTCGCCGGGCGCGGCGGGGACGACGGCCACCATCTGCTGGACCTCAAATACCAGCCGGGATCGAGCCTGGTTCCCCATCTGGCGGTGACCCAGCGGTCCTGGGGGTCTGAGGCGGAGCGCACGGCGGCCCTGCAGCGGCGCGGCCAGGCCATCGCCCCGGCGTTCCTGGCGGCCGTGCGCCGGGGCGGGCGCTCCTATGTCCTGCGGGAACTGATGCCGCAGCAGGACCGGCTGCAGCTGGAGCACTGGAACGGCAAGCTCAAGCGCCTGGAGACGGTGGTGCGCACCATGGGCGAGCTGGTCGCCTGGAGCCATCTGCGCAGCGCCGGCCGCCAGGGCTCGGCCGGCGCCGACGATTGGGCGGCCTTCGCCGAACGCCGGGGATGGCGCAAGGCCTTGCTGGATTACGCCGGCGCCTACGCAGAGCGGGTTCACGCCGACTGGCGAGTGTTCCGGGACAGCGGCGCCGGCCAGGGGGAGGCACCGCTGTCGGCGCAATGAGTAATCTCTTGTCCCTCGAAGCGAGGCTTTTCCAAGGGAGGATTGCCATGCGGCGTTCGGTAAACGGATTTTGCGCATTCGCGAAGTCGAGGGAGGCGGAGATTGGTGTACAGTGCAGGTCTCGAGTCCGGCTGCGAGCCGCGCAGGCGCCGGTAGCGCTGGAATGAATGGCCAGCACGCCGTTTCAGGGCGGCGCCAGCGGTCACCTAAGCCCGTTCCGAGCCTCCGACCCAGCCCTGTTCCCACTTTCCCGATGGACGACGTCATCCCTGCCAGCGACGAATTGTTGCTGCTGCCGCTCGGTGGCGCCGGCGAGATCGGAATGAATCTGACGCTGTACGGTCACGCCGGGTCCTGGCTTGCGGTCGATTTCGGCATTACCTTCGGCGGTGACGATTTTCCCGAGCACCCGGTGATGATGGCGGACCCGGCCTTCCTCGAACAGCGGCGGGAACGGCTGCTGGCGATCGTGCTGACCCACGGCCACGAAGATCACATCGGCGCTCTGCCTTATGTCTGGCAGCGCCTGCGCTGTCCCATCTACGCGACGCCGTTCACCGCCGCTCTGGTCCGGGGGAAGATGGCGCGGGCCGGGAACGATGAGGCACCGGTTCACGAGGTCGTCTTGGGGTCCCGCCTTCACCTCGGGCCGTTCACGGTAGAATTCATCGGCATGACGCACTCGATCCCGGAGCCGAATGCGCTGCTGATCCAGACCGAGGCGGGTGCCGTGCTGCATACGGGGGACTGGAAGCTGGACGATCGCCCGGTGATCGGTTCGAGCTATGACCACCGGCGCCTGCGCAGCCTGCGGCGGGAGCCGCTGCTGGCCATGGTGTGTGATTCCACCAATGCCGTGGTCGCGGGTCACACTCCCTCCGAACAGGAATTGTTCCAGTCCATCCTGGCCGTCTGCGAAGGGGCAAGGGGACGGATCGTGGTCACCGCCTTCGCCAGCAATATCGCCCGGATGGTCACGCTGGCGCGAGTCGCGCATGCTCTCGGCCGGCGTTTCGGCGTCGTCGGACAGGCCATGGAACGGCTGCTCGCCGTCGCCCGGACCACCGGCTATTGGCCCGCTGATCTGGCGGAAGTCCTCGCCGCCCGTCACCTGGGACATCTGCCTTCCTGCGAGGTCTTTGCCGTCTGCACCGGCAGCCAGGGGGAACCCAAGGCCGCCATGGCTCGCCTCGCGCGGGACATGCATCCGGATTTGCTGCTGGACCCGGGGGATCTCGTGGTGTTTTCGTCGCGGCTGATTCCCGGCAACGAGCGGTCCTTGGAGAGGATCCAGGGGCAGCTCCGGAACCGGCAGGTCCGGCTGGTGACCGACCGCGACGCCTTCGTTCACGTGTCCGGCCATCCCGCGGAGGAAGACCTGCGCCGGCTGTTTCAGTGGGTGCAGCCGCCGCTGGTGATCCCGGTCCATGGGACCCCTCGCCATCTCGCTGCCAACGCGGCGATCGCGGCCGGTTGCCACGTGCCGGAGGTACGGGTGATCCAAAACGGCGATCTGTGCCGGCTGGATTCCCGCGGACTACGTTCCGCCGGGTCGCTACCAGTGGGCCGTTTGACGGTGTTGCCGGATGGGCGTTTGGCCAGGGTTGAGGAGGAACAATTACGGGCGATGCGGGAAACGGTCCACTGATTCGCCGAATAGAGCGGGCCTCAGTACAGGTGAACCGCTAAGACATGGACGATCCCGGTCACCACCAGCATCAGAAACAGCGGGATATGGAGGATGTGCCACCAGGCGAAGATCTTCTGGTAGGAGCTGAATTCGGCGGAGCGGCGGATTCCGTTCAGATAGGCATGAATCAACTCCTTGTCTTCATCGAGGCGGGACTGCAGCAGCTGGGGGAACCAGCCTTCGTCCTTGGCCTGCTGCGAAAGGGTGGTCCGCAGAATGCCCATGGTGCGGAATTGAATCCAGGCGGCACGGCGTCCCAAGGTAAGAAGGCGATAGATTGCGCAGAACGGATTTCGGGTCGGATTCAGCTCACGGGCTTCGAAGTCCTGCAGGTACTCCTTCAATTCCGGAGTGATATAGGCGGTTTGCTCCATCTCGCCTCGGGAGATGCCGGTCAGCCGTTGCAGTTCCTGCAGGGTCACCTGTGCGCCGTGGAGGGTGTAATTGATCTTGACGAAGATGAAGCGCCCGATGATACCGCTGCCCATGACCAGCAGCATGGCGAAAAACGCCACGTTGCTGTTGACGGCTCCCAGTTGGAAGTTGCTGTGGAAGAGAATGAAGACCGGGCCCAGGACTCCCAGGACCATGTGGGCCTTGAACCAGAGGCGGACCGATCCCCAGGAGCGCATGGCATGGAGCTTCTTGCGCAGCGGATACAGGATCAGCGCCAGCATCATGCTGCCGCCGACGATGCCGAACCAGTACCCGATTCCTTCTTCCGGCGTGTAGTACTCCGCTTCGCGGACCAGCCAGCCCAAGCAGATCATGAGGGTGACCAGCAAGCCGAACAGACGGGTGGAGATACCGATTTGGGCTGCGCTGTTGGATTTGCGGACTTTTTCTTGGACTGCCCGGATACTCTGCCGGCGGGTCCGGGGCAGGCTGATGACGCTGGGGCCGGTATCGACCGCGGTTGCGACGCGGATGTCTTGTGCGGACATGGGGCCTTCCTCTCGAAGATGGGTCCAGCCGGATTGCTGGCTATTGGGCGAGGAGAAAGGTAGGGGAGACCCTTAGGACCGGTATGTGAGGGGGGTCACAGTTCGCGACGCTATTGGGCATCCCGCAAGCAGCGGTGCGAAGCGGACGACAAAGTTTCGAGCGTGCCGGACGCCGCCGCCGGATCTCGCCGATTCCTGCAGAACGAACGGAACTTGGCGCATCGGGTCGGTGGCTGCTTGACTTCCGCGTGGCGTCCCTCAGGCCGTCCGGACCTTGACGGAACCGGCAAAGCCGTTTTGACGCCAGGCTTCGTAAAGGACCAGGGCGACGGTGTTGGACAGGTTCAGGCTGCGGCTTGCCGTCACCATCGGGACGCAGAGCCGTCTTTCCAGGGGAAGCAGGTCAAGGACGTGATTCGGCAGTCCGCGCGATTCTGGACCGAACAGCAAGGCATCCCCGGCCCGGAAATCGGTATCCGAATAGCGTTGCTGTCCTTTCGTTGTCAGTGCGAAGAGCCGCGGGACGGTCAGCGTCGCGAGGCAGGAGTCCAGCGAGGGATGATCCTGCACCCGCGCCCATTCCCGGTAGTCCAAGCCGGCCCGGCGCAGCTTCCTATCGTCCAGGTCGAATCCGAGCGGGCGGATCAGATGAAGCTGTGCGCCGGTATTGGCGCACAGCCGGATGACGTTGCCGGTGTTGGGTGGGATTTCCGGCTCATACAGGATGACGTGGAACAACGATCGCCGCAGCCGCGATGAGGCTATCTGACCGGCAACGAGGGCACCGGCTGCAGTTTCCAGATTTCGCGGTTGTATTCGGAAATGGTGCGGTCAGTGGAAAATTTGCCGCTGCTGGCGCAGTTCAGAATGCTCATGCGAGTCCAGTTTTCCGGGTCTCGGTATGCCGCTGCCGCCTGCCGTTGAGCCTCGACAAAGCCGGCAAAGTCGGCTGCCGTCATCCACGGATCATGCGGGCTCCGGATCGATTGCACGATCGGGTCGAAGATGCCGGGCTCGAACTGATTGAAATAGTTGCTCTCCAGCAGGTGCATGACGCGTTTGAGGTCTTCGTTGCTCTCGACGATCTGGCCGGGGTCGTAGTGTCCCTTCTTGGCTTCGACCTCTTCGGCGGTGAGTCCGAACAGAAAGAAGTTCTCGGCGCCCACTTCCTGCCGGATTTCGATGTTGGCGCCATCCAGGGTCCCGATGGTCAGCGCCCCGTTCATCATGAACTTCATGTTTCCGGTGCCGGATGCCTCTTTGCCGGCGGTGGAGATCTGCTCCGACAGGTCGGTGCCCGGACAGATCACTTCCATGGCGGAAACCCGGTAGTTGGGCAGGAACGCCACCGCCAGGCGGCCGTCGCAGTCGGGATCGTGATTGATGACGTTGGTGACATTGTTGATCAGCTTGACGATCCGTTTCGCCATGACGTAGCCGGGGGCGGCCTTGCCGCCGAACAACACGCAGCGGGGTGTCCAGTCCCCCAGATCACCGCGCTTGATCCGGTCGTACAGGTGAACCACGTGCAGGACGTTCAGCAGCTGCCGCTTGTATTCGTGGATGCGCTTGACCTGCACGTCGAACATCATATCGGCGTTCAGCACCAGCCCCAATTCCGCCCGCTTATAGGCGATCAGTCTTTCCTTGTTGTGCTGCTTGACCTCGCGCCAACGCTTGCGGAAGCCCGGGTCCTCCGCGTAGGGAGCGAGCCGTTCCAGCTGGCACAAATCGGTGGCCCAGCCGTCGCCGATGGTTCCGGTGATGAGTTCCGCCAGCTTGGGATTGCACCAGGCCAACCAACGCCGCGGCGTGATGCCATTGGTCTTGTTGTTGAACTTGTGCGGCCAGAGTTCGTAAAAGTCGCGGAAAAGTCCCTGCCTCAGCAGGTTGGAATGCAATTCGGCGACGCCGTTCACCGAGAAGCTGCCGACGATCGCCAGATACGCCATCCGGATCTGTTGTTCCCAGCCCTCTTCGATCAGCGACATACGAGCCAGGCGGTCGATGTCTGCGGGGTAGCGGTTGGAAACCTCCGCCAGAAAACGGGCGTTGATCTCGAAAATGATCTCCAGCAGGCGCGGCAGCAGGTAGCGGAACATGCGCACCGGCCAGCGTTCCAACGCTTCCGGTAGCAGCGTGTGGTTGGTGTAGGCCATGGTCTGGGTGACGACGCGCCAGGCTTCGTCCCAATTCAGACTGTGTTCGTCCAGCAGCAGGCGCATCAATTCTGCCACCGCAATGCTGGGGTGGGTGTCGTTGAGCTGGAATCCGTTCTTCTCGGCAAAACCGCTGAAATCCTCACCGTGCTTCGCGACCCAGCGGCGGATGACGTCCTGCAGGCTGGCCGAAGCCAGAAAGTATTGCTGGCGAAGCCGGAGCTCCTTGCCGTTCTCGCTGGCATCGTTGGGGTAGAGCACCATGGTGATGTGCTCGGCGACGTTTTTCGCGGCGACCGATTCCGCGTAATCGCCGGCATTGAATTCGTTTAGGTCGAATTCGTCGGTGGCCGCAGCCTTCCATAGCCGCAAGGTGTTGACCGTGTCGTTTTGATAGCCGGGAATCGGAATGTCGTAGGGGACGGCCAGGACATCGTGGGATTCCACCCAACGGGTGCACCGCGTGCCGTCACCGTTTTCGTGCTGTTCGGTGTGGCCGCCGAAGCGGACCCGCACGGTCAGCTCGGGGCGTTCCAATTCCCAGACGTGACCGTTGCGCAGCCAGTGGTCCGGTTCTTCCACCTGGTATCCGTCCTGAATGCTCTGGCGGAACATTCCGTATTCGTAGCGGAGGCCGTAGCCGACGACGGGTAGTTGCAAGGTCGCGCAACTGTCGATGAAGCAGGCGGCGAGACGACCGAGGCCACCGTTGCCTAGGCCCGCGTCCTGTTCACTCTCGATCAGTTCCTCGAGTTCCAGTCCAAGTTCGTGGAGGGCCTTGCACAAGGGATCGGACAGCCCCAGATTGAGCATGGCATTTCCCAGGGCGCGCCCCATGAGGAACTCCATCGAGATGTAGTAGGCGCGCTTGCAATCGGCTTCCTCATAGGCGTACTGGGTCTGCTTCCAGCGTTCCATGAGGCGGTCCCGCACCGTCAGTGCCAGCGCCGTATAGCTGTAGTGGGCCGATTTGCAGTGTTTGTCACGTCCCAGCGTGTAATTGAAGTGGCGGCGGATATCCAGGGCCAGCGGTTCGGACGCCATGCCCAAGGGAGGAAGCTCGGTGAAAGCGGGCGTGGGAGAGCTTTTTTTCAACAATTTGGCGGGCATGACGATCGTTCCGGGTGGTACGGTTAGGCGAATTCGTGGGTTTTACGGGTGCGCTTCGGCGTCGGTGCGCGTTGCTGGGATCGTGCAAGTGCGGCGGATCGCGACGGATGATGCCTCGGGAGCCGAAGGGCTCTGGCGCGGCAGAAATCGGATCGGACACCCGCAATTATCGCATGTTTCGGTCCTGCGGTTGAGGTACGGGCCGGCCCTTGAGCGCGCCAGTCGCAACCGTCGGTCCGTTCCGTTCGCCGCGGGGGTGAACTCACACGTCGAGGCTCAGTTCTGCAATCTTCCGGGTCAAGGTGTTGCGGCCGTAGCCCAAGAGCTTGGCGGCTTCCTGGCGACGCCCGCGAGTGAACTGCAGGGCGGTCCGAATCAGGGTGCTTTCGGCGACGTCGATGGCATCCTTGGCGATGTTGCGCTCTCCTTTGCGCAACTGGCAGTCGACCCAGCGCTTGAAGACATCCTGCCAGGCATCGGCCACGGCCGCGGTTTCCTGTCTCACCTGGAGCAACTCCGGCGGCAGGTCGTGGAGATGAACCTCCTGTCCGGGGGCCATCACGGTGATCCAGCGGCAGGCGTTTTCCAGCTGGCGGACGTTGCCGGGCCAATCCAGTCGGCACAGATACTCCTCGGTTTCCTTCAGCAACGACTTGGTTTCGACGTTGAGCTCGACACTGGCCTCCTGCAGAAAATGCTTGAGCAGCAGGGCGATGTCCTGGCGCCGTTCCCGCAGCGGCGGGATATGCACGCGGATGACGTTGAGGCGGTGAAACAAGTCCTCGCGGAAACGGCCCTCCGCTACCAAGGTCTCGAGATTCTGATGGGTCGCCGCGATGATGCGGACGTCGACCTTGGTCGCCATGTGGGCGCCGACCGGGAAGAACTCGCCGTCGGCAAGGACTCGCAACAGCCGGGTCTGCAATTCCGCCGGCATGTCACCGATCTCGTCCAGGAACAGGGTGCCGCCGTCGGCCTGTTCGAAACGGCCGATGCGGCGGTTCTGGGCACCGGTGAAGGCGCCCCGTTCATGACCGAACAGCTCGGATTCCAGCAGGTCTTTGGGGATCGCTGCCATGTTCAGCGCGATAAACGGCTGAGCCGCCCGCGGGCTGTGGCGGTGGAGCGCACGCGCCACCAATTCCTTGCCGGTGCCGGACTCGCCGTTGATCAGCACGGTGATGTGGGATCGAGCCAGGCGCGCGATGGCGCGGAAGACCTCCTGCATGGCCGGTGCCTCCCCGATGATCTCCGGGGTTCGCTCGGAGGCCGACGCGGCTTGTGGCGGGCTCGGTTTCTGCCTCAGACCATGGTTGCAGGCGCGTTTCACCAGATCGACCGCAGCATCCAGGTCAAACGGTTTGGGCAGGTATTCGAAAGCGCCGCCATGGAAGGCCGAAACCGCGCTTTCCAGATCGGAATGGGCGGTCATCACGATGACCGGCAGGCCCGGGTATTTCACTTGCAGCCTTCCCAGCAGCTCCAGGCCGTCGACGCCGGGCATGCGAATGTCGGTGAGGATGGCGTCCGGCCGCTGGTGCTCGAGGGAATCGAGCATCGCAGTAGCAGCCGCAAAGCAACGGACTTCGATGTTCGCCTTGTGCAGAGCCTTTTCCAACACCCAGCGGATCGACCGATCGTCGTCGACCACCCAGACTCGGACGGGGTTACTCATGTTGCTTCTCCAGCGGCAGATAGATGGAAAAAACCGTGTTGCCCGGGGCGCTGGAACATTCCACCAAGCCGCCGTGCTGACTGATCAAGGATTGGGCGATGGAGAGTCCGAGCCCGGTGCCTTCGGCGCGGCTGGTCACCATGGGATAAAAGATCTGGCCCAGCAGTTCGGGCTTGATGCCGGGTCCGTCGTCGATGATTTCGATCTTGGCTGCCAGGGCGTGACGGCGAT
>Ga0233425_10007490_pt1 | contig 15292 bp, 14 predicted proteins | sample Watercolumn_Towu_2_FD_181712 | JGI IMG/M metagenome (GOLD analysis project Ga0233425, IMG submission 181712) | Freshwater microbial communities from Lake Towuti, South Sulawesi, Indonesia - Watercolumn_Towuti2014_140_MG | ecosystem: Environmental > Aquatic > Freshwater > Lake | place...
CATGTACGATATCACCCCGTCAAAGAGGTTCGCACCGAAACAGCCTCCACTCGCCCCAGGGACCGGTCTCCTCGAATCATGGAATGGGGCTCACTTTACGTCAGCAAAAAACGGGGTGTCAAGGTATAATGGAACGATACCCTCCGCGGCGAGTCACAGCAACGGTACAAGGGGCCTTGCCTGCGAGCATACGGTTTTTCACCGAATCGCAACCAGTTGTAATCATTGGCACCGAAGGGAGGCCGACCCGCCTCGAAAAAAATGTGAAAAAGGCACTTGACACCTCCACCACCGTTGCGATACAAGAGGGCTCCGTTGGTTTCATGAAGCTACAAACGGTTTATTTTCAATATGTTCCAAGCATTTCTGCTTCATCTTGGGACTGCAAAACTTGGGGAAAACATCTCGAACATCCGATAAAAGCGAGGGTTTCAGGTTATCCACAGGTGTGGAGAACTCTGTGGAAAACTCCAATGCCGCTCTAGAAGCGGTTTTGGCGCATCTGGCATCAGAGTAGCACAATGATTTCAATGAGTTAATCGATTGGACGGCATGTGGATAAGTCCTCTGGAGGATACAGAATGAAAGATGTGGTGTCATCAGTGAGTGCACGCGAACTCTGGGAAGAGGCGCTTTCAAGCATTCGGAATCGGGTGAGCCGACAGAGTTTCGAGGCATGGTTCCGACCCCTCACCCTCGGAACGGTCGAGGATCATCGCATCCACATTCTGCTTCCCAATCGATTCTTCAAGGAGTGGTTCGAGGAGCACTACCTCGGCCTCCTCCGCTCGGCCCTGGAAGATCTCACCTTCACCAAGGTAGAGGTGATCCTGCTTCTCCCGGATAAGGAAACACCCTCGACTGCCCTCGCAAAGGAAGAGATCCCGCATCACCGCGCAAGCCGCCGTTCCCGCGACGCTGCGGTGCAATTCAATCCGAAATACACCTTCGAGTCCTTTGTGGTCGGCTCCGGCAACCAATTCGCCCACGCCGCGAGCCTGGCCGTAGCGGAACAGCTCTCCAAAGCGTACAACCCGCTCTTCATCTACGGTGGCGTGGGGCTGGGAAAGACCCACCTCCTGCATGCGGTTGGGAATCTGGCCGCGCAGCGCAACCCGCGCCTCAGGGTCTCGTACGTGTCCTCAGAGAAGTTTACCAACGATCTGATCAACGCCATTCGTTTCGACGCCACCGTGGAGTTCCGCAACCGTTATCGCAGCCTGGACCTCCTCCTCATCGACGATATCCAGTTCATCGCTGGGAAGGAGCGTACCCAGGAGGAGTTCTTCCACACCTTCAACGATCTATACGATTCCCAGAAGCAGCTCGTCATCAGCTCGGATAGCCTCCCCCGCGAAATCCCGACGCTGGAAGAGCGGCTGCGGTCACGCTTCGAGTGGGGCCTCATTGCGGACATTCAGCCGCCGGATCTGGAGACCAAGGCGGCGATCTTGCGCAAGAAAGCCCAGGCCGAGGCCGTGCGTCTCCCGGATGAGGTTTCCCTCTTCATCGCCAAGCACGCCAAGTCCAATATTCGGGAGTTGGAGGGAGCGCTCGTCCGCCTGGTGGCGCACGCGTCATTCACCAACCGGGAGGTCACCCTGGACCTCGCCAAGGAGGTCCTGAAAGATCTCACGGCCGAACAGCAACGACTCCCCACCATCCCCTCCATCCAGAAAACAGTGGCCGAGTACTTCGGCGTGCGAATGGAGGATCTGCGCTCGCGAGGACGAAACAAATCCATCGTGCTCCCGCGCCAGGTGGCGATGTACCTTTGCCGCGAGATCGTCAAGGCGTCCCTCCCCGACATCGGGGAGGGTTTTGGCGGGAAGGACCACTCGACGGTGATCCATTCGTGCGAGAAGGTGAAACGGAAGATGGCCGCTGAAGACGCCTTCCGCAGGCAGGTGCACGACCTCACCGCTCAGCTTTCGACCTGATCGGATTCTCTGCGCACAAAAGCCACGGCGGCATCCCTGGGGAAGGGATGCCGCCGGAAGCGCCAAGGGGGGGGATCTCTCTAGCGGCAGCGCATGTTGCGCTCGCGCATTTTGTCTCTCACCAACTGGGCCTCCCGAGTCTTACTGTACCTTGATTTGGCATCAGTCAACTCGCAGAGCACCGCGGTCGCCCGCTTGGTGTCCCCCATCTGCAGCAGGGCATCCCCCTGCTTGAACAGGGCGCTGGCAACCTTTGGACTGTCCGGGTAGTCGCGGATCACGATCTCGAATTCCTCGACCGACTGCGCATAGTTCTTTTGGCCGTAGTACGACTCCCCCAACCAGTATTGCGCGTTCCCGGCCTGGCTCGCCTTCGGATAGTTCTGAATATAGGCCCGAAAGCCGGCGATGGCGAGGTCGTAGTTTCCCTTGGTGTAGTCGTTGAGCGCGTTCCTATACACTTCTTCGGGAGGCAGGACCACCGGTGCCGGCCGTGACGGGGGCGGTGGCACAGATGGCGCCGGTGCCGTGGCGATAGGTGGTGGTGCAGGTGGCGCCACAGGCACCGCCGGAGGTTGTGCGACGGGCGGTGGTGCCGTGGGTGGCATCGTTGGGGTAGGCGGCAGAGCTGCCGGAGGGGTCACTCCCGTCACCGGACCTACCGGCGGTGCGGCAATGGGCGGCTGGGACAATGGCGGCTGACCGGTCACCGGCTGTCCGGCCGTTCCCTCCGCCGGTGGCGCAGGGGCCGGGCTAGCCACTGGCGCGGGAGGGGGGGCCGGCGTGAGGGCCTTCACCTGCTGATCCAAGGCGCGTATCTGCTGACCCATCACGTAAAGCTGCTGGTTGACCGCTTGCATTTGCTGGCCTATCCCCTGCAATTGCTGGCCCATCCCTTGCGCCTGCTGGGCCAGCGCCTGCTGCTGCTGGTTCGCCGCCTGCGCCTGCTGGGCCAGCGCCTGCTGCTGCTGGTTCGCCGCTTGACTCAGCGCCTGCACCTGCTGGCTTTGCAGTTGCACCTGCTGGGCCAGCACCTGCACCTGCTGAGCCAACGCCTGCTGCTGTTGGGCCAGCGCCTGCTGCTGTTGGCTCGCCGCCTGCGCTTGCTGACTCAGTGTGTTGGCTTGTTGCGCTTGCGACTGCACTTGCTGCTCAACGACCTTGATCTGCTTATCCAGCGCCTCCTGGCGACGTCCTGCGTCTCGTCCGCGCTGGTCGATTTCGTCCGATCTGGCGCTGAGTCCGCGAAGAACATTGGCGTTCTCTTCCAGCTTCCCCTGGATGAAGCGCGTCTCTGTCGCCTGTTCTTCCAGGCGTGTGCTCAGCGCCTGACGGGATGCCTCACTCTCCTTGCGCGATGTCTCGGCCTCTTTGGCCAGGCCGTTCAGGCTGGCCCGCAATCCCTCGCTCTCTTTGCGCCATCCTCCGCTCTCTTTGAGCGCGGACTCCATGCCAGCGCGCAGGTCCCTTTGCTCCCCCTCCAGCTTGGGCAGCCGTTCCTTTTCTAGTTTATCCAGCCGTTCGCCCCCAAGGACGCGAGCCTCCATATTGGCTTTCGCCTGGCCCGCGACATCCCTGCGAAGAGCATTCAGGTCCTGACGGACCGCATCGAGGTCATTCTGCATGGTGACGCAGGACCCTAGCACCAAGGCAAGGCCCAGGAGGGCAGCGGCTACCCGGAAACCTGCCGGCCTTTTCTCGTCCGTCCTTGAGAGCAATTTGTTCTCCTTCCAGCCCCCGCCGGCTCCCGTCGCCCAGAGGACCGGAGGGCGGCTTGCCCGGACCATTCGGTGCGGGCGGGCACTATTTTTCACTGATCACGAAGTGCCCCCGGCGGTTCCATTTCCACGCGCTCTCGTCATGGCCGAGGACAAAGGGGCGTTCCTTGCCATAGCTGATGGTGGCGATGCGGTCAGGGACGATGCCGGCACCGACCACATACTCCTTCACCGCCTTGGCCCGACGCTCGCCCAAGGCGAGGTTATACTCGGGGGTCCCCCGCTCATCACAATGGCCCTCGATGCTGATCTTCGCCCGCACATTCGCCTTGAGCCAACCGACATTCTCGTTCAAGGCGGCCTTTTGATCATCCCGGATGTCAGACTTGTCGAACTCGAAGAAGACGTCTTTCAACGGCGAGCCTGTGGGCGCGGGAACCCCAGCCGCAGAGGGTTGTACGCGGGCTTCTGCGGGCAGGGGCGGCCGGGCCACTGGAGTCTCGCCCACTCGCGGAGCCGAGGCGGTGGGCACCCGGGGAGCTGCGGGGGTGGCGGTGGGAGCGGCACTGGAGGCCTCCGCCGCCGATGATGGGCCGATGGCGCCCCCCCCGGCCTGGGTCACCCCGGGCCGCTTCGGGCAGCCCAGGAGAAACACGCACACCACCAGGACAGTCGCTGCGAATGCGGTACGCATACCTGTCTTCGGTGTCATAATGCTCCGACCTCCTTCTTGCCGCTCTCGCGGCCAGTTTGGCCATTCCCTCATGGAGACCAATCCGGAAGATAGTTATCCTGCCCCGTAAAGGTGAGCCGGGTCTGCTCCGTGCCGTCGGCATGCATCACAAAAATATCGCGGCGACCCATTCGGGTCGAGGTGAAGGCGATGTGCCGGCCGTCCGGGGACCAGGCTGGATCCTCGTTGCCTCCCTGTGTCGTGAGTTGCTGCAAGCCGCCGCCGTCGGGATTGATCAGGCAGATCTGGTTGCCGGCGAGCTGACACATAAAGACGATCTTCTCCCCCCGGGGTGACCAGCGCGGCGAGGAATTGTAGTTCCCCCGGAACGTCAAACGCCGCAGGTTGGTCCCATCCACGTCCATGACATAGATTTGGGGGGTACCTCCGCGGTCGGAGTTGAAGACGATCTGGTTCCCGCTGGGGGAGAAGGAGGGGGAAACGGAGATGTTGGGCCCTACCGTCAACGCCTTTGGCGTGCCGCCGGCCCTGGGGATCAGATACAGGTTGGTCCCACCACCTGCGCTCATCGCGAACGCCAACCACTGCCCGTCCGGAGACCACCCGGGCGAGGCATTCAGCCCGCGTTGTGCCGAAAGGGTGTCCCGTCGACCACTGTCGAAGTTGAGCAGGAACAGATCGGGATTGCCGTTCCGGTACGAGGTGTACGCGATCAGCCGACCGTCCGGAGACCAGCGGGGAGAAAGGTTGATGGACTGATTCCCCGTGACGGCGACGGGATTGGCGCCATCGTAATCCATCACGAAGATTTCCTTGGCCGTCCGGTTGAGGGCGGACACATACGCGATGCGCGATTGAGCCACCCCCTTCTCTCCGGTGAGATTGAACATGATGTCGTCGGCAAAGCGGTGGACGATCAGACGAAAGAACTTCGGATCCCCCACGTAGCGCTTGCCAAAAACCATGTTTCCGCTGCCGACCTCGAACAGGCGCGCCTCCAGGATGACCTCGCGCCCACGGCTGGACAGTTGTCCCAGCGCCAGATATTGGATCTTGAGCGAGTTCAAGCCCGGGAAAAGCGGCCGCTCCTGGTCGAACTGCACGCTTCTCGGCTCAAAGGGCAGCGCGGTGGGATCTATCACATCGAAGACCGTGGTGAAGCGCAGATCAGCGGCGAGCACCGATGCCCCCAGCTTTCCCAGGTCCTCGCCGTTCAGAGCGAAAGGACCGAACCCTGCCAGCGCGATCGTGATCTTTTGGACAACCCGCTCACGAAGTTCACGGTCGATGACCTGCGCCCATGCAGTCGTGACAAGGGCCGCCAGGACGATCAGAGCGGCCACGACGCGAGCCCAGCCTCCCCTCTGTCTCATCCGCGCTCCATCACGAACCGATACCGCAGATCCAGCGACGGTTCGGTCAGTAGATTCGGGAACGGGGGCAACGGCAGGCTCTGGCGGATGGCCCGCAGCGCCGAGGCATCCAAGCCGGCGTTCCCCGATGAAGTCTCTAGCTCGAGATCGCGCACCTGGCCGGAGCGCAGCACGCGAAACCGGATCACCACGGCACTCTCCTCCGCCCCGCTCGCCCCTGTGGGGATCCAGTTCTGCTGGATCTTCCAGTCCACCAGGGTCAGGTACGAGGCGATGGCGCTGCCCCCTCCGATGCCCGTATCGCCGGTCCCGGCACCACTTCCGGTCCCGGCGACCTCCACGCCGCTCGTCTTCGCCGCTCCGCTCGTCCCCGAGACCACCGGGGGCAGCGGCGTCGGGACGGCCGGCACGACGGGGACGGGCGCTGGCGGCAGCGGCGTCGGGACGGCCGGCACGACGGGGGCAATCGGGGCACCGGGAGCGGCCGGAGCCATGGGCACCGGCAGGGGCGGCGCTGATCGAGTCGCCTCCTTCGTGCTCGCCGCCGGAGGACGCACCGGGGACTCCTTCGCCGGTGGGGCGGGTTTTCGCGCGACCGGCTTACTGGGTAGCGTCAACTCCTCTGTCGGCGCCGCTCTCGGCGCCGGCGCCGCTCGCACGGCCGGCGGCCGCAGCACTGCCTCGGGAACACGCGAGGATGCCGCTGGTGCCGATCTCGGCGCTGCTGCAGGGGCACCGCCTCGACCGCCTCCCGGCGGAGCGTCCACCAAACTCACCGTGTAACTGACGGGGATCTTGATGTACGTGCCCACCTGGAATCTGGGCACCATCACCACGGCCACCGTGAGCACGGCGTGGAACAGGACCGAGAGGGCAAAGGTGAAATACACCTCCCGCAGCGCCGGTCCCGGCGGAAACAGCCTGCTCGCCACCGCCACCATATTCCTTAAGTCCCTCCGGGCCCGATTGGCTCGGTGACCATTCCGACCCGGTCCACACCCGCTTTCTTGATGACATCCATTACTTCCATAACCCGACCATACGCGACCGCCTTGTCGGCCTTCAAGAACACCGCAGCCTTCGAGTTGCGCTGCACCATGCGTCCCAGGACGCTGGACAGGCGATCCAGGGTGATCGGTTGGTTGTCCAAAAACACCCCGCGATCACGGGTGACGCTCACCACGAGCCGCTCCTCGGGTTGAATGTTGCGCGCGGCCGTCTTGGGCACCTGGACATCGATGCCGCCGAGCAGCATAGGCGCCGTGATGAGAAAGATCACGAGGAGCACCAGAACCACGTCCACGAACGGCGTAACGTTGATTTCCGCCAGGGCGGACGCGAGCCGCGTTTCCCGGTCGAGGTCGGAACTTCTCCCGGCTACCATCCATCCACCTCAGACGCCCACCTCAGGTCCCTGCCAAATCTCTCATCCGCCGCCAGCGCCCCTACCGCACCATCCGTAAGACAACCCGTTCCGCCGTCCCGGTGAACTCCAGCACGAACAGATCCATCCGGGTGGCCACCCCCTTGATGCGGTTGAGGAAATAATTGTAGGCGATGACCCCGGGGATCGCCGTGGCCAGACCGGCTGCCGTCGTAATCAGAGCCTCGGCGATGCCGGGCGCGACGGCCCCGAGGTTGGCCGACCCGGTCATGCCGATGCTGTGAAATGCATCCATGATCCCCCACACCGTCCCAAAGAGTCCAATGAAAGGAGTGACATTTCCTGTCGTGGCCAGGAAGATCAGCATGCGTTCCAGCGCGGACATCTCGCGCAGGCTGGCGTGGCGGAGCACCCGGGAGAGCCGTGACAAAAGTTCCCCGGCAAGAGCCTCCTGGCCTTTGGGTTGCGGGTCCGGAGAAGCCGCAGGCGCCGTACCGGACGGGTTGCCCTTCACCGCAGAGCCAATCTCGCGATAGCCCTCCCGGAAAAGCGCTGCCAATGGGCTGTGGGAGAACCGCCTGCAATCTTCATAGACATTGTTCAGACTTCTTCCCTCACGGAACAGCCGCAGGAATCGTTCGTCCTGCCGATCGGCGCGTCTGAAGACCCGGAGTTTGAGGAAGATGATCGTCCAGCAGGCGAGGGAGAAAAACAAGAGCAGAACGAGAACACCCTTCGCCACGACGCCTGTTTGGAGGATCAAGTTGACAGCATTCATGGGGAGTGTCTCATGTCGTTTTTATAAGGTAGAAGGAAAAAGGTGTCAAGCGAAACACGCCCGAGAAAAGGCCCCGGACAGCCCTTGGAGTGAACCGTTTTCCTCTCGCACGTTCCCAGCCGGACCTTCGCGCGACGTCACCACCCCTCTCACCATACCCCTCAACCTTGGGTTCTGCGATCTGGCAGAACCCGGATGCACTCTCTGCACTCCCCGTTGCAGAATTAGACCATACGGCACCGGCGAAGTTCCCCCGGGATTTACAGCCCGCTCAAGCGCCGACAGGGTACAGCAAGAGGGGGAAATACATGGGGAACCGCTCACTCGCTCCGATCCTGTACGTACGCATCAAGCAAAGCTTGCGCCTCTCGGGTGAGATTGCCGAACTGCACTCCCGTATGGTACAGAAGGCCGCTCCCCCCCTGTTGGCTCGCCGCGCGATCCACCACCCTCGACCAGAGAATGATGCAGTTGGCCGTCAGGATTCCTTCGCTGAGGGGCAAGCGAAGGTAGCAGCTACTGCCGGGACGTAAGACCATGCTATGTTCGATTCGGGCACCGCCCTGACTCAGCTCGATAACCTGAATCTCGTGGCTTGAGGTTATGGCACCGCTTGCCGGCTCGGCAAATGTCAGCCGCGCGTGCTTTCTGCGTGTCGGGTGTTCTTCCATCATGTTCCATTCATCTCGCAAAGCCGCCGGCCGTCCTCCCTCCGGATGGCTTCCAGGTGCGCCATCCCCCCAAGGGATCCACCCCAGCCGACAAGCATAACCGCCGATTCCCTTCGGTTACATCCTCTCTTCACGGCACTTTACCGAAGGTTTTGCGCATTGTCAACGTCCAAGGCCAGAGCCGGATGGCTGGCCGGCCGCACAGCGCTGGGATCACAGACTCGTCCCCGCTACTTCCGTGGGCCAGACTCGCCTTTTCCTGCCGGGTTCACCGTCGGCGGGAGGGGTTTCGTGGCCACAACTGGCCCTGAACCGAGAAAAACTCTCAACCGCCATGACGCCAAGGCCGCCAAGGATATCATCTCTCCGACTCCCGACCGGAGGATCTGAAAATGCACTCTGGGGGTCTTCAGAAGTTCCGGTTGTTCCTTTCCGTTCGCCCATCAGCCATGGCGTTCTTGGCGTCTTGGCGGTTAGGAATTTCGGATTGGGGCTAGACACCGCCGCTATCCCGAAGCCGGGGGCTGCTCTATGCCGGAAGAATGTGACACCCCTCCGGCACTGCTCGCGGTGGGCTGCACCACGAGCCACGCCGGTGCCTCGATACCAGACGGCGAGGAAGCCCCCTTGCAGAAGACGGGCAGAGAGTGAACGGCCAGGGTGAAGACCGCAAGTCCCGCGGCAACCAGGGCAAGGGAGATGGCAATCTCTATCCAAGACGGGAAGTAGACCACCCCGGAAGTGCGCTCCATCCCGGTGATGCTCACATTCAGACGGTTCATCACAAAACCCAAGATGGTCAGAAAAGATCCGATCACCAGCCCCGATTCTCTCGCACGCACCTGGGGCATTGCCAATAGGAGCACGGGCAGCAATACCCCCAACACGAATTCCACCAGAAACATGGCACCCTCATAATCGAGCCGACCCAATCCCACCAGCGCTCCCCGTCTGGCGAGATCTTGGATGCGCAGAATGCCGAACACCCCCAGCAGTACTACCATGGTTCGTCCCAGGCTTTCCAGGAGGTCCATCTCGAGATGATGCGCGAAGGCCCGCTGGGCGAGATACGATTCCACGATGACCATCGCGAGGCCCGCTGCGATCGAGGAGACGAAGAAGAACACCGGCAGGAGAGGCGAGTACCAGAGGGGGTGCAGTTTCTCAGGAACGATCAGGTACAGCGACCCCAGCGAGGACTGGTGGAGCATGGACAATATCACCCCGACGATCACCAGCGGGACGCTGATCGTCTTGAGGATGCGTTGTGGCCAATCCATGTTGAGCCGCTCAAAGACGACGGGGGAAAACTCCAGAGCCAGGACGCCGGTGTAAAGCATCACGCACCAAGCCACTTCGAACATCACCGAGCGCGGGTTCCACATCACTAAGGGGTGCCAGATCCGATGGGGTTGGCCGACATCAAACAGCAGTCCGAAAATGACAAAGAGGTAGCCGAGGAACGCGGTAAGAACCGTCGGCCGGATGATCGGGACGAAGCGTTTCAGGTTGAAGATGTAGACGGCGGCGGCAATGGTGAACCCGCCCGCCGCCAATCCGACTCCGCACAGCACATCGAAGCCGATCCACAGCCCCCAGGGAAACTGATCACTGAGGTTGGTCGTCGCCCCCAGCCCGCGCGTAAATCGCAGAACGGCCGCCACGGTTCCTGCGGCAGTCAGGATCAGAAAGACCAGCCTCCAGAAGCTGACGACCGGCCATTGCCGGGAGGGTGGCATTTCTGTCTTCATGTGCACGGCCTGATCCTATTCCATAGGGCTGTCGCAAACGAAGGTGAGTGATAGCGGATTCCGGCAGCGAATTCAAACCCGCGAGCGCTGGTGCTGTCGGATATCCACCTCGGTTTTCCCTATCTCTGTCCCTGTCCCTGTCCCTGTCCTTTTCCCTGTCGCTATCGCAGCCGTTCCACTGATTTGACCGCTGCCTCCCCGGTGGAGGCGTCCTGCACCTTTGCTCGGCGATTGGTGATCCACCAGATCCCGTACAGGAAGGCACCCCCCACCACGACGAAGTCCGGGACCTTGGACAGGACCTCCCACGTGAGCGACGGAAGCGGCGTGCGTGGCAGATCAGTCCGGAAACCCAGGCTTGCGAAGGGAACACCGGAAAGAACCAGGACCGAGGTTCCCCCGACCTCATCCAGCCCGTAGAGGTGTGGGATATAGGCATTGGGGGCGGCGGAGAGGCGCGCCCGAGCCTCACCGATCAGGCGATCGCGGTCACCAAAGCTGGTCGCCCCCGTAGGACACACCGCGGCACAGGCGGGTGGCAGGCCCGCTTCGATCCGATCGGGGCACAGGATGCATTTCTGGACGATGGGCACCGCTCGATCCCACTGATATTTCGGCACGTCGAATGGGCAAGCCAGGATACAGTACCGACAGCCGATGCAGCGGCTGGCGTCGTAGAGCACGGGCCCATTCGGCTGTTTGCGAAGCGCCCCAACGGGGCACACCGAAGCGCAGGCTGGTGATTCACAGTGCATGCACATCCGCCGGACGAAGGCATTGCCTCGGCGCTCCACCACCGTCCAGGTGTATGCCGTCAGCCTCGAATCGACATTCGCTGGCAGGTTGTTCTGTTCCTTGCATGCCGCGACACACGCCTCGCAGCCAATGCACGTGGTGCTGTCAAAAAGGATCGCGCCCTTCATCAGCGCCTCCCATCGCCCAGGTGGCACCGCGCGCAGTTCGCCGGATCGGCCGAACCGAAGGCCATCTGATCGTTGTGGCAGGCACCGCAGGATCTTCCCGCATCCATGTCCGCGTGCCCCACCTGCCCGGTTGGGCGAAGCATGCGGAAGAGCCTGAGATGACAGGCTGTACACTTGCCCGACGCAGCAACATGAAAGTCGTGACTGAAAATGACCTTGCCTGGACTGGCGGCGGAATCGCCGTAGACGAGATCAGCCGGAAGCCGGAGTTGCTGAGAAGCTGCGGGCGCGCCGATGGCGGTGGCGAGTCCGGCCGCGCAGGCCATCACGAAAAGCCAACCACCTCGCGGCCTCATTCTTCTGCCCTGTCTTTGGGGCGTACACGGGTTCCCCAAGACACTCACTGCGTTCCAGGGGGGAACTGCCAACTCTCTCAAGCGCTCAGAAAGCTCGACTGGAACTTGGTCCAGGTGTCATCGTCCAGGTGCTCCAACAGACCGTCAACCAATACACCCCCATCGGCGGCGGTGGCGCCCACCAGTGCATCCTGCTTCTGCGTGAGCGCGAGGTGGAGGAATTCCTGCAACCGATGGAGTTCCCCTTTCAACCATGCGAGCGCACTCTCCCCCACTGCAAGCTGTCGCACGTTGGCACCGAAATTGGTGGGTCGGAGGGCCACCAGCCAGCCACGGGTGTACGGATCGCGCTTGAGGAGTCCTGGCACCTTGGTCACCTCGCCATTCACCGCGCACACTACCCCGTCGACCGGCGAGACAAGCATCGCCGTCCTTGCGCCCTGTCGAATGGCAACAAATGGTTGCCCCTCTTTCACCTCGACACCCACTGGGGGCAAAGTGACGGCATCCACGCGGCCGACCAGCCTCTGGAGGAAATCGTCCACCCCCACCTTGACCTGACCCGAAAACAGCAGGTTGGCCCACGTATGTCCTCGATGGAAGAAAACTCCGCCCGGCATGATGAAGCGCTCTGGCTGCAGGTTGGGCACCAGAAGGTCTATCGCGCTGGGAGCGCTCGGCTGTGCGGCAGAGGCTGTCCTCGCCCGGCGCATTCGCAGCCATTGAACCACGAGATCGGCAGCGACGAATAGGACAATCGTTGCGACGACAAGAAGAGCTACCATAACGTGGTCTCCCTTTTCTCCGTGCGCGTGCTTCGTCCAATTCGGTCAGGAACTCGAAGCCTCCGCTTCGCTTGCTGCATTTCCAGGTGCTGTATCTCCTGTGGCATTTGCCGCATGCGTTCTTGCAAGCACCTCACGAAATAGCGGGCAGTCATCATACCCTTCTTGCGTGCATACACAATCTGCATGGAGCCGGTCGCTCGGTACCATCTTCTTAATCGGGAATGCCCGACAATATGCCACCAGCACTTCTTCAAAGAATGGGCAACGCGTCATAATTCCCCCCGTTTGTGTTGCACAACGTAGCGCCTAAATTCAAGACACGTACCATTCCACACCATAAGAAAGTAACCCGATGACGCTAGGAAAATTAGATAGTTATGGCGTTAGTAGATTTTTATGGGTGGAAAGGCAAAGGAAATTGACTGTTGAAAACATCAACGTTAAGAACTTGAGGCGTGAGAAAGGCTTGTGTTCTTAGTAAGTTAAGTCCACTGTTGAATATCTATACGGAAGTGTTGTCTTAGTCAACAGATGATTCATTCAACTTCTCGGATTTGGTAGCGTTTCATCTTGTTATATAGAGTCACCCGGTCTATGCCAAGCGCTTTGGCAGATCGGGTGATATTCCAATGATGTTGCTTCAGGATGGATATGATGTGTTTGCGCTCAACGTCCTTCAAGGAATCGGCTGGCTCGGCTGGTCCAGGGGGCGATGGCACAACGTCCGACTGAGCCAACTCCAGTTCCAAGGGGGTTATGATGGGGCCTCGCGCCAACACCGCACCTCGTTCAAGCACATTCCTTAGTTCTCGAACGTTCCCGGGCCACCCATGAGCCATGAGAATCTCCAGCGCCTCCGTCGAAAGCGCCTCCAATGGCTTTTGCATCTCGGTGCTGAACTGGGCCAGGAAGTGCTCTGCCAGCAGCGGGATGTCCTCTTTGCGGTCCCGCAAAGGAAGAAGTGTCACGGGGATCACGTTGAGCCGATAATACAGATCCTCGCGAAACGTCCCGGATTCCACCAACTTCTTTAGCTCTCGGTTCGTTGCCGCGATGATCCGTGCATCGACCTTGATGACTTGAGTGCCCCCTACTCGGCGGAATTCCCGGGCGTCCAAGACGCGGAGTAGATCCAATTGGAGTTTGAGACTGATGTCCCCGATCTCGTCGAGGAATAACGTCCCACCTGCCGCAAGCTCGAACTTCCCGCGAGCACCTCCGGCGGCACCAGTAAAGGCCCCCTTTTCGTAGCCGAAGAGCTCGCTCTCCAGCAACGTTTCGGTCAAGGCGACACAGGACACACCAACAAACGGCCCGTCTCGGCGGGGGCTCTCGGCATGGATCGCGCGGGCCAAGAGGTCCTTTCCGGTCCCACTCTCGCCAAGGATCAACACGGTCGAACTGCTCTTGGCAGCCGTACGGGCGAGCTGGAAGACGGCCTCCATCTTGGGGCTCTTGCTGACCATGTCCTTGAACTCGTACTGGTGCTTGAGCGCCTTGCGCAGCAGGATGTTTTCGCGACGGAGGGCCTGAGTGTTGGTCAATTTCCCGACCATGAGGGACAATTCCTCCGGCTCGAATGGTTTGACGAGATAGTCGTAGGCCCCCTGTTTCATCGCCTGGACCGCGGTGTCCACGGTGGCGTAGGCGGTCATGATGATCACAGGAGCATCCGGCGGGAGAGTTTTGGCCTGCGCGAGAACCTGCAGGCCATCCATGCCCGGCATCTTCAGGTCCACCAAGAGAATGTTGTACGGCTGCTGGGTCAGTTTCGCCAGAGCTGTCGGGCCGTCCGCCGCGGTGTCCGCGCGGTATCCATCCTCTTGCAACCAGCTCGCCAGCGAGTCACGGACGATCTCCTCATCATCCACCACCAGAATCGATCCCCTGAACTTCATGATTGCTCCCTTTCCTCGTCCATCAACCCCCAGAGCCGCTGGCGACAGTCACGGCAGAACTGCGCCCCCTTCAGGTCCACGTCCAGCACCGAGTTCGAGCGTGACATGAGGCAGGCGCTGTCGGAACAGTGCACCAGCCCAAAGGTGTGACCGAGTTCGTGCAGACACTCTTTGAGCAGCCGCGCCTCCATGAGGGGTGGAGGCGCTGGCCGCTGATTGTATGTGACACGCAACCGCGCCAGGCTGACGACCGCGGCCGCCCCGCGAACTTGGGCCTCGCCAAACACATATGTCAGCACCGGGATGAACAGGTCCACATCCGTGATCCCGAGGACCTTGTTCGATCCAGACGCCAGCGTGGTCACGATCCAGCGCAGGATCTTCGTTGAGGAGTACTGCCCCCGTTTCCGATCCAGCGCCTCCTCTGGAGGCCCGTGAGCCACCCGAAGGTTCGTAGGCCGGTCAAAGATTCGTTCCACCTGGCACCGCACGCGTCCGAGAAGGTCAGGGTCTATGTCCCCCCGTCCAATCCACGTGAGCCGGATCTCCGCCTCAGCATCCATGGGGCGTTAGGCGGTACCGGAGGCGGCCGCCGGGAAGCGGAGGGTCAGTGTGGTGCCTGTGCCGACCTGGCTGTCGACGAATATCTTCCCGCCGTGTCGCTCGACGATGCCGTACACCACGGACAAACCAAGACCTGTCCCCTTCTCCCTCGTCGTGAAGAAGGGATCAAATATCTTCGAGAGATGTTCCGCTGGGATCCCTTGCCCGGTGTCCGTGATCGCCACTTCGGCGAACACCCTGGAGTGCGCTCTGTTCTCCAGAGAGGCCGCAGATTCCCTGTCTCTGCCTTCGGGTAGGGCAGTCTCGTGCGTCGCAACAAGGAGCCTTCCGCCCTTGGGCATCGCTTCGCAGGCATTGATCACGATGTTGACGACGACCTGACGAAGCTGCCCGAAGTCGGCCCGCACCAGGGGAACCGGTTCCAACGCCTGCGACAGCTCGACATTCTGAATGG
>Ga0233425_10007491_pt1 | contig 15290 bp, 9 predicted proteins | sample Watercolumn_Towu_2_FD_181712 | JGI IMG/M metagenome (GOLD analysis project Ga0233425, IMG submission 181712) | Freshwater microbial communities from Lake Towuti, South Sulawesi, Indonesia - Watercolumn_Towuti2014_140_MG | ecosystem: Environmental > Aquatic > Freshwater > Lake | place: Indonesia...
AGGACCTTTGCGGAACCATGCGGTGGTATCGAGAGCAGGGGTGGGTCCGGTAGCGATCTGGCCGGAGGGGTCTACGGAGCGGTCTGGCAGGGGCCGGTGCGGATCTCGAGGAGCTTGGCCTTCCAGGCCTCTTCGCGCTCCATGCCCATGCGCTGTATCTCGAAGTCCAGCTCGTCCTTGAAGCCCGCGGCGGTGATGAGGTTTGCAAGCACCTCCGCCCGGTGGGCGGCCGGGACGCACGCGAGCTGCCGCTCGACGGCAAGGACCTTCTCCGGCTCCTCCGCGGGGCAGCAGGCAGGCTCCTGGAGCAGCTCGATGTCGAAGCCCGAAACCTGGCCCAGGAACTCGGGCGAAACCGCACCCCTGATGATCCAGGTGCTGGTCCACTCATCCTTGTACAGCACGTCCCAGTTGGTGACCTTGAGCAGCGTGTAGCGCGGGATTGCAGGCATCTGCACGGGCGTCTCCGGGTCGAACGGCACGCGGATCTCCATCACCGGGTACTGGCCGTGGCTGAGGCAACTGATGCGGTTCTCCCACACGAGGTCCACCACGCAGTACAGCGCGTCCGGGATGGGCAGCTCCTTCTGCTTCATCATGCTCATCAGGTACGGCATGCTGTAGAAGTCGTGCGTTCCCTGCAGGTAGTCGCACTTCCGGTGGTACCGCTTGCGGTAGTCGCGCCACCCTTCCACGTCGTACTCGCACTCCCAGCGTCCGCCCTCCCAGGTCCACTCGCACGACCAGGTCCCCTCGAGATCCAGGCTGCAACATGCGGTCTTGCATTCCCCGCGCTCGGGCCGGCTCTCCCAGCTGCGGTCTACGCGGTAGCCGAGCCACTGGTCGCGCGACTTGAGGATGGAGAGCTCTTCGTCCCGGTAGGCCTTCTTGGCCGGCGCGCTTTCACGCGCGAGGTTGGAGGTCATGCAGACCAGCGGGTCCTCCTGGCGAATGCTCACGGGATGGTGCACCGGGAACTCGCTCATGAAGCGATCGACGCGCACCAGGAAGTTCAGCGTGGTCTGGGCCTCGCCCGCCTTGTCCAGCGCGCACTTGTCTGCCAGCTGCTTCCACGCGTCGGGAATGGTCCCGTCCGGGGTCTTGTAGGGGCGCTCCATCTCCTCTTCCAGCTGCTTGGCCCGAATGTACTCCTCCGTGGCTTCCACGCGCTGTGTCAGGGCGAATGCCTGGGTCTGGTCCTCTGCCTGCGTCTGGCGGACCTTGTCTACGAGCCGGAACCACTCGAGATAGGACTCCTCCTTCTTCTGGAGCTCGGCCAGCACACGCGGCTCGGCCTCCGCCAATGTGGCGATCTGGAACTCCATGGCCTGGAGCCGGTTCTCCACGGCCTCGACGCGTTCCTTCTCCTCCTGCTTGCCGCACGCGGCAAGAGCGACGAAAGCAAGCAACCAAGCACGTCTCATTCGTATCCCCCCTGGGCCCGGTCCGCTTGGCCGGTTCCGAAGCAAGAACCTCCCAATCGACCGGGTGCGATTCCCACCATTATCGTTCGCAAGCCGCGCTCTTTGCAAGCCAAATGTGGCTTGTGCGTCGTGCCGCGGTGTGGTACAAGCCGTCGGGTCGGCACAGGCGATGACAGAACACACAGGGGGAGACCATGGAGATCAAGGGAAAGGTCGTTGCGGTCACGGGCGGTGCGCAGGGCATCGGACTTGCCACGGCCAAGGCGTTTGCAGAGAGCGGGGCCACCGTCGCGCTCATCGACTTCAACGTGGAAGCCTTGGACCGGGCAGTGGCCGAGATCGGACCGGCCGCACTGGCCGTGCAGGCCAACGTGGCCAACGAAGCCAGCGTTGCGGCGGCCTTTGACGCCATCGTGCAGAAGCTGGGCGGCGTCGACGTGGCAGTGCTCAACGCCGGGATCCTGAGGGACGGGCTCCTGGTCAAGGTCGACAAGGAGACCGGCAAGGTCAAGGGCAAGATGACCCTGGAGCAATGGCAGGCCGTCATTGACGTGAACCTGACGGGCGTGTTCCTCACCGGCCGGGAAGCCGCTGCCCGCATGATCGACGGGAAGCGCAAGGGCGTCATCGTGCTCCTGTCATCGATCGCTCGCCACGGCAACATGGGGCAGAGCAACTACTCCGCGGCCAAGGCCGGCGTGTACGCACTGTCCACGGTGTGGGGCCGGGAGCTGTCCCGATACGGCATTCGCGTCGCATCGGTGAGCCCCGGGCTCATCGCGACGCCCATGGTGCTCAAGGACATGAAGCAGGAAGCCCTGGACAAGATCCGTGACCGCATCCCGATCCGACGGCTCGGAGAGCCTGCGGAGATTGCGCATGCGATCCGGTTCGTTGTTGAGAACGACCTGATCACCGCGTCCAACATCGAGCCGTCCGGTGGCATGGTGCTGTAGCCGGGAGAACCCGCAGATCCCGGGTGCCGTCCCGGGCCGGCGGTTGCTCCCGGTCGGCCTGTGGGGACCCTGCCCTTTTTTGTTTGACATATAAATCTACCTGCACTAGTGTCGGGAACGCCTATGCATCGACAGTGATTTCAGTGTCGAACTTGAAATAGATCGGAGGGAGGACAAGATGACGAAGGCGATGTTCTTGAGAGGCGTGGTGGTCCTGGCTGTTCTGACGGGTTTCTGGGCACTGGGCTGCGGCCCCAAGTACCCGAACTGCGACGACGACGAGAACTGCAAGGAGCACAACGAGTACTGCGTCGACCAGCTGTGCCGTGAGTGCAAGACCACGGACAACTGCGTGGCCAAGACCAACGACAAGTGCAAGATCTGCTCCGTCAACTACACCTGCGTCAAGGAGCCCGGGTGCTGCCACAACGACCTCGACTGCCCCGGCGGCAAGTGCTGGAAGGCCGAGGGCGAGGAGACCGGCCGGTGCGGCGGCGAGTGCAAGTCCAACGAGCACTGCCCCGAGGGCAAGGAGTGCGTGGGCGAGCGCTGCGTGGCCAAGGCCGTGCCGTGCGGCGGCTCCTGCCCCGCTGGCAAGAAGTGCCAGGACAACGTGTGCGTGTGGGTCTGCGACATGCAGAACGTGTACTTCGATTTCAACGAGTCCAAGCTGACCACCGAAGCCCGCAAGATCCTCCAGGGCAACCTGGAGTGCTTGAAGACGCTCGGCACGGCCATCAGCGTCGAGGGTAACTGCGACGAGCGTGGCACCGAGGAGTACAACCTGGCCCTGGGCCAGCGCCGTGCGGATGTGTCCAAGAAGTTCCTCAAGGACAAGGGTGCGAAGAACGAGTTCTCCACGATCTCCTACGGCGAGGAGAAGCCGGTGTGCAGCGACTCCGCGGAAAGCTGCTGGTGGCGGAACCGCCGCGCCGAGCTCAAGCCCAAGGACTGATCCCTCCTCACAGACCGACCAACATGCGACCCGCCGGGCTCCTGCTCGTTCTTTCGGCAGTAGTGCCACTGGCCTCCTGCGTGACCATGGGCAAGTTCAACGCGCTCAAGGACCGGGTCGCCGCGACGGAAGCGCGCTGCGCCAAAATCGAGGAGGACCTGGGCACCCTCGAGACCCGCATCGACAACCTCAAGGGGATTCTCCAGACCGACCAGGACGGCTTGCGGTCCCGCCTGGCAGAGGTCGCTGCCGACTACCAGGACCTGCGCATGGAAGTCGCTTCCGCACAGGGGAAGCAGGAGGAGATCGACTACAAGCTCAAAGAGATCGGCAAGCACGTGACCGGCCTGAAGGGCCTCGTCGAGGACCGCTTCGGCACCGACTCCGAGGCGCTGCCCGCGGACCTGCCCGTGGAAGCCGAGCCCATGTACCAGGCCGGCGTCGACGCGTACAAGAGCGGGCTGACCCGAAAGGCCCGCACCATCTTCCGCGAGTTCCTCAAGCGCTTCCCGGACGGCGACAAGGCCGACGACGCGCAGTACATGGTGGGCGAGACCTTCTTTGCCGAGGGCCGGTTCACCGAGGCCGTGGAAGCCTTCAAGGTCGTCTACGACCAGTATTCCAGCGGCGATCGCCACCGGGAAGCCGTGCTCAAGATCGGGCTCTCCTACGTGCGGTCGAACAAGTGCCAGAAGGCGCTCAAGATCTACGAGTTCGCTGCCAAGCAGTTCAAGAAGACCCCGGAAGGGGAAGCCGCGGCCAAGGAAGCCAAGAACCTGGAGAAGGTGTGCAAGTAGCCGCGTCCCCTGCGCCGGCCGTTGTGATCGGTGCGGGCCACGCAGGGTGCGAAGCCGCTCTGGCCCTGGCTCGCACGGGTATTGCGACCACCCTCGTCACGTTCCGCAAGGACCGCATCGCATGGGCTTCGTGCAACCCCGCGGTGGGCGGGTTGGGCAAGGGCCACCTCACCAGGGAGGTGGACGCACTGGGCGGGCAGATGGCCCGGGTCACAGACGAGTGCGGCATCCAGTTCCGGAGGCTCAACCTGAGCAAGGGGCCCGCGGTGCGGGCCACCCGGGTCCAGATCGACATGTACCGGTACGCCCGGCGCATGCAGGAGGTCGTGGAGTCCACCCCGCACCTCTCGGTGGTCGAGGACGAGGTCGTATCCATCGCGCTGGAGCGGGGCCGCGTGACCGGCGTCCGCCTCGCTTCCGGCCGGGGGCTCGCGTGCAGGGCCGTGGTCCTGACCACCGGCACGTTCCTCTCAGGGCTCATCCACGTCGGCGAGAGCCGAACCCCCGCGGGGCGCATCGGCGACCCTGCGTCCACCGCTCTGGCAGAATGGCTTTCGCAAAACGGCTTCGCGACCTGTCGCCTCAAGACGGGCACGCCCGCCCGGATCGTGGGAGCGTCCATCGATTTCGCTTCCCTCAGAGGCCAGGTGGGGGACGTGCCGGAGCCCCTGTTCTCCTGGGCATCCAGCGGGCCGAGGCCGCTGCCGCAGGTCGGATGCTACGAGACCCACACGACGCAGCGTACCCACGACGTCATCCGGGCCAATCTGCATCGGTCGCCGATGTACTGCGGCCAGATCACCGGCGTGGGGCCCCGCTACTGCCCTTCCATCGAGACCAAGATCGTGAGGTTCCCCGACCGCACGCGGCACCAGATCTTCATCGAGCCCACGGGCATCGAGAGCGACCTGTACTACCCCAACGGCATATCCACGGGGTTCCCGCTGGACGTGCAGCAGGAGATGCTGCGAACGATCCCGGGCCTGGAGCGGGCCGAGATGGCGGTGCCGGCCTACGCCATCGAGTACGACGCGATCGTGCCGACGCAGGTGCTCCCGACGCTGGAGAGCAAGGCGGTGCACGGGCTCTACTTCGCGGGCCAGGTGAACGGCACCTCGGGGTACGAAGAGGCAGCAGGGCAAGGGATCCTGGCGGGCATCAACGCGTCCCTGGCTCTTCGGGGGGAGGAGTCCCTGGTGCTGGGAAGGGACCGGTCCTACATCGGCGTGATGGTGGACGACCTGACCGCGCTCGGAATCGACGAGCCCTACCGGATGTTCACCTCCCGGTCGGAGCATCGGCTCCTGCTTCGCGAGGCCAACGCGGAACGCCGGCTGACCCCGCTGGGACGCGACGCGGGCCTGGTATCGGACGCGCAGTGGGCCTCGTTCCGGACGCGCATGGCAGCGGAGGACGCGGTGCTCGCCGCCCTGGCCGGCACGCGGCTGGCCCCGGAACCATCGGTGAACGATTTTCTCCAGCGGCTCGGCTCGGTGCCGCTGCGCACGCCGGCCACCCTGGCCCACATCCTGGCCCGACCCGAAGTGACGCTTCCCGATCTGGCCCCCTTCCTGGGGGACCTTCTTGCAGCGCTTGGCCCCGACTCCCTCGAGGACGTTGCCACAGAGGTCAAGTTCCGGGGCTACATCCAGCGCGAGGAAGCCACGGCTCGCAAGATGGAGCGCATGGAGCGCAAGCGGATCCCCCCGGGCTTCGACTACCGGGCCGTGGGGGGGCTTACCACCGAGGCGCTGGAGAAGCTGACCGCGGTGCGGCCCGCGACCCTGGGCCAGGCTTCCTGGATTCCAGGGGTCACTCCTGCCGCGGTCGCGTCGATCCTGCTGGCGCTCGAGGATGGCAAAATGGACAGACCTCCGGCCTGATCTAGACTGGGTGCACGGTAGGGGAGGGGTCTATGCGCGTCCATCTCATCGGTATCTGCGGCACTGCCATGTCCGCGCTCGCCTGCATGCTGCGGGCGTCCGGACACGAGGTGCGGGGCTCTGACACGTCCGCATACCCGCCCATCGGCCCCATGCTGAAGGACCGCGGCATCGCGATCCTCGACGGCTACAAGGCCGAGAACGTGGCGTGGGGACCGGACACCGTGGTGGTGGGCAACGTCGCTCGGCGGGACAACCCGGAAGCGGTGGCCGCACAGGCCAGGGGAATACCTCTGATCTCCATGCCGCAAGCCATCTTCCGCAACTTCATGCAGGACCGGAAGTCCATCGTGGTGACCGGCACGCACGGCAAGACCACCGTGACGTCCATGACCGCGCACATCCTGGCTCATGCAGGGCTCGATCCGTCCTACCTCGTGGGCGGCATTCCGCTCAACTTCGGCTCCAACTACCGGCTCGGAAAGGGCCCGTTCTTCGTCATCGAAGGGGACGAGTACGACACCGCGTTCTTCGACAAGAAGGCCAAGTTCTTCCACTACAACCCGTCGTACGCGGTGATGAACGCACTGGAGTACGACCACGCGGACATCTACCCGGACTTCGCGAAGCTCCAGGCCACCTTCGAGGAGTTCGCCGCGCTGGTGCACGCGGACGGCCACGTTGCGTGGTGCTCCCACTACCCGGTGCTTGAGAAGGTGGTGAGCCACTGCCGCTGCCCCGTGACCCGCTACGGCCTCGATGTCGGGGACTCGGGGCTTCGGGCCGCAAACGTCGCGCCAGGTCCGTCGGGCACTGCGTTCGACGTGGTCAGAAACGGGCGCAAGGTCGCGTCCGTCCTGCTTCCGATGTGGGGAAACCACAACGTGCTCAACGCACTGGCCGCGTTCGGCGCGGCCGCATGGGCCGGCGTGCCGGACGACGGGATCGCCGCGGCCATGGCCGAGTTCCAGGGAGTGCGCCGCAGGTTCCAGGTCATACGGCAGCAGGACGGGGTCGCGGTGGTGGACGACTTCGCACACCACCCCACAGCGGTCCGGGAGACGCTGGCTGCGGCCCGCCTCCGCTATCCGCAGGCTCGCGTGCTGGCCGCGTTCCACTTCGAGTCCAACAGCTCCCGCCGGAAGGTCTTCGAAAGGGAGTACTCGCGGGCGTTCGACTCCGCGGACTACGTGTTCCTCACCTATCCGCTCAAGAAGAAGGACGACTTGAAGCCCGAGGAGTACCTGGACCCCGCGGCCGTGATGAACGGCATCCGGAAGCACGCCTCAGGCGTGTTCGCGTTCGAGGAGATGCGATCCATGGCCGCTCACATGGCCGGCATGCTGCGGCCCGGGGACGTGGTGGTGGCCATGTCGGGCAGGGACTTCAGCCCGTTCTACGACGCGCTGTTCGAGATGGTGGAGCACAGGCCGTAGGCTAGAACGTCACATCGAAGAGGAGCCTGGCGGCGAAGGGAAGCGGCGGATCGCCGGCGGCCGCGCGGCTCAAGCCGGAGCCGGGGATGAGCGTGGCCCCCTGCATCCTGGCCTCGACGTGTTCGCCCACGGTCAGCGTGGCGCCAGCGTCGATCTCGAAGCCAAGGTCCGACGCGTTGCCGGGCGTGGAGGTCGACACCAGGGCCGAGGCCCACAGGACGGATGCATCCAGCCAGAGAGCCGATCCTTCGTCCTCCCACAGGGCGTAGCCAGCAGAGGGCTTCACGTACACCGAGTTGGTCACCGCGCCGATGGTGCGGCGGAACAGGACCTGGTCCACGAGGAAGTTGGGGTGGAACAGGAACGAGGTGACCAGGTCGTTGCGGGACACGGGGCTCGTCAGCCAGCTGGCCTCGTCCGGCTCGGCCACGGTGGGGCGGTCCAGCACGCCGAACGCAAGGCTCCCGTCGTCGCCGCTGGCCAGGCCGCCTTCCAGCCGCACCCGGGCGCCGGGCATGCGCAGCGTGGCCTTGACCGCACCGCCGATGCCGGCCAGCGTCTTGTCCGAAGCGTTGCCCGAAAGCTGCTGCGTGGCTTCCAGCCAGCCGAGGCGCGCCGCGATCTCGGTCTCGATGTCCAGGTAGAGCCCGGTCCCGAGCGGGGTGGTGGCATGGAGCCAGAAGTCGGGCGTGAACACGAACGCTCCTCGGTAGAGCATCTCCACGCACCCGTACTCCGGGAACCAGGGATAGGGGGACCGGCAGCCCTCTGCAGGGCTCTCCTGGCCGAGGCTGGAATAGTCCTGCCAGCGGAAGCGGGTGTAGACTCCCCAGGAGACGCTGCCGCCCTCGTCGGCCTTCTTCCCCATGCTCAGGACCTTGATGCGCCACTGCCAGATGTCGTCCAGGTCGCCGAGGTCGTAGGCCCGGCCCCACGGCGCAAACGGGTCGTACATGGAGCGGCCTTCCAGCGGCCAGTCCAGGGACAGCGCGACGCTGAAGCCTTCCCAGAGCGTGGCGACGAGCGTGAGCCCGTCGACCGCATCTCCGCCGTCGGTGTCGATGTCCCGCGCGTCGTTTTCGACCAGTCCCATGCCCCAGTGCGCGGGCACGCGGCCGGCCTGGACCGTGAGGATGTGGAACAGCAGGAGATCGACCCAGGCCATGCGGACCGAGGCCGAGCTCAGGGGGGAGCCGAGGGTACCCGGGGCCGGGATCGCGTACGCGTCGTAGAACGCGGTGCGGGAAGATCCCCCCTCCCCGCCGACAGCAGAGAACAGGTCCGCGACGAGGTGGACGTTGGCCCTGTCAGCGACAGCCAGGACCGGGCTCAGGCGCATCCTGAAGTCCGTCGTCTCGCGCAGCCCCTCGTCGTCCGAGACCTGCGGATAGACGCCGTACTTGTTGACCACCGGGGCCAGCGACAGGTCCATGTCCTGCCATAGCTCGGTGCGGCTGCGGAACGACCCGTGGATGTCAAAGAAGAAGAGGGAGGTTGCCGGGAATCCCTTGTCCGTCTCTCCCACCACGGGCTGCGCGTGAGTGGGCGCGGGCCATGCGGTCACGAGCACTAAAGCGAGTATGGTGATGTGCCTCAGCAACAGCGACTCCGAATCACGTCGGGCCGCATAGTAGCGGCCGCACCCGCCACTGTCAACGGATATGCCGACCGGGATCGTGCGCGTCGCCCGGTGCAAGAGCCTAGCAAGCCTGATCTCGAAGGGGACGTGGAACCCCCGGTTTGAAATGACGAGGTCCACCTCGCTGACCGAGGTCTTCGACCAGAAGCGGAGCTCAGGTGACGTGGGTTCGAGCAAGCACCATTTCGCCAGCTCGGCGATGCACGCGAGCTCCATGTAGGTTCCGAGCATGCCCGAGACCTCCAGCAGCCTGGCGTCCTCGTATCCGCGCAGGCCCCACGTCAGCCCCTGGTCGAGGAGGTACACCTTCGGAGCGCGAACGACTCGGGCCACGGGGTTGACCGCAAACGGGGCCAGTGTAATGACGTTCAGCGTCTGCTCCAGGAGCCCCACGTACTTCCGGAGAGTCACCGAGGTCATTCCGATCTGCTGGGCGGCCGTTTCCCACTTGAGGGGGCTGCCACACTGCAAAGTCAACACGCATCCATCAACTATGCGTTGCAAAGTCGACAGGATGCTGGCGACTATGATGTGCCTGGGGGCGTTCAGGGCTGGCTGGCCGGGACGACGGGCTACTTGGTCAGGACGAAGGACGATAGCACGTTGCTGCCCCCGGTCCACCCGCCGTTGCAGACCGCGTTGGTCTGCCAGTTGAGCAGCTGCCCCTGCGCGTAGCAGTGCTCGTTCTGGTGGGTCCCCGTGCCGGACCACATATTGCCCGGTCCCGGCTCGTTCATCTGGACCTGGCGTCCGCCGGAGTAGCCGACGTATGCGCCGATCTGCCCCTGGATGTAGGCGTGCCCCGCAGCCCACGTCTCCCCTGAGTTGTGCAGGCCGAGCATGATGTTCTTGCTCGAATCCGTGCTGTAGCTCTCCGTGTTGAACAGCGGGAACTTGCACGAGACCTGCGTGGGCGACACGGTCAGCCCGCCGAAACACTTGATGTAGATGCCGTTGGCCAGGAGGATCTTGCCGTTGCCCACGTCGAAGTAGCTGCACAGCTGCGTGGAGAACTCGTGCTTGCACCCGAGCGCTGCGTCGCACGAGTCCACCGTGCACTTGTCCGTGTCGTCGCAGGCCGCGTTGTCCGGCGTGTGCACCGGCTGGTCGTTTGCTTCGTCGCACGTGTCCACGGTGCACGCGACCGCGTCCGACAGGACGGGCGGAAGCCCGGCCATACAGCCGACGACCGGGTCGCAGCTCTCGGGACCGTCACACCACTTGCCGTTGTTGCACTGGGCGCCGTCCGGGACGTGCACCGCCTTGTCGGCCTGCTCGTCGCAGGAGTCCACGGTGCACTTGAGGCCGTCGTCCAGCGTGGGGGGAGTCCCCAGCGTGCAGCCGGTGGCGGGGTCGCACGTTTCCGGACCGTTGCACCAAAGCCCGTCGTCGCAGGCAACCGGCGCGCCCGGGATGCAGCTGCCTGCCACGCACTTGTCGTCCTTGGTGCAGGCGTTGCCATCGCTGCACAGCGACGTGTTGGCCTTGTGGGAGCAGCCGGACTGGGGCAGGCACGCGTCGTCGGTGCACGGGTTCGCGTCGTCGCAATCCAGCGGGCCGCCCGCCGCGCACAGCCCCGCTGCGCACGTATCGCCCACGGTGCACGCGTTTGCGTCGCTGCATGCGGCCGCGTTGGGCGTGTGCGCGCACCCGGTCGCGGGCAGGCAGGAGTCGTCGGTGCAGGGGTTGGCATCGTCGCACTGCAGCAACGAGGCAGCCTTGCACGCGCCCTGCGAGCAGGCGTCTCCGGTAGTGCACGCGTTGCCGTCGTCGCACGTCTTGGCATTGGGTGCAAACGTGCAACCCACCAGCGGCGAGCACGCGTCGTCCGTACACGGGTTGCCGTCGTTGCACGCGATCTTGCCGCCGCCGATGCACACGCCGAGCTGGCAGTGGTCTCCCACGGTGCACCAGTCGCCGTCGTCGCACGCGGCGTCGTTGAGGGAAAACACGCACCCGGCCACGGGCTGACACGAGTCCGTGGTGCACGGGTCGCCGTCGTTGCACGTGACGATCTCCAGGAACACGCACTGTCCCATGCTGCAGTGGTCCCCCTGCGTGCACGCGTTGCCGTCGGTGCAGTCCGCCTTGTTGGCAGCGTGCACGCACCCCTTGACCGGGTCGCACGAGTCGTCGGTACAGGGGTTCAAGTCGTCGCAATCCGGGGCGGGCCCGCCGACGCACTTGCCACCCGCACAGGTGTCCGCGAGGGTGCACGCATCGCCGTCGTTGCAGGCCAGCGCATTGGGCACGTTGTTGCACCCAATGCCCGCGACGCACGCGTCGTCGGTGCACGGGTTGCCGTCCTTGCAGTTCACCGTTGCACCGGGCACGCACTTGCCGCCCTGGCAGTGGTCTCCCGCAGTGCAGACTTCCGAGTCATCGCACCAGGCGCCCTCGTTGGCAGGCAGCAGGTCGCAGTTGCCGGTCAGCGGGTCGCAATCGGATTGCAGGCACGCGGCGTCCGGACCGGCAGGCTTGGGGCACGACACGACGGTCCCTTCCGCCACCTTGCACAGGTGGGGAAGCTTGGCCGTGTCGCACGAGAGCGTGCCGTTGCACGCGTTGCCGTCGTCCAGGGGCACGCAGTCCGCATCGGTCATGCACTCGCAGTCGACCGCGTAGCCGGTGCACTCGCCCGCCGCGCAGGTGTCCGCGACGGTGCACGGGTCGCCGTCGTCGCACGTAGCGAGGTTGAACGCGACGGTGCAGCCTCCCAGCCCGTCGCACGAATCGTCGGTGCACGGGTCGCCGTCGTCGCACACCACCGGAAGCCCTTTGCAGACCCCCGCGTCGCAGTGGTCGCCCGCGGTGCACGGGTCGCCGTCCTTGCACTCTCCGCCGGTGAGTCCCTCGTGCGAGCAGCCGTCCGCTCCCAGGCACGAGTCCTGCGTGCAGTCGTTCGCATCGTCGCAGAGGTTCAGGAACGCTCCCTCGTGGAGGGCCGGCTCGTCCGTCTGGCCGTCACAATTGTCGTCGAGCCCGTTGCACGCTTCCGCCGCGGGCTGCGCCGCGTCGCATTCGGACAGGCCTTGCGACGTGCAGGCGCGCTTGCCCTGGCACGTCCCCCACTCGTTGACCCGCTCACAGGGGGTCCAGAGCGAGAGCGCCGCGGACTTGGCCGTGCAGGGGCACACCCCGGCCTCGGCAACGCACTGCATCGACTCCAGCCCGTCCACGGTCAGTGCCTTCTTGCAGGCGAAACCCCACGGACACTCCGCTGTCGCGGTACACGTCCCGCCGCAGAAGCTCCCTTCAGTCCCGTAGTCCACGCATACGTCGTCCTGGCCGCCCGTGCCCTTGCAGTCAGGTCCGCCCGCACACGGCTTGCACAGGTTGCCGAAGCCGGACACGCACACCGACACGAGATCCGGGCCGACGCCCACCGGCTTGCAGGACCACCCTGCGGGACACTCCTCTACGCACTGCTGCGAGCAGACGCCTTCGCCCATGTGCTCCAGGCACCATCCCGACTGGCACTGCCCGTTGCCATCGCAGTGGTCGCCGAAGCAACCCGTGCCCGGCGTGCACGCAGGCTCTGCCGTGTCCGGCCCCGCGTCAAAGGTCACCTCCGGGGCCGCGTCGGTTTCCGCAGCGATGTCCAGAGCCGGCACGGCGGCTTCGGGCTCGGTGTCCTCGGCCCGCGCCCTATCCGCGCCCGCATCCGGAATGAGGGAGATCTCCCCGCTTCCCGTACCGCACGACCCCGCGCAAAGACCGGAGGCCACGGACAGGAACGCGGCAAGGAAGAAACGGCAGGATGTGGGTTTCATCGGGTCTACGGAAGCACGAGGAATATCGAGTCGAACTGCTGCTCTTCGCCACCGTGGTTGCCGCCGTCCTTGTAGCGCATGTGCGCAAACCACTTGCCGGTGGGCACCGCGTTGCCGTCGTTGGTGTAGGTGACCTCGATGAGGCCCGACTTGCCCTTCCCTTCACCGGCCGCAAGCTTCTTGCCGCTGTCCGGGCAGTTGCCCGTGCCAATGTCGAACCCCATGTCCCACTCGGTCTTGGACTTCCAGCGGAGGTAGGCGCGCACCTCCTTGATGCCGTCGGGAACGGTCACGTGCGCCTTGTCGTCGTAGATGGAGGTCGCGCCGTCAGCCACCTTCTTGAGGAACCCGCCCCACCCCGGCGTGACGCCCTGCTTCCAGCCGTCGAGGTACGGCAGGAACATGCCCGGGCCCGCAAACAGGGCCGGGACCGGCTGGGTCTCGGTGACGTTGCCGGCAAGGTCCGTCACCTTCACCGACACGTCGTGCATGCCCGCAGGAATGCCGCTGCCGACCACGATCTTGGCATCCGGCGACACCGCGCCGACCAGCTGGCCGTCGATGTACACCTCCACCGCGGCAACGCCCCCCTCGTCGGTCCACGAGATGCCCATCATGTCGCCCGCCTGGAACGCAGCGTACTGTTCCAGCTCCACCACGACGTCGGGAGGCGTGGTGTCGTCCGCGGGGGGAAGCTCCTCCCCGGCCGTTTCCTCGGTGGGAAGTGTCGTCTCTGCGGTCACGTCGTCTTCGACCACCGCGTCGCTCTCAGCCGTGAGCGCGTCGTCGCCCGAGACGGTGTCGTTTCCCTCGTCCGATTCTCCGGGCGAGTCGCAACCTGCTGCCAAGGCCAGTGCTGCTGCTGCTGCTGCCAACGCCCAACGGGATAGGTCCAGCTTCATCGAACACCCCCTTTTGCACCCAATATGATGGCGGTATACTACCCAGAAGATCGGCCCCGTCAAGTGGCAAGTTCCAGGGGGCGGTTGGAGGTGCGATGAGCCGGTTTGGATGGGCATGTCTCCACGCTGCGGCCGCGTGCGCCGGATCGCTTGCGCAGACCGCGTGCTTGCTGTCGAGGCGCGCTGTCCGGCAGGCGCAGACTGCGTCCTTGCTGTCGAGGCGCGCTGTCCGGCAGGCGCAGACTGCGTCCTTGCTGTCGGGATGCGCTGTCCGGAGAGCGCTCACGGCGTCTGCTCTGCTCGCGGCCGTTCTGGCCGCGTTTGGGTGCGGCATCTGCCTCGGGCCTGGCGACATCCACGAGCCGCCCGACGACGTGGGTGGAGAGGCGCGCTTCGACACGGGCGTGGAGCCCGCGGATGCCGCGCCGGTCGATGCGGTGGTTCCGGAGACGGTGGTCGGCCTGACCTCGGCCGGCGTCGAGTGGGCAAGCCCGGGTGCGGCCGCGTCCGTGCGGCTGCTGCCGCGGGTCCGCGTCGCGGGCAAGTGGCTGGGCGCGGGCTTCGGCGGAGCGTGCAGCGCGGACGAGTCCTCGGTCTCGTGTCCCGCGGGTGACCTGGGCACGGTCCGGGCCACGCTTGCCGGAGGGTTCGTCACGGTTTCCTTCGTTCCCATGGAGGACGTGACCGTGGAAGCGTTGAGCCTCGAGGGATCCGCGGTCCTTCCCGGGGCCGTCGGGTGGGCGTCCAACGGGTTCCAGTCGTGGTCCGGGTCCGGCATGGTCGCGCTCGGGGACAAGCCCCCCGAGTTCGAGGTGCAGGAGGAGCTGCTGCGCCGGGGGGACCCGGAGACCCAGCGGGACGGACGCCTGTTCTCCTGGTGGCACACGGTGGTTGGAAGCACCACGGCCGCGCTCGTCGCGGGCGTGACTACTGCCGGCATGTACAAGTCGTGGGTGCAGGTGTCCCGCGGCCCCGGCGAGAAGATCTCGGTTCGGCTCGTGAACGGCATGGCGGGCGAGAGCATCTCCTGCCCGGCCGGGACGTCTGCCACGGGCGAGAGCTGGTTCGTGGGCATCGGGCCCGACCCCAACGCGCTTCTCGTCGCCTACGGAGAGGCCCTGCCGTCGTGGCGGTCCGGCCACCCGGGGCCGGCACAGGCCGGCTGGAACTCGTGGTACGAGCTGTGGAACACCGTGGACGAGACCGCGGTGCGCGACAACGCGGCGCTTGCCCGGGACATCCTCCAACCCCTGTTCCCGGCCGGCGCTGCGCCGCTGCGCATCGTGGTGGACGACGGATGGCAGAAGCTCTGGGGGGAGTGGGAGACCAACGACAAGTTCCCCAGCGGGTTTGCCACGCTCAACGCGGACCTTGCGGCAGACGGCTTCACGACGGGCGTGTGGCTGGCCCCCCTGCTGGTGCACGAGTCCAGCGGGCTCGTGGCCGAGCACCCGGACTGGTTCGTGGGCGGCGCGGAGTTCTTCCACGGCGACCATGGCCGGATGCTCGTGCTGGACGTCACGCA
>Ga0233425_10007492_pt1 | contig 15290 bp, 12 predicted proteins | sample Watercolumn_Towu_2_FD_181712 | JGI IMG/M metagenome (GOLD analysis project Ga0233425, IMG submission 181712) | Freshwater microbial communities from Lake Towuti, South Sulawesi, Indonesia - Watercolumn_Towuti2014_140_MG | ecosystem: Environmental > Aquatic > Freshwater > Lake | place...
GCGAGCCAAGGGCGAGTTGTTTGCCGGCTGCCCTGACGCCGCCATTTTGGCGGTGAACCTGGATGATCCCCTGGTGCGCAAGCTAGCCAAGGGGGTACGCCAGAAGACCATTGGCTTCGGCTTTCGTAAGGGGGCTGAGGTGCGAGCCACCCGGATCGTGGCTCGAGGCCAGGAGGGCATGGCCTTTACCCTCGAGGTGGCTGGAGCGCGGACGCGGGTCAGGATTTCCGCCATCGGCCGGCACAATGTGTTAAACAGCCTCGCAGCCGCGGCCTTGTCCCATGCCGCCGGGGCGGGAATGGCCCAGATCGTGGCAGGGCTCGAGTCCTTTGCCACTGGCGAGAACCGGCTTGGCGTCCGCCAGCTGGCAAACGGCTTGCGGGTAATTAACGACTCCTATAACGCCAACCCTTCGTCGATGAACGCGGCGCTGGCCACGGTGGCCATGATCCGCCAGGATGAAAAGGCGGTGGCGGTGCTGGGTGATATGCTTGAGCTTGGCGATTTTAGCCACACCGCCCATGAGGCGCTGGGTGCCGAGGTGGCCAGGCTTCGCTTTGACTACCTATGCGCGGTGGGCACTTACGCCGCGGCCATGGTTGCAGCGGCGCAACAGGCAGGAATGGCCACGGACAAGGCCCGGGAGTTTGGCAGTAAGGAAGAGGTGGCGGCATTTATTCGGGGCCGCCTGGAGGCAGGACAATTGGGGCGCGGCGACCTGGTGCTGGTCAAGGGGTCGCGGGGCATGCGGATGGAGCAGGTTATCGCCTCGCTCACCACCAACGAATAATACTCTATAACGGCGCATGCTCTATCATTTCCTCTATCCACTCCACACCCTGTTCGGCGGCTTCAATGTCTTCCGTTATATCACCTTCCGCTGTGTCGGCTCTACGGTGACGGCCTTTATCATCGTGTTGCTAACGGGGCCAGCCTTCATTAAATATTTGCAGGGGGCCCATATCGGCCAAGTGATCAGAAAGGACGGTCCGGAGAGCCACTTCAGCAAGCAGGGAGTGCCGACCATGGGCGGGGTGCTGATCCTGGCGGCGTTAACTCTCACCACGCTGTTGTGGGTGAACCTTACCAACCGTCATGTCTGGATCGTGCTCCTGGTGACCCTGTGGTTTGGCCTGATCGGCAGCTACGACGACTATCGTAAGATCAAGAAAAATAACAGCAAAGGCCTGAGCGCCCGGGGGAAACTCCTCTTGCAGATCATCGGCGCAGCGGCGGCTGGCTGGGCGGTCTACCAGGCCCCCGGGTTTAGCGGCGAGCTTTTCTTGCCCTTTTTCAAGCACGCAAGCCTGACGCTTGCCTGGGGCTACGTGCTGTTCATCGTCCTGGTGGTGGTGGGAGCCTCCAACGCGGTCAACCTCACCGACGGATTGGACGGACTGGTCTCAGGGCCGGTGGTGATCACCAGCGCCGTCTATCTGGTCTTTTCCTATCTGGCCGGGCATGCCACGCTCGCGGCCTACCTGCAGATCCCGTTTGTGGTCGGGGCCGGTGAGGTGGCGGTCTTTTGCGGGGCCATGGTGGGCGCCTGTCTCGGCTTTTTGTGGTTCAATGCCTTCCCGGCCCAGGTCTTCATGGGCGACACCGGGGCCTTGGCCTTGGGCGCGGCCTTAGGCTGTGTGGCGGTGATGATCAAGCAGGAGATCCTCCTGGTCCTGGTCGGCGGCATCTTCGTGATGGAGGCACTGTCGGTCATCCTGCAGGTCGGCTACTTCAAGATGAGCGGCGGCAAGCGGATTTTCCTGATGGCGCCGTTCCATCATCATTTTGAAAAGAAGGGGTGGACGGAGCCCAAGGTGGTGGTCCGCTTCTGGATCATTTCAATTATCCTGGGACTCTCGGCCCTGGCGACCTTAAAACTTCGGTAGCGGCGACGATGCACAGCGTTGAAGGCAAGCATATCTTGGTGGTGGGCCTAGGCAAGTCGGGCCGCTCCGCCATTGATTTTTGCCGGAGCCGGGGCGCCAGCCAGATCTCGGTGTCGGATGCCGCGATGCGGCCTGATGATGCCCATTGGCTCGCCGAGCGAGGGATTGCCTGCGAATTTGGCGGCCATAGCCGGGAATTCTGCCATGGCGCGGATCTGATCCTGCTCAGCCCCGGGGTGCCCCACGATCTGCCGGTCTTTGCCGAGGCCAGAGACAAGGGGATCCCGGTGATTGGCGAGCTGGCCCTGGCGCCGCGTTACCTGAAGACGCCTGTTATTGCGGTTACTGGCACCAACGGCAAGACCACGGTGACGACCCTGATCGGCGAGCTGCTTGCGGCTGCGGGGCGCAGGGTGTTCGTGGGCGGCAATATAGGCACCCCCTTGACCGATTATCTGATGACGGATCAGCAGGCGGAGTGGCTGGTGCTCGAGGTCAGCAGTTTCCAGCTGGATACGGCAGGGAAGTTCCGGCCGGCCATCGGGGTGCTGCTCAATATCTCGCCAGATCACCTCGACCGCTATCCAAGCTACGATGCCTACGGCTTTTCAAAGCTCAATCTCTTTGCCCGCCAGGGCAGAGACGATGTCTCGATCATCAATGCGGACGATCCGGACACCCTCCGGCTGCTGGATGGCGCCAAGTCGTTGCGGCCCGGCTGGGAACCCAGGCGTTGTCTGGCCTTTGGCAAGCGGCTGGCCGGGAGGATAGGCGCCGAGATTCAGGGCACGGTGGTGCGCTTGGTCGGCGACTGGCTGGCCGGGGCGGAAGACACCTACCAGCTGGGCGAGACAGCCCTTGGCGCCTCGCCCAATGTGGAGAATACGGCGGCCGCGATCCTCGCGGCACGGGCAGCCGGGTGCAGCAGCGCTGGCATCAAGCAGGGGATCGCTGCCTTCAGTCCCCTGCCGCACCGGATGACCCTGGTGTCCGATGTGGATGGTGTCCGCTACATCAATGACTCCAAAGCCACCAATATCGGCGCGGTGCAGGCCGCCCTCGACTCCATGACGGCACCGGTGATACTGATTGCCGGCGGACGGGACAAGGGGGGCGATTATTCGCTGATGGCCGCGCAGGTCAAGGCTAAAGTCAAGGCACTGCTCTTGATCGGCGAGGCCCGGGAGAAGATGGCCGCCTCCTTTGCTGCCATGACCCAGGTGGAGCCCCTGGACTCCATGCAGCAGGCGGTGCAGCGGGCCCATGAGCTAGCTGTCTCCGGCGATGTGGTGCTGCTGTCTCCGGCCTGCGCAAGTTTTGATATGTTTTCAGGGTATGTTGAGCGCGGCGAGGTCTTTACGGCCCTTGTGCGCGGCTTGCAGGGGTAAGGTCGTGGCAATCGGCCCGGAATCGTCCTTCACCATGGTGATTACCGGCGGAGGCACAGGCGGCCATCTCTTCCCCGGGATCGCCGTGGCCCAGGAGGTCGTGGCGCGGGTGCCCAAGGCCCGCGTGGTTTTTATCGGCACTGAGCGGGCGGTGGATCAGAACGCCATGGCCCAGTATGGGTTTGCCAGCCGGGCAGTGCGTTGCGGATCACTAAAGGGCGGCACCGTGGCAGGGAAGATCAAGACTATTCTTGGACTGCCGGGCAGTGTCTGCCAGGCCTGGCAGGTCCTGCGCCAGGTGCGGCCGGACTTGGTGCTGGGGGTTGGCGGTTATGTGACCGGGCCGGTGATGGCCGCGGCCAAGCTGCTCGGGATCCCCACCGCCATCCATGAGCAGAATTCGATCCCCGGCCTGGCCAACCGGCGTCTGGGGGGAATTGTCGATCGGGTATTCGTCTCCATTCCGGGCAGTGAGAGCCACTTTCCGGCAGGGCGCTGTCAGCTGAGCGGCAATCCGTTGCGCCAGGAGATTGTCAGCCTGGCCCGGCAAGGGATGGAGGCCTCCGCGCCTGTGCTGCTGGTCCTTGGCGGCAGCCAGGGCGCCCATAGGCTGAATGCGCTGCTGCCGGAAGCCATCGCTGCCATGGGGGCGATGCCGCCGGAGTTCAGAGTGATTCACCAAACCGGTCGGGCCGATGAGGAGATGGTGCGGGCAGCCTATCAAAAGTTGGGAGTGACTGGTGAGGTGCGGGCCTTTTTTACCGATATGGCGGCAATTTATCGCCAGGCAGCCTTGGTGGTTTCCAGGGCGGGGGCGACGACCCTGGCCGAGCTGACCGCCTTGGGCAAACCGTCGATCTTGGTGCCGTTTCCCTTTGCCGCCGATGATCACCAGCGCAAAAATGCCGAGTCCTTGGTCGCAGGCGGGGCGGCCAGGATGTTCTTGGAGGAAGGTCTGACCGCCAGCACCCTGGGCCAGGCGATTGCCGAGATACTGGGTGACGCCGAGACTCGCCGGGGCATGGGCCAGGCGGCCCGCTCCCTGGCCCGGCCCGATGCGGTGCATGCCATTGTCGATGCTTGTCTGGCCATGGCGTCAGCCAAGAGATAAAACGCGTTAGCAAATAACTGTTGTGATGCCCCGGACGGGAGACAGACGTCGCCATGTACAAAAAAAATAAACATATCCACTTTGTGGGCATTGGCGGGATCGGCATGAGCGGGATCGCCGAGCTCCTGTTGAACCTCGGGTACACGGTCAGCGGCTCTGATCTCAGGGAAAGCGATATCACCAGACGTCTGGCAACGTTGGGGGGCCAGATCCATATCGGCCATCGGGCCGAGGCGATTAGCGGTGCCGATGTGGTGGTGACCTCAACGGCGGTGAAGAGCGACAACCCTGAAGTCATGGCGGCGGCCCAGGCCCAGGTGCCGATCATCCGCCGCGCCGAGATGCTTGCCGAGTTGATGCGCTTGAAGCGATTCGGGATCGCGGTGGCAGGCAGCCATGGCAAGACCACCACCACCTCCATGGTCGGCTGGGTCCTGGCCCAGGCCGGGCTGGACCCTACAGTGGTCATCGGCGGCCAAGTCAACAGCCTGGGCACCAACGCCAAACTGGGGCAGGGGGAGTTTCTGGTGGCCGAGGCAGACGAGAGTGACGGTTCGTTTCTCCACCTGTCGCCGGTGGTGGAGGTGGTGACCAATATCGATCTCGAGCATCTCGATTATTACCGGGATATTGATCATATCAAGGAGGTATTCCTCGAGTTCATCAACAAGATTCCGTTTTATGGGGCCGCGGTGATCTGCCTTGATGATCCTGACGTGGCCGATCTCCTGCCCCAGGTCAAGAAGCGTTTGATCACCTACGGCATGAGCGCCCAGGCCAATATCCGGGCTAGAAATATCGTTACCGACGGCCTTTTCACCCATTTCGAGGTCTGGCGGGCAGGCGAGGCCTTAGGCTCCATCGTGCTGCCGCTGGCCGGGATCCACAACGTTTATAACACCTTGGCCGCCGTGGGCGTGGGCCTTGAACTCGATATCCCCTTTGCGGTGATCAGCGAGGCGATGGCTACTTTTTCCGGGGTGCAGCGCCGCTTGCAGATCAAGGGTGAGGCGGGCGGCGTCACGGTGGTGGACGATTACGGCCATCACCCCACCGAGATCAGGGCAACGCTGTCGGCCATGCGTGCCGCCTGGCCCGCCAGACGGCTGGTGGTGATCTTTCAGCCCCATCGTTACAGCCGAACCCACGGCCTGATGCGTGAGTTCAGCACGGCCTTCTATGAGGCCGATGTCTTGTATGTGACCGATATTTACCCGGCCGGCGAGGCCCCGATCGAGGGAGTGACGGCAGCGGCGCTGATCGATTCGATCCAGGCCTATGGTCATAAGCAGGTGTTCCCCGCCGCCGGCCTCCAGCAGATCGCCGAGCAGGTGGCCCCGGCCTTGCGGCCAGGCGATGTGGCCCTGACCCTCGGCGCTGGCAGCATCTGGCAGGTTGGCGAGCAGCTCTTGCAGCGGCTGCCGGTTGTAGGGGCGAAGGCCTGAGTGTGCCCTCGATCAGGGAGAGGATCCGTCGTTGCTGGGCAGGGCCGGTGCGTTGGCAGTGCCCGATGGCGGCTTACGCCACCCTCAAGGTAGGCGGTCTGGCCGATGCCCTGATCGAACCGGAAAGCAAAGAGGATTTGTTCCTCTTGGTCTCCCGCTTGAGCGTGGAAGGGGTGCCCTGGCAGGTAATCGGCCGCGGTAGCAATATCCTGCCGGCGGATCAGGGTGTGGAGGGGGTAGTGATTGTCTTGGGCCGCAAGCTCGCCCAGATCCGGGAGGTGGACGGAGAGGGAGCGCCGGGCCGGGTTCAGGTCGAGGCTGGCTGTTCCTTGGCCAAACTAGTCCACTGGTGTGCAGGGCGCGGCCTAAGCGGGTTGGAATTTTCTTTCGGTATCCCGGGCTCGGTGGGTGGGGCTATCATCATGAACGCCGGGGCTTGGGGCGGCGAGATCGCCCAGGTCGTCACCGAGGTGGAACTCTTGGATGACGCCGGGCACCTGGAAACCAGGCCATTGACGGCGGATGATTTTTGCTACCGGGGTTGGCGGCGGCCCCATGGCAAGGTGGTGGTCTCCGGGACGTTTTGCTTGACGCCGGACCAGGAGGTTGAGATCCGCAGGCGGTGCCATCGCTACGCCCGGCTGCGAGCGGCCAAGCAGCCAAAAGGGGTGGCCAGTGCAGGATCGTTCTTCAAGAATCCCGAGGGCGAGGCGGCAGGCAAGTTGATCGAGCTGGCCGGACTCAAAGGTTGGCGGGTGGGCGATGCCGAGGTCTCGCCGGTACATGCCAATTTTTTGGTCAATCGCGGCCAGGCGCGCGCCGAGGATTTTTATCAGTTGATGCAAGTGGTGCAGGCCCGAGTCAAGGCGCATTCCGGGATTGACCTGTTGCCTGAGGTCAAATTTATAGGACGGTGGCAGGCAGGGGATCGCTAGATGGGGAAAAAGAGGCATAAAAAAGGCTGGGACGGGCATCATCTGCACCGTGACAGTCTTCGCGCCCCAGAGGTGAAGCGAGGGTTCTTCGTGATCACCCTGGGGGCCATCCTCTTGCTCGGGGCGGTGGTCGGCGGCTCGGTGGCGGTATATCATGTGCTGTGCCGGTCGGATTTTTTCCAGATGACGGCCATTGAGGTCGAGGGCAATCAAGATCTGTCCAAGAATGCCATCCTGCACCTGGCGGGGATCGATGTGCACTCCAACCTCTTGGCCATCGATACGGGCTCCATCGAGGCCAGGATCTGCAAAAACGGCTGGATCGAATCGGCGACTCTCCGCAAGGACTGGCCCAGCCGGCTACGGATCGCCATCAAGGAGCGCCGGGCGGTGGCCCTGCTCAATACGCCCCAGGGCCTCTATTATGTCGACGCCAAGGGTCAGCCGTTTGCGCCGTTGAACGAGCAGGGAGAGTTGGACTTTCCGGTAATCTCTGGCCTTGAGGACGCCTTGACCTTCCAGGGCGCCGAGGTCCAGGTCGATGCCAGGAAAGAACTGGAGTCGGTGCTGCAGTTTATCGCTTGCGCCGCTCGCGGCAGTTCGTCACTTCCGGTCCAGAACATTTCCGAGATCAGTTTTGGCAAGGACCGGGAAGTGGTGCTTTTCTTGGCGGATAGGCCGTTCCCGATTTTTTTAGGCAAGGAAGTGGGGAAAAAGGAATATAATCGTCTAGCAAAGGTGCTTTACTGGTTGTATAAGAAAAAGGAGTTTCAGACCGTGGCCTACATCCGTCTGGACTATATGGAAAACAAGGTCCTGGTGGGCACGGCGATGGCCGATGGCAAGAGTTAAGAGGGACACGGCATGCACTTCCACCGTCCCCGTCCACTCAAGCAGTGGGGCGCGAACGGCGTGATTTCGACGAGACGATACAAGGTGAGTTCGATGGGGCGGGATGATTCTGAATTGATTGTTGGACTGGATATCGGCACGACCAAGATCTGTGTCGTGGTGGGCGATGTGACCGATGGCAAGGTCAATATCATCGGCATGGGCGTTCATCCCTCCATCGGTCTGCGCAAGGGCGTGGTGGTCAATATCGAGAGCACGGTAAACTCCATCGGCGCGGCGATCCAGGAAGCGGAGGCCATGGCTGGGTGCACGATTTCCACGGTCTATGTGGGGATTGCCGGCAGCCATATCAATGGTTTTAACAGCCACGGCCTGATCGCCATCAAGCACGAGGAGATCCACAAGGATGATATCGACCGGGTGGTGGAGGCGGCCAGCGCCGTGCCGATCCCGCCGGACCAGAAGATTATCCACGTCCTGCCTCAGGAGTTCCGGGTCGATGACCATGCGGGTATCCAGGACCCCCAAGGGATGACCGGGGTGCGCCTGGAGGCCAACGTCCATATCGTCACCGGTTCGGCCACTTCAATCCACAATATTGTCAAGTGCTGCAACCTGGCGGGCCTTGAGGTGGCCGGGGTGGTGCTCGAGCAGCTGGCCTCGGCCGAGGCGGTGCTGACCCCGGAAGAGATGGAGCTGGGCGTGGCGCTGCTGGATATCGGCGGCGGCACCTCGGACCTGGCCATCTTCTCTGATGGCACCATCAAACATAGTTTTGTCCTCGGCTTGGGCGGCAATAACCTGACCAACGACCTGTCCATCGGCCTGCGGACCCCGATGAAGGATGCCGAGCGTTTAAAGGAGATGCACGGCTGCGCTCTGTCCTCGATGGTTGACAAGGACCAGGCCATCGAGGTCCCCAGCGTCGGGGGGCGCACCCCGCGCCGGCTGTCGCGGAAGTTGATGGGGGAGATCCTGGAGCCCCGAGTGGAGGAGATGCTCTCCCTGGTCAACCGCGAGATGTGCGAGGTCAAGGTGGGGGACAGCCGGGTCAAGGATCTGGTCAATGTCGGCATTGTTTTGACCGGCGGCACCGCGCTGTTGGCTAATATCCAGGAGCTTGCCGAGCAGATTTTCGATTTGCCGGTGAGGATCGGGATGCCCCGTGGGGTGGGTGGGGTGAACGACATCATCAACACCCCGCAATGCGCCACCGGTGTTGGCCTCCTGCTTTACGGGATACGGAACCGGGCCGAGGTCAATGCCCGGAACCAGCGAGACAGCAATATGTTTGGCAAAATAAAAAGCCTTTTCAAGGGTGTTTCGGAGCGCTTTTTTTAATGGTGAGCGGTGCCGGGGGCTGGCAAAAAAACTATTTTTTCCAGTTGCAAAAATATCGAAAACTGGTTGTAATCGGACGAAAGAACGGAGGGCAATATGACGTTTGAAATCGCTGAATTAGACACTCGGGCCAAGATCACGGTGATAGGCGTTGGCGGGGGCGGCGGCAATGCGGTGAACACCATGGTGGACAGCCGCTTGGGCGGCGTCAACTTCATCGCGGCCAATACGGATCTTCAGGCCTTGGAGACGTCAAAGGCGGATGTCCGCATCCAGTTGGGGCCGAAAAAGACCAAGGGTCTGGGCGCTGGCGCCAACCCTGAGCTTGGCCGTGAGTCGGCCGAGGAGAGTATTCAGGAGATCCGCGAGGCCCTGGTGGGGTCGGACATGGTATTTGTCACCGCCGGGATGGGCGGAGGCACCGGCACTGGCGCAGCACCCGTGGTAGCCAGAGTCAGCCGGGAGCTGGGGGCGCTGACTGTCGGCGTGGTGACCAAACCCTTTGTCTTCGAGGGCCGGGCCCGGATGAAAAACGCCGAGCAGGGCTGGACCAAGCTCAAGGAGCATGTCGACACCATCATCACCATCCCCAACGACCGCTTGATCGCCATGAGCAATAAGGGGACCACCTTTATCAACGGCATGAAGATGGCGGATGACGTGCTGGTTCAGGCGGTCAAGGGCATCTCGGACCTCATTAATATGCGGGGCTACATCAACCCGGATTTCGCTGATGTGCGGGCGATCATGAACGAGATGGGCCCGGCCCTGATGGGCGCTGGTGAAGCGGTCGGTGAGAACCGGGCCATCGAGGCGGTGAACATGGCGGTTGCCAGCCCCCTCTTGCAGGACATCAACATCAGCGGAGCCAAGGGCGTCCTGGTCAATATCTCAGCCAACGAGTCGTCGCTGACCATGGCCGAGGTGACCGAGGCCACCACCAGGATCTACCAGGAGGTCCACGATGAGGCTACCATCATCCTGGGGGTCATCTTCGACGATACCCTGGGCGAGGCCATGCGGGTGACCGTGATCGCCACCGGCATCAAGGAAGAGGAAGAGATCGAAACGCTGCCCAACAAGGTCATGCCGTTGACGGCCAAAAAAGAGCACCAGGAGAGCGAGGCGCCAAGCCCTGCCCATCATCATCCACATCCCGCCCCTGGCCGCCGCTTGGAGCCGGTCGGCGAGCGCCGGGAACGGCCTGTTGCCCCGCCGGTGCTGAGGCCGAGAACGGCGGGGATCGTGCGTCCGCATTTCCTGGACGAGGAGGAGCTGGATCGCCCCACGTTTATTCGCCGCAATGAAAGTTAATGGCGTCGGAGAAGTCCCAGCGCCCTGCTGATCCTGTCCTCGGCCCATGAGCGGTAGCCGCCGGGAACGGCCGGACCAGCGAAGCCTCTTTGATCGCGAAACAGGCAGTGTCAAGAAGAAGTGGAAGGATAAGCTGCCTGTTGCCATCATATTTCCCAACACATACCAACTCGGTATGTCCAATCTGGGCTACCAGATCGTCTTTTCCCTGCTGAATCAGCATCCCGATGTGGTTTGCGAGCGTTTTTTCACCTCGGGAGTGGATACTCCCCTCTCGGTAGAATCCGGCCGGCCGCTGAAAGATTTTCCGATCCTCCTTTTCTCCATCAGTTTTGAGCATGACTTTGTGGCGGTGGTCGACCAGCTGCGCCGGGCCGGGATCGCTCCGCGGGCGGTGGATCGTCGTCAGGGCGGGGTAGTCAAGGCGGGGGCGCCGCTGGTCATTGGCGGCGGGGTGGCGACCTTTATCAACCCCGAGCCCCTGGCCCCGTTCATGGATCTTTTCGTCCTCGGCGAGATAGAGCCGGTGGCGGACCGGTTGCTCGAATACCTGTTTGCCGTGGCCGGAGGCCGACCGCTGGTCGACTGTCTGCGGGAGATGGCCCAGACCATGCCTGGGTGCTATGTGCCCTCGTTCTACCATCCCCGCTACCGTGAAGACGGTAGGCTCGAGTCGATTGAGACAGAGCCGGGCCTTCCTCCGAGAATTGCCAAGACCACCTATCCTGGAGGCACGGTAGCCGGGCACTCTCAGATCCTTACCGATGAGACGGAGTTTGCCAATATCCACCTGGTGGAGCTGGGGCGTGGGTGCAGCCGCAGTTGCCGGTTCTGCGCAGCGGGCTACGTATACCGGCCGCCGAGGCTGTGGCAGCCTGAAGCAATCATGGCCGCCATTGAGGCAAGGCCTGATGACACTCAGCGGGTCGGTTTGCTGGGCATGGAAATGGCGCGGCCTGCCGACCTCAAGGCCATCAGCGATTTTCTACTCGACCAGTCGTGCAGCCTCTCCTTTTCTTCCCTGCGCGCCGATGCCATTGGCGGCTCGTTGCTCGAACTTCTTTCCCGTAGTAGCCTGAAGACGGCGGTTGTCGCCCCGGATGGTGGCTCGGAGCGGTTGCGCCGGGTGATAAACAAGGGGATCACCCGCGCCGATTGTCTGCGGGCGGCGACGGCCTTGGCCGAGGCCGGGATCTACACGTTGAAACTCTACTTTATGATCGGGCTACCCACCGAAACCATGGAAGACCTGACGGAGATGGTGGACTTGGTCCTTGAGATTCAGGAGACGGTGATGGCTGTGGGGCGGCCCCGGGGCCGGATCTGTCGGCTGGCCTTGAGTGTCAACTGCTTTGTGCCCAAGGCCTGGACTCCATTCCAGTTTGCCGGATTTGGTCCCATGGAGACGTTGAAGGAGCGGATTAAATTCCTGCGCAAGCGGTTTGGCGGCTGTCATCATTTGACCTTTGCCGCCGACCATCCCGATAATGCCTATTTTCAAGCGATGCTGGCCCGTGGCGATCGCCGGGTTGGCGAGTTGCTGCTTGACTTGAGCGAGCAAGGGCGCAATTGGCGGCAGGTCTATCGCCAGGCAGGGATCGATCCTGATTTGTATGCAGTCCGGACGAGGGGTCAGGATGAGGCGCTGCCGTGGGAGGTGGTGGATCATGGGATCGACCGGTCCTATCTGTGGCATGAATATCAGCAGGCCTTGCGAGCCAAATCGTCACCGGTCTGCGGGATAGGGGCTGACACGCAGTGTCGGCGATGCGGGGTGTGCCGTGACTGAACATCGACGAAGAGTAGCATCAGAGGGGGAGATCGATCAGAAACCCTTCGAACTGGTCAAGTTCTTTTCATTCTCGGCCCTGGCGGCCTTCCTGGTGTTCACCATCGTGCTTGTCTGGTTGATTTCAGACAACACCCGCGAGATGCTCCTGCAGCGGAGCGAAGACTACGCCCAAGTCCTGGCCGAGAACCTGAACCATCAAGTGTATCAGCAGTTTGTGGTGCCTACCTATCTGCGCTACAACGAGATTGCCCTGCGGAAGCCAGAGCAGTTCCAGCGGCTCGACACCATCATCAAAAACACGACCCACGGCTTGAATATCCAGTCGGTGACCATCTATGAGGTCAAGAGCCCCAAGGTGGCCTACAGCACCATTTCGGAAAAAGTGGGGTTGTCGGAGCCGGAGACTGCCCAGTATGTGGCCGCCAGGGATGGTAAGAATAATTCTGCATTGGTGGGGACGGGCAGTCTGTTGAGCTTGCTGCCGGGCAGAGGAGAGGCAGGCCGCGGCCAGTTGAAGACCTATATTCCGTTGCGCCTGGAGCAGGGTCTCAGCGACGATACCGGTCCCATTCTCGGGGTGTTCGAGATTGTGCAGGACCTCTCGCCGGACCTCAAGGCGATCGTCCGACTGCAGGGTATGATCATCGGCACCTCAGTGCTGATGATGTCTGGGCTCTTCGTGGCCTTGTGGTTGATCGTGGCCCGGGGCGACAAGATCGTCGCCACCCGGTCTCGCGAGCGTTTGAAACTTGAAGAACGCCTCAATCATGCCGAGAGGCTAGCCGGCCTCGGCAAGATGGTGGCTGCTGTTTCTCATGAGATAAAAAATCCGCTGGGCATCATTCGCAGCACCGCCGAGGTCCTGGGCAAGCGTCTCGCTAAACTTGCCCCAGGGAATGAGCACCTGGCTGGCATCATCGTCCAGGAGACGGGGCGCTTGGATCGCATCGTGACGGAATTCCTCGATTTTGCCCGGCCGCAGAAGATGCGCCTTGCCCAGGCCGGCATCGGCGAGTTGGTGAACCGCGCCCTGCAATTCATGGAGCCTGAGTTTGCCAAGGTTGGGGTCACTGTGGTCAAGGATATGGATGAAGGTGTGACCGCTGATGTCGATAGTGACCATCTGTATCAGGCCATTCTGAATATCCTGGTGAATGCCCTTCATGCCATGCCCGAGGGTGGCGAGTTGAAGGTCCGGCTTTGTCAGGAATCCTGGACCCGCTCGGTCTGTCTGTCCATCGCCGATAGTGGGGTCGGGATGAGCGAGGATGTGGTGGGGCAGATATTCACCCCATTCTTCACCAAGAAGAATCGTGGCACCGGGTTGGGGCTGGCCATTGTCAAAAATATTGTTGAGTCCCACTATGGCCAAATTGATGTCGATTCGCTGGAGGGTAAGGGGACTGAGTTCACAATTCGTCTGCCCCAGACGCATGAGTGATACTTTGTGTCATTTTGTTGATGGTGTTATCGCTTGATATGACTTTGTTTTTCTCTTCTGGTCCTGGGGTTTTCTGCTGCCCCCTGGTTTTGCCTGGTATTTTTTTTTCTGGAGAACCGATTTTTGGTGTGGTATGCACACTGTGATATAATACGTTGTACTCGTTTGGATGATCAAATCAATTCAAGAGGGGGACGCGGATGGGCTTAGTCAGTGAGCAACCTTGTTGGGAACTTATGCAGTGCAGCGGCGGTGATTGCGTTGCGAGAAATCATCCTGAAACGCCCTGCTGGGAGCATGCCGAGGCCTTGAACTACACAGCCAGTGTCCATGGGGTGTGCCGTGATTGCATCGTCTTTGTCGCCAAGCAAAAACCAGCCGTCTTTTCCGAGCAGGAACTCTCGACAATCCTGAGTCATCAAAAAATTTATGGACTTAACCGTCCCAAGTGCCCGGCGCAGATTGTTCATGCCCGCTACTGGCCCATTGCCTCTGAGAGACGCGAGGCGGCCCGGTATCGGATCAGTGCTCAGGCTAGAGCCGTGGTCTCCAGCCGGGGCGGCTCGGTAGGCACGGTCCTCGATTTGAGTCGGCAAGGCCTCGCTTTCTCCCACAATGGCCACAAGGCTTGGCGCAGCCAGGCCCTTGACGTGGAACTCTCAGTGGATGAGTTTTCGCTGACGGGCCTTCCGGTCTTTATTATTTCTGAACGACCCTTAGCCGGTGCGATCCGGGAGCAGTGGCGCTGCAGTGTAAGATTTACGGACTTGTCACTCGGTCAAAAGGATGTGTTGGACACGATCATTCGTCAATATGGGCAGGTCAGCTATGGAAGGAGTGTTTGCTAGCGCATGGGGGTGTATGAGAGGAAGAATTTTTAGTATCATGCTGGCCATCGCGGCGCTGTGTGTGGCAGGGCAGGCTGTTGCCTCAGGGTTTACGTTGACCAGTTCTGATTTAGGGGGGCAATTGACCGAAAAGCAGGTCTTTTCCGGCTTCGGTTGTCAGGGGCAGAATATTTCCCCGGCACTCAAGTGGAGTCACGCCCCGGCAGGCACCAAGAGTTTTGCGGTGACGGTCTATGATCCTGATGCCCCGACTGGAAGCGGTTGGTGGCATTGGATCGTTTTCAATATCCCTGCCGAGATCAATGAGTTGCTCTCTGGATCCGGGAGCATGGGCAGCAGCCAATTACCAAAGGGCAGCATCCAAAGTATAACAGACTTCGGTAAGACAGAATTCGGAGGTGCCTGCCCCCCTGCAGGAGACAAGCCGCACCAATATATATTTACAGTCTTTGCCGTTGATGAGGCAAAGTTGAGCTTGGATGAGCATGCCTCTCCGGCGATGGTGGGTTTTTTTCTTAACCAGCATGCCATAGCCAAAGCTTCCCTGGTCGCCTACTATCAGAGGTAGGTATTCATTGCACTGCGCCCTTTCCTGGGGTGATGCCCCTTGGGAATGTTCTCTCCATTATTTGGGCTTGACCGCCATGGCAGGCCGTTTTGGGTACAAATGGAAAGTTGCTGTTTTGAGCAAAAAGGCTATGCGCCCCACAGGCAAGGCAAATAAACCAGCTTGCCCCGTAGCTCAGGGGATAGAGCACAGGATTCCTAATCGGAAAAGTGGAATCCTATAAATTTGTCACAATTTTAACATGTTATTCCATTTCTAAATCAAAAGTGATATAATATGCGCACCATTATAATGGAGGTGGGCATATGGGACGACCGGCAAGTGGCAAGGATGTTTTGGGTAGCGCGAAAGATCTTTTGAAGAAGGCAC
>Ga0233425_10007493_pt1 | contig 15289 bp, 14 predicted proteins | sample Watercolumn_Towu_2_FD_181712 | JGI IMG/M metagenome (GOLD analysis project Ga0233425, IMG submission 181712) | Freshwater microbial communities from Lake Towuti, South Sulawesi, Indonesia - Watercolumn_Towuti2014_140_MG | ecosystem: Environmental > Aquatic > Freshwater > Lake | place...
TGAAGAATGCCATCACCGGAACGTACCATGCCTTTGATTTCGAAAAATATGCTCACCGCTATCTTGGCGAATTTCAATACCGCTTTAACCGGCGGTTCGATCTCCCTGAAATGTTCAAGCGCCTCGTAATCGCTACGGCTAGATCAGGGAAGGTCCCTGAGCACAAACTACGCCTTGCGGAAGATTAGCGCTAATCAGGAAGAAAAATGATGTCCACGGTCTATCGGGATGGTGAGGCTGTGCACCTTTTTGCCAAAGGTGCGTTGGAGGCGCTACTGCCACGGTGCACAAGCTATTGTGCGGTCGATGCCAGCAGAAAAACCATGTGTGATGAGGTCAAGAGGCAGGTGAGCGAGCGGGCAGCTGTCTTTGAGGACCAGGCTTACCGGGTGCTGGCCATGGTTCAGGGGGAGGGAGATGGAGAGGAGAGTTTGACCTTTCTCGGCCTGATGATGATCACTGGCGACAATCCGCGTACTGCTGCAGCCATAGCAGCCAAGATCGGCCTGGTTTTTGACCGGGTGCTCACCGGTCTAGATCTTGAGCGGATGAGTGACGAGGAGTTGGCGAAAGTCTTGGAGGACCAGGACGTGCTGTTCGCCAGGATGGCGAGCAGTCAAAAGCTGAAGGTTGCCACCGCCCTTCAGAACAACGGCGAGGTAGTGGCAATGACTGGCGATGGGGTCAACGACGTCCCTGCCTTGAAGAAGGCGGACATCGGCATCGCCATGGGGCTTTCCGGCACCGAGGTGGCCAAGGAGGCGGCGGACATGGTACTCTTGGACGATAATTTTTCCTCCATCGTCACGGCCATCGAGGAGGGCAGGACGGTCTATTTCAATACCAAGAAGTTCGTGACCTATTTTCTGGCCTCGAATATCCCGGAGATCGTGCCCTGCGTCTTGCAGTTTTTTTTTAAAGATTCCACTGCCGCTGACCGTGATTCAGATCCTGTCTATTGACCTTGGCTCGGATATGCTGCCGGCGCTAGCACTGGGCAGCGAGAGCCCGGAGAGGAACATCATGCAGCGGCCACCGGTAGGGCGGCACGAAAAAATTCTTGATTGGGAGGTATTCAAGCGAGGCTACTTCCTTCTCGGGGCCATCGAAGGTGTGGCGGCCATGGTTGCCTTCCTCGCCTTTCTCCACCTGCACGGCTGGCATTACGGCGAGCGTGTCGTGGCTGATCCTTACGTACACAGGCAGGCTATGACCATGACCTTGCTGGGCGCGGTGACCTGCCAGTTGCTAATTTGCGGAGCTGGGAGTTTTCGAGCCTAAGTTTGGGGCTATTTACCAATCGCCTGCTTCTTGTGGATGTTTTTGCTGAGGGGGTGTGGGTTTGGGCGATGCTCAACGTGCCAGTGGTTAAGAAGGTATTTAATACCGCCCATGTACCGGCGAACGACCTCTGGATCCTGCTGCCATTCCCGGTCTTTCTTTTCTGCAGCCATGAGCTATACAAGTGGCAGCGCAAGCGGAGGGTGAGGATGGAAGCAGCGGGGTGATGATCCGTGGTCGGACTACTTCGCCAGGGCGGTTCCGGATACCGAGACGCTGACTTGTGACTCCCCGGCCTCAGCCGCCACTGGCGTCGCTGCCTCCATGGCCATGGGGGCTCGAGCCAGTTGGGAGGGGATTTGGTTGTAGCCCCGGGCGCGATGGTGAGATTGGTGATGAGGAGTTGTTTGTTGCCAAGGCTGGCGGCGGCGATGGTCGGGTTGTCTCGCAGGTCGGCAATGGCCTGTTCCATCAGCAATTTTTCTGTAGCCTTGTGCTGTTCGGGTGAGACAGAGAAGTTCAGGTTCCGGACCTGGAACGGTTGCATGGAACCGGCCAGGGCCAAGGCGGCGGCGAAGTCCTTGCTCTCCAGGGTGATCAGGTAGCTTGCGCGATGCCGGACAAGGCGTTCCCGCTCATAGACCGGGAAGATATCAAGGCCCGATGTCTTTACCGACACGGCCGCAATCTTCTTGGCGGTGTCCAGGGCGACGGCCGCTTCTTTCTGGATCGCCTCATGGAGTTGGGAGGGATCAGCCCCTTCTTTTTTCAGGGCCAGTTGGATGGTCAGGAAGTCATTTTTAACTGTATATGCCCTTCTCCTTCAGCCTGAATCATCGTGCCTTCGGCGGGGGAAGGCAGGGCGGTGTCGTGGGCGTCGGCAGTGGTGGCCAAGAGGAAGAGGACAAGGAGGAGTAAGGAGATTTTTTGCGTGGTCATGGGCGGGAGTCTTGCTAGGGGAAAGGTGGGGGATGGACTAGAGTTCAACAATCAGAATTCGGCGTATCTGATGATGAGCAATGTTCTAGCGTTTGGAGAGTACCCCTGCAACTGCGTTGCTGTTGGGTTCACATCACTACGGCCTTCGTGTTTTCTCTCCTGAATTCTGGCCTCAGTCTCTGTGCCCCATGATGCACAGAGACTGGCAAAGGTAATTCGATGGCGAGGGCCAGTGCCACAGTCAATGCCGGTTGTTATCGATTTTGGCCTGCAGTTCAGCGGACATTGCTTGGGCTTGGCTCCGTTGCTCCGTTGTTAGCTCTTCTGCGATGGCATCCCTGTTGGTTGCAGCGCTTTCTTTGCCTTGGGCGGCGGCGAGGCTGGACCAGGCATAGGCGTTGATGTCACTTTGGGGAACGCCGTCGCCATTGGCATATAAGACGCCTAAGTTAAGTTGCGCCAGGGCATATCCCTGCTCAGCCGCTTTCCGGTACCACTCTGCCGCTTGCCTGTAACTTTGGGTCACCCCCAGGCCTTGGCTGTACCTGAGTCCCAGGGTGTATTGGGCCTCGGCCTGTCCCTGCTCTGCGGCCTTGGTGAACAAGGCGATGGCCTGGCTGTCGTCCAAGGGGAGTTCTTCCCCTTTGGCATACATGGTCCCTAAATTGAATTGGGCCTCGGCCTGACCTTGATCCGCCGCCTTCTTGAACAGCGCTAGCGCTTGCTCTTTGTCCAGGGGTACGCCTGTGCCATGGGCATACAAGATTCCTAACTCTGACTGGGCTTGGGGATGGCCCTGTCCGGCGGCCTTGCGAAACCAGTCGGCAGCCTGCTCATGGTTATGTGGCACCCCTCTGCCTTGGGCATATCGGAGGCCCAGTGCGTATTGCGCCTCTGGCAACCCCTGCCCTGCCGCCTTCCGGTACCAGGCAACGGCCTGGTTGTCGTCTTGGGCTATGCCTTTACCATTGGCATATAAGACGCCAAGGTAATATTGAGCATCCGCATGACCCTGCTCCGCTTTTTTCTTGTACATGGCAAAGGTCTTGTCGTCTTGGGTGAGAAATCCGTCATTGACGGAGGAATCGAGGTTTTCGACGATCATTGGTGAGTCGGCGACTTGTTGTTCGCTGGCTGAACTGATTAAGACATGGTTTGATTCTGCGCACCAGCAGGTCGTGCCAGCCAGGTGTGCCAAGCAGATGATGGTCAAAGGGGCTAGATAGTTTGCTAATATGTTTGTTTTCATTGGCGTTGCAGATTTTTTGTGGCGACCACATGGTTGACTCTGATAGCGGGACTGTCATGTGCACTTATCCAAAATTATCTTGGGTGTAAACTGAAAATTAGCAGTGCTGCTTGCCCGGCAGTTAAGCACTCAAAAAAGACCGCCCTCTAGTAGATGGCTGTCTCCAGGCGGGCGGCATGGTTTTCGTCGCTTCTATGGGTCTACTGTTGATTGTGCCTTGCCTGGCGTGGGAGTCTCAAGAGGTCCTGGAGGAATGGCAATAAAAAAGGGATCCAGGAAAATCCTGGATCCCTTAGTTGCCACTGTGGCGGGGCCGACCGGGCTCGAACCGGCGACCTCCGGCGTGACAGGCCGGCGTTCTAACCTACTGAACTACGACCCCGCAAACGTAGTCAATCTTTTTGGTGGGCGGTACAGGGATCGAACCTGTGACCCCCGGCTTGTAAGGCCGATGCTCTCCCAGCTGAGCTAACCGCCCGACATTTTGTGAGCGACTATTTACCAAGAGGCATGGTCTAAGTCAAGACAATTCGACCACTAAAGTAAACAAATGAAATATTGCCCTAGCGCCATGGGGGATGTGCCTTAATGGGGCGCGTTGGGCAGGGGCGGTTCTTTGGCCGGCAGCACGATGTTTGGGCAAAAGAAGGGGTCGGCACAGTCTTTGAACAATATCCCGCCTTCCTCCACAACCAGGGCCTTGGTCAACACGTCGTCGACATGATCCACCAGTTCGATGGTCAGGCTCTTCAAGATTTTTGCCGGCACATCCTTGAGATTCCGTTCGTTGTCCTTGGGGATCAGGACGTGGGAGATATTGCCACGCCGTGCGGCCAGCAGTTTTTCGGTCAAGCCGCCAATGGGCAGCACCCGGCCGCGCAGGGTAACCTCGCCGGTCATGGCCAAATCTCTGCGCACCGGGATCTTGAGGAGGGCGGAGACGATTGAGGTGGTCATGGTGATCCCTGCCGACGGTCCGTCCTTAGGGATTGCCCCTTCCGGGACATGGACGTGGATGTCGAGCTTCTGGTAGAAATCGGTGGCGATTCCCAATCGGGCGGAGCGAGAACGGACATAGCTCAAGGCAGCCTGGGCCGATTCCTGCATCACGTCGCCCAGTTTGCCGGTGATGGTCAGTTTGCCGCTGCCTGGCATCAGCACGGTCTCGATCTGCAGGAGTTCACCTCCCACCTCGGTCCAGGCTAGTCCCGTGGCCAGGCCGACGGCATTTTTCTCCTCGGCCAGACCGAAGCGGAATTTCGGGGTGCCCAGGTATTTGGCGATGAGTGATGCGTTGATCCGGTAGGCTTTGGTCTTCTTGCTTTTCAGGCGTTCACGGGCGATTTTACGGTAGACGCTTGCGATATTGCGCTCGAGATTTCTGACCCCCGCTTCCCGGGTGTAACTGCGGACGATCTCCAGGATGCTGTCCGTGGTGAATGCCACTTCGCCGTCCTTGAAGCCATTGTCCCGCATCTGTTTGGGTACCAGGAAATCCTGGCCGATCAGCAGCTTGTCTTCCTCTGTGTAGCCGTCAAGCTTGATGATCTCCATCCGGTCCTGCAGCGGGGCTGGGATGGAGTGCAGGCTGTTGGCGGTGGTGATGAAGAAGACGTCCGACAGGTCGTAGTCCAGATCGAGGTAATGATCATTAAAGGTGGCGTTTTGTTCCGGGTCGAGGACCTCGAGGAGGGCGGCAGATGGATCGCCCCGGAAATCGGTACTCATCTTGTCCACCTCGTCCAGGCAGAAGACTGGATTGTTGACCTTGACCTTCTGCAGGGACTGGATGATTTTGCCGGGCATGGCGCCGATATAGGTCCGGCGATGGCCGCGGATCTCGGCTTCGTCCCGCACCCCGCCCAGGGACAGACGGACAAATTTACGATTCATGGCCCGGGCCACCGACTTGCAGAGCGATGTCTTGCCCACCCCTGGCGGACCCACCAGGCAGAGGATTGGACCCTTGATCTTTTTGACCTGAGACTGGACGGCCAGATACTCGAGAATCCGCTCCTTGGGCTTCGTCAGGCCGAAATGATCTTCATCCATCACCGCTTCTGCCTTGACGATGTCCAGGGCGACCGCTGATTTTACCTTCCAGGGCAGGCTCAGAATACAGTCGATATAATTGCGCACCACCGTCGCCTCGGCGGACGATTGGGGCATCAGGCGCAACTTTTTGAGTTCCTGCAGGGCCTTGTCGTTGGCGGCGGCAGGGAGTCTTTTCTTTAGAATTGCCTTTTCCAAGGCGTTCAACTCGTCGGTGGGGTCTTCCTGGCCGTCGCCTATTTCCTTCTTGATGACCTTGATCTGCTCGGTCAGGTAGTAGTCCCGTTGGTTCTTCTCCATCTTCTTCTTGACTTTTGCCCGGATATCGCCTTCCAGGGACTCGATCTCGATTTCCCGCTGAATTATGGCGATGACCTTATGAAAACGGTCTTCCAGGCCGACGGTGGCCAGGATCTGCTGTTTTTCGGCGGGTTGCAGCGGCAGATGGGAGGCGAGCACATCGATAAACTTGTTGGGCTCGTCGATTTTATCCAGCGAGTTGAGGACCTCGGCCGGGACCTTCTTGTTCTTGTCGGCGAACTCTTTGAAGATGGCAAAGAGTTCGCGGCGGTAAGCGATCGAGGCGTATCCGGTCATGGCGATTTCTGGGAGCTGCTCTGCCTGGACCATGAAGAATTGTGAATTGGGGGCGAAGCCGACAATCTGAGCCCGCTGCTTGCCTTCAACCAAGGCCTTGATGGTCCCGTCAGGGAGTCTCAGCAACTGCAGGACATTGGCGATGGTGCCAACCGGGTGGACGTCCTTGCTGCGAGGCTCGTCCACCGTGGAGTCCAGTTGGGTGGAGAGAAAGATCTCCACCCGGTTGCCCATGGCGTACTCCAGGGCCTTGATGGACTTGCCGCGGCCAACAATCAGCGGGGCGACCATGTGCGGGAAGATAACCAGGTCCCGCAACGGCATCATGGGGAAGAGTCTTGGCTGGGTGTGTTCTGTCATGTCGGGGGATTGGCTCACGCGCTTTTCTTCTCGTTCTCGTAGAGGACCACCGGGTAGTCGCCATTGACGATCACCTGCTCGCTGATTACGCACTCACGGACGTTCTCCTGGGAGGGGAGTTCGAACATCACCTCCAGCATAGCCTCTTCCATCACCGAGCGCAGTCCGCGCGCTCCGGATTTCCGTTTGACTGCCTCCTTGGCGATGGCGGTCAAGGCCCCTTCGGTGAATCGCAGACGGATATGGTCATAATCAAAAAGCTTTTCGTACTGCTTGGTCAGGGCGTTTTTCGGTTCGCGGAGGATGCGGATCAGGTCCGCCTCGTCCAGTTCGTTCATGGTGGCGATTACCGGCAGACGGCCGACGAATTCGGGGATCAGGCCGAAACGAAGCAGGTCTTCCGGTTGAACCATGGCCAGGATTTCGCCCATCTTCTTTTTTGTTTCGCCGACCACCTTGGCGCCAAAGCCCATGGACTTAGTGCCGGTCCTTTTCTTTATCACACTGTCCAGGCCAACGAAGGCCCCGCCGCAGATAAACAGGATATTGCTGGTGTCGATGCGGACGTATTCCTGCTGTGGGTGCTTGCGGCCACCCTTGGGCGGGATGGAGGCAACGGTCCCTTCGATAATCTTGAGCAGCGCCTGCTGAACCCCCTCGCCGGAGACGTCCCGGGTGATGGAGGCAGAGTCACTTTTCTTGGCGATCTTGTCGATTTCATCGATATAAATGATGCCTCGGCAGGCCTTGTCGATATCCTGATCCGCGGCATGGAGCAGGTTGACCAGGATATTCTCCACATCCTCGCCTACGTAGCCTGCCTCTGTCAGGGTGGTGGCGTCGGCCATGCCAAAGGGCACGTTGAGGACCCGGGCCAAGGTCTGGGCCAGCAGGGTCTTGCCACTACCAGTAGGGCCGATCAGAATGATGTTACTCTTTTGCAGCTCAACGCCGGAATCGTCCTGCTGTTTGCTGCTGATCCGTTTGTAGTGGTTGTGCACCGCCACTGCCAGCACCCGCTTGGCGTGGTCCTGGCCAATGACATAGTCGTCGAGCTTGGCCTTGATCTCCTTGGGCTTGAGCAGGTTGACGTCGGAAGCGACGCTCGTCTCCTCTTGGCCCTTATCCTCTTGGACGATTTCGTTGCACAGTTCGATGCACTCGTCGCAGATATAGACATTGGGACCGGCGATGAGCTTCTTGACTTCGTCCTGTCGTTTTTCGCAAAAAGAGCAGCCGACCGGGGTGTCATTGTTATTGCGTTTAGCCATCAGTCTCCCTCCGGAGTTTGGCGGCGGGTCAACACCTTATCGACCAGGCCGTAGCTCTTGGCCTCGGTGGCGCTCATGAAGAAGTCCCGCTCAGTGTCGCGTTGGATGCGAGGGATCTTTTGGCCTGTGTGATGGGCCAGTATTTTATTCAGGTCATTGCGCATCCGCAGAATTTCTTTGGCGTGGATGTCTATATCCGTAGCCTGGCCCTGGAACCCGCCCATGGGCTGGTGGATCATGATCCGCGAGTTGGGCAGGACGTAGCGTTTTCCTTTGGTTCCGGCGGCGAGCAGCACAGCACCCATGCTGGCAGCCTGGCCCATGCATAGGGTGGCGATGTCGCACTTGACGTAGTTCATGGTGTCGTAGATCGCCATGCCGGAGGTGACCATGCCGCCGGGCGAGTTGATGTAGAAGGTGATGTCCTTGTCCGGGTCCTCGGCCTCGAGGAACAGGAGTTGGGCAATGATCAGATTGGCGATGTCGTCGTTGATTCCGGTGCCCAGGAAGATGATGCGTTCCTTGAGCAGCCGGGAATAGATGTCGTAGGCCCGCTCACCGCGCGGGCTTTGTTCGACTACCATCGGGATCAGACTCATGATTCGGCTCCTGCGTCCTTTGTCTCAGGGACAACAAAAGTGACGGCTGCTGAATCTCGCAAGAAGGCCAAGATTTTTTCGTTCAGCAGTTCGTTCATGAAGGGCAAGAGGTTGTTTCGACCCTTGAAGTACTCTTTGACTTCGTCGATCTTCATACCGTACTGGTCTGCGATGCGCTGATAGCCGTTGGTGATGTCATCGTTGCTGAGCTTGATGTCCTCGACCTCGGCGACTTTCTTGAGGATGAAGTCCCCCTTGACTCGTCTTTCGGCGGCTGGACGATAGGTTTCGGCCAGTTTCTCCCGGCTGAGGCCAATGGCCTCGAGGGTCAGGCTCTGACGCTCCAGGTTGGCTTCGAAATCCTTGGCCAGGCTGTCAATTTCGTAAGCCACCAGGCGGGCGGGGAGTTCAAAGTCGTGGGCATCCACCAGTTTGAGCATGACCTTGTCGGTGATGTCGCCCTCCATGGCCTTCTCTTTCTCTTTACGGATTTTTTCGCGGATACTTGAGGTCAGATCGGCAAGGGTAGCAAATTCGTCGCTGACGTCCTTGGCAAAATCATCGTCGATGGCGGGGAGAAGGCGTTCCTTGATGTCTTTGACTGTTACTTTGAATTCCACGGTCTTGCCGGCCAGGGTGGTGTTGGGAAAGTCGGCGGGGAACTGCACCTCGCGGGAGGATTCTTCGCCCTTGTTAAGACCGATGAGCATATCCTCGAACTCCTTGCCGTAGCGGCCGGCGCCGATATCGACAGGGAACTCATGACCACTGACGTGCTTCATGGCCTCACCGTTTTCGAAGCCCTGGAAGTCGATGATGATCAGGTCATCCTGCTGTACGCCCCGAGCGCTTGCCGCCTGGAGCGGCGCTATCTCACGCCGGGTCAATTCGATGGACTTGTTGATCTCCTCTTCAGTGACGGTGATCTCCGGGTGTTCGACAGCAATGCCCTTGTAGGCGGCAAGTTCGAATTCCGGTTTAATTTCAACTTCGGCTTCATAGGCGAACGAGCCGTCGTCGGCAAAGGTGAAGGTTTTGATGTCGGGGTGGACCACGGCATCGAGCTTGACCTTGGCCAGGGCATCAAAATAGGTTTCCTGGATCAGAGTGTCGCCGACCTCGTTTTTTACCCGGTCGCTGTAGCCCTTTTCCAGCACCTTCATCGGCACCTTGCCCTTGCGAAAGCCCTTGATGGAGACCTGGGACTGCAATTTGTGGTACGAGGCGTCAAGCTTAGGGGCGACAACTTCCTTGGGCAGGGTGATCTTCAACGATTTTCTTAGAGCACTGAGGCTTTCAACAGCGACTTCCATTGATCCTTCCTTTATGGTTGTATGAGTTAATGATCTGGCCAGGGTGTGTTTCCTCTGGCTGTAAAAGCAAAAGACGCCAAACCATGGTCAGGCCGGCGTTCTTCCTGATGAGTTGTGTGGTGCGAGAGGGGGGAGTCGAACCCCCAACCACTCACGTGGGCTGGATCCTAAGTCCAGTGCGTCTACCAATTTCACCACTCTCGCAATGTGTCGCAAAATAATCAAATTTACCAGGCCAGTCAAGGCTGGCCTCTTAAATAAATACCGATGTCCCGGGTTGTGGAGGTGATGATCCACGACAGCAAGGGGTAATCGGGAGGTTTGGTTTCAGCGCGGCTCGCACCGCCCTTTGGCACACGGCAGTGGGCAAAAGTAATAATCAATTGACATAGTCAGCGTTCCCTGCTAGCTAATACTGTTCATTTTTTGCCCTGTGCCGTAAGTTGTCGGCACCTTGTGAGGCTTTCCTGGGAGCCTCGATCAGCCATCACAGGAGCGACCATGCCACTTGATACCAAGAATTTTAAACCAGCCGCCCGAGGCACACTGATCGGTAGTCTGCCGGTGAGCGATTATGACCAGGCCCTCGATCTGATCATGGCCCACACCCCGGATATTCCTCTCTGGCCGCAGTTGCCTTCCAATCCCCTTGAACGGATGATGAATCAGTTCGTCGAGGGGTTGCCAGGGGTCGTCGAGGGCGAGAGCCGGACCTACTTCGATGTCTCCGGACCGGACTTCGAGGCCGAGCAACTGGCCTTTTTCGAGGACTACCTCACTGCAGCCGAGGCACCTGAAACCATTGTTTCGTCGCGTTTTGCGGTCTCGGAGGCCAGGGCGCGGGGGATCTATGCCCTAAAGAAGCGGGCTGTTGGAAATCTTGGCATCCAGGCGGTCAAAGGGCAGATCACGGGTCCTTTTACCCTGCTCACTGGTCTTGCCGATCAGGATCACCGTCTGGGCTACTATAATTCCACATTTCGCGAGATTGCGGTCAAGGCCCTGGCCATGAAGGGGGCCTGGCAGGTGGAGTTTTTGAAGGAACTCCAGGTGCCGGCGCTGGTCTTTATCGACGAACCGGCCCTGGCCGGGCTTGGCTCCTCGGCCTTCATCAGCATCAGCAAGGATGATATCGCCCAGGACCTGGGCGAGGTCATCGCCGCCATCAAGCAGTCCGGCGGCTTGGCGGGGATCCATGTCTGCGCCAATACCGACTGGAATTTCCTGCTCTCCTTGGATCTCGATGTCTTGAGCTTTGACGCCTTCGGTTTTTTTGATCGTCTGATTACCTGCAAGGTGCAGATCCACGACTTCCTGGCCCGCGGCGGGGTGCTCGCCTGGGGGATCGTACCCACCGGAGATGTCTCGAGCATTACCGGCGAGACGTGCGACTCCCTGGTTGCCCTATGGGATCGGCAGGTAGAGGCCCTGGTCGGCGGCGCGTGGGACAAGGCGGCCATCGTGGCCCAGAGTCTGATCACCCCGAGTTGCGGCACCGGGGCCCTGCCCTTTGAGGCGGCGAGCAAGGTGCTGGGCCTGGTCAGGGATGTCTCGGCTAACATCCGGGCGCAGTATGCGGTAGCGGGATGACAGAGCTCCACAGGATTTTTTGTGGGGTGGCCTGGCGTGGGGCTGCCGATACGTCACTCCTTCTCATAACTATTTGACTAGAAAACTACAATACACGAGACACAGCACCATGGATGAATTGAATCAAGTACTGCAGCAACGGCGGCAAAAGGCTCAAGAGTTGGCGGGCCTCGGCGTCAACCTCTACGCCAACGATTTCCGGCCCACCCACTCCATTCACGAGGTGATGGCCAAGACCGAAGAGAACGGCGGCGTCTTCCATGGCGAAGGTCCGGAGTATGCCATTGCCGGCCGGATCATGTCGATCCGCAAGTTCGGCAAGGCTGCCTTTCTGCACCTCCAGGACGCCTCGGGCCGGATGCAGGTCTATGTCAAACAGGACGGCATTGGCGAGGAAGGGTATGCCATCTTCAAGAAATTCGATATCGGCGATATCGCCGGGTTCAAAGGCCCGCTGTTCACCACCAAGACAGGGGAGCAGTCGATAGCGGCCACTTCGCTGAAGGCAATCACCAAGTCGCTCAGGCCGCTGCCGGAAAAGTTCCATGGCCTCACCGATGTGGAGACCCGCTACCGCCAGCGCTATGTCGATTTGATCGTCAACCCAGAGGTCAAGAGCACCTTCAAAAAACGGGTGGAGATCATTCGTCTGGTTCGGGATTTCCTCAATAATCGCGGCTTCATGGAGGTTGAGACGCCGATGATGCATCCCATCGCCGGCGGCGCCACGGCCCGGCCCTTCAAGACTCACCATAATGCCCTCGACATGACCCTCTACCTGCGGATTGCCCCGGAGCTCTACTTGAAGCGCCTCCTGGTGGGCGGTTTCGAGCGGGTGTTTGAGATCAACCGTAATTTCCGGAACGAAGGGTTGTCCACCCGTCATAACCCCGAGTTTACCATGCTGGAGTTTTACCAGGCCTACGCCACGTACCAGGACCTGATGGATTTGACCGAGGAGATGATTTCCTGGATCGCCGCCGAGGTGGTGGGTACCACCCAGATCAGCTATCAGGGCAAGGAGGTGGACTTGACTCCGCCCTGGCGGCGCTACACCATGGACGAGGCATTGACCGAGGTGGCGGGGATTCCCGCCGAGGTCCTGGCCGACCCCGAGAGGGTCATGCAGGCCGCCAAGGATAACGGTATCGCCCTGGAGGCCGGAGCCGGCCCGGGCAAGGCCAAGACCGAGCTATTCGAAAAGCTGGTGGAGGAGAAGTTGATCGACCCCACCTTCATTACCGCCTATCCTACCGAGGTCTCGCCGTTGGCCCGGCGTAACGCCGAGGATCCCTCGGTGACCGACCGTTTCGAACTCTTCATCACCGGCCGCGAAATCGCCAACGCCTTTAGCGAGTTGAACGATCCCATCGATCAGCGCCAGCGGATGGAGAAGCAGATCGCCAACCGCGGCAACGACGAGGAGATCTTCCCGGAGTTGGACGCCGATTTCATCCGCGCCTTGGAGTACGGGATGCCGCCAGCCGCAGGGCAGGGCATCGGCATCGACCGGCTGGTGATGCTTCTGACCGACAGCCCGTCCATCCGCGACGTCATCCTCTTCCCCCACCTGCGGCCCGAGATCGCGGGGTAATCTATGCGCTTTGAGTGGTTTGTGTGCCTCCGCTATTTGAAGGCCAAACGGAAGCAGAACTTCATTTCCTTGATCTCGGTCATCTCGGTGGCCGGGGTGGCCATCGGGGTCATGGCCCTGATCGTCGTGCTGTCGGTGATGACCGGCTTTACCGATGAGTTGCGGGACAAGATCCTGGGTATCAACTCCCATATCGTAGTCCAGCGGCTCGACGGTCCGATCCGCGATTATGACGAGGTGGCCGGGCAGATTGCGGCCATCCCCGGGGTCGTCGCCACCACTCCCTATGTGGTCACTCAGACCATGATCACCAGCACCGACGCCGGGACCGGCGCCATTGTCAGGGGGGTCGATGCCGTCAGCGCTAACCGGGTGCTGGACTTGGATCGCCACATGAAGGGCGGCCGGATCGCCGACCTTGCCGTGGAGGGTGGGGCTGCGCGGTTGCCCGGCATCATCCTCGGCAACGAATTGGCCAAGCAGCTGCGGGTGTTTCCTGGGAGTCGCATCCGTCTGATGTCCACCGCCGGGGCGTTGACCCCGGTCGGTATCCTGCCCCGGATCAAGACCTGCGAGGTGATCGGCATCTTCAAGACCGATATGTACGAATACGATTCGGCCATGGCCTTTGTCTCCATGCCGGTGGCCCAGGATTTCCTGGAGTTGGGCCAGGACGTGCACGGGGTTGAGGTCCGGCTTAGCGACATCTTCAAGGCCCATGACATGGCCCGCCAGATTGAGAAACAGTTGGGAGAGGGCACAGTGGCCCGGGACTGGATCAGCACCAACAAGGGGCTGTTCTCCGCCCTGGAGCTGGAGAAGAAATCCATGTTCATCATCATCACCCTGGTGGTGATCGTGGCCGCCTTCAATATCGTCAGCACACTGATCATGGTGGTGATGGAGAAGAACAAGGACATCGCCATCCTGAAATCCATGGGCGCCACCGCGGCCCAGATCATGAAGATCTTCATCTACGAGGGCTTGATCATCGGTAGCGCCGGTACGGTAGCCGGGGTGCTGGGCGGGGTGGCGGTGTGCGATATTCTGCGCCGTTACAAGTTCATCAAGCTGCCGGAGGTCTATCCCATCTCCACCCTGCCGGTGGAAGTGGTGCCCCAGGACGTGCTCTTGATCTCGGCAAGCGCCGTGCTTATCACCCTGCTTGCCACCCTCTACCCCTCCTGGCAGGCCGCGAAGATCGATCCGGCCACGGCCTTGCGCTATGAATAATACTTCTCAGCCGCTGTTGCAGGCCCAGGGCATCTGCAAGTCCTTTGAGATGTCTGGGACCATCGAGATATTGAAGGATCTCGAGGTCTGCATCGCTCATGGCGAAATGATCGCCATCGTCGGGGCCTCAGGTTCCGGCAAGACCACCCTGCTCAATATCCTCGGCACCTTGGAACGTCCGGATTCCGGTACCATCCACTACCGTGGCGATGAGATCCTGGCCCGGACTGATGCCGAGCTCTGCCGTTTCCGCAACCAGTCCGTCGGCTTCATGTTTCAGTTCCATCACCTGCTGCCCGAGTTCAACGCCCTTGAGAATGTGATCATGCCCGGCATCATAGCTGGCAAGGAACGGGGAGAGCTTGCCCATATGGCCCATGATCTTTTGGCCAAGGTAGGCCTTGCCAACCGCACCCGCCACAAGGTGGGGGAACTCTCCGGCGGCGAACAGCAGCGTGTTTCCCTGGCCAGGGCCTTGATTATGAAACCCGCCATACTGCTGGCCGACGAGCCCACCGGCAACCTGGACCCCGAGGCCGGACTCAGGGTCTTTGATTTGATGGCGGAGATGAACCAGACCTGGGGGGTCTCCACCATCATGGTGACCCACAACTATGATCTTGCCCGGCGTATGGGCCGCTGCCTTACCTTGCGGGGCGGACGGCTGCAGGAATAGACGGGATGGAGGTTGACGCCGCAGCGGCTCCTCCGGCCATATTAGAGATTGAAATCAACCCCTGAATACGGTAAGAAAAGCATATTTTTCACTCTGTTGTCCCTCCGTTTCTTTCAACCTCCGGGGCCTGCACTAAGGCGCCAGTTCAAGGAATAAGTTCAATGCAAATTTTACAATTCCGGCACATCCCCGCCCGTCATAGCGCATTACGATTGTCCCCCATCGCCTGGTCTCTGCTGGCGATGCTGGGGTGTCTTGTCCTTGTCGTTTCCGGGAGGCCTGCCGCTGCCATGGATTCTCTTCCCGCTCCAGCGACCTCGGTCCTGCCGCTCAAGATCAATGCTGGCGACGAGGCCGCAGCCTTGACGCTCGAGGCAGATCAGGCTCTGTACACTGCGGTCAAGGAACTCGGATTTTCTTTTATTTCCCGCTCCGAGGCCCAGCGATCCGTTGACTATGCCGGGGCGTGGCCGCCTCCGGTCAGCAGCCTGGGGGCCTTGGTGTCCGGGAACACCGATTACCTGCTTGCCGGCAG
>Ga0233425_10007494_pt1 | contig 15288 bp, 12 predicted proteins | sample Watercolumn_Towu_2_FD_181712 | JGI IMG/M metagenome (GOLD analysis project Ga0233425, IMG submission 181712) | Freshwater microbial communities from Lake Towuti, South Sulawesi, Indonesia - Watercolumn_Towuti2014_140_MG | ecosystem: Environmental > Aquatic > Freshwater > Lake | place...
AATCACCCAGGCGCCGCCCACGTTAAAATCGCGTCCGCCGACCCGTTCGCGCTCGATCCCCGGTTATTCTGACGGCACGGTCGATCTCGGCGCGGCGTAAGCGCATGATCAATTTTCGCGTTGGGTTGTGAAGTTGCATGGAATAAGAACCCCGCTTTGGGGGTGATTTGCATCCAATCGGGACCCCGGAGCTAAGGGTCCACACTGGCCTCCTGATGCGAGGGAGGCCGAGATTGGAATGCTTGTTGTGGAAACGATTGCGAAGATTCGCCGCGCCTATTTTGTGCAACAGAAGCCGATCAAGGAGATTTGCCGGGACCTGCATGTGTCGCGGAAGGTCGTGCGCAAGGTCATCCGCTCGGACGCGACGGAGTTCCGTTACGCACGCGAGACGCAGCCGCTTCCCAAGATTGGGCCGTGGCGCGAGCGGCTGGATTCCCTTTTGTTGGCGAACGAAGGGAAGACGTCGCGAGAACGTCTGACGCTTGTTCGGCTTTATGAGGAGCTGCGCGGCTTTGGTTATGGCGGCAGTTACGCCGCCGTTCGCCGTTATGCGATTGGCTGGCGCAAGGAGCGCGGCGCTGCGTTAGCCCAGGCCTATGTGCCGCTGAGCTTTGCGCCGGGCGAAGCCTATCAGTTCGATTGGAGCCACGAAGTCGTCGTGCTGAATGGGACGACGGTGACGGTGAAGGTCGCGCACATGCGTCTCTGCCATAGTCGCATGCTTTTTGCGCGCGCCTATCCGCGCGAGACGCAGGAGATGGTGTTTGACGCGCATGATCGCGCCTTCGCCTTCTTCAAAGGCGCGTGCGAGCGCGGCATCTACGACAACATGAAGACCGCAGTGGAGACGATCTTTGTCGGCAAGGAGCGACAATACAATCGTCGCTTCCTCCAGATGTGCGGACATTATCTCGTCGAACCCGTGGCCTGCACGCCGGCGTCGGGCTGGGAGAAGGGACAGGTCGAAAACCAGGTCGGCCTGGTGCGCGAGCGCTTCTTCACGCCGCGCCTGCGGTTCAAGAGCTATGACGAGTTGAACGCCTGGCTGCTCGACAAATGCGTCGCCTACGCCAAGGCGCATCGCCATCCCGAGATTGCCGACAAGACGATCTTCGAGGCTTTCGAGGAAGAGCGGCCCAAACTCCTGCCGCTGCGTGGCCGGTTCGACGGCTTCCATGCGGTGAGCGTGGCGGTGTCGAAGACCTGTCTCGTTCGCTTCGACAACAATAAATACTCGGTGAAGGCGAGCGCGGTCGGGCGTCCTGTCGAACTCCACGCCTACGCCGACCGCGTCGTCATCCGGCAGGACGGGATTGTCGTTGGCGAACACCGCCGCCGCTTCGGCCGCGAAGAGACGGCTTACGACCCCTGGCATTATGTGCCGGTTCTGGCGCGCAAGCCCGGCGCCCTGCGGAACGGCGCGCCGTTCAAGGACTGGGTTCTTCCCGCCGCCATGGAGAAAATCCGGCGCAAGCTCACGGGCTCCGCCGACGGCGACCGGCAAATGGTGAAAATCCTCGCGGCAGTTCTCGACGACGGATTGCCGGCGGTCGAGGCCGCCTGCGCCGAGGCAGTGGATCAGGGCGTCCATTCCGCCGACGTCATTCTCAACATCCTCGCACGGCGCCGCGATCCGGGGCCGCCGCTGACGATCCTCACGCCGGACGCCCTGAAGCTGAGGCATGTCCCGCTGGCCGATTGCGCAAGATACGATCAACTGAGGAGTTCAGGCTGATGATGGAACGCACGCAAATCTTCGATCTCATGGGCGAACTCAAACTCTACGGCATGAGAAACGCCTACGATGAAGTGATGACGACCGGCATTAAGCGGCAGCATGAGCCGCCGCAGATCGTCGGCGATCTTCTCAACGCCGAGGTCGCCGAAAAACAGGCGCGCTCCATCAAATATCAGATGACCATCGCCAAGCTCCCTCTGGCCAAGGACATCGACGACTTCGACTTCGACGGCGCAACCGTCAACGAAACCCTGGCGCGCGATCTTGCCGGCGGCGGCTTCGTCGCCCAGCAACGCAATATCGTCCTTGTCGGCGGCACGGGAACCGGCAAAACGCATCTGGCCATCGCCATTGCGCGAAGCTGCATCCGCGCCGGCCTGCGCGGGAGGTTCTTCAACACGGTCGACCTCGTCAATCGGCTGGAAGCGGAAACCCGCGCCGGGCGCCAGGGACGCATCGCCGATTATCTCACCCGCATCGACTTCGTCGTTCTCGACGAACTTGGCTATCTGCCCTTCGCGCAAGCGGGCGGCCAATTGCTGTTCCATCTCGTAAGCCGGCTTTACGAGCGCACCTCCGTGATCGTCACGACCAATCTCGCCTTTGGCGAATGGCCGAGCGTCTTCGGCGACGCCAAGATGACGACCGCGCTGCTCGATCGCCTCACACACCATTGCGACATTGTCGAAACCGGCAACGAAAGCTGGCGCTTCAAAAACCGGGCCTGACCGCCGCAGCCCGTCAGGCCGCTGCCGGTGGTGGCGTAACTCCGGTCGGGCTACGCCCTCCCTCCGTCACGCCACCACCGGCAGGAAACGCGCGCCCGAAAAGGGGTCCCTTTTGGATGAAAAACTGGGGTCCCGATTCAATGGCGTTTGACATTCGATATTCTCAAACCAAGATGGCTCCTGACAAAGGGCAATCAGCCCAGCCTGCATGAAGACGCCAAGCTGTTCTTCGCCGACGCCGCCTGCCGTGAAGCTTGCGCCGAGGCGCGCGAAACCGACGCCGGTCACGGCCGCATCGAAGAGCGCCTGTGCCGTGTCGCCGACGCCGCTTGGCTTTCCGAGCGTCATCCCGAATGGAGCGACCGGCGCTCCCTCGCGGCCATCACCGCAACGCGCTCCGACAAGAAGACAAAGGCCGAAAGCGTGGAGACGCGATTCTATGTCTCCTCGCTCGCCCCCGACCCCAAAGCCATCCTCGCGGCCAAGCGCGCCCCATTGGGGCATAGAGAACAATTTTTCGATGAAGACAAACTGCCAAACCAGAAAAGACCATTCCCCGCTCAATCTCGCCATCATCCGACACGCCGCCTTCAACATCCTCAAAGCCGACCAGAGCAAAGGCTTGCTCCGCCGAAAAGCGCCTCAGAGCCTGCGTCGACCCAAATTTCCGAGCCAACCTCATCGCCGCTTAACGATTTAGGATTTCGCCCTGCGACCCCTGCGAGACCCCCGATCGGCATTCCTTGAGGCAGCTTAGAGTGTGTTTAGGAACAGATTCTGCGATCATACCGGCCTGCTGCAACTCACGCCACGCCCGCCGAATGGCGATCGCATCAACCTTGTCTCCGAAGAGAACCATCTTTATGGTGTGAGCAACGATCTCAAGATCGAGCGCCAACGAGGCATTTAGGACGTACCATACGTCCAAAGCGGCTTTGTCAGCAGCCGAAATTTCGCGTCCGCCCTTCACCTGGGCCCAGCCAGTGAGGCCGGGCCGGACCAGGAGCCGCGCGGCATAGGCGGCTGACTGATCCACCGGCAACAACGGCCGCGGGCCGATGAACGACATCTCGCCCGTCAAGATACTGAACAGCTGAGGAAGTTCGTCGAGTCGCGTTCGCCGCAAGAAACGCCCAATGTCCGACGTGCGTTGGTCATCTGGCATCCGTTCGCCGTTCGCCTTATGCGCGGCGGCCATCGTGCGGAACTTGTAAAGTTTGAATGGGCGTCCATTGAAACCAGGACGCTGCTGCCAGAAGACCACAGGCAGCCCCACGTCGATCGCGACCAATATCGCCACGCACAGCATTATTGGGGACAAAACCAAAAGAAGAGTCAAGGCACCGGCACAATCCAGCGCCCGTCTGATCGGCCAGTACGACCGCCGTTCGAGCGCCGCGAGGTCGTCGTCGCCAATATGAAAGACCTTGCTTTCCGGTGCGTTCGCCCGCGCGCCGGCGGCTGCTGCTGTAGCGACGGAGCGCGGCCCAAGGCCCATTTGCTCAACCAGGAACTCAAGTTCGATGTCGGCGGCTTTCTCAATATCCAATAATGCGTCTTGGGCGTGTGTCGAGAGATTCTCGAAAGCGGTGGCGACGACAATACGATTGACGAACACGCCGTGGATTTCGAGCACGCGTAGCACCTCCGCGACCCGCTCGATCGTCCCTACGATCGAATGTCCGCGAACCGTCCGCCCGATGTGGGAATCACGGTCGCCTAACAGCCCCGCAATCCGAACACGATGCGGGGCGAGTTGCGCAACGACTCGCAAATACAAATCGGTCAGTCTTCCAAGACCGACGACGAGCACCGCTTGGCATCCATCCCCATCCCTCTTCGCCGCCGCAGCCGAAACAGCCCGCTCTCTAATCGCACGCCAAAGTCGCCACGAAATGCGGGTTCCTATAAGCGCGGACAGCATCAACAGTCCCTGGAGGATCGGCAAGGCGCGGGGAACTCCATCCAAACGATTGAAGGCGAAACCAAATGCAACCGCCCCCCCCACGATCGTGACGGTCGCCACGAGAATCCGCAAATAATCGACAATAGCCGAAAACTGCCATACCGCGCGCTGGGTGCCGAGCACAGGAAGGACGACTATGGCGATGGCAAGCGTCAAGAGGAGGTATGGCTCAAGCGCCCATAAATTCGCAGCTGAAATTTCGAGATTGTCACGCAGGACGCACGCAAACACCGTCGCCAACGCTATCAAAGCAAGTTCGATAAAAAAAGCTGCCATTGACGCATACTCCCCGCCCCCTGCGCAGAATGAATGCTAGCAAAGTCGAACCTATACAATCTTCGCAAGTTCTCAGCAACTGAGAGCCGAACCGGAAATTGGTTGAACGGCCTTGGGCCACTGATTCCATGGGTTTGCAACAACTCCGAGGGATCAGCGATGCCATGGAACGAGGCTGATCGAGTGAAGTACGAAGTAATCCGGGAGCGTTATTCAAGTAAGCGCGATCTAACGACCGCCTACCGTTTTGCATATGGAGTTGGTTAGGTGTCCACCATTGAAGAGGTGGACACCAGATGGCGGCGGGGCAGGATGGCGTTGACGCGACGCCGCGGACGTGGAGCATTGAAGAGCGGCAGCGGATTGTCGATGAAGCTTTGGTGCCTGGGGCGTCTGTTGCAGCGGTTGCGCGTCAGCACGGTCTGAAGGCCAATCTCGTATTCAAATGGATACGTCGTGCGCGCGAGGGTTGGCTTGATCGGCGACGCCCGCCGGCGAAAGAGGCTGACGCCGGAGCTACGGCGCCCGACGGCGACGCGCCGACGTTTATCCCCTTGAAGCTCGTGGAGCTGTCGCTGACGTGGTTGCTCATCGCCCTCGCTTTCTGCTCATGCGTAGGCCGGCGAGGCTCGCGCATCAGATCGTTTGAATTCGGGTCGGGCTCTGAGAAAATCTCGTTTGGTCATGGTTCGCGCCACTCTTTCGGCCATTCCATTGGCTCGTGCGACTCGGCCCGTATTGGCCGGGATGCCAGCGGGGCCGATTCAGCGAGGGCAGAGGCCCCAGCCACCCCCCGATCTCGGTGGTTGCGGCGGCGTTCCCGGGCGGCGTCTCGGACCTCATTGGGGTCGCGCCCCTCGGCGGGTGCAACGACCAAGGGGCATGGGGGCTGCAACAAGGCGCAAGCGAATGCCCCGACGGCCATCATGGCGCCAGTGCGCAAGGGGTAGTCGACCAGCGAATGGGCGGCGAGCAGGGCAATGACCAAGGTCGACGCGCGGGACAGAGACCGGTCGATGGCGAGACCTCCCACGTATGAGTGCCGCCAGACCTTGACCGATGTAAGGACGAACCAGATCGCAAACGCGCCGATGAGGATTGGCCCCGCTACTCCCAATTCTAACCACGCTTGCAGAAAATCATTATGCGCATGGTTGATGTAGGCGTTGGCGACCATGTCGTGGGGCTTTTGGAACATGGCGTAAACGGGAACGAAGGCACCTTCTCCGGATCCAAATGGCATGAGCGTCATCGCGGCTTCGATCGTGTTGCGGGAGATCGCAATGCGTGTGTCGGCCAGAGGGTCGCCTTCGAACCTTTCCAATACGCGGTACAAGGCGAATTGCAGCGAAAAAACGATCGCCAGGGCCGTCGCGCCGAGCATCAGTCTGATGGGCGCCACTTTCGCCGCGCACTGGCTGCGGTAAGCCAGCGCCAATGCGCCAAACAACGCGACAATTGTCAAAATCACGCCGGCGCGGGAACGCGCCATTAGCTCGCCGGCTATGAGCGCGACGATGACGACGAAACCCGTAACACCCGTGACGATCGCCCTCACATCGAACTTTTCCGACCGAGAACGCGCGCGTGACATAATGTCGTCGCTCGCAACCCAGGCGGCGGCCAATGGGATAAGAGAATAAAGCAGCGCCGCGAAATGGTTTCGGTTGAGGAAAAATCCGACCGCCTCGTTTGGCGTGAGGAGTTCCGAAAACCACAGTGGGCTCGAAAGGCCACGGGATACCTGCATTAACCCGATGAAAACGCTGACGATCCCCACGCAGAGCAGGACGAGACTCAAGTTTCGGCGTTCGCGATGGTCGACGAGGAGCACGCCAAGAAAGACCGAGAGCGGCGGGATCAGGGAAAGCGCACTGAGCCATCCCCCAGAGGGCGACATGTTGATCGGCGCCCAGGGGAGGTCGCGTCCAATCAGCCCAAGCGATTCGACTGCAGTTTCGCGGCCCGGCATTCTGGTCCAAACGACCGGCGGCAAGGGAACAAGCTGCGCCAGGGGAAGGGCTGCGATTGCGGCGCAAAACCACAGCGCTCGGCGCACGTTCCGTGACGCCGGCGTGGAGGCGATGCGCCATAGAGCAGCGATCAGTAACGGAAGCGATAGGAGCTGGAGGAACACGTCCGAGAGAAACCCCGGCCCCGCAGCTCCACCCAACAAAAGACTACCGACAAGACCAAACGCGCAAAAGTAAAAGAGCGGGCTATTCCGCTCTTTTGAAATCCATGTATCGCTCTGCGGCATTATAGACCCGCGCCCGGCGTTACAGGCAGACCGCGCCACCGCTGATCGGCACGAGCTTGCAACCGCCCTGGCCTCCACTGCCACCAAGCCCCCCTGTTGCCGCCGTGATGCCGAGACCAACGCCGGCCGCCCCAACTACGCCGCCAACCACAGCGGTGGCGCTCAGGCCACCCAACCCCTCGGCTGCCGGAACCTCCCCTCCGACCTGGGCTACAAACGATCGCTCTCGTGCGCCAAACTCTTGCGCCTGCGGGAGATCGCAAGGGATCTGTTTTCCCACGGCGCTCAACACAGGCGCACCGGTCGAAGCGTCAACCAGTATGCCGGCCGCGCCGGGAGGGCCGGCCCTACAAATAGTGGCGGCCGCCGCCATATCGGCCGCCGCCAAGCTCGCCGTTACGCCAAGAATCATCGCCAATTTCATTGTCGATCCTCCGAGTCGATCCTCCGACCCAAAAACCCGCCGTAGGAAGGTTGACCCAACAGTCAACCTGGATCACGCCTAAGCGCAATGTCTATTTTCATTTTCTGGCGATTTTGCGGCGGGACTGTTGCAGTGTGGCAACACAACGATGACTTTCCTTCAGTCGTGCCTCATCCGACGCCAAGCCATCGCGAAGGTCTTGATAACAATCCATCAACTCGTTGAGTGTTACCACGTATTGTAGCGCCTAAAATTCGTCGCGATTTGCTGCGAACCTGATACAGATAATCCTCCGTCAGTCAGCATGCCACGTTCGTGATCGACCTTCACAGCCACATCTTGCCGGGCATCGACGACGGGGCAGCGGACGTTTCCGTGTCGCTGGAGATGGCTCGCATCTGGGTCGCCGATGGGGTCGAGACCGTTGCATGCACGCCCCATATCTTGCCCGGGCTTTTCCACAACTCGGGGCCGGGAATCCGCTTGGCCGTTCAGGAACTTCAACAGGTTCTCGACATTGAGGGTATCCCGTTGCGTTTGGTCGCCGGCGCGGACGCCCATATCGTGCAAGATTTCGTTCCGGGACTGCGGTCCGGGCGCATTCTCTCGCTTGCCGACACACGCTACGTGCTGGTCGAGCCGCCGCATCATGTCGCTCCGCCACGGATAGCGGAATTCTTCTTCAATATATTAACGACCGGATATGTGCCGATTCTGACGCACCCGGAACGGCTTACCTGGATCGAATCGCATTATTCGACTATGGAGAGGCTGGGGCGCTCCGGCGTCTGGATGCAGATCACGGCGGGTTCGCTGACCGGCACCTTCGGGCGAACGGCCCGATACTGGGGCGAGCGAATGCTCGACGAGGGCTTGGTCCATATTCTGGCGACCGACGCGCACAATATGCGGTCGCGTCCGCCAAACCTGCGTGCGGGGCGAGAGTTCGCCGCGCGGCGGGTTGGGTCTGTGGAGGCGGAACGTCTTGTCGTCACAAGGCCGGCGGGCGTTCTCGCGAATGTCCCGCCCTCCAGTCTTCCGATGCCGGCGGCGGTCGTTTCTTCTTCAAAGGTTATCTACGATGAACCAAGATTTCATGCTGGTGGCGGCGAGGGCTGGGCGCGTGCTCAGCGTGGCGGCGTGGGTGGCGTGCGCGGTATTTCTGAGCGGCTGCAACAGCTTTTCAGATAATTACCCGCAGGGGCAACCCGCGAGCGGCTCGGTCGCCGGCGATCGGGCGGAGCTTGCCCGCGCCGCCGACAAATATATGGCGGCCTCAACCCCCGGGAGCGTGGGCTACAAGGTTGGGCCGCAGGATGTTCTCGATATTACGGTGTTTCAGGCGCCGGAACTCACTCGGGTCATCCAGGTTTCCGAGGCCGGAACAATTAATCTGCCTCTGGCTGGCGAGGTTGTCGCAAGCGGTCATACGGCAGCCGAAGTTGAGCGCATCCTTGCAAGCAGGCTCGGCGCCAAATATCTGAAGTCGCCCCAGGTCACCGTTTTCGTGAAGGAATACAACAGTCAGCGCGTCACCGTGGAGGGCGCGGTCAAGAAACCGGGCGTCTATCCGCTCCGCGGCCATGACACTCTGCTGCAGGCGATCGCCAGGGCGGAGGGCCTGGACAGAGATACGGCGTCCAGCAATGTGGTGGTTTTTCGCACCGACAATGGAGTTCGCTCCGCGATGAGATTCGACATCGGAGATATACGCAGCGGCGGGATGCAAGACCCGCCAGTGCAGGCGGGGGACGTGATCGTGGTCGACGACTCCATGGCGAAATCGGCGTTTCAGACCTTCGTGAAGCTGTTGCCGCTGGGCACCACTGCGGCATATGTTTTCTGACCCGCTTTTTTGGAAAAAACGTCGATTCAACGCGGCGTGCGCCAATGTCGGCTCACCGATAACCCTATCTGTAGGCGGGATAGGCCAATGTCGCTGAATGCTGCGCGGAAAGCGAAGCTTTACGATTTGGCCGCGGCGATTCCGTTGGTGGCGTGGTTCGCTCTCGTGATCGTCGGATCGCTATATCGCATCACGCAAATGCTCGACGCGCAAGTCGATATCCTGGAGACTTGTCATCTACTTGCGAAGGTTGCGTTATTAAGCCTATTGATATTCTTTGTTTTTGTGCGGTGCCCCGCAGTCCGGAAAGCTCGCGGATTATTACCGAGCGGGGCAGGGATCGTCGGCGTTTTACTGCCATCCCTTTTTCTGGCGCTCCCTCCGGCGAACTTATCTAAGGCCATGACGATGTTTTCGTCAGCCACGATCGTGTTAGGAATTATATCCTCGATCTTGATCGCGTGCTGGCTGGGGCGTTCGTTCAGCATTTTGCCCCAGGCTCGGGCGCTCGTCACGGAAGGTCCATACAGAATCGTCCGTCATCCCCTTTATCTCGCGGAATTGATCGTCGTATTTGGGACCATGTGGCGCTTCGAGCCGCCTTGGTCTTTTTGTGTAATGGTCATGGCCATCGCAGCGCAAATTCCGCGGATGCACTACGAGGAACAGGTGCTGATGGACGCATTTCCAGGTTATCGTGACTACGCCAACCGAACGGCAAGATTGCTTCCCGGCGTGTACTAGCGAGCCGGGACTATCCGCGCGGGCGTGCTGGATCCGGGGTTCTCAGCGCGCCCAAAAATTTCTTGTAGACACGCATCCGCACGTTAAGATGAATCAATGGTCGACGACCCGCAAATTGATCCTTCAGCCGAGAACGAGGCGCAAGCTCCGGTCGAGAGCCGGGCAACGGATGCTCGCGTCGTTGTGGCGACGCGCGACCCTTATAGCCAGATCGGCGCCTTCAAGGAGCATGGGCCCGAGGCGGATGGCGAACCGGGCCTCGACCTGCGCAAATATTGGCGCATCCTGAACAAACGAAAATGGCTGATCGCAAGCATTACCGGCGCGTGCGTCGTGATCGGGCTAGTTTATGTGTTGATGGCGACGCCGCTGTACACGGCAACGGTGCGCCTCCAAATCGAACGCAATGTCGCGAAAATCGTCGAGAGCGGAAATATCACGCCGACGGAAAATGCCATCGGCGACATCGATTTCCTCAAGACACAATTTGAACTCCTGCAAAGCCGCAGTCTGGCGGAGCGGGTTGCGTCGATGACCAAGCTCGCCGACGACCCCGAGTTCGACAAGTCCAAGCGGTGGTCGATCCTGTCGATATTCCGGGCAGCCGACGAAACGTCGCTCGAAAGCCGGCAGAGAAGCAAGGAAATCGCGGCGGCCAAAATGATTCTCGGTAGTCGCGTCGTGAAGCCGCTTCCCGGAACACGATTGGTCGACGTCAGTTATTCCGACCCGGATCCCGCCCGCGCGCAACGGATCGCCGCCGCCTACGGCGAGGGCTTCATCGCCTCCAACCTCGATAAGCGCTTTCAAGCCAACGCTTATGCGAAAACCTTTCTTGAAGACCAGCTCAAGCAGTTGAAGCTGCGCCTTGAAGACGCCGAAAAAGTGTTGTTGGAGTTCGCGCAGAAGGAACAGATCGTCGCGACCACCGACAAGACCTCCATCGCAGAAAGCGATCTCGCCGCCGCTAACAGCGCGCTCGGTCAGATCATCTCGGAGCGCATCAAGAACGAACAATTGTGGAAACAGGTTCGCGACGCGACCGCGATCAATTTGCCGCAATTACTGACCAACAGCGTCATTGACGGCCTGCGGGTCCGGCGAAATCAATTGGTGACCGAGTATCAGGAAAAGTCGGAAATATATCGGGCGGACTATCCGGCAATGGTGCAGATCGCCAACAAGATCAAGGAAACCGATCGGCAACTCGCAACCGAGGTGAACACGATCAGATCGTCGCTGAAAGCAGCCTATGAATCGTCGCTCAGCCAGGAAAACGAAATGAAGCAGCGGATCGAGACGTTGCGCGCGGAAACGCTCGATCTTCAAAAACGCAGCATTCAATACAATATTCTCAAGCGTGAGGTCGACACCACCCGTTCGCTTTACGAAGGGCTGCTCCAGCGCTTCAAGGAGGTGGATGTCGCCGGCGGCGTGGGCGCCAACAATGTGTTCATAGTCGACAAAGCCGAGCTGCCGCGCGCGCCCTCCTCGCCGGTGATGTCGCGAGCGTTGGCCCTTTCCCTGGCGCTCGGTCTCGCAGCCGGGCTGGCGGCGGCCTATGTGCTCGAACATTTCGACGACGTCATTCCCTCCCCCGAGGAAGCGGAGCGCATTTCCGGCCTGGTGGCGCTCGGCATCATCCCCAAGGTCCAACTGACTGATGGCGTCGAGGAGGAGCTGGCGAACCCGCGCTCGCCGCTGGCCGAGGCATACAGATCGCTGAACACGGCGCTGCAATTTTCGACAGAGAGCGGCTTGCCCAAGACGCTGCTCGTCACCAGCGCCACGCCGTCCGAGGGCAAGTCGGTTACCGCGCTGGCCATCGCCCGGAATTTCGCGGTCATGGGCCTCAAGGTTCTGCTCATCGACGCCGATCTTCGCAACGCGTCGTTGCACAAGAAACTCAAGCTCGAGAACAATATCGGTCTCACTAATTGCCTGACCGGCAATTGCTCACCGCCCGAGGCGATGCAGCGAACCGACCTCGGTAATTTTTTCCTAATATCCTCCGGTCCGCTGCCGCCCAACGCCGCCGAACTCTTGGGCGGCGCGCGGTTGTTGTCGCTGTTTTCGGTCGGTCTCGAAGTCTTCGATCTTGTCGTCATCGACGGACCGCCGGTGATGGGGATGGCGGACGCGCTGCTGTTGTCCAACGCGGCGGCGGCCACCGCTTTCGTCGTCGCCGTCGGTCAGGTGCGCAGCGGCCCTGTTCGCAATGCTCTCAAGCGCTTGGCGCTGGCGCGCACGCCGATTATCGGGACGATCATCACCAAATTCGACGCCAGGACCGCCAGTTATGGTTATGGCTATGGTTATGGCTATGGTTATGGCTATGACGAGAAGAATGACTCCGTCGAGAAGTTGGAAGACTCTTCCAAAAACGGTCGGTGGCGCTTGGGCAAAACGCGCCAAGACGCCGGCTGATGGGTTCCGTTGCGGCGATTCGGGCCGCGATTGACGTTTACCTGCTTCCCTCGCGCATCCGGCGGCTGAAACAGTTTCCTTTGCCGGAGGGCGTGACGCTTGTCTTGCGCGTCGCGGTGGGCGACGTCGAGGCCGTGCAGGAAGCAACCGCGGCAACCGGCAAACCCGCTGAATTCGTGTTGGCGGCGGCGGCTTTTTTCATCGAACAAATTCTGCTCGATCCGGCTGGCGACAGCTATCGCCTCCTAGGCGTACGCCCGGGCGCAGCGAACGCGGAATTGCGGCGCAATATGGCGTTGCTGCTCAGATGGCTGCACCCTGACGTTTGCCAGAACGCCGAACAGACAATTTTCATCGCGCGCGTCACGGGCGCCTGGGACAATCTCAAAACGCCGGAGCGCCGCGCCGCTTACGACGTGGCAAGGGGCGTCCGCGAGGCGGTAGAAAGCGAATTGGAAGAACGGACGGATTCGAGTGCGTCCAACGGACCGCTCACTTCACCGCAAGAGAATGGTGAGAGGGCGGCACCCTATCGTAAGGCCGCGAATGGCGCAATGCGCATGCCATCTCAAGTGATCGGCCTCCGTGAGCGCGAACGGCGCGGGATGCAATCGTTGAAGGGCGGCGATCGGAAGCGAGTCTTGAGAATGTCCAATTTCGACCTCCCCCGCGTGGACAGATCGACCATCGCCGCCTGGTCAAAATGGCTGCAGATGACGCTGCTCGCTGCTCTCGCGCTGGTTCTCCTGTGGCTGATCCTGACCCGCACTCTGGTCGCTTATCTCGCGGCGATCCAGCCGGAAAAGGCGTCGCTTCTGCGCCTAGGCGATCCTACCGCGCTTGTCGTCCTCGCCGACCAGGAATTCAACACTCCGGGCAGAGCGCAAGCCGAGAAGAGGGCACGGCAGTCCGGCACCGCGTCAAAGCCCTTGGCGCAACTGCGCGAGCAAGTCGAAACGGCGCTCGCGGTAGATCCTCTTAACGCGCGCGCCTACCGGCTGCTGGGTCAGTTAGCGGAGGCCGAACAGGATGCCGACAAGCCAGCGAAACTGATGCAAGCAGCCGCGCGCCTTTCGCTCAACGAGACCATTGCAGTCGATTGGATGATGCGCAAGAATTTCGAGAACAAAGACTATGCCGCAACAGCCTTTTATGCTGACGCCTTATTGAGAACCCGCCCGCAGTTCATGGAGTATGCCTTGGCCATTCTGGGCCGCATGGCCGAGAGCAAGGACGCCAGAAAGGAGATCGAAAAGCTGCTTGCCGCCAATCCGCCTTGGAGGCCGCAGTTCTTTTCGATGCTCGGTAAGGCCATAACCGACGCGCGCACACCGCTCGAATTGTTCCTCGCGCTCAAGGATACACCGGCCCCGCCCGCGTCGGCCGAGCTTCACGCGTATCTCGCTTTTCTCTTTCAGCACAAGTTGTACGAGCTCGCCTATTACGCTTGGCTGCAATTCTTACCCCCTGAGCAGCTCGCGCGCGCCGGCTTTCTGTTCAACGGTGGGCTCGAATTGAAACCCTCGGGCGCGCTGTTCGACTGGACGGTGCCCAAGGGCAAGGGCGTCGTCGTCGACATTGCGCCGAGGCCCGAGGCGAGCGACAACCAAGCGCTGTTCGTGGAATTTGGCCAGGGACGGGTCGATTTTCCCGGTGTCTACCAGAACATCGTGCTCCCCCCCGGCGTCTATAGGCTCAAAGGTTCTTTTAAAGGCGAAATTAGCGGACCGCGCGGAATGCAGTGGAGCATATCTTGTGTCGAAGGGGCGGCAATCGGTACAAGCCAGATGTTCCTGGGATCATATCCCGTCTGGCGGGATTTCGAGTTCAACTTCGCTGTTGCCGCCACTGGCTGCCGCGCGCAATCGGCGCGGCTCAGCGACACAGCGCGTTCAGCCTCAGAGCAATTGATTTCTGGCGCGATCTGGTTCGACGATCTCTCGATTACGCGCCAATCGGACGCTCCCGGGAAATAGCAAACAGAGGCAATTATGACGCCGTCTTCGCGGCATGTTTCGGCTCACGGATACGCCCAAAACGACGATCGCGGCGGCCGTAGTCGGCGATGGCCGCCTCAAACGCCGCCTTGTCGAAATCCTGCCAATCGATAGGCAGGAATACGAATTCGGCGTAAGCCGCCTGCCACAGCAGGAAATCCGACAGACGTTGCCCGCCTGACGCGCTAACGATGAGATCGGGATCTGGGATGTCCGCTGTGCCGAGCCGCGCCGAAATCGCGTCGGAATTGATCTCGTCAAGCGCGAGACGCCCTGCTGCGAACTCTGTCGCGAGCGCGAGCACCGCGCTGGCTATCTCCCGACGGGCACTGTAATTGAACGCGATGACCAGCGTCAGACCGGTGTTGGCGGCGGTGACCTGCTCCAACTCATACAGCAAAGCGGCAAGGTCGGGCGCAAGATCAGCCCGCGCGCCAATCACCCGTACGCGAATATTGTTCGCCTGAAGTTCCGCGAATTTTATCCTGATGGCGCGCTTCAACAGTCTCAGCAGGCTTCGCGCCTCCTTTGGCGGGCCCGACCAATTGGCGATCGAACAAAAGCAAACGGTCAGGAATGGGATGTTCAGTTCGATGGCGGCAAGCGCCGCGCGCCGCAACGCTTCAAGCCCGCACGGGCATTCCTCGAACTGCGCCAGTCCGGGCGCTGCCGCCCAATGCGCGGTGTCGTCCATGATGAGCGCGACATGACGTGGAGCCATATTCGCCTCGGACGCTGCAGGCCTCTGTTTCATAATATCGCCTTCCCGCCATGCCCTCGTGTATGGCGCGACAATCTGGGTGAGAGGCGCGCGACAATCAGGATGGCGATCGGCGGTCGCGGCGGGAAGATGATTGTCGCGGAGCGACAATAAGGCAA
>Ga0233425_10007495_pt1 | contig 15286 bp, 10 predicted proteins | sample Watercolumn_Towu_2_FD_181712 | JGI IMG/M metagenome (GOLD analysis project Ga0233425, IMG submission 181712) | Freshwater microbial communities from Lake Towuti, South Sulawesi, Indonesia - Watercolumn_Towuti2014_140_MG | ecosystem: Environmental > Aquatic > Freshwater > Lake | place...
GCCGCAGGTGTTGACGACGACGAAGTCGGCGCCGTCCGCTTCCGGGACAAGTCGATACCCGTCGATCTGCAGCAGGCCCAGCATCCGTTCGCTGTCGACGAGGTTTTTCGGACAGCCAAGGCTGACGAAGGCGTAGGTCCCCTTCGCGTTGCCGGTAGGTGCGGAGACGGGGGCGGGGGCGGGGGCCGGGGTGGATTGTGGCTCGATGATCGGCAGCAGTTGCATGAAAAGCCGGAAAGGGTGGGGGCGGGAATCATGCCGACCAAGCAACGTGCAGGCCGGGGGGCATTCGACGGACCGGCTACTGGGGTCGGACGTACTGCCTGATGATACCGGATCGGCGGCCTCGCATCGAGGGGGACGGGATTACGATCGCGGTCAGTGGGATTCCTGAGCTTCGCCCCGGAGCTTTGGCGCGCGGGACCCGGCGCGCTGAGGTGCCGGCCGCCGGCCCGGACTCGAACGAGGTCATTTCGCGGTGCAGGATTTTCAACAAGGTCTGCAGGAAAACGACCAACATCGGCCCGACCAGGATTCCGATGGCGCCGAGTACCTGCACTCCACCGAGAATACTGAGCAGTGCCAGCAGGGGATGAACGTTGGAGCGGCCGCGGAGCATCAGCGGTTTGACGACATTATCGGCTTGGCCGACAATCAACATGCCGTAGATCGCCAGTCCCACGGCGGCGCCGGTGCGATCCTCGATGATCAGCAGCCAAAGGCAGGCCGGCAGCCAGACTGCCATTGCCCCCACGAACGGCACCAATGCGAACAACACCGCCAGCACGGTCAAGAAAATGACCGACTCAATACCCACGAACCATAGTCCGATTCCTGTCAGCAGACCCTGCGCCAGCGCGGATAACAGGGTTGCAAGCACGACAGCCCGGCTGATGACCCCGAATTCGTTCAACAGTTCGTGCTGGTGGCGCAGATCGAGCGGAATCAACCGCATAACGCCGGCGGTCATTGCTTCCCCATCGGCGAAGAAGAAGTAGATGGCGACCAGCATGATGAATGCGCTGAAGGCCATTTGCGCGACGAAGCTCGACGTGGCATTTGCCACCGGCAGCATCGCATCGGACACCTCCCGTGCGAGTTGCTGTCGCAACTCCTGGGCCCGCTCCGGTGGCGGGTTGACGAAATCGATCGCCCAGGCTCGGATCGTTCCGCCACACAGGTCGCGGCGCAATTCGTGAAAGCGCTGATCGACATTGGCCAGTGCCGCGACGCGGGCGGCATCGTTTTCCGAGTCGCCCGGGCCATCGAGCGTTTGGCGAAACTCCTGAATTGCCTTGAGAACCTCGTCTCCTCTGCCCTGCAGCATATCCCTGGGCAACGTCAGCCGCTCGCCTTCGATCGTCGCGATGCCGCTGACAATCGTCGCCACCTGATTGTGCAGCTCGTCGACTTTTTCCATGCGGCGCGGCCCCGCTTCCTCCCAGACCGTCGATCGCAACAGATCCTCGACTGCCGGTAACTGGTCGGGAAACGGCAATTCCAGCCTGGACTTGTGGCGTATGCGGGCCAGCAGGAGTTGGGCTCGATGCGCGTCAAATCCACGGCGGAACGCCAGTCCCTCACTGACCCCCAGAGTGACCACGACGACGGTTGGCAGCAGGGCCAAGAGCGCCACGACCAACGTGGTGAGCCCCGCCGCGAGGTGTTTGCGCCCGCCGCAGCGGAGTGACAGCCAGCGATGCAGGGGCTCGAACACAACGACGACCAGCGCTGCCAGGAACAGGGGCAGCAGAAAATTCGACATCACCTGGTAGAACAGGATGCTGACGATCAGCAGGATTCCGAGCAGCACGGCGAACGAAACGAGTCGCGTCATCGGTCAATTTCCTTGTCGACGAAAAAGTGTTGTCGGGGCGGCATCGTTTCGACTTGTCGAATTCGGCCGCGCCAACCACAATAGGCACCTTTGCCAGTTCAACTACCAGGAGGCGGGCAGAGGCCGCCGAATTATGGCTCCGGAGCGAACATTCGAACAGTCCGATTCGAATGCGAGCCCCCCGCCTCCGGCTTCCGGAGCCGAGCCATTGCCGCCCCCGTCGGGCGAGGCGCGTGGTACCTGGGGCCGGCGTCTGCGGCGGGTTCTGCCTTGGCTGATCTTTCTCATTGTCGCAATTTTCCTGACGCGCACCGTCCAGCGGGCACTCGACGACGACGCCTTGCGCGACTTCACGCTGGCCCGGCTGCATCCCGGGTGGCTGTTGGCGGCGACGGCGATGTACTTGCTGGGTTCGGTTCCCCAGGGCCTGTACTGGCATCAGGTCATGCGGGCGATGGGCCAGCGGCCGATGCTGGGCGAGTCGTTGCGGGCATTTTACATCGGGCACCTCGGCAAATATGTTCCCGGAAAATTCATGGTGGTTCTGTTGCGAACGCAGCTGGTACGCTCGGAACGTACCGATCAGACACCGGCCGCCGTGGCGATCTTCGTGGAAACGCTGACGACGCTGGCGGTCGCCGCCACACTTTCGGCGGCGTATATCGCATTGCAGTTTCGCCATCACCGCTGGCTGTTCGGCACCGCGATCGTCGCCGCCCTGGGCATGACGCTGATCGTCATTCCGCGGGTTTTCCGAGCACTGGTGCGTCTGCTGAAGATTCGTCGTCTGAACGCCGAAATTGACCGCCAACTGCTCGGAATCACCTGGCCGCTGCTGGTCACTGGCTGGGTAACGATCGCGGCGAGCTGGGTGGTGATGGGTTTAAGCATCTGGTGCGCCATCATGGCGATTGCCGATTGCGTACCGCTCCCGAATGTCACGATCGCCAAGATCGTATTGGTCCAGCGGGTTCTACCGCTGCTGACGGCTTGCGCGGCGCTATCGGTGGTCGCTGGATTTGTTTCGCTGATCCCCGGGGGAATCGGCGCGCGGGAGATCGTGGTCAGTGAGATGCTGCCGACACTGCTCGGGCCGCCCGGTGCAGTGCTCACCGCCATTGTCGTTCGAGTTCTTTGGTTGCTGGCGGAAGTAGTTGTTTCAGCTATCCTATATCCTATGGCCCCACGCGGTACGCGCCCCGCCCCAACAACAGTTCCGCCATCGCTAGACCAGAACGACAGCGAGTCGTCATGACCCGTTGCATCGCACCATGATCTACTCCGCCGTCATTCCGGTCTGCAACGAGCAGGATAGCCTGCGCGACTTGCATTCCGAACTGTGCGTGGTCGCTGACGGATCGAAGTTGGATTTTGAGTGGATCTTTGTAGATGATGGTTCCCAGGACGCGTCGTGGCGGATCATCCAGGAACTCGCCGCGGTCGATCGGCGCGTGCGGGGGATTCGATTCCGCCGAAATTTTGGCAAAGCCGCCGCGCTCGACGCCGGCATTCGCGACGCGCATGGCGAACTGATTTTCACATTGGATGCCGATCTGCAGGACGATCCCAGCGAGATTCCACGGTTCCTGGAGCTGATCGCGGCCGGCAATGACGTTGTCAGCGGCTGGAAAAAAATCCGTAACGACCCCTGGGAAAAAAGGGCTGCGTCGAAACTGTTTAATCGCCTGGTCAGTGCGCTGACCGGCGTCAAGCTGCACGACCATAACTGCGGCTTCAAATGCTACCGCCGCGAGATATTCGACGAAGTGCGGTTGTACGGTGAACTGCACCGCTTTGTTCCGGTACTGGCCGCCGCTCGAGGTTGGACGATCGCCGAATTGATCGTCAACCACCGGCCCCGATCGCACGGCAAATCCAAATATGGCTTTCGCCGATATTTCAAGGGCCTGCTTGACCTGCTGACGGTCTATTTCCTGACCGGGTACCAACAACGGCCGCAGCATTTACTCGGTACGGTCGGGATCCTCTCCTTCATGCTTGGCTTCGCCGGCTTGACCTACCTGGGCGGACATTGGGCGCTGGCCCAGCTGTTTCCCGATTGGAAACTGACGCCGCTTCATCAGCGCCCCGCCGTGATCTATTCACTGGGAGCGTTGCTGTTTGGCGGCCAGCTAATGTCGATGGGATTCATTGCCGAACTGATTACGTCCTATTACGGTCGTGATGTGGCGACTTATTCCGTGCGCGAGCGGCTTGGTCACCCACGCTCCCCCGCCGCGGATCCGTTGCCGCCCCAGCAGTCCGATTGAGTCGTTCCCGTGAACCAATACATTGCCAACCACTCACTGCGGCACTCGATCTACGCGATCTGCATTCTGGCCAGCACGGTGGCAATGCTGGCCCGAATCGCGACGGTGCATTCCAGCAGTGGGCGTACGCCGTTCCTCAGCGCGAACGATCGCAGCCGCTGGTCAACGATCCGGGCCTTGGTCGACCATCAGACGTTCGAACTGGACGCTATTGTGCTCAACGACGGCAAACGCGATCGCGACTGGTATTCGATCGACATGGTTCGGCATCAGGGGCGTGACGGCCGCGAGCATTTCTATTCCAGCAAACCGCCGCTGCTGACCGTCGCGTTGGCAGCGGAGTATTGGCTGGTGCGTGCCGTCACCGGCGCGACGCTCAGCGAGCAGCCGATGTACGTCGGCCGCATCATGCTCGTGCTTTCGAACGTCCTGCCGCTCGTGGGACTGTTGGTGCTGATGTCGATGGTCATCGAACGATCAGGCCGTTCGGATTGGGGACGAATTCTGGCGGTCGCGGCCGGCTGTTTTGCGACCATGCTGACGACAATCAGCGTGACCCTGACGAATCACCTGCCGGGCGCTCTTGGCGCCGGCGTCAGCCTGTACGCTTTCCTGCGGATACTCGACGCATCCGACAATCAGCGACTGCGCCGTTGGTATCTTCTCGCGGGACTCGCCGCGGGTTTTCTGGTGGCGAACGAGTTTCCCGCGCTGTCGCTGGCCGGTTTGATCGGCGCGACCCTGGCCTGGCACGACTGGCGCCGCACTCTGCTCTGGTTCACGCCGCCCGTGGCCGCGATCTTGGGGCTGTTGCTGTTGTGTAACTATGCTGCCCATGGCAGTTGGCGTCCGGCCTACGCCCACCGCAGCGACGGCGCGAAACTGCTCGAAGTGGCCTCCGAATTCGCCCAACTGGAAAGCGGCCCGGCGCCGACGGCTATCGTTCATGCCTTGAATGACGCAGGGCGAAAAATCTCTGCCCAAAGCGTCGTTCAACCCGTCGACGATCAACGCTGGACATTGTGGGACGAAGCGACCCAGTCGAGATTCGCTTTGCGTGCGGACGGTGGAAAGACCGCGGTGCACGTCTGGGACGACTGGTACCGTTACGAAGGATCCTACTGGGTGCCGGAACGCCTGGCAGGCGTCGACCGCGGCGAGCCTTCCTGGCCCCGATACCTGTTTCATCTCCTCATCGGACACCACGGCGTTTTTTCACTTACGCCGCTCTGGTTGCTGGTCCCCTGGGGAAGCTGGCTCTGGCACCAGCGCGGAACGCCCGGCCAACGCTGGCTCGTCCGTGCCCACACGGTCGCCGTATTGGTCTGCCTGGCGTTTTATTCCGTCGGCCGGCCGACGATCGATCGCAATTACGGCGGCGTCACCAGCGGGTTCCGCTGGATGTACTGGTTCATTCCAATCTGGCTGCTGCTGATCGTTCCCGCCCTGGATTGGCTCGCGGGCAAGGCGCCGGTTTGCGATCGTGATGCCGACGACCTGCCTGGCACGGCTCCCCTCGACGCCGCCGAGTCGACAGTCGGCCCGCTGTCCGACCGCTCACGGCTGCGCCGCTGGGGCAGGCGAGTCGTGCTGGTCGCATTCGCGATCAGTGTCTTCTCCGCTGCCTATCCCAGTGCAAATCCCTGGGTTCATCCATGGATCTACGCCTACTGGCAACATCTGGGTTGGATTCAGGAATGAACCCGAAAGCGGGTCCAGCGGATCCCGCAGATGCCCCGCTCGACGCACCAGTGCGTCCCCAGCCAGGTTCCATCGTCCAAAGCGATTGCCGAGGGAAAGCCGAATTGAAAACTGGCTAGTTCGTCGACGCCAGTCAGACCTTGTTCCGGGCCATCGCGGAATGCGCCGGCGTCGTAATAGATCGACTCGTCGAGCAATCGCCAACTGGAGGGACTCGCCTCGACCACCGCGGCGACAATCCCCTGCCGACCGTAGCGACGGTTGTATAGAACCAGCAGCCGATCGTCGCCCAGCGACATCGGCGTCATTGTCTGCCCGCGAATGCCGGTCGAGTGAATCGGGCCCCAGTTCCAACCATCGTCGTGCGACCAGCAGAAGCTGTTCTCCAGATCACGGTAATCACCCAGGGTCACTGTCCAGGCGGTGGCAAGCAGGAGCCCCGGTCGCACCTCGAGCAGCTTCTGCTCCCAGAATCCGCGTTCGCCGGCCGGATCGCGAAAAACGGTGCGGCGATGCGGCCAGCTGCCGCCGTCGTCGTCGGATACCAGCACAAAGACCTCTTCGCCGAGTCGATCCTGACGGGACAAAAAGGCCGCGGGAGCCAGCAGCCGTCCGCTCTGCAAGGGCCGCAACGCATGGGAGATTTCCAGAGCCGTATCGGGCATCGGCAAGACCTGCGGCGCCGTCCAACGGCGGCCCGCGTCCTGCGAACGGCACAAAACGGCTTCCCCTCGCCGCTGACCAAAACGGTCATTGGCCGCTCCCCAGTACCGCGTGCCGTAAGCAAAAACCGTCCGTCCATCCGGCGACAGACTCAACTTCAGGAAATTCGCACTCGGCGGATCGTCCGTCGGCGGAAGGATCCTCCCTTCGAGTACCCACGTCGCTCCGCGATCGCGCGATCGATACCAGTCGGTACCGCCGTGGACATACTGTCCGCCGCCGACGCTGAACGAACAGAGCAGATCGCCGCTCGGCAATTGCACCGCCTGCGGGAAAGCCGATTCACGTTCGTCGATGCGGCCCGTGCCCAGAATTTCCAAGCTGCTCATACTCACTTCCCTCCCAAGTTCCCATGTTGTGGCTGCCCGGCATCTCCGACCGGCTGCCCGTCACCAGACTGCCGCGGATGCGCAGGCAGGCAGCCGATCGTGACGACCATGCCGGCCAGGATCATCAACGCACAAAGCAGAAAGCTGATGCGGAATCCCAGCGTATCCGGATCCATTCCTGCGATACTCCATCCTTGTTGCCGGCTCAAGTCGACGATCGAACCGAACACATATCCCATCGGCGAAGCGGGTACCATCAGCATCGTCGAAAACGCCATGTTACGGCGCAAGTCCTCGGTGCGCGATGCACATGCCATGTAGTTGGGCGCATAAACGCCGATCAGTTCACCAGCACCGAAGATTCCAAACGCCAGCAGATACCAGGGGCCGGTGACGCACAACGCCCAGATCTGCGCTACCAGGAACAGTGCCGACGTGGCCAGGATCCCCGCGCGGGGGCTGGTTCGGGAGAGCATCCATCCCAGCGCCGTCCCCGCCAGCACTTTGAAACCGAATCGCAACGCATTCTGTTTGCCAGGAACGTCGATCGATTTTTCGCCGATCGCGGATTCGGTGTACAGGTTCATGTTGGACGGAATAGTGTTTCCGGCGTAGACCAGAATGGTCACGGCGGTCGCGACCAACAGCACGCGCTGGCGAAGGATCGGCAGAAAATGGCGGGTCAAGGCGACGGCTGCCAGTGCTGCCAGGGAGTATCCGGCGATCGGTATCAGCCAGGACGACTCGCTGGACTGAAACTGAAGCACCATCACCGATGCGAACATGCTGGGTACGCCCAGCAGCAGTCCGACGACGCGCGCAACAGATTCGCGTTGTACTTCCTTGCTGACGGGCGGGATGACAAAGAACTGGCTGAGTGCGGCGGCGAGAAACATCGTCGGACCGCCGCATCCGAACAGCACCACATATTTCGTGGGGAATTCGACGCCGGGAAATTTGTAGCCGAACCAGCTTTCGCCGAGCAATACGGATTGACCCAACGACCCGACCACGGCGAGGACGGGCCCGGCTCCAAACGCCAGTCCCAGCGCCGATCCGCGCCGCCTTTCGTCGGTCCCGCGTCCGATTACTTCCCAAAGCAGCGCGATCGCGGCCGGCATGACGGCGCCGGAGACCCCTCCCTGCAAGATCACCAGCCCGATTTTCCAGGCGTTGGCAATCGGCAACGCCAGAGCGGTCGCCAGCAGCAGTTGGGCCACACCGGCGATCGCATAGCAGATCGCCAGATTTCGTCGTAGCTTGCTGACCTTCGGTGAGGCCCAGGCGATCACTGCCGGGACGGCGGTCATGGCGAAGAACAGAGTTGCCGGCAGATTCGAGATCCGTCGATTCGCACCCAGGTACTCGCATAGTCCGGCCTGAGTAATTCCCACATACAGCATCGGCGCGGCCAGGTACTGCAGTCCCGTACAGCAAGCGAACAGGATCATATTGCGCCGCTGCGCCACCGGGTCAAGTGTGCAGACCGGTGTGGCGGCAGATTCGGTTCGCTCGGACATGTCGGTCAACCTCCTCGATCAAGCGGCAAATCGACGGCCCGCCGTTCGCATGCGGATATCAGACAGGCCTGGCAGATCTCGACGGCCGCGCGACCTTGCGCGCCACCGACGGTGGGATCTCGGCCGTCGCGGATCGCGTCGACGAAGTCCTGAATCACGCCTCGGTGGGGAAACAGGCGCACCGGCGACTTCGGCTCCTTCAGGTAGTCGAAGCGTTCCGGTGTCTCGATCCGCTCCCATTTACCATCCCGCGCCAGATCGAGGAACTCGAAATTCTCGAGATCAAGCATGCCGTCCCTGCCAAAGACCTGAAATCGCACCTCGCTGGACGGCAGGCTGGGCGGAGGCAGCTCGGAGGTGATCCACATTTGCGCCATTGCGCCGCCGTCGAATTCCAACTGCGCCATGACCGACAACGCTGGCGACGGCAGATCGCTATAGGTGCGTACTTGGGCAAAGACGCGGAGCACATCGCGGCCGGTCAGCCAGCGCAGGAAATCGGCGTTGTGGGTCGCCATCCCAAAAAACAATCCGCCGCCGGCCGGATCGAGCATCCAAGGTCGGCTTTCGAGCAATTCTCGGGTCAATGGCAACGGAAATGCGGAAACGGTCCTCAGCATCCGAATCGGCCCCACGGCACCTTGATCGATCAGCTGCTTGGCACGCATCGTCAGTTTCCGGTAGCGTTCGGTTTTGACGACGCCCAACCGGACATTCGCCGCGCGGCAGGCCTCGATCATGGCGTCACATTCGGCGACCGTCGGTGCCATCGGCTTTTCCGCCAGCACATGCTTCCCTGCCGCGGCGGCGATTTTCGTCAAACGCAAGCGGTCCTGGTCCGGGGTGGCCAGCACCACCGCGTCGACGTCGGCGCGCGCGACCATCGCCTCCATCGTGGGTTCGCATGCGACGCCATAATCGGCCGCGAGCGCAGCGGCGCGCTTGCCGCCCGTGACCGCAATCAGCCGGCACCCTTGCGCGTGATGGGCTACCGCTTCCGAGTAAGTCAGCCCCATGAAGCCACTGCCGACCATCCCGATTCCGACCGGTCTCATTTGTTGCCCTCCCGTAGTTCCAACGCGCCCCTCGATCTCCACGCTTCGCCGTTCGCTGGCAGTTGCTTTAAACGAGCAGGCGACGGACCCCCTGTTCCAGCATCTCATTGATGGTCGGTTCACAGAATGCCACGCCGACCTCGTAGCCGCCTTGGGGATAGGCTTCTTTGACCGGTATATACCACGGTCCCCCGTCACCGTAGGCTGCGGTGGCAACGAAGCGATGCGGGGCCATCTGTTGGGCCCGCAATTGGTATTCGACAAACGACTCCGCCGGCAAATGCAGCAACGCTGCCTCGTCCAGGTGCAGCGCCGACAGCACAATCGGCACGCGCGCCTCGCAACGTTTCAGCCAACTCAGCATCATCGACCCGCGGATACGGTTCGCCAGGCTGTTGTCTTCGCGGGCGATCTCACTGCGCAGCATATCCGCGACAAACGAGGCGCGCGGCTGCGGAATCATCTCCTGAGTCCGCCAGGCCAGGCTGCGCAGCGGCCGCGGTTCGAGTTTTGCAGCCGAAGCCTGCAGGGCGACAAACATCCGATCGGTGAGTTCGCGACGCGATTGGGGCGTCCCATCGTTGTACTTGCCGGCAGCAATGTTGCCGGCACAGCCGGTGAAATACAGATGCAGACAATCAGCGTCCGCCTGCTGCATTCGCTTCCGCGCCAAACCGACGAAGTCGCTGCTGACCCGCCCATCACCGTAGTAACTCATCGGATGGGTCGCATAATAATGACAGGCCGCCAACCGGCGATTGCCGTCGTAGAACGCGATCGTTCGCAACTTGGGATCGATCAGGCCCTCGGGCAACTCCTGGTGTACCGGGTTGCGGCTGGAGCTACCCCGCCAATCGGAGATCTTCCCGTCGGGACCGACGAACCGACGATTGCTTGCCACGCGTTCGACGACCGACTCGCTGGTCGCGATATGTGTGAGCGGGCGGGCGTCCGCCAACGAGCGTTGCAAGGCGGCGGCGGTCGTTTGCAGGCACTCGGCGAAAAAGTCTGGATGTACCACCGCGTTGCGCAGCGTTTCAAAATAAGAACAGGTCTTCTGCGATTCGAGACAGACGAAGGGCGCGTTATGCTGGTGAACGCACTGGACAGCGACCCGGTCCGGCGACGTGTCCGCCGCCCGGGCCAGTTCTTCTCGCCAACGCACGTGGGCTTCGTTCAGGATGCCGGTCCAGTCCACGGCACAAAGAACGATCGGGGCTCCCGCGCCGCGAATGACGATCCCGATTACCTCCAGCGGATCGTCCTGGCCGGAAACCGGCGTGATCCAGCCACCGCAAAGCGGGTGGCCATTCGGTGGAGAAACGTCGGCGCGAAACGTGGCAATCTCCAATTTGCCTTCCGCCGCGGCAACTTGCTGGCTGCCCCTTCCCAGCAGGAATCCGCCCATCGCTGCTGCCTGTAGCGCGTTGAACTGGCGTCGCGTTAACGCCCTGGCTGGCTCCCACCCTCTGGTCGATTGCATCCGGCTGCCTCCCGAGTTTTTGCCAACGCCACATCGAACCCAACTCGCGATCGGCGTCGAAGGATCGGGATTGTATCACGAATTGAACCGCGCCCGAAATAACGCCCGAAAAAGGTGCTGGCGGGGTGAGTCTTGGCCACTTTGGCGTCTCGGATCATGGGTGATTCATGCTGTAACTCGGCGGGCTTTGACCAGGCACCGATTGAAGACGAACCGGACGAGTCCGAGGAATCGCCGGAGGACGACACCGACCGTTCTAAATCGAAACGGGGATCGATCCTTGAGTGAGACGAGCTTATGGACGATGAACTGCGCAAGATCATCAAGGGATGGTGAATGCGAAACGTATCGCACCAATTACCCCGAAGGGGTTGTTCTGCCGCGCAGCCGGGGGTTGCTGGTAATCCGGCTACCCCCGGAGGACCGTCCCACACAACGTGCCGCCGGTCGAGCGCATCGGTCCGTCGATACTCATGGGCCCGCCGAGACCGCAACGGATGCACCGATGCATCGTGGTAGCTGTACCGCACCGCATGGACTGGTGGTGCCGCTGACGTCACTTGCGCCGGCGATGGGGAAGCCAAGGAAAAAGTTGCCGCTCCTCTGCGTCTTTGCGCCTCTGCGTGATCTGATCAGAATTAGGGGTTCTCGCAAAGGCGCAAAGTCACAAAGGAACTTTTCATGTGCGGAGTGGTGAGGGGCTTCCAGCCCCCGCCGAGTCGTAATTGCCGGTACGGAAAATCGAACTGCGAATCCCGACGCATTGCCTCCCACCCCGATCGGAGCCACATCGGCGGTGGCTGCCTCCGAATGCCCCTGGCTTGTCCAGGGGATTGTTACGTTCTGTGTTACAGTCGCGCGACGCTTGGCTCTTCGGTCGAGCGATTGATGTTGCGGACAGGTCAAACGACGGCGAGACCGAAACGAAACGAGTTGTGGGTCGGGGGATGGAATGCACCAGCGCTGGCCGGAAGCCTCATCCTCAGCCACGCCACGCGTCGGGACTTGATTCAATGAACGGTCCTTACAGTTCCGGGACGAATGTTCCGACGCGTTTCACCCAGGCCTTCGGCCTGGGCTGACAGAACGACGCCTTCAGCGTCGAAGAGCCTCGCGATTCAGACCTTGTTGCGATGCTCGACGAGTCCCCTTCGTCGGCGCACAAGGAGTTAGCTCCAGGTCAATCGCAGTTTTCGGGGAACGGGCAACGCTCAAACAGGCAGGCGGAAATCGCCGCGGCGCGCAGTCGCCAATGGCTCGAATTGCGGAATTCTTCCGCCTGGGGCGATTGCTGCGGGACCAGCGCGAACTGGCAGTGCCAGTCGTCCGCCCAGGCAATCGTATGGCCGCGTGTGCCGCGCTCGGACTCGACATACCGCTCGAGAAACTCGTTGCCGAACAGCTCGCAGCGATCGTCGATCATGGTCCTCAATCCCGGTGCATGGAACTCGACGAATCCGCCCAGTCCCAGCGAATTGTAGAGTCGTGCTCCAGGGTGCTGTCGTTCGATCGACTGTAATTCACGTACCAGTTCGACGGGCCAGCGATCAACGGCATGTTGAGCCCATCCGCGGCCTGCCAGCGGTACCTGCCAGCCGAGCATCGGTCCGAGCAGCACCACCACCATCAGTCCGCAGGCCACCAGCCAGGCCGCGGGGGACGTATGCGCGGACGAGCCTGCGGACGGCGTCGGATCGCGGAACCAGTCTCCGGGCTTCAACCAGCGGCTCAGCCGGGTGTGGGGCAACAGGTCCGCAAGCGCTATCGCCGTCACCACGGCAAACAGCGGTGCATGACGCACGCGGGTCCAAGCCAGAGCCCACCACACCAACGGCACCAGCCAGGTGGCGCGGAGCGGCCGCTCCGCGGTAAACAGCGCCAGGCAATACAGGCCGCCCAAGACAACGACGCCCCAGGTTTCTCCATGGGCCCAATCGAGCGGCGCGTGTTCTTCGATGATATTCGGCAGCCGCATCGTCATGATGCGCGCCCAGGCGACAGGCATTTCGGCGCCATAGGGATTGATCAGCATCGCCAAACCGCAGATCGCGGAGATCGCAATGCCCCAAAGACCAAGGACGCGATACCGAGCGGTCTCGTCGCTCCGTCGCCAGGCCAGGCAGGCCCAGCCGGACCCGACGATTACCAGTGTGGCAATGCCGGCCAGCACACCGCCGTGGCAATTCGTCCAGAGCACAAACAGCGGCGCGAGCAGGCTGAGTCGAGCGGGTGGTGCGCGGCCGGATTCGCAGTCCACCAGAATCGCCATACTCAGCGCCAACAATCCGATCGTGACCAGGTGTGGTCGCACATGGAAATGATGGGAACTGGCCAGCAACACGATCACCGCGAGAAATGCCGCCGCCAGCGGATGCAGGCCGCAATCGAGCCAGCGGACCAGTAACCGTGCATACAGCCACCCCAAACCAAAACAGGTCGTCGCGAGCAGCAGGTCCCAGCCGCCAAGCCAATGTCCGATCCCCATCGCGATTTCCGGCAGCCATTGCAATGCCAGCCACGACTCGGAGGCTCGCGTGAACGTAAAGAAGTCGTCGCGGACAAGTTCGCCGCGAATCACCATTCTCTGACCTAACACCGTATGCCAGAACGTGCCTGGGTCGCGCAACAGCGAACTGCGCCCCAGCACAAACAGTGCCAGGGAAATCAGTAACCACAGCAGCGGATTTCGCCAGCGTCGGATCGCCTGCATTTGCGCGCCTCGTGGGCGGAGGAAACTTCCCAACCGCCCTTGCATCGGTGAATCAATTCAGATCGGGTTCCGGCAGTGGTGTCTTGAGAATCCAGAGCTCGAAGCCGTCGACAAGGGTCTCGCGGGAGAGGAGCGCGTCCGGATGCGTAGCGCACCATGCCTGCAATTGAGGCCAGAGCCGTCGCCTTGTCTCCGCGGGAGCGGGACCAGGCCAGTTCCAACTGGCGGTCCAGTCCCAATCGGTGGCATGCACCAGGTACGGCACCGGTTTGCCAGCTGCCAGCCCGGCGCGAAAGTGGGGCAGGCGATTCCAGAACGGCAGGAACTCCGCCAGTCGCACCTGCTGGCGCGTCAAATACGAGATCAGATGCGCGTCGTACGGTTCGGCGACCGCGAAGGCGATACCCCTGCGAGTCAGCTCCTGGGCCAGACGCGCCAGCGGGTGGGCGGCGCCGAGTTGCGCGAAGTAGCTCAGCTGACCCACGGACCAGCAAGTCAAGAGAATCGCCGTCGCGAGTCGCGTGAGTTGCAATCGGCGGGGCTGCACCAGGGCGGCGGCGATCAGACCGGGCACAACGGTCCAGAGCGGCACAAGGTATCGTACCGAGGTGAAATCGAACGCGCAGGCGCTGATCAGAAACAGGCCGATGAATCCGGTCGCGGCCAGGATCAGGAATGCGGCCGGACCAAGTTCAGCGGCCTGCAGACGCAAAATGCTCTGGAGTGGCCGGCGCTGGCTCCAGGCGGTGGTCGCGACCAGCGTCAACAGGCAGAAGATGCTCAAAGCATGCACGAGCGGCAAGGCGCGTTGCAGATCGGCCTCCAGCGGAAACAGTTGGTAATCGCGGCCAACGAGTACCAGATCGGTAAACGACCGTGAATCCGCGCCGAACAGCAGAGGCAGCCCGCGCCAGAGGTACTCCGCGGTCTCCGCGATGGTCCAGAGCGGGCGAATCGCCATCGGCAAGGAATCGTCCAGCTCTTCGCCCCGCGCCAGCCGCGTGGCCACGTAAAGTCCATTTGGGAGGTAACCGACCAACAGGCCGAGAATCGCGGGTGCCGACGCCGAGAGCAGACCTCGTATCCAAGGCAGCGGTTGGAATTTGTTCCAAATGAACCGCAACAGCAACAAAACACCGATCAGAACCATCGGGATCGCCACCGCTGCCGGAAATAATCCCAACAGGATGCGATACTTTACTCCCGAAGATCGCACGGCCACGGTGAATACAACGTTGATCGCCAGCAGGACTGCCGCCAGCACGATCGGCGCCGCCAGCGGCAGCCGCGGAAAGGCCCGATCGAGAAGTTCGAAACCACTCCGGCAGCCGGGATGGTTTCGCAGGGCGGGCAGGCCGCGCCATGCGATCAGGTGCACCAGCACGGGCGCGGCGAATGCCAGGATCATTGGATTGATCCACATTCCCGAACCGAGCAGAAACCCCAGTGCCAGCTTCGCGGAATTTGCCGGTCGGGAACTGTTCACGAAGCGCGCAAAGTACAGCCACCAGAGCATCGAGCCCCAGAGGAAAATCTCGATGTATCCACCGCGCGCTGCAATGCTCCATTGCAGAAACGCAGGCGCGGCGCCGAGCAGTGCCGCGGCGCCGACCAGCGCCGGCCCCCGTCCAAACCAACTCGCCAGCATGCGAAACTGC
>Ga0233425_10007496_pt1 | contig 15285 bp, 11 predicted proteins | sample Watercolumn_Towu_2_FD_181712 | JGI IMG/M metagenome (GOLD analysis project Ga0233425, IMG submission 181712) | Freshwater microbial communities from Lake Towuti, South Sulawesi, Indonesia - Watercolumn_Towuti2014_140_MG | ecosystem: Environmental > Aquatic > Freshwater > Lake | place...
TTTTTACAATTTCAAGACTAATATCGATATTTTCATACATATTCGGGAGGATGAGCTAAAATCGGCTCATTAAAAAAATGCCAGTACCCCCACTACTGATATACCTTATGCTTCCTGCAGGTATTTTCCTTGGATACCTTATTTGTATTCTTATCTACAAAAAGAAGTTGTCTGCCAGTGAAAAAAAGACAAGACGTCTTATAGAGGAATCGCTGAAGGAAGCAGAAAAAATCAAAAAAGAGGCTGATTTAGCGGCAAAGGCTGAACTTTACCAACGTAGAGAGGCCTTTGAAAAGGAAACGCAAGAGGCAAAAATGGAATTGAGGCTTCAGGAAAAGAGATTAAGCAAAAGAGAGGACAATCTGGAGCGGAAAATTGAACTCTTAACAAAGAAGGAAAGATATATTGACACCCTTTCTGCCAACCTCACGTTACGGGAAAAGAAATTAGACGAAAAAAAACTAGAACTTGAAAAAGCTATTGACGAAGAAAAACAAACCCTCCTGAGAATATCTAATTTGTCCAAAGAGGAAGCTGAAAAACTTTTGCTAAGCAGGCTGGAGAGGGAACTGGATGTCAAATGTGCTGAAGTAGTCACAAAAAAGACTAATGAAGCAAAAGAAAATGCCGAACAAATGGCTGTATCTTTGATTTGCTCTGCAATTCAGCGGTGTGCAGCATCCCATACAGCCGAAAATATTGTAAGCTCAATAGAGCTTCCCAATAACGAAATGAAAGGTCGTATCATAGGACGCGAAGGAAGGAATATTCGCGCATTCGAAAAGGCTACAGGAATTGATGTCATCGTGGATGATACGCCGGGAGTAATCGTTCTCTCCGGTTTTGATAGCGTCCGTCGTGAAATAGCAAGGCAGTCTATGGAAAAACTAATCGTTGACGGAAGAATACACCCTGCACACATAGAAGAAATTGTTAAAGAAACGGAAAAAGAAATCGAACAGGTAATACAGGAAACGGGCAAACAAACGTGTTTCGAATTAGGCATTCATAACATTCACCCGGAATTAATAAAACTTATCGGCAGGCTTAAATACAGGACAAGCTACGGCCAAAACCAGTTACAACATTCTATTGAAGTCAGCAATCTCATGGGTATTATCGCGGGCGAATTAAAACTGGATGTTCCTTTGGCCAAAAGGTGCGGCTTATTGCACGATATTGGCAAGGCAATCGGCCCGGAAATGGAAGGCACACATGCGGTTGCAGGTGCCGACCTCGCAAAACGGTATGATGAAAGACCCGAAGTAATAAATGCAATCGGTGGTCACCATGAAGAAACGCCGGTTGAGTCGGTATATACGGTATTAGTGAGCGCAACAGACGCTATATCTGCCGGAAGACCGGGCGCAAGAAGAGAAACTTTGGAAAAATACATTAAACGACTGGAACGGCTCGAAGGCATTGCAACTTCTTTTGAAGGCGTTGAAAGTGCTTATGCAATACAAGCAGGAAGAGAAGTGCGCGTAATGGTCTGCCCCGATAAAGTAAACGACAAAACCGCTGCAAAAATATGTTACGATATTGCCAGAGGAATCGAAGACCAGCTCGAATATCCGGGAGAAGTAGTTGTAACCGTAATCCGTGAAACTCGCATTGTTGAGCATGCAAAATAACCATTATGCTGACAGAGTTTGACGTAATTGTGGTGGGTGCAGGACATGCAGGTTGTGAAGCGGCGCTTGCCTCTGCGCGGATGGGTATGCACACGGCACTGCTCACCATAAATCTTGATACGATTGCACAGATGTCGTGTAACCCAGCCATCGGCGGACTGGCAAAAGGGCAATTGGTACGGGAGATCGATGCGCTTGGAGGAGAAATGGCCAGGGTCATTGATGAAACCGGCATTCAATTCCGTATGCTTAATACCAAAAAAGGCCCTGCTGTTCACTCTCCACGAGCCCAGGCAGACAAAAAAGCATATCAATTTTCCATGAAAAAAAGGCTGGAAAAGCAAAACAACCTTTTTTTGCGTCAGGAAATTGTAGATAGACTTATAGTTGATAAAAAAAAAATAGTCGGCCTGTGCAGTCAAAGTGGTATAGAATACAGGGCAAAGGCGGTTATTCTTACAACAGGCACATTCCTGAAAGGCATTATCCACATTGGTAACTATATTACCAGCGGCGGACGACTCGGAGAACTTTCGTCAGAAAAACTGTCGGATTCTTTGCGAATGCTTGGCCTTGAAGTAGACCGTCTTAAGACCGGTACCTCGCCCCGTCTGAACGGCAGGACTATTCACTATGAGAAACTCACTCCACAGTATGGTGATGTAAATCCGCATCCATTTTCATTCTCAACGGGAAAAATCGATCGCCTTCAGGTTCCTTGTTATATCACTTATACAAATCCGGCAACACACAAGAATATCCTGTCCAATCTGAATCGCGCGCCACTTTATACAGGACAGATTACGTCTGTTGGGCCCAGATATTGTCCATCCCTGGAAGATAAAGTTGTGCGTTTTGCCGGAAAAGACATGCACCAGGTTTTTCTTGAACCGGAAGGGCTGGAGACCCTCGAAGTGTACTGCAATGGGATTTCTACCAGCATGCCCCAGGATGTCCAGGAGGAAATAGTTCACTCCATCAGTGGTCTGGAATCAGCGGAAATCATTCGTTACGGATACGCCATTGAATATGATTTTGTGCCACCAACCCAACTCAAGCCCTCTTTGGAAACGAAAATCATGGAAAATCTTTTTCTTGCAGGCCAAATAAACGGAACATCCGGTTATGAAGAAGCTGCAGCACAGGGAATTATGGCAGGAATCAATGCCGTTCTTAAAATACAAGGGAAGGAACCTTTTGTCCTGAACCGTTCCGAAGCGTATATCGGCGTCCTCATCGATGATCTTGTTACAAAGGGCACGCGGGAACCATATCGCATGTTTACATCACGGGCAGAATACAGACTTCTTCTGAGACAGGATAACGCTGACAGAAGGCTCATGAAATACGGATATCGTTACGGGCTTATTTCTGAGCACCAATGGAATGTCTTGCGTGAAAAAGAGTCTGTTATTACACATACACTGGGTTATCTTAACAAAAAAATGGCAGGACCTTCCTCTCTTGCCAAAATATTGAGTCGTCCGGATCAAAATTTTGATGCCTTGCTTGAATTGGATACGGAACTTGCCGGAAAACATATCTCGGAAGAAGTAAAAGAACAAGTAGAAATTGAAACAAAATACAGGGGATATATAGAACGGCAGCAACTTCAGATAGAACGGTTCAAAAGGATGGAAGACTATAAAATTCCTTCCTGGCTTGACTATGGGGATGTATCTGAGCTGAGAAAAGAAGCTTGTCAAAAACTGTCTCAAATACGCCCGGTTTCTCTTGGACAGGCATCCCGCATTTCCGGAGTTTCCCCTGCGGATATTTCAATTCTTATGATATATCTTACCGGAAAAAGTAAAAACTAAAAGATGCTTTTTTGGATGAAACAAAAGACGTAGCAGTCAGATATGCAGGTAAAATTTGTTGCTATTACAACCAAACCATACGCTCGCAAAATGTATAGACAGTTACTGAAAGGCGTCAACTAAGTAACACGGCATCTCCTGAGTAAGTTAAAAAAATATCCCTTGCACAAGCAGACGAATAAAACATTCAGGAAATTTATGTAATATTCATCGTCATCAAAAACTCTGCATTGGTTTTTGATTTTGCCAATCTGTTTTTAAGCAGTTCCATAGCCTCTACCGGGTTCATTTCGTTAAGAACCTTCCTGAGCATCCACATACGTTTCAACTCCTCCTGATTTACAACGAGCTCTTCTTTTCTGGTGCCGGAACGAGTAATATCGATAGCAGGGAATAATCTTCGATCAGCTAATTTCCTGTCCAAATGCAATTCCATATTGCCGGTACCTTTGAACTCTTCAAATATAACCTCGTCCATTCTGCTTCCCGTATCGATTAATGCCGTTGCAATAATAGTAAGGCTACCCCCCTCTTCAATATTTCTGGCTGCGCCAAAAAATCTCTTTGGTTTTTGGAGTGCGCTGGCGTCCACACCGCCCGAAAGGATTTTCCCGCTGTGAGGAACTTCCGTATTATATGCTCGCGCCAATCGTGTAATTGAATCAAGTAAGACAACAACATCTCTGCCGTATTCTACGATTCTTTTAGCTTTTTCAATTACCATTTCTGCCACCTGAATGTGCCTGCTTGCGGGTTCGTCAAATGTGGAACCAATCACCTCCGCATTCACAGACCTGTCCATATCAGTCACCTCTTCAGGCCTCTCATCAATCAGAAGAATAATCAAATATACTTCAGGATGATTTTTTGTAATACTATTTGCGATTTTTTGCAAAAGAACGGTTTTTCCTGTGCGGGGAGGGGCAACGATTAAACCTCTCTGGCCTTTCCCGATAGGAGTAACAAGATCCATAATCCTTGTTTCAAGCTCCGCCGGATCCTTTTCCAAAAAGAGTCTTTCTGTGGGATGCAAAGGGGTAAGGTCATCAAAAACAATCTTTTCCCCCATTATTTCAGGATTCTCAAAATTAATAGCCTCTACCCGCAACAGTGCAAAATATCTTTCCGTATCCTTTGGCGGCCTGATCTGACCGGACACCACAGCACCCGTTCTGATGCCAAACCTGCGGATTTGAGACGGAGAAATATATATATCATCGGGACATGGGAGGTAATTGTAATCCGGCGACCGTAAAAATCCGAAACCCTCGGGAAGCACTTCCACAACACCTTCGCCATACATAAGGCCATTTTGATTGACCCTTTCCTTAAGTATTTTAAAAATCAGGTCTTGTTTTTTTAGTCCTGTATACTCCCGGATACCTTCTTTTTTCGCCGTGTCCTGCAATTCCTTAATAGTTTTCTTTTGCAATTCGGTTATGTGCATTTCGCCGCGTTTAATCTCTTCGTATTTTTCATTTGTTTCCTGCTCTGCTTCTGCAACAACTGGTTCCTTTTTACCGTTTGTTACTACCATAAAAATTTCCTCCCCGTATTTTTTAAATTAAATTTCTTCTATATAATATTTCCAAAACTCTTCTACCTGCCTGTGTGTGCTATCTTCTGTAAAGTTGTTATCAATAATATAGTCAGCCCTCTTTTTCTTTACCTCCAAAGCCATCTGGAAACGCTCTCTTTTTTCCAATTCATCTTCTTCCCAATTTCTGCTGATTTTACATCGGTTTAATCTGTTATCTCTTCCGGTATTCACAAAAATAACAAAATCGCATATCATTGAGAGTTCAGACTCTTCTAATAGTGCCGCATCAATTACAATTGCCTTTCTCCGTCTCAATTTCTCAATTTCATCTATTTTTGTCTCTATCTGTTTAATGACAAGGGGATGTAAAATAGCACACAGTTCGTCCAGGCGTGCCTTTTCCTGAAACACGATTTTTGCCAGTTGAGAACGATCAATCTTACCAATGGCATCCAAAACCGTTTCTCCAAATCTTTCCACAATTTCTTTTTTTATTTCCTTGGACTGGATTAACCTGTGGCATATTTCGTCCGCATCTATGCATTCTGCGCCCAGAGATGCAAACATGCGGGCAACCGTACTCTTTCCACTCGATATACCGCCTGTTATGCCTATTATTTTAGGTTTCGGATTCACTCAGTTTCCATCCAATTTTTCCCGGTCTTTATGTTTACCTTAACCGGTACGTCCAGGATAACTGCGTGCGTCATTTCTTCCTGTACCAAAGAACGTAATCGCTCCAGCATAGCGTCTTTTACTTCAAAAAGGAGCTCATCATGTATTTGTAATAGTATTTTTGCATTACATGCAACCTCCTTCAATTTTACAAAGATATTATTCATGGCAACCTTCATTATATCGGCCGCAGAACCCTGAATAATGGTGTTGATTGCAATACGCTCCGCCAGATTCCTGCGTTTTCTATCAGCAGAATCAAGGTCGTGTATAAAACGCCGCCGTTGAAAAAGTGTTTTTACATAACCACACTCTTTTGCCTCCCTCACAACCCCGTCTCTGAAGTGTTTAACGCCTTGATATAACCCAAAATACGCATTAATAAATTCCCGTGAGGCTTCTATAGACATACCGGTATCTCTGGAAAGCCCAAACTCACTAAGTCCATACACTATTCCAAAGTTGACCGCCTTCGCATTTCGCCTCATTTCATACGTCACGTTTTCTATTGGAACCTGGTATATGGAAGAGGCAACCGTAGAATGGATGTCCCTGTCCTGCTGAAATGCCGTTACCAATGCCCTATCATGGGAAAAATGCGCAAGAATACGTAATTCGATTTGAGAATAGTCAGCCGACAAAAACGACTCGCCTTTTTCTGAAGGCACAAAAGCGCGTCGGATTTGCCTTCCGATATCAGTTCGAATGGGAATATTTTGAAGGTTCGGATCGCTGCTGCTGAGTCTTCCTGTTGCTGTTACCGTCTGATTGAACGATGTATGCACTTTGCCCGTGTTCGGATTTGTCATGCCAGGCAAAGCGTCAATATACGTATTTTTTAATTTTATTAGTTGCCGGTATTCCAGAACTAATTTCGGCAAATCATGACGCCAGGCAAGGGAAGCCAATACGTTTGCATCCGTCGACGCCCCTGTTTTGTTGCGTCTCAATGGTGGCAATTTAAGCTTTTCAAAAAGGATTTCGCTTAATTGTTTTGGAGAATTGATATTAAATTCTCCCTCCGCTAAACTGTAAATTTCTTTTTCGAGGGAATGCAGCTTTTTGGTTAAAGTGTTTGACATTGTGCTGAGGACACCAGCGTCCAAAGACACACCGTTCCACTCCATTTCTGACAAGGTATAAATCAGCGGTATTTCAATTTCCTGAAATAACTGCCACATCCCTTCTTTCTTAAGACGGGGTTCCATGGCGTGCATTAAACGAAACGCAACATCAGCATCCTGGCAGGCATATTGACAAATCTTATCAATTCTAACCTTGTCCATAGTAATCTGTTCTCTTCCGGAACCGATCAACTCCGATATGGTTATCGTTTTATAGGTCAAATACTCGAATGCAATATCGTCCAGGTTATGATTTCTTTTAACGGGATTAAGTAAATACGAGGCAATCATCGTGTCAAACACGATTCCCCGTAATTGAATATTGTTATTTCGAAATACCAGGAGATCGTATTTAATATTTTGGCCAGTTTTTTTAATTTCTTCATCTTCTAGAATACCTCTTATTTCGCGAAGTACGGCATCTGCATCCAAATGTTCCGTACCTTCCGGCGCCATTAACGGTATGTAATATGCCTCTTTTTCCCTCCAGCAGAATGAGATGCCTACTATCTGTGCGATGAGCGGTTTTGTATGAGTAGTTTCCAGATCAACGGCAACCATTTTTTGTCCTTGCAACTGCCTGAGAAATTCATGAAACTTTTCTCTGGTGTCAACGAGATGGTATTCTGTTTTCTCTGTTTTTGCGGTAGCGACCAGGTTCGTAAGAAGGGTATTAAATCCCAGCCTTCTGAACAACTTCATCAGCGTAAGGTTTTCGGGCTCATGTAACCTAAAAACATCCATATCTGTATTTATGGGAATATCATTATGCAGCCTGAGAAGATTTTGGGCAAATCTGGCCTGGTCGTCGTGCAGTCTTAAATTTTCCTGCCTTTTTTTCCCGGAGATTTGATCGATATTTGCGAGAACGGCATCCAGTGATCCCCATTTTTGAATAAGTTCCAGGGCTGTCTTGCTTCCAATACCGGGCACCCCCGGCACATTATCGGCAGCGTCTCCGGAAAGAGCGAGAACGTCCACTACCTGTTCCGGTCTTATGCCTTTTTCTCTGAAAAGAAATTCCGGGTCAATCACCTCATTTTTCTTTGTGTTAAAAATTTTAACCTTCGAACTTAATAGCTGTTCCATATCTTTATCCAAAGTTACGATAACAATTTCAACTTCCTTTCCGGAAAGCATTTTTACCAATGTACCAATGAGGTCATCGGCTTCGTAGCCTTTAGCTGCATAGACAGGAATATTGTGTGCTCTGATAACTTTATAAATGAAAGGAATTTGAGTCTGGAATTCATCCGGTGTCGGTTTTCGATTAGCCTTGTATTCACTGTATTTGTCGTGTCTGTGTGTGGCCCATTTTGTGTCAAAAACCACAACAGCATAATCAGGATGATGTTCTCTTAACAATTTCTGCAACATCCTGGTAAACCCATACACTGCATTTGCCGGTTTCCCGTCGGGTGTTGTAAGTTTCGCTGTGATTCCATAAAAAGCCTGATAACATAGTGAATGTCCATCTACGATAAAGAATTGTTCTGGCATGCTAAATTAGTGATGCAATGTAACGATTGTATAAAAAGGAGCCATAACAGGTAATTTGCTCAGGAATATTTCATAAGACTGACAGGTATTGCTAGGCAGAAAAACAAATAATGAGATGAAAATGCATGTTAAAAATTTATTTAAATGCGGAAAACAAACACTATGTAATAAACACAGAGGTATTAAAACCGCGACATCACACTTTGGAAAATATCAGAACAACTGGAGCAAGGAAGGTTAGCATACACTCCTGCTAACTTTAGGTTGGACAATCCCTCGTAACCACAAAGAAGCTTAAACTTACAATCGGATGTTAACATCTCAGGAAATTATTGTCAAGCTAAAATTAAATTAATTCTGCGAAATTTTCCGTCTCGTGTAAATGAAGGTTCTCTTCTTTCAAATCCTGGCGGAGATTGTGAAAAATACAGGAATATCCTTGAAAAGATTTATTCCAGGTGTTATCCTTTGATAATTAATTTGTGAAGATATCGTAAGTAATTCTATATTTTGAAAACTCTACCTATGTGGCGGTGTAGCTCAGGTGGTAGAGCAGCGGACTCATAAGCCGCGTGTCGGGGGTTCGAGTCCCTCCACCGCTACCATAAACTCAAAAGCATTTACGAATACAACATTGCGATATGCAAGTATCTCCTGAAATATTTTTTTAGTAGTTGTACAGCCCCGTACCTATACATCTCCCTTCAATTTTATATCTGCCGGGACATATATTTTCAGCTCAAAAACCCCATCGCCAGGAAATTTCAGAGGATTACTATCCATTTCCCCCCTTCACAGACGAATTCCAAGGGGGGATATTGCTTATAGAATCACAAGACGTTATTATTTGTGTATTGACCATTTTATTATTGTGAGAGGGAATACCTTATGAGTTTAAATTGTGGTATAGTCGGGCTGCCAAATGTTGGCAAATCCACGATCTTTAACGCATTGACATCGGCCAAGGCTGCTTCGGCAAATTATCCTTTTTGTACTATCGACCCAAATGTGGGAATAGTTGCTGTGCCAGACCAACGCCTGGAAAAAATAGCCGAAATAATCACTACGCAAAAAATCGTACCCACCACCGTAGAATTTCTTGATATCGCCGGTCTTGTGAAAGGGGCGAGCCAGGGGGAGGGATTGGGGAATCAGTTTCTTGGCCACATCAAAAGTGTCAGTGCGATATTGCATGTGGTGCGCTGCTTTGAGAACAGCGATATTATCCATGTCGAAGGAAATGTGCATCCGATCAGAGATATTGAAATTATCGATACGGAATTGACCCTTGCAGACATGGAAACAGTAGAAAAACGATTGACAAAAAACGAAAAGCTCGCAAAGACAGGGGACAAAAATACCCTTGCATCCATTGAGGTGTTAAAAAAGCTCCGCAATGAATTGAACAACAACAAACCCGTACGATTACTGAATCTGACTACGGAAGAAAAAAAACATATAGAAGATTTACATTTAATGACGGCCAAACCCGTCTTATACGTTCTCAATGTGTTTGATCATGAGAAAGACAAACAATATATTAAAATTGTTTCTGATCATGCGGCAAAAGAAAATTCCAAATGTGTGGTTATTTCAGGGGATTTAGAATCGGAAATAGCACAGATGGAACCGTCTGAAAGAAAGGCGTACTATAAAGAAATGGGGATGGAAGAGTCCGGGCTGGAAAGATTAATCCGTGAAACGTATAATCTCTTAGGCCTCATTACTTATTTTACGGCTGGACCCAAGGAAGTAAAAGCCTGGACTATTAAAAAAGGAATGAAAGCGCCGCAGGCAGCAGGAGTTATTCATTCTGACTTTGAACGCGGATTTATTTGTGCTGAGACATACAACTATGACGACCTTATTGCAACAGGTTCGGAACAAAAGATCAAAGAAAAAGGACTTCTCAGACTGGAAGGAAAAGAATACGTCGTAAAAGATGGCGATATCATGCATTTCAGGTTTAATGTGTAACAATTTTAGTTCGTAATCTGTTGTAAGCCATGCGTGTATGTGCAAGTCGTACTCGGTTAAATCGCCTGAGAAATAACAGGCTTAGAAATACCCTCTTTACCATTCAGGATATGCTTTTCTAATCTTCCAATTGCATCACGTTTAGAGTCAAGGTCTCTGTGAATGTAAACCCCTGCCGTAATATGGGCACTGCTATGACCAAGTATCTTAGATGTTACGGTAAGGTCGTTGCCTATTGCATCCAGTAGTGTCGCTGTTGAATGCCTGGGCGTATGGAAGCTTACCCCTTATCCCACACATGGATTTTTATTGATAAGACCTTCCCTTACTGCCATGCCCAATATTCCCCTTAAGATACTAAGGTCAATGTTTGCGGTAGCAGAAGAAACACCGTCCTTTTCAATCCTATTGGCCTGAAATGATTCCGCCAGAAAGGGACTTAGCTTATCAAGCCTGTAATCCCCCAAATGCCTTCTAATGGCCAGGGTAGCCCTTTCTTTGTTTAGATAGGTATTTTCTTTGGTAGTCCCTGAAATCTGTTTCAGATACTTTTCGCAATATTCCAATAGTGTGGGAAATTTTCTTGTCTGTGGTAACCCTGCCATCCCTCGTCGTATGTTCGACTTAATATCTTCAAGCCGGTCTTTGGCTTCGTCAAAGCGAATATATCGCATTACCCAATCAGAAAAATTAAAATTCGTATCTTTTGCGTACTCCAATTCCCACAGTGGTGTCAATGCCTTGTCAAGCTCACTACGACTCACGCCCCGCCCCATATCGTCTACAATCCTCAGGGCTGCAATCGCCTTTGCCATACCGCACCCCCCATGAACCAAAAGAGGCAACAAGCTGAAAGTGCGACAGCACCCTCAGCCGTTGCCTCTTGTTGCCTGATTTCTCAGGCATATATATCACACAGCGTCTGTCCCCGCCGTTTATCATTGCCGTACGTACGTATCGTACTTAACAACTAAAGTCAAGAATATTTTTATGTGTTCTTTTTTCCTTTGACGTGTTTGTATAGAATTTGATATTATTTGTATTATGAGTGTATATGAACAAGTCAAACAGGCATTACAGGACGTTGTAGCTCCTGAATTAAAGTCCTTACAGGTAGAAATTAAATCCTTACGGTCTGAGATAGCCTCAGAAATCAGAAGGCTAGAGACAGAAATCAAGCGTCTGGATGAAAAGATTGATTCCCTTGATGATAAACTGAATACCTCTATTCAGATAAGGGAACGCCTGGCATCTCTGGAAGCAAAGCTGGCTGCTATGGGACATAGTTAATTACCATTGCCACCCTGTCCAGACGCACCAACAAACCGCCCGGACACATTCAACGAAACACACCATAAAAGAAAATCATCCAGATTATTAAAGCTATCCTATCGCATTGAATAAGCTCCGTGGTTTAAGTGGTGAAAAATTGCAATACAAAATTTCTGTGGTTTTCGGCTTTTCTTCACCTGTAGATTTATGACTGCCCTTGAACAACTGATATTCGTACCGATGCCAACCCTTGTATAAATCATCGTACAGCTCATTAGAATAATGTGAAACCATCGCCTTACCCCTTTTTTGCCGCGTCAGGCACAATCGGAACGCTTCTGGCGGTTCCCTATTGCGTTGGCAGGGCTGTTAAATGCCTCTCCATGCGAGGATCCTTTCGGCGAACATCTTGCTGATATAAATCCTCATAGCACACCCTGATTTTAAGTCGTACCTGAGTCGTACTCGAAAGAAAAACATATCAAAGGTGGATAACAGGGGGATAAAAAATAGACTACCATGAATACCCAACAAAATCAAGCTGAACGAAACAAATACAAAAAAACAAAAAGAGGTAAAAAAGCCATTTGCATTTCAGGTTTAATGTGTAACAATTTCAGAGAGATTGGGGGGTGTATTACGGCAAATCCCCCCTTTATCCCTCTTTTTAGAGGGGGATCACAAAAGCTTGTTGTATGATTCGTTTGCTACTGCTTTATTTCTTCAGTGTCAGAACACATTTTTGCTACATCTGCAGAATAAGGGCAGACAGACGAACAGTTTTGCGGCTGAAGCCAGCAATATCCGTCATTTTTGCACCGGCACATCTTCAGTTCATTCCGTTTGAGCTGGTTAGGCCAGGACTTAAAAAATGGCAACAGGGCGTCGCTTGTTGACGCAAATGCCTTTTGGGCTTCCTGAAGGTTTTTTGCCTTCCTCAGACCCTCGGCGCCTTCAAACACGTGTTCCATCATGTGACGGCCGGCGCCGTCAGGCTCAGTTTGAGTGGCTTTACTGGTTGCATCTGACAATCTCTGGGCTAAACCGGCAATGCCATTTAAGTCTTTCTTTATCAAATGATGATACACCTCCTGGTAGGTTGACAGGATTGACTGAAGATGAACAACAGTCTTCTTCCCCATGGTAATCACTGCTTCATGAGAGTGACCTTCGTGGGCGAAAGCAATATGGGTATAACAGGTATAAAGGATTAACAAAAACACCATACATTTTTTCAAACAGTTATTTTTAAACACGATGAATTCCTTTCAATTAATAGAATAAAATTAATGAGATTCTTCGCTCCGCGCAGAATGACATTTTCGCATTATTCAGTCATTCTGAGGGAGTAAAACGACCGAAGAATCTCAACTTTGAAATTCCTACACAATCAAGTTAGAAGGAAATTGAACAGGTAACTATCGCCCTGTAGTCCTCCAAACCCTCTGCGCCTTGCTGTTCCGATTCGGTATTAAGATCTTTCCAGGTGGGAATCTTAACCAAAGCCCCCACGCTCACATGCTTGCCAAAGGTTGCCCGTAAAACCGGGAGAGAGATAAAGAATCGAACCCCCGGAATCGGTTTCTTTTTCACCATCCTCATTAAGGTCTTTCGTTAAACGGAGAAAATTGGATTCTCCAATCATATCAAGTCTTGAGAGAAAACCGTTCGTCTTTTCAAAGATTTCGTACCAGCCTGCCACATTGAAACGCACCTCATTGCCAGGTTTGCCATCGTTTGACTCTGTAAAAGTAAGAATGGAAGTATCCCCTGTTAGTGTGACATGAGGAATAACCATTTTCGAAGTGGCAAAGCCGATGATAAAACTCGGCGCGGCAAAATCAGGCTGCATGCCCATATCAAACCTATTCCCTTCGTCGTCCCGGTTTGAGGTAGTGCCCGTTGGCACGGTAAGGCCGGCTATGACCGACATCTTCAAGTCATCACTGCTGTAATCCGCGCCGTAAGAGTCCTCGGAGCCAAAGTGATATAAACCGCGAATTCCATCCCTTTCGCCCAGCTTAAAGCCGTATTGGACAATCAAGCCCAGGTCTCCGAAACCGTCCGATGTGCCCAGACCGTCTTGTTCCTTACGGGCAAAGGGAAGGATACCATAAAAAGAAAGCGCATCGGTTACCCCATAGCCGATGACGGTATTGAAAAACGTAAAGGTTTCAATATTTTCCGGCGCTGCATGGTCTTTGTGTTCAAAGGGGACATATTCAAACTTTTCATAGACTAAAAATCTTCCCTTGCCCAGAGCTAACGGAGATGCAGTCTCAATCGGCGCACCCGGTCCAAAAGCCGAAGACACCCCGCCGTGATGGGCGCGTACAGGTTTATCCATTATTAAAATATAAAATAGAAAAAGAATTGCGAGGAGGATGTAAGAACTTTTCCGCATAAATTTAAAATTCTGTATGAATTAAAAATTTCCTGATTTTAATATATCTTGCACTGATAGCATGATATTTATAATCGTGCTATTTATAATGAAAAATTTTTTTATTTAAATTATCTCCATTCCCGTTGTCGTCATGGAAAAGCCCCCATGTTTCACCCCTTTTGCGGATTTTAGCTTTCCGTATAATGCCTCTATTTCCTTTGGTTTCCCTTTTACCACGATTATTTCGAGACAATTGTCATGATCCAGGTGGATGTGTTGGGTAGAAAGGATGGTGTCATGGTAGTCGTGCTGAATGTCAATGAGGAGATTGGTCAATTCCCTCTTGTGGTGATTGTAGACAATGGTAATTGACCCGGTAACCTCTTTGCCTTCCTGCCATTCCTTTTTCACCAGATCGTCCCTGATCAGGTCGCGTATGGCCTCGGAACGGTTGGTGTATTTTTTCTCCTTTATCCGCTCATCGAACTTACGGAGCAATTCCTTCTCAAGGGAGACTCCAAATCTGACCAGACTTGACATAATAGTCCTCGCTCTATATGTAGCACTAATTTTAAAATAATAGCACGATTGGTTAGATGTTAGCAAGAGATTTTTTAACAGGAAACGTTGAGTTGTTAAAACGATAACGAATAGTTCATGGGCATTGATAATCTCTTCCGACTCGTTCGGGTTAGGTTACCTGGATTTCGTGACCGTAAACTGCTCTTTGCTTTCCGCCGTGTTGCCGTCAACGGTGACGGTTATATACCCCGTCTGAGCCCCTTTCGGCGCCTTAACCTTTAACTCCGTCCCTTTCTTATTTGCAGAGACAACCTTTGCCCCTGTTCCGGCAAATGCCACGATGTTTTCGCTTTTCTTCGGCGAGAAATTCTTTCCTGTAATTCTGACTATTGTGCCCGGCTTCCCCTTATGCGGCTTGAAGTCAGTAATTACCACTGCTGATTTTCCTGTGAACCCTGCGCCTGGTTGCACGGTGACGCTGATTTCCTTATAATCTTTCACCGCACCCCAAACGTCAACCACCGTCACTGTTGTGGTATTTGTGCCCGTATTTTTGAAATCATACCACGACGGGGCGCTAATGGTAAGCAGGCTACCCATCTTGGTGCGATTTTGATTTGGATTAGTCACCGCAATGGCGTCATTTCCAGACCACGCAGACCAATAGAGGGTGCTTGTGCCGCTGTTGGTAACGCTGACACTCGCCGACGGTTCACTTTCTGTTAAGGTAACGGCTACCGTGTCAACGGCTACTTCCGGTTCTCCCGCTGATTCATCTTTTTCGGTCGTACTATCATCCAAAGGCTGACCGTCAGAGCCGTCCGGAGTGCCATCG
>Ga0233425_10007497_pt1 | contig 15283 bp, 17 predicted proteins | sample Watercolumn_Towu_2_FD_181712 | JGI IMG/M metagenome (GOLD analysis project Ga0233425, IMG submission 181712) | Freshwater microbial communities from Lake Towuti, South Sulawesi, Indonesia - Watercolumn_Towuti2014_140_MG | ecosystem: Environmental > Aquatic > Freshwater > Lake | place...
CCGGCCGGCCAGCTGTTCAAGGAATTCGGCTTCACCGTCGACGCCGTCGTCAAGCTGGTCGAATCGCTGTAGCCAAAAATGTAGGGTGGGTTAGACGCGGAAAACGACGGACTCCACGGTTACCGAGAACCCCTGCGCGCGCCGTAACCCACCGGCATACTTACAACAGGGAAATCCGGCCCCCAAGGCCCCCACTTACCGACACAAGCAAACACCAGGAGAACCCCATGGCACTCATCACCCTCAGACAGCTGCTGGATCATGCCGCCGAAAACAACTACGGCCTGCCGGCGTTCAACGTGAACAACATGGAGCAGGTCCAGGCCATCATGGAAGCCGCTTCCGCCGCCGATTCCCCGGTCATCCTGCAAGGCTCGGCCGGTGCCCGCACCTACGCCGGCGAACCCTTTCTGCGCCACCTCATCCTGGCGGCGCTGGAACAATACCCTCACATTCCCATCTGCATGCACCAGGATCACGGTGCGGCGCCGGGTGTCTGCATGCGTTCCATCCAGTCCGGCTTCAGCTCGGTGATGATGGACGGCTCCCTGCAGGAAGACGCGAAGACGCCCTCCAGCTACGACTACAACGTGCAGGTGACCCGGCTGGTGGCCGACATGGCGCATGCCACCGGCGTATCGGTGGAAGGCGAACTGGGCTGCCTGGGTTCGCTGGAAGAGGGCAAGGCCACCATGGACCACTCCATGCTGCTGACCGACCCCAATGAAGCGGCGGACTTCGTGGCCAAGACCCATGTCGACGCCCTGGCCATCGCCATCGGAACCAGCCACGGTGCCTACAAGTTCAGCCAGAAGCCGTCCGGCAAGGTGCTTCGCATCGACCGCGTGCGCGAGATCCACGCCCGCATCCCCAGCGTTCATCTGGTCATGCACGGTTCCTCTTCGGTTCCGGAAGACTGGTTGCAGATCATCAACAGCTACGGCGGCGACATGGGCCAGACCTACGGCGTGCCGGTGGAAGAGATCGTCGAAGGCATCAAGAACGGTGTGCGCAAGGTCAACATCGACACCGACCTGCGCATGGCATCGACCGGTGCCATCCGCAAGCACCTGGCGGAAGACCGCAAGAACTTCGACCCGCGCAAGTTCCTGAAGGAAGCCACCAAAGGCATGACGGCGATCTGCAAGTCGCGCTATGAATCCTTCAACTCCGCCGGCCAGGCCTCGAAGCTCAAGAAGGTCTTGAATCTGGAAGAAATGAGCAAGCGTTACGCCAAGGGCGAGCTTGACCCGGTGGTGAATTAGGGAACCGCTGATTGATTCGGTGGTTCCCGCGGTGCAGGGATGCAGCGCCAAAATCGGCGGCTGCAAGCCGCTGATTTTGCGAGCCACCGGGAAACGCATTTTCCGGTGGCGGGCGCTGAGAAATCCAGGATGGAGCTCTTCGGCGTGGTGACGGATGCAAGGTTCGCGCGTCTGCCGGTAGGGCCGCCGAGACCCCAGGGATGATTGCGGAGCGGCGCCGGATGGGTGGCAAATCGCCGAGTCGGGCAGCTTCTCTAGGCCGAGCGTTTTACTGCGTATGGGCACTTCGGTGCCCATACGCGTTTTCTGCCGTCCGGTTCCGAGTGCCCCGGGAATCTTTCCGAAAATCATGGGCCTCGGCGCATTTTTGACAGAGTGAGCGCTTTGTCGTTACCATTGATCGATTATGCCAGACCGATTGCCGGAATCCATCGACCCTCTGCGTTATGCGGAGCAAGGACGATCCCTCCGAGGCAGCTTGAAACTGGCCGATCTGGAACGAGTTGCCGGCATGTTGCGCCACTGTGACGGGGAAGTGGCGGTAGCGCTCCGTTTTGGCAAGGATGGCCGGCTTCCCTTCCTCGGCGGTACGGTGGAAGCGGAATTGGAACTGGAATGTCAATGCTGCCTTGAACCCTTGCCGCTGCGGGTCAGCAGTGAGTTCCGGCTGGGTCTGGTGGACTCCCTGGAGGCGGCGGGACGCTTGCCCGAGCAGTATGAGCCCTTGCTGGTAGAGGGGGATCAGCTGGCCATAGCCGATATCGTCCAGGACGAACTGCTGCTGGCCATACCCTATTGTCCCCAGCACGAGCAGTGTCGGGCGCTGGTCCAGCAAAATCCCCCGGCCACGGCGGAACGGGAGAATCCGTTTGGTATTTTGGCAGACTTAATCAAGTAATATCTGGAGTATTCCATGGCAGTTCAGCAAGACAAGAAATCCCGGTCGCGTCGCGGCATGCGGCGTTCCCATGACGCGCTCAAGGCGAAGGCGCTGTCGATCGAATCCAGCACCGGAGAAACCCATTTGCGCCACCACGTCAGTCCCGACGGCTATTACCGCGGCCGCAAGATCGTGGTGACCAAGGACGAAGCCGGCGACGGTGACGAGTAAGCCTTAGAGAGCAACCCTGCGATTTTCTTCGATCCATTCGGCTGACGTAGTTTCACCAGTAGGCGAATGACGAATCCCATGGTTTTCCCCGGTTCCCATGAATAGCCGTTGTGTCGTCGCACTGGATGCGATGGGGGGGGACCACGGACCCGGCGTCGTGATTCCGGCGGCCCTGGATGCGCTCCAGAGTAGCCCGCAGCTCTCCCTCGTCCTGGTCGGCGAGGAAAGCCTCCTCCGCGGATTCTTTGCCGACGGCCTGCCGGAGCGGCTGACGATCCGCCATGCCAGTGAAAAGGTGGAAATGCACGAATCGCCTTCCAAGGCGCTGCGCAGCAAGAAGGACTCGTCGATGCGGGTGGCCATCGACCTGGTCAAGGAAGGGGTCGCCGACGCCTGTGTCAGCGCCGGCAATACCGGTGCGCTGATGGCGATTGCCAAGTTCGTGCTGAAGACCATCCCCGGCATCGACCGGCCGGCGATCATCGCCACCGTCCCCGCCCTGAAGGGGCACACCCACGTCCTCGATCTCGGCGCCAATGTCGACTGCACCGCCGAGCACCTGTGCCAATTCGCCGTGATGGGATACGAACTGGTGCGGTCCCTCGAAGGCAAGGACAACCCCTCGGTCGGGCTGCTCAACATCGGCGAGGAGGAGATCAAGGGCAACGAGCAGGTCAAGCGGGCCGCCAAGCTGATCGCGGAGTCTCCCATCAACTTCGTCGGCTACGTGGAAGGCAACGACCTGTACACCGGCAACGTGGACGTGGTGGTGACCGACGGTTTCGTCGGCAACGTTGCCCTCAAGACCAGCGAAGGCTTGGCCAAGATGATCCTGCAGATCATCCGCGAGTCCTTTGGCCGCAACGTCTTCACCAAGCTGGCTGGGTTCCTGGCGATGCCGGCGCTGCGGGCATTCCGCGGCCGTATCGATCCACGCAAGTACAATGGCGCGAGCCTGGTGGGCCTGCGCGGCATCGTCGTGAAGAGCCACGGCAACGCCGACCGGATCGCCTTCCGGCACGCCATCGAGACGGCCCAGCGCGAGGTCGAGCATGCCGTCCTGCACCGCATCGGCGAGCGGGTGGCGGAGGTGTTCGCCGCGGCGGAGAGCGCGTGAGCGTGTACGCCCGCATCACCGGCACGGGCGGCTTCCTGCCGGAGCAGATCCGAACCAACCACGACATCGCCCGCATGGTCGATACCACGAACGACTGGATCGTCGAACGGACCGGTATCCACGAGCGGCGCATCGCCGGGGAAGGCGAGACGGTGGCCTCCCTCGCCGAGATCGCGGCGCGTCGGGCGCTGGACGCGGCCGGGGTCGAGCCCAGTAGCCTAGACCTGATCGTTCTGGGGACCAGCGCGCCCGACCGTACTTTTCCCAGTACCGCCTGTCTCCTGCAGCAGCGGCTGGGAGCCCGCGGCTGCGGTGCCTTCGACGTGCAGGCGGCCTGTTCTGGATTCATCTATGCCCTCAGCATCGCCGATCAGTTCATTCGCGCCGGTTCGGCGCGGCGGGTGCTGGTGGTGGGCAGTGAAATCAACTCGCGGGCGGTGGATTGGAGCGACCGCGCCACCTGCATCCTGTTCGGCGACGGCGCCGGTGCCGTGGTCCTGGAAGCATCCGACCAGCCCGGCATTCTCAGTACCCATATCCGCGCCGACGGCCACTATCAGGATCTGCTGTATCTGCCGAGTGCCGTGTCCCGCCTCAACGGCGAGCAGTGCCACATCCACATGCACGGCAACGAGGTGTTCAAGGTCGCCGTCAACACTCTCGGCAAGATCGTCGACGAAACCCTGGCGGCGAATGGCTTGAGCAAGTCCGACATCGACTGGCTGGTGCCGCACCAGGCCAATATCCGCATCATCGCCGCCACCGCCAGGAAGCTGGGCATGCCCATGGAGCGGGTGGTGCTGACCATCGAGGGTCAGGGCAACACCTCCGCCGCCTCGGTACCTCTGGCCCTCGACGCGGCGGTTCGGGATGGCCGCATCCAACCCGGCCAACTGGTCCTGATGGAAGCCTTCGGCGCAGGATTTGCCTGGGGTTCCGCCCTGGCCCGCATTTAGATCTGTTTCAGTCCATGTCGAAAGTCGAACGAGGTCTTGCCTTCCTGTTTCCGGGGCAGGGATCCCAGTCCGTCGGTATGCTGCAGGAATTGCACGCCGGCCACCCGGAAGTGGCGCAGACCTTTGCCGAGGCCGCCGCGGTTCTCGGTTACGATCTGTGGGACATCGTATCCCGGGGGCCGAAGGAGGGGCTCGACGCCACCGAAGTCACCCAGCCGGCCATGCTGGCGGCGGGGGTTGCCGCCTATCGGGTCTGGTGTGCGCGGTCGCCGGTCCGGCCTGGTTGGATGGCCGGCCACAGCCTGGGCGAATACACCGCCCTGGTCTGCGCCGGAGCCCTGGGATTTGCCGACGGTCTGCGTCTGGTGCGGGAGCGCGGCCGGCTGATGCAGGCGGCGGTGGCGCCGGGGGCCGGCGCCATGGCGGCCTTGCTGGGATTGGAAGACGACCGCGTGGTGGCGCTGTGCCAGGCCTGGTCCCGTGACGGCGAGCCGGTGGCGGCGGCGAACTTCAATGCCCCGGGCCAGGTGGTCATCGCCGGTGCGGCGGAGGCGGTGCAGCGGGCGGTGGAAGCGGCCAGGCAGGAGGGTGCCAAGCGGGCAGTGCTGCTGCCGGTCAGCGTGCCCTCCCACTGTTCCCTGATGGAGCCGGCCGCAGCCGCCCTGGCGCCGCTGCTGGCGGCGGTCGATATCCGTCCGCCGGGGGGGCCGGTGATCCATAACGTCGACCTGCAGGCGCATTCCGAGCCGGACGACATCCGCCGCATCCTCTGCCGGCAGTTGCACAGTCCCGTGCGCTGGACCGAGTCGGTACGCTACCTGGCCGGGCAAGGGGTCGGCCGTTTCATCGAATGCGGTCCGGGCAAGGTCCTGCTGGGACTCAACAAGCGCATCGTGGCGGACGGCCGGACCGGGGCCGTGGCCACGCCGATTTCCCTCAACCAGGCATTGGAGTTGGTTTCATGAGCAAGCAGACCGCCATCGTCACCGGCGCCAGCCGGGGCATCGGCCGCGCCATCGCCCTGCGTCTGGCGCGGGATGGTCACCAGGTCATCGGCACCGCCACCACCGGCGCGGGTGCCGAGCAGATCGGCAGGGTCCTGGCGGAGGCCGGTCTCGACGGCGCCGGCATGGTGCTGGACGTCACCGACGGCGAGTCCATCGAGGCCTTCGTCAAGCAGGTGGCCGAACAGCACGGGGTGCCGACCATCCTCGTCAACAACGCCGGAATCACCCGGGACAACCTGCTGATGCGGATGAAGGACGAGGAGTGGGACCTCATTCTTGAGACCAATCTGACCTCGGTCTACCGCATGTCGAAGGCCTGTCTGCGGGGCATGACCAAGGCGCGCCAGGGCCGCATCGTCACCATCACCTCGGTGGTGGGGGCCAGCGGCAATGCCGGGCAGACCAACTACGCCGCGGCCAAGGCCGGCGCCGTGGGCTTCACCAAGTCCCTGGCGAAGGAGGTGGGGTCGCGCAACATCACCGTCAACGCCGTGGCGCCGGGGTTCATCGATACCGACATGACCAGGGACTTGCCGGAAGAGGTGAAGAAGTCGCTGCTGGCGAACATCCCGCTGGGACGGCTCGGCAGTTCCGAGGAAGTCGCCGCGGCGGTCTCCTTCCTATGCTCGGCGGAGGCGTCCTATGTGACCGGGGAAACCCTCCACGTCAACGGCGGAATGCTGATGGCGTGAGCCTCCGGCAAGGGTCCGGCGGCGCTTGCCAAAGCGTTTCCTCCCGGAATAGATCGTGCTATCGTTAGCCGCCCAAAAATTCGGGGCCGGAAATGTCAGCGGCTAACAGTGAGAACAACAACAGATTCAGCCGTATGCCGCCACCCGTGGGGCGCCGGATTGACCGTAAGTCTATTGACCAGATTCAAGCGTAAACATTGAGGAAACAAAATGAGTGACGTTGCAGAGCGTGTTAAGAAGATCGTGGCCGAGCAGTTGGGGGTCAAGGAGGAGGTTTCCAACGAAGCTTCGTTCGTTGACGATCTCGGTGCCGATTCCTTGGACACGGTAGAACTCGTGATGGCGCTGGAAGAAGAGTTTGAATGCGAGATCCCGGACGAAGATGCCGAGAAGATCACCACCGTTCAGCAAGCCATCGACTACATCGAAAGTCACCTCTAATCGCTTGTCCGGCACGCCCCTCGGGAACCCGCTTCCCGCGGGGCGTTTGTTTGTCCTTGGCCTGCGGGTGTCAACTTGAGTAAACGACGTGTCGTCATCACCGGGCTCGGCGCGGTATCCCCGGTCGGGCTGAACGCCGCGGATTCCTGGAACAATGTGCTGGCGGGCAGAAGCGGGATCGGCATGATCGAACACTTCGACGTGGCCGACTTTTCCTCCCGCATCGGCGGCTCGGTATGGGGCTTCGACGTCAGCCCCTACGTCCCGGAAAAGGAAGCCAAGAAAATGGATTTCTTCATCCATTACGGAATGGCCGCGGGCAGCCAGGCCTTCGAGGATTCCGGGCTGGTGGTCAGCGATGACAACGCCGATCGCATCGGCGTTGTCATCGGCTCCGGCATCGGCGGCATCACCGGTATCGAAAACGGCCACAACGCCTTCCTCAAGGGCGGTCCGCGCAAGATCTCGCCGTTTTTCGTCCCCAGCAACATCATCAACATGATCTCCGGCAATCTGTCCATCAAGTACGGCTTGCAGGGACCGAACTTCGCCATCGTCACCGCCTGTGCCACCGGTACCCATTGCATCGGCGACGCCTACCGGCTGATCCGCTATGGCGACGCCGATGCCATGGTGGCCGGCGGCGCCGAGATGGCGACCTCGCCGACATCCCTCGGCGGGTTTGCCTCGGCGCGGGCGCTGTCGCGCCGCAACGATGCGCCGCAGCAGGCCAGCCGGCCCTGGGACCGCGACCGCGACGGCTTCGTCCTCAGTGACGGTGCCGGTGCGCTGGTGCTGGAGGAGCTGGAGCATGCCAAGGCGCGCGGCGCCAACATCTACGCCGAGGTGATCGGCTACGGCCTGAGCGGCGACGCCTACCACATGACGCAGCCGCCGGAATCCGGCGAGGGGGCGGCGCGCTGCATGCGCAATGCGTTGCGGGATGCCGGGCTGAACCCGGATCAGATCGACTACGTCAATGCCCACGGCACTTCCACCCCCGCCGGCGACATCGCAGAAACCCTGGCCATCAAGACCGCCTTGGGGGACGCCGCCTACCGCGTCGCCATCAGTTCCACCAAGTCCATGACCGGCCACATGCTGGGTGCCGCCGGCGGCATCGAGGCGGTGTTCTCGGCCCTGGCTCTGCGCGATCAGGCGATCCCGCCCACCATCAATCTCGACCATCCCGATCCGCAGTGCGACCTAGACTTCGTTCCCCACACGGCGCGCCAGAAAAAGTTGGACATCGTGATGTCCAATTCCTTCGGTTTCGGTGGAACCAACGGAACCCTCATCTTCCAGCGTTTCGTCTGATTCGTCGGGATACGGGGTGGGGCTCCCGCCGGTGCCCGGCGATCGCCGCCCGCTGCGGACCCTGATCGATGGACAAGCCTCCGGCCTGATCGCAGCCACCGATCGCGGCCTGCAGTACGGCGACGGCATCTTCACCACCCTGCGGGTGCAGCGGGGAATGCCGGTCTTTCTGGAAGATCATCTGGCGCGGCTGCACCGGGATGCGGCGCAGCTCTTCCTGCCTGTTCCCGCCACGCGGATGCTGCGGCGCGAGGCGCTGGCGCTGGCAGGGGAACTCGGTGACGGGGTGCTGAAGATCCTGTGGACCCGGGGACCCGGCGGGCGCGGCTACCAGTGCCCGGACCCCGCCATTCCGTGCCGCATCCTTGCAACCTACGCGATGCCCGATTACCCAGCCGAGCTGGAGCGGTTCGGTGTCGGTGTCGGCCTGAGCAGCGTGCGCCTGGGGCACAATGAGGCGCTCGCCGGTGCCAAGCACCTCAACCGCCTGGAGCAGGTACTCGCCCGCCGCGAGTGGGACGGCGGGGAAGTGCGGGAGGCGCTGATGCGCGACCAGGCGGATTGCGTGGTGGAAGGGGTCATGAGCAATCTGTTCCTGGTTCAGGGCGGGCGCCTGGTGACACCCTTGCTCGACCGGTGCGGCGTGCGCGGGGTGATGCGGCAGCGGGTGTTGCGGGTGGCGGCGGAACTGGGCATCGAGTGCCGGGAGGGGCGGTTCGACCTGGCCGCCGTTCTGGGAGCGGACGAGGTCTTTCTCAGCAACAGCCTGATCGGTATCTGGCCGGTTGCCGAACTGGCGGGCCGGCGCTTCCCGGTCGGTCCACTCACCTCGCTGCTGCGGGACCGATTGCACGAACAACTGGCCGACTATCTGGACGCCGCATGTCGCGCTTGATCGGCATCCTCATCCTGCTGCTGAGTTTCGTCACCGGCTGGCTGTGGATGGACTACCAGCAGGCGGTGGATGCGCCGCTGCAAAACCGGGAAGCGGTGGGATTCGAAATCCTCCGGGGCAGCGGCCTCCGCACCATCGCCGCTGATCTGGCGGCACAAGGAATTCTCGCCAAACCGCGCTGGTTCATGTTGCTGGCCTACCTGGAAGGCAGCGCCACCAAGCTCAAGTTCGGCGAATATGAAATTCCCGCCGGCATGACCCCCCGCCAGTTGCTGGCCCTGCTGGTGAGCGGCAAGCTGCGCCAACACGGCATCACCCTGGTGGAAGGCTGGCGCTTCAGTCAGCTGCTCGCCGCCCTCGGGGCTCATCCCGCGCTGCATCATGGGCTGGCCGGGCGGACTCCGGGTGAGGTCATGGCGGAGCTGGGTGCGCCCGGGGAGGAGCCGGAAGGCCGCTTCTTCCCGGACACCTATTTCTTCCCCAAGGGCACGCCCGACGTCGACGTGCTGCGCCGGGCCTACCGCAAGATGCAAAGCGTACTGGATGCCGAGTGGCTCGGCCGCGCCGTCGAGGTGCCGCTGCAGTCCCCTTACGAGGCGCTGATCCTGGCTTCGCTGATCGAGAAGGAAACCGCCCGGTCCGACGAGCGGCCCCAGATCGCCGGCGTGTTCAGCCGGCGCCTGAACAAGGGCATGCTGCTGCAGACCGACCCGACCGTCATCTACGGGCTGGGCGAGGCATTCGACGGCAACATCCGCAAGGACGACCTGCTGCGGGATACCCCGTACAACACCTATGTGCACAGGGGCTTGCCGCCGACCCCCATCGCCATGCCGGGTGCAGCCTCGCTGCACGCGGCACTGCACCCGGCGGCGGGCGAGGCGCTCTACTTCGTGGCGCGCGGCGACGGCTACCATCAGTTCTCCAACTCCCTGGAAGAGCACAATCGCGCGGTGGAACAGTTTCAGGACGGAGAGGCCCATGTCCGCTAGATTGATCACCCTGGAAGGTAGCGAGGGGGTCGGCAAGACCACCCAGATCGCCGCCGTCTGCGACTATCTTCGCGACCGCGGCATCCCAGTGCTGGCCACCCGTGAGCCGGGCGGCACCCCGGTGGGGGAACAGATCCGCGCCATCCTGCTGGGCCAGCAGGAGATCGCCGCTGCCACCGAGCTGCTGCTACTGTATGCGGCGCGCGCCCAGCATCTGGTGGAGGTCATCCGCCCGGCCCTGGCCCGCGGGCAGTGGGTGGTGTGCGACCGCTTCGCCGACGCCAGTTTTGCCTACCAGGGGGGCGGCCGCGGGGTCGCCGGCGAGTTCCTCGCGGCCCTGCAGCTGCAGGTGCTGCAGGGTCTGCAGCCGGATCTGACCCTGCTGCTGGACGCACCGGTCGCGGTGGGTTTGGCGCGGGCCCGGCGGCGCGGCGCCGCCGACCGTTTCGAGCAGGAGACCGTGGCCTTTTTCGAGCGGGTGCGAGGCGCCTACCTGCAATTGGCCGAGGCTGACCCGCAGCGATTTCGCGTGATCGACGCGAGCGCACCGGCCGACCAGGTGCGGGCGGCGATCGTCGCCGAGCTGGAGCGGTTGTGCCCATGAGCGCCATCCTGGACGAGTATCCCTGGCTGCAGGACGGCTGGACCCGGCTGCGCGCCTATCTGGACGCCGGCCGCATCCCGCAGGCCTTGCTGATGACCGGTCCCGCCGGCAGCGGCAAGCATCAGCTCGCGCAGTTGCTGGCGAGCCGCCTGCTGTGCCGGGAACCGGCGCAGTTCGCCTGTGGCCGCTGTCACGGCTGCCGGCTGATGGAGGCTGGTACCCATCCGGACCTGCTGCGGGTGGAACCGGAGGAGCCGGCCAAACCCATCACCGTCGACACCATCCGCGCGCTGACCGCGGCGTTGGCGCTGCGGCCCCAGTACTCGGCGCACCGGGTGGTGATCCTGGCTCCGGCCCACCTGATGAACAGCAACGCCGCCAACAGCCTGCTCAAGACCCTCGAGGAACCGGAACGGCACACCGTCCTGCTGTTGCTGAGCGAGCGGCCGTCGGCCCTGCCCGCCACCATCGTAAGCCGCTGTCAGCGATTCCGGCTGGGTCTGCCGGAGCGGGCGGCGGTGCTGGACTTTCTCGCTGCCCGCGGTCACCGCGAGCAGGCCCCGGTGCTCTGCAGCATGGCCGGCGGTGCGCCGCTGCGGGCGCTGGAACTGGCCGGCGGGGACAGAGTCGCGGCGCGGACGGAATTCTTCGGCGACTGGTCGGGCCTGGCGGAAGGGCGCCAACAGCCGGTGGTGGTGGCGGAGAAATGGGCCAAGGCGGCGGTCGACGATCTCGTCGCCTGGTCGGCGTCGTGGCTGGGCGATCTGATCCGGCTCAAGAGTGCCGGCGGCGGCGTGCCGCTGGACAACTCCGACCTGCTGCCCGGCTTGCAAGCCCTGGTCGGCCGTTTACACTTAGTCTCGCTATTCGATCATCTGGATCGGGTGCAGCAGGCCCGCCGGTTGTTGGCGGGCCAGACCAATCGCCAGCTGTTGCTGGAAGACTTGCTGATTCGCTGGGCGTGGCTCGCCCGGCCGCAGACCGGAACCTAAGGCTATGAGCGAAATACCCGGTGCCGCCCGCCAGGGCATTCTGTCGCTGACCATCCGCGACAAGAACGCGCTGTACGCGGCCTACATGCCCTTCATCAAGAACGGCGGCCTGTTCATCCCCACCAGCAAGACCTATCAGCTGGGGGACGAGGTGTTCATGCTGCTCAACCTGATGGAGGAGACGGAGCGTATTCCGGTAGCCGGCAGGATCATCTGGATCACCCCGAAAGGTGCGGAAGGCTATCGTTCCACCGGGATCGGCGTCCAGTTCAGCGACCAGGACGCCGGCCAGACCCGTGCCAAGATCGAAAACTACCTGGCCGGGGCCGTGGATTCGGACCGCCAGACCCATACCATGTAGGCTGCCAGCCCCTTTCTTCCGCCGCCCGCCCCATTCCTTTTTCGCATCCCGAGGGGTGCGATCCTGTCCGCGCCATGCTCATCGATTCCCACTGCCACCTCGACCGCCTGGACCTGACTCCCTACGGCGGTGAATTCGACCGCTATCTGCAACAGGAATGCCGCGAGCTGGAGCGGATGCTGTGTATCTCCATCAGCCTGGAAGCCTACCCGGCGATGCTGGAACTTGCCGCCGGCCAGGACCGCATCGCGGTGTCGGTGGGGGTCCATCCCAACGAGCAGGATTGCCGTGAACCGAGCGAGGAGGAACTGGTGGCGCTGGCCCGGCACCCCAAGGTGGTGGCCGTCGGCGAGACCGGGCTGGATTATTTCCGCAGCGAGGGGGATCTGGGCTGGCAGCAACAGCGTTTTCGCACCCACATCCGGGCGGCGCGGCAGGCGTGCAAGCCGCTGGTCATTCACACCCGCGACGCCCGCGACGACACCCTGCGCATCCTCGAGGAGGAGCGGGCGGCGGAGGTGGCCGGGGTGTTCCATTGCTTCACCGAGGATTGGGAGACCGCCCGCCGCGCCCTCGATCTCGGTTTCCACATCGCCTTCTCCGGCATCGTCACCTTCCGCAACGCCGGCCAGATCCAGGAAGTCGCCCGCCGCGTGCCGGACGACCGTTTCCTGGTGGAGACCGATGCGCCCTATCTGGCTCCCATTCCCCATCGCGGCAAGCCCAACTATCCCCACCGGGTGCGCCACGTGGCGGAGTTCGTGGCGGGGCTGCGCGGCCAGACCGTGGGACAGGTGGCCGCGCTAACTCGCGCCAACTATTACCGTTTGTTCGGACCGGCAGCCTGAGGCGCTGCCCTCAATCGCGGTAGCGCCGGGTCAGATCGGCATAGGCGTCGATACGGCGGTCGCGCAGGAAGGGCCAGATCCGGCGCACCTCCTCGGAGCGCCGCCGGTCCACTTCCACCAGCAACAATTCCTCCTGCTGATGATCGGCGTGGGCCAGGAATTCGCCCTGGGGCCCGGCGACGAAGCTGTTGCCCCAGAAGGAGATGCCGCCGCTCTTGCCGCTGGGGTCCGGTTCGTGACCGATGCGGTTGCAGGACAGCAGCGGTAGACCGTTGGCGACGGCATGGCCGCGCTGGACCGTGATCCAGGCCTGCAACTGCCGCTGCCGTTCGGCGGCGGGATCGTCCGGATTCCAGCCGATGGCGGTGGGATAGATCAACAGGTCGGCGCCGGCCAGGGCCATCAGCCGTGCGGCTTCCGGGTACCACTGGTCCCAGCACACCAGGACTCCCAGCGTGCCGACGGAAGTGATGACGGGTGTGAAGCCCAGGTCGCCGGGGGTGAAATAAAACTTCTCGTGGTAGCCGGGATCGTCCGGGATGTGCATCTTGCGGTACTTCCCCACCATGCTGCCGTTGCGGTCGAAGACCACAGCCGTGTTGTGGTAGATGCCTGGCGCGCGCCGTTCGAACAGGGAACCGACCAGGACCACCTCCAGTTCCATCGCCAGCGCCGCCAGTTCCGCCGTGGTCGGGCCCGGAATCGGTTCGGCCCGGTCGAAGCAGGTGGTGTCCTCGGTCTGGCAGAAGTAAGGTCCAAGGTGCAGTTCCGGCAGCACGATCAGGCGGGCGCCGGCGGCGGCGGCGGCCCGCGCATGGCGGACCGATGCGGCGAGATTGTGGTCGCGCCCGGCGCCGCAGGCTTGCTGGACGAGGGCGACGGTCAGGGATTCAGCCATGGTTGAGCTCGAGCGCCACGGAGTGCGGGAAGTGCATGGTCATGCAGTGGATGCTGCCGTACTGGCGGATCAGCGGGGTGGCTTCGATCGGGACCAGGGTACGGCCGGGGAAGCAGGCGGCGAGGCGTTCCAGCGCGACGCAGTCGGCGTCGTCGCCGTACACCGGCACCAGCGCGGCGCCATTGATGATGAGGAAGTTGGCATAGGTGGCCGGCAGCCGCTGGCCGTCTTCGTCCCGGATGGGGCGGGGCAGGGGCAGGGCCACCAGGCGGTAGGGCTGTCCTTCCGCCGTGCGGAATTGCCGCAACTCCCGGGCCATGGCCTCGAGGTCGGCGTGCAGCGGGTCGGCGGCGTCGGTGCTGGCGGTGTAGGCGATGGTGGCGGGGTCGCAGAAGCGTGCCAGGGTGTCCACATGGGCATCGGTGTCGTCGCCCTCGGTGTGACCGTGTTCCAGCCACAGGACACGGCTGGCGCCGAACTGCTCGCGCAGCTGCGCTTCGATGTCGCTCTTGCTCAGCCCCGGATTGCGGTTGGGGTTGAGCAGGCAGCGGGTGGTGGTGAGCAAGCTGCCGGCACCGTCACTCTCGACACTGCCGCCTTCCAGCACCATCGGCAGCGCTTGCAGGGGCGCTTCGGGAAACAGTCGGGTGGCGTGCAGCCGGCCGGCCAGCGCCGCGTCGGCGGCGTGCGGGTACTTGCCGCCCCAGCCATTGAAGCGGAAGTCCAGCAGTACGGCGCCGTCCGCGCCTTCCACGGTGAGCGGTGCAGTATCCCGCACCCAGACGTCGTCGTAGGCCATCTCGATCAGGGAGACGCGCCGCAGTTCGGCGCGGCGGCCGAACAGCAGGCATTGGATGCGCTGCCGGTGGGCACGGTCGCGGCACAGGATCAGCAGCGGCTGGCGCGCCGCGATCGCCTCGGCGATGCGGCAGTAGGTCGATTCGACCTCGGCCAGCCAGGGGCGGAAAGCACCCGAGTCATCGGGCCAGGCCAGGAGGACGGCGGCTTGCTCCGCCCATTCCGGCGGGAATCGTCTTGGACAATCCATGGGTTGTGGATGATAAAAAAAAGGCGCGATTATACGGCAACCAACCCGGTCTCGATATCTCCTTACAGCGCGGAATGACGCCGGGCATTTTCCCTACCCTCTAGCACCCTGCAGCGGTTCCGGTAGCCAAAGGAACTCGGATTGCTGGAATCGAAGCTTGCGGTGGCACGGGATCGCGCCGGTTTTCCCGGCCCAAACGAACTTGCTGCCTTACCGCTTAGCAATTACACTCGAGCGGCTCTCTACTCGCTCTTGCTCTTGGTTATCAGTTGACTCAATAACGTTGATCGATCCATCACCGCTAATAAGGGGAGGTTTGACATGGCCGCAACACGTGTGACGATTCGGGATCAAGCAGAATCACAAAACTACGATGCCATCACCGACGTGTTCAATCTCGTCCGATCGGGCGGAGACGATGTGTTCTTTTTCAACGATTTTTCCGACAACTTCCGCGCCCGGTTCCGCGGCAATACCTTGACCTTGCGGAACGATGACGGACAGTTGGTCCGCATCAACATGATCCGGCCGGAACGCGGCGGGACGCTTACCGAGACCCTGAAGTTCCTCGACGGCGATCTGACCTTGACCTTGTCGGTCAGCGCCCGCGGCAAAGTCAGCGTGAAGCTGGGCTCACAGAAGATCGGCGGGAAATTCGCCGATGTGACGGCGGAAGCGAGCGGCGACGGTTCCGGCGAGCATTTCGGCGGATCGGCGAGCAACAACAATGCCCCGGTCG
>Ga0233425_10007498_pt1 | contig 15283 bp, 22 predicted proteins | sample Watercolumn_Towu_2_FD_181712 | JGI IMG/M metagenome (GOLD analysis project Ga0233425, IMG submission 181712) | Freshwater microbial communities from Lake Towuti, South Sulawesi, Indonesia - Watercolumn_Towuti2014_140_MG | ecosystem: Environmental > Aquatic > Freshwater > Lake | place...
ATCAACACAAAAGACGATTCGAAGGATGCAGAAGGATGGGTTAGAAGTCTAGACTTCAGTCTTGTTTGTCCATTGGTAACTTTTAAAGAAATGATTAACCCCTTGTCAATTGCTCCAAACACGGTAGAGAAAGGGGATATAGATAATCTAAAAAAATGGGCTTCGATCAGAGCTTCTATTGTGAGATCGGGAACCTCTATCCGGGCTGATTGGGTCTCTATCTGGGCTTCGGTCGTACCTTCGATCGGGAGTTTGATCTGGGCTTCGATTAGGGGTTCTATCAGGGTTTCTGTCTGGGTTCCTGTCAGGGATTCGATCGGGGATTCGATCGGGACTTCGATCGGGGATTCTGTCTGGGATTCTGTCAGGGCTTACATTACTAGTTTTTTTAATATAGATTTGGGTAATTTCGACTGTCTGTTAAAATTGTATGATAGAGGGTTTGTTCCATCTTATGATGGAACAACTTGGAGGCTCCATTCTGGGACCAAAGCACAAGCAGTTTATGAATGCACTATCCATTAAGAAATATAATGGGTTGCGTAATGATCACTAAAGAACAAATACAACAGGTAGAAAGTATAGAAGGGGTTGTTGAAATCACGACCACACCAGATAGGATTCTAATTAGGACTTCATGTATTACTATGTATGGTGTTCCATTAGGGGTCTATAGAATCGAACTGTACCCTAAAAAAGCTTCCTGTTCAGAAAGAATTTTAATATACAATGAAACCAAGACCGTTATAATACCCAAACACATATTAAATAGACTAGATAATGGCAGACCGATGGGTGAAGTGTTCCACCATCCCCATAGTTGGATTGGTACAGCGGGACACATGAATTTGTGCTTAGGGAACATACACGATGGGATCCTATACTTACTTGGTATTGAGGAGATTGTTCCGTTAATAACCATACTATTAGAATTCTTAAGAAACGGTTATGGTTGGTCCAAAGTCCCCTGCAAGGAGTTTTTATCTTATTGGGAAGAAGAAAAACTAAGGGCAGGGTAAAGAAATTAGGAGAATTTAGAAAAGACTACAAATAAGGTCGTTCAAACAAAAACTTAAATCCTTGTTACAAGGAAGACAAAACCAAGGAGGAATCAACAAATGAAGAAAATTTGGATGCTGTTTCTGTTCTTACTGGCAACCCACCAAGTTTGGGGGATGCCCCTCCCCCCTCCAGTCATGGAAACAGAAACCTACGTCATGAAAATCTTACCCAACCAAACGGTCACCGGTTCCGCCAACATCGACCCCTCCATCCCCCTCTTTACTGTAGATGGGGTCATTTTGGTGAAAGCCAAAGGGAACACCACCAGGGGTATCTGTGATGCCCAGACCGCTTTGGACGAAGCCCATTGGCGGATCAAAAACATCTCTATGGGGGGAGGGGCGGTGAAAGGAACTGCTACGATCCACTGGCAATACACCATGCACAATCCACTTTAACATGGGACAAGGGGGTACAACTACAGAAGGGACCGCATTGCGGCCCCTTCTGTTTATTACTCAACATGACCTATGCCGCTTTCAACACATAAGTCACTTCCCTCTTTTCACCCACCTTCTTTTCGAAGGGGGTGTCCTTAAGGATGGCATACAAGCTTTGCCTTTTTTTGGGCGCAGAACCAAACTTCTGGATCAGAGCCTGGCGAATCTGCTGCCAAGTCATACCCGCAGGATGGGAAGCCAACAGACCTTTCATGAAGGACCCCTTGGTCTCCACTTCCTTGGGTTTGGCCTCGGTTTCCCCCCTAGCTTTCTTCTTGGGGGTTTTGATTTCAACTGCTTGGGTTTCCATGATGATTCTCCTTTGTTTTGGGGTATAGACAAAGTGTCTTGTCTTTGGGTATATTATAACTCTTTTTTGCAAAAAAAGGTTAAAAAAATTGGGGTTAGAACTAAAATAAGTATTTTTACCTATATTTTTATGGTATAAAATACCCAGCTATTTAAATAAGGGGGATTTATGCAACCTATATGGGATAAACCTCAGTATAATATGGGGCACTATAACAACCTCACAATCACCAAAGTTGTATTAGATCTATATGATAAAGTTGCTCTAACTACTATATCTGTGAACCAAGAGGTTAGTAAATTATATGAATGTGATTATAATTGTCCCCATGCAAAAAGGATAAATGGTTTCTGTACTTTACATCTTAAAAACCCAGGTCATTTTAACCAGTTTGGAAACATGATTACACATTGTTCTGGTATTTGGATAAAGGATGAATTTGGTGGGTACTGTGGGGAAGACCCAACGGGGTATGAGATAGGCTTATGATATCAATACCACTAAATTGGAGAATAGGTAGTCCTATATGCAAGGATAGGCACATACTAATTCACCATAAAACATACGATGCTATTTCCTGTGAACGTTGTCATAAATGGTTCCTAGGAACACATTAAAAATATCTATTCGGTTGCAGATTATATAGGAATATTAATTGTAAGAATACACTATGCTAAAAGTACCATAATTTAAGCCAACAACCCTTCCTTAAAACGCGTACAATGCCCTACAAGGGCCGTTAGGAACCAAACTAATGGTTTACCATAGGTTAATTGTTCATCACCAATACAAAGCATTATACAACACTCCTACCATATACAAATTTTTGTACTTTTACCTATTTTAGTTTAAATTTTTAAACCTTATTAAGTTATTAAAATTATTAGGTTTCACAAAAAGGTTTTCTTAGATAGGTTTAAACTTTTAAACTTGTATACCATCTAAAGTTTATAACCATTTAATTTTACTATAAATTTTTTATGGTATAAATTTTGCATGTTAATTATTTTAAATAACCAAAGTTGGGAGAAAAGAAGAACATGATCAACCTTAACACACATCAACACCATTCCCCGATCCATTACAGCCCGGACCACGACGCTGGGGTCGTCGGTTAGGTCCCGGTATTTAACAAGGGTCCCACACCCAAAAGAAGAGGACTCACATAATGAGACAACCTCCCCGGTACGAGCCTGGAAATATTGAACCGCCGTAATTCGGATTACAAGATGGGAAGAAAATTCTGCATTATAACAATATGAGGGAGCTGGGATAAGAAACTTACATACGGGTATGCCTTTACCAAACTAGAGGAAGAAATGCCTAGTCGTAGAACAATAAGGGATGCTTCTAAAAAACTCCCGGAAAATGTCAGAGGAGAGTTTATTGCTCTGTTCAAAGAGTGCGGGATAATGGATTTATATTGTGGGGATCTATTAGAGTATTTTAGAATAATACACCAAATCCTCCAGAGACAAAATACCAGAATAAAAGAATATGAAGAAAAAATGAAAGAAATAATAAATATAGCTACCACATCACCAAGGGGGCGATAAATTAATGGTAGATAGATATAATTTAATTTTCTATACATATGATGACACAAACGGTTTAAGAAAACATCATGGATCTACCCATAACGGTGGTTATAGTCGAGATATATGGTCCACTCCTAATGGTATCATATGTTTTAATACTATGGGTAAAAGTGTACATGCATTATGTGATTGGCATGTGAATAGAATTGGACGAACTAATTATTACCTATTACATAAACCTCAAAATAAAAATCTTCTCGTTAAAGTAGTAGGGAATATCATAGTGACCGCAACCAAAGATGAGATAACACTATGTCATGACCTGATTAATATGATAAAAAACCAGATACAACCTCCAGAGGGATACACTGACATTCTTATAACAAAAGGGTTAGAAGGGGTGTTAACCAAAATCTTAGGACAAATAGGGCGAATAGTTGATTTTCTACCAAACAACCCTAAAAGAAAAGAATAATCTATGGAAAAATTTTGGTATTATCTGTGGAACTACAACATTTATGGGGAACCGCTTACACTACCCTGGTTTACTTCACTATTAATATCCGCAGTGATATGGGCTGGTCTAAGCGCAACTCTTTGTATAGCTCTTAAAAAGGAACAAACATGAGTAAAAAGAAATCCATAGCATGGAATAGAAAACTACACCAAGACAGAACTATCGACTTGGTACAAAGCGCGGTAGTCCCCAATGGTTATCATACAGCCTATACTTTAAAATCCCCTATAGATTCATTTAAAACCCATATCACCAAATGCATGGCCTGGTGGAACATAGTTAAAAACAGTTATCCAGGAACTCCGCATCAAAAGGATAAAATACTGAATAGTATGGTGGGAGCCTTAGCTGAGATTTGGCCTATGGAGATAAAAGAATATGGCAGGAAGCTGGGTTAACAGCAAGGACCATATAAGAGGGCTCCAACCTTACAATATAGATGAAAATAAAGCCAGAGAACTGATAGGAGCCTTAGCCCACTATAGGGTACCTCGGTGTTTGGATGGAATACAAAGGTTTATTAACACAATATTTGGAGGCGAACTCACACAGGATGAAGCCTACTCTTTCTTTGAGGAAAGTTATATTTTATTAGGACTTGATCGTAACGCAATTTACATTCAATTCTTAGAAAAGTATGGGTAAACAATCACCTTATGGGAGTGAAACGATGTCTAAAAATAATCTAGCATTTCGTGACGCTTTATCTCGAACAACTGTTATGAATATACCCAAAGGGAAGGAAGATAGAATACCCATCCTTACGCCCCCAACCAAGATCGCTAGGGAGGTGGATAATTACAATCGCGCTAAAAAAGATAAAATAGATGCAGAAAATAGGATGTTTAGTGCAGGGGAAGAAATAATCCATTATGCAAAAAAGATACAAGATGCAGATGGTTACAATGGAGACTTCCACAATTCTTACCAGATGGAGGGGACCCATAAAGATTCTTCGATAAAAGTAATATTCACCAACAAATTCTCCATAAACCATGATGATGAAACACAAATACGCCGGATAGTGGGCAGGCGTTTTGATGATCTATTTGAAATAAAACATTCTGTTATTCTTCGGGAAGAGGTATTCAAAGAACCAGAACTACAAGAGGAATTGATGAAAAGGATGGGGGGCAGGTTTGCTGCTTTCTTCACCGCTGTTGCGGAATTAAAAGTGAGGAAGGGATTTTCCAAGAACATCTACACTTGGTTGAAACCCAGAGTATTACAAAACCTAAGAATTTATGTCAGGCAAGCCCGACCCAGTTTAAAAGATTGACGGGCATACAAATGGGGCAGAAGCTTAAATCCGGTATAAGCATTCGCTTTATAAGTGGGAGACGGTTGGTTTAAATCCAACCTGCTCTACCAATATAGGATGATGGGGTAATTGGAAATTAGTGAAAAAGGGGACCAATTATGTCTTTAAAACCTATATTAGCGATATTAGATAGAATAGCAAATACACCTTCCATAATAGATAAAGAGGAATTGATAAAGACTTGCCTTTATGTTCCATTATTTAAAGATATAGTATTCTTAGCTATTAACCCCTTTTTAAAATATAAAATAAGGAACATTGAATTAACTAAAAACCAGAATGCCGATGTAATAAAAGCTTTGGATATGCTAATAACCCTATCCCAACAAACTGGGGCCGACCACATCGATAGGAGGATACTAGCAGAACTAAGTTCTGTAGATACGGAAACTGTAGAAGTCATAAACAGAATACTTAAAAAAGATCTGCGTTGTGGTGCTAGCACCAAACTATTTCGTAGGTATATCCCAGAAATACCCATCCACGAACCCATGCTATGTAATAAGGATTTGGAGAAATTCCTAAGAACAGCAGGCAGTATGGATAATATAGCTTCCTCCGTCAAATTAGATGGGGTAAGAGTATGGTGTATTATAAATGGAGAAGACGTTAAATACATTTCAAGGAACGGGCAAGAATACCCTAATTTCAATATTTTTGATAAAGAACTGTTACAGATCGCCACCAAGATCGGAATGGATAATGTTATAATATTCGATGGTGAAGTAATAACCAAGGACAAAGACTTCCAGAAAGGATTAACACAATTTCGTAGATTAGAACAAGCCGACCCGGAAATATTTGAACTATATGTTTTTGATATAATAAACAGTTTACCTTTCTATGAAAGGTATAGAACTATAAGTTCCATTTTTACACTAAATTCAAACAACAGAGTAAAATATCTAAAACATGGAAGACCTTTTAAAACCATAGCCGACATATATAGATTATTAGATTATGTAACAGAACAGGGAGACGAAGGATTAGTGTTAAAAACTTGGAACGGCCCTTATGAATTTAAAAGATCTAACCATTGGTGCAAAGTTAAAAAGATGTTAGATGAGGACCTCCCAGTAATAGGGAAAGAGGAAGGACAAGGGAAGTACACCGGCACATTAGGAGCATTGATTTGTAATTACAAAGGAGTGGAAGTAAATGTTGGTTCTGGTTTTAGTGATGAAGAAAGAGATAAGTTTTGGGTCAATCCGCCCAAACTTATAGAAGTACAATATCAAGGAGTTACGAAAGATGGCTCACTAAGATTCCCTGTCTTCATAAGGGTGAGGGAGGAACTAAAATAAAGAAAAGACTATGGTTAGAATTCGTAACTATGTTACCAATTTAACAAATTGGAGTGGCCTTGTACTATTTCTACAGGAGGTGATATGAAATTAAGCCAATTGGACCAAGAATTAATACTAACCAACTTATCTGAAATACAGATGAAGCCTGGTAGTGAACCAGGCAATGCGAAACTTTACCTAGCAATAGATATAGAGTACGGACCCGTTACTGTATTATGGCATTCCTCTATTTCCGAGGATGGTTGGTCCGCTATAAAATCCTATAATTGGGGCGAAGCGTGGAGCGGGTGGCGTGGTTGGAACATACATGGGCGAGTGCAATTATATGAATTAATGTCTAAGTTAAATCATGCCTTAGATCCTGCTACTATATCCAAAATTGTAGAAACAATAAAAAAATTTAAACCAAGGGATAGCAACGAGTGGGGATTCCAATGGGACTACACGACGTTATAAAAACCACCCCTACAGATTAGAATTTTAGGGGCCATTTTCCAAACGGGATATGTGGGTAATTAACATGGAGAGATACGAGAGTATGGGCATTACGAATTACAGAGAGGGCATGAATACATGGATCTATATTAAATTTGCCTTTTATCTTCATTATAGATAAAATTTACTTGCAACAACCAGAATAAATAGGAGGATTAAAAACCTTAGAATATGGATAATATAAACAGGACCTACCATAAAGGATATATGGGGATTACCCACATAGAGTATTTTATATTAAGGAATAATTTCCCATTGTTCAGAAATTTCCTATTAAAATTATGGAAAAGATTCTTGTGCGGTAAGGGTGTTCATCTATTTGATGAATGCGAATCATATCATTGTTGCGGCGATGGGAGAAAACAAAACGGGGATATTGACCACTATCTATCTTGCGACGCTTGTAATTTAATGATCCACATAGATGAAATAGAAACAACTTGGGTTGATAAATAATCTTCAATACGAGCGTGAAATATGGATTGGCATGATAAATTATACTACCCAGAATTAAGTGAAGAAGAATTAATTTGTGATTATCCCCCTATTTATACTCCAAGTGAAAACCAATGGCCTTTACGGACTCCAGAGGAAGCACTACAAGAAGAAGAATTAAGATCTGGGGAAAGCGAATATGGTTGGCAAAAACAATAAATTAGATAGACTAGAACAAGAGCTGATTATAACTAATTTGGGGGAGTCCCAAATTAGTACAGAGAGCGGACCTTGGAATGCCAAATTGTATGTGATCCCAAGCGGGGATCACCACTCTGGTAATTATATAACTGTATTATGGCATAAGGACATTTCTACAACAGGATGGCCAGCAGGAAAACATGAGGGGGGTGATTGGGGTGGTTGGTATGGGTGGAACATTAGGGGTGAAATTGAAATAAAAGAACTAAAAGATATGATTAGCCCACGACTAGATCACGATATAATGGAGCTCATACTGAAAACAATAAGAAAATATAGGGGCCAATGATAAAATGATAAAGATAAAACCATACAATATAGACGAAGAAAAAGCCAGGGATTTAATTTCTGGTTTAGTTAATAATAGAATCCCGGTATCTACAAAAGGAGTGCAAAAATACATTAATAATAAATATGAGTATGAGTTAGGGTATCACGATACGCAAGAGTTCTATAAAGAAGCTTGTGCGATACTAAAAATTATAGGCCACACTCATGTAAACAAGGAGGACTTCCGTGAATAAGATACCAGACCAGCCTACAAACCCTTCAGAACCACAACCCATATATGGGTATGGGATACATAAAGTCGCAGTACAACTGAATTGGGACAAGGACTATCCGGATGAATCCAACCTGTTCATAGAAGAATTTTATTTAACTTTAGAAGTAGACTTCGAAGGCAAAGACCCAGATGTAGCGGTACATGAAGAAACAAAAGAGTGGTTTTATAAATATTTCGATATCAAAAATTTGGAATCCAACGGTATTTGTATAGTGGAATGGAAAATCAACGAACAATAAGAATATATTAATGATAAATATGGATCGACCATACAAAATATAAAATGTACGAACATAAACCTATATATGGAGGGGCAAGGGGGTCATGAATAAACATTTATATCCAATAGGCACAACGTTAGTGAAAACAAGGGGGCTGAAACTAGGGAGTAATTTTGTATTGTGGGATACCGGCGCTACTATCCAACTTAGAAACACCGAAACTGACCAAGTTTGGCAAGCTCGTAGGATAAGACCAAACGACGATGGCTTAGTAGATCTAAATGATTTAGTAGCTGAACCACACCATTTTGAGCCTGTTAATATACCGGGACCGCAACCCCTCCCTCCTTGGTTATTCCTACCAGATTTAGGTAAGGGATCCGACTTATTAATTAAAAAGGGAGTGGTAGCTATCCCTACAGAGATTAAGAAACCGTACCGTGCCAACGGGGTTTCTTTTCCTATCGAATATTTAGAACAAGTGGTACATATCCTAAAGATCACAAATGACTTAGAATATATACCTACTGACAGGGCCGGTATCTCCCTGCTAAAGAAAATAGATACAAAGGGCGTTAAAGCTCCCACAAAAACCCAGGAAGAATTATTAGCCGAACAAGTTAAGAAGGATAAGAAAGCAATAGCAAAGACTAAGACTGCCTATATTGTTCTATGCAACGATCGTAAAAACAAAGAGTTAAACGATAGTAAAAAAGAATTTGCACAGCTACAAATTATTTTAGAAACCTGCTCTGAAAAAATAATACAAACGACCAGGAAACTCCAATTATTAGAGGCAAAGATAGGAGGGATAGAAGAGAGGGACGATAGTAAACGACACGCAACAGAGTTCGATAATCTTTTAACCCTACCCCATGTTAAAAAGGTAGAAATAGATGACCGCGGTGTAGTAGTCACCACAAATACCATATATTTGGAATACAAGGGGGACACCTATGAAATGGGGGATTATACGATAATCTTTAATAATAAAGGCTTCAAAATTACCAATTTAAGGGCCGCGGAACTTACAGGCGAACCGAGGATGCACCATCCCCACGTCAATACGCGTGTTGGAACGTGTCTAGGAAATATACATCACGGGGTGCTGCTTTTGATAGCAAACCATCAATATGATATAGCCACTACTGTTATAATCGAATTTTTACAGACCACTGCACACACAGGGACGCTCGAGCGCTTTTGGAAACCTATGAAGAAAACAACCAAAAAAGGAAGGTAAGGGCAAAATGGGGTTTAAAGAAACAATACCCAGGTAATTCTTCACAGGTATAAAATTTTGTACTAACTACGATTTATAATACAAAAATTTAAACAAAATAGAATTCTTTATTATATAACCTATTAATTTTATTATAAATTTTTATGGCATGGGGTTTGCATACTAAAGTATGGGGTTTGCATACTAAACTTTATAACCACCAAATTTAAGGAGCACGAGGCGATGAAAAAGCTTATGACTGCAACCATTGAGCAACTCAGGAAAGCCCTACATTACCACAAAAAAATGGTAAGAAGGAATAGTAAAGATATCAAGTTTCACACCCACCACCAACAGATGGTAGAAATCATCAATTCCCGCATTAAGGAATTACAAAATGAGACCATCTGAATTGGAACTCTTACTGGATAAATGTATCCAAGCTAGGGTACCCATACTTATATCAGGTGCCCCAGGCGGAGGTAAGACAGAACTATCTAAACAAGCTATTCTACGCAACAATCATCAGATGATAGTAACCCACCCTGTAATCAAAAACCCCACAAGTTATGAGGGGTTAGGGGCCATTGTTAGGAATGGTGATGGCGCACCCCACGCAGAATTCCTTCCTTATGGGGATATGCGTTGCATTATAGAAGCTACGCAACCCACGGTTGTCATCGTAGATGACTTGGGACAAGCGCCTGGTGCTGTCCAGGCCGCTTTGATGCAAGTAATCTTAGAAAGGTCAATAAACGGACACAAAGTAAGTAATTTCGTAACATTTATAGCTTGCACTAACCGCAGACAAGATAAATCTGGAGTCAACCCTATTTTAAGAGCCTTACTCACCAGATTTGCTACTGTAGTGAATCTTGAACCAAATGTGGCCGATTGGTCCATCTGGGCACACCGCGAGGGAATAACCCCAGATCTCATCGCCTTCACGAATTATCGTCCTGATTTTTTAAACAGAATACCAGACCAATTAGGGGAATTACAAAATTACCCCAATCCCAGAACATTGTGGCGTCTTCACCAACTTCTACAATTAGATTTCCCTGAAGATATGGAATTAGAAATATATTCAGGGTCTGTTGGTGAGGCAATGGCTACAGAGTATTTGGCTTTTCGCAGGATATACAGAGAGCTCCCCGACCCTAAATTGATGCTCACCAACCCAAAAGGAGTGGCCATCCCTAGGGACATTGGTGTATTGTATGCTATGTTAGCAGCATTGATTGATAAAGTAACCAAAGAGAACGTAGGGGCGTTCTTTGTTATAATGGAACGTATGCGGGAGGAAAGAAAATTCGAAGGTGGGCCGGAATTAGTAATAACTGGTGTAAAGGGATTATGCACCAGAAAAGAGTGGGTCAAACAAGACCCAAGCTTCACAAAATGGGCTGTAGAGATAGGACAGCACTTGCTTTAGAGGATGATAATGAATAAACAACAGATGATAGGAGTTTCAAATGGCACAAGAAAAAGAAACCAAGAAATATCCCTGTAAAGAAACTTGCCAGTTTGTTCTATTCGATAAGGAATTAAAAACCAATATCTGTTCCATCAACATCGAATGCCCTGGGAAAAACTGTAATTTCAAAGTATTCAACAAAAAAGAGGCTAAGAAATATTTAGCTTCTTTAGAGGTGAAAGAAAATGCACCCCATAAATCTTGAGGATAAAGCCATGCTAGTTTGCCTTACCATAGGCATTTGGGGGGCAACCAAAGCTGACCAGGAAGTCTCCAAGGACACCAACCAAAGATGGGGAGCCCAAGACCGGGCTGGTAAATACCTGAAAAAATTAGTGGAAAATGCCTTTCCGCGCTGTAAGAGTGTTAGGAACAAGGCCTCCTCCTTTCATAGGACCAATACCCTCCCTTGGGAAGATGGAACGGGGATGCGCCTACTCCCAGCCAAGAATTTCTGGACCTATATGAATAGAATGAAAGATTTGGAAAGAGAGTTCGAAAAATCCTTGATTTCCGACATTGACGAATGGCCCCTACATATCACTAAAGCGAAAGCTATTCTTGGTGATATGTTCAAAAGGGGGGACTACCCCTCCCCCCTAGAATTAAAACAGAAGTTCTATTTTAAATCAGCAGTCTTCCCCATGCCCTCTGCCAGCACCTTTGGTAATTTTATAACTGACTTAGGCCAGGAGGCTGTCGAAGCCATACAAAAGAACCTTGAAGAAAGACTTCAGCGGTCTGCATCAGGAGCCTTTAGGGATATAACTAAGAACTTCTATGAATTAGTAAAAGAATTGATAGACAAACTCCAGGATCCTGGCTACACACCAACCTCCAACATGGTCAGTAGTCTTACCAAATATATGACCATGTTACCTATTATGGATTTTACAGAGAACCCAGAACTGGATGTTTTACGTAGGGAAACAGAAGCTAAACTCTGCACACTTAATACTGATTTATTGAGACAACATAATGGTGGAGAAAGGGGGAAGGCTGCTATAATTGCCCAGGATATCCTGGATAAAATGGGGGCCTTTTGGGGGGAATAAAATGGAACATATACAAACAATAGAAGAACCCACAAAAGAGGCTAAGATGGTAGAAAAAATAAATAAAAAAATGAGATTCGTGTTATCCGGTTGTCGTGGGCATATTTTTAGGATTACTTCTATCACAAAAGATCGATGGGGGAATAGAATAAACCTTACGTGCGCTCCTCAGTGTTGTACTTTTCCAAATTATTGGAAATTAACTATCCCAGAAAAAGAATTCCATGTTATGATCACTAAAAAATGGGAATGTTCCTCGTTATAGGAACATAACTTACAAATGGATAAACAAACAGAACAGATTCTGGAAAAAATAACTACTGGCCGCAGACTTTTACTCAAAGACTACCCAGAATTTGGTATGACCTCCCTTAATCTTAAAATAATTCTGGATGAAAATTGTGATGTGGGATGGACCGATGGAATCCACATAGGGTTCAATCCTACTTGGGTTATTCAAGCCCCAAAAGAACACTTAATATTCTTGTGGGGTCATGAATGCCTCCACGTCATGTTATTACACCCTTTCCGTATAGGCAATAGAGACCGTGAACTATTTAACATCGCCGGGGACTATGTAATAAATTCCATGTTAACTACACATGGAATATCACCTATCCCGGATTGTTTATATGACTACGATTATAGGGGTAAAACTACAGAGGAGGTATATTATTTACTGGATTATAAAAAGAAAAAAGAAGAGAAAGATAAGGGGAACCATGGGGGTGGAAATCGAGATGCGAGACAAAAAATGATTGGTGAAGTTAGGCCAGTACCAGGGACACCGGACGAAGTCAAAAAAACAGAACAAGAACAGAAAATAAGGAACACTATTTCCATCCAAGCTTCAAAACAATGGGGTTCTTTATCTAAGGAGTTGTTACGGCAAATAGGAATTCTTACAGAACCCAAAGTATCATGGCAAACCATCCTTAGAAATTATATGGACAATTTAACTAGGGATGATTATTCCTGGCGCAGATTAGATCCCATGTACATGGATATGGAATTACTAGTCCCGACTTTATGGGACGAAACCATCAGCGAAATAGCTGTTTTTGCCGATTCAAGCGGTAGTATAAATAATGAAGATCTAGATCAGTTTAACGCAGAATTTAACGCTTGTTTATCCATATTACCAGACACCATAGTCCATTACATAAGCTGTGATTCCAAAAATAGAGTTGTGGGTAATTACCATAGCAAAGAAGGTTATATCAAATTGGAAGTAAAGGGGGGAGGGGGCACAGACTTTAGACCCCCTTTTGCAATGGTTGAGGAAAGAGATTGGAATCCGAAGGTGGTTATCTATTTAACCGATTTGGAATGCGACAGATTTCCAAAGGAACCCGATTATCCTGTGTTATGGGTACAAGTAAGGAACAGCCCACACGCACAGAAACCCCCGTTTGGGGATGTGATCCAAATATATTAGGAGATCCGATGAATACAGACCCCCCTATCATCAAAGGGTATGCTATGACAACAGAGCAATGGGGTATGGGAAAAAGAAGATCAAAGACCTCACATTTAATCTATACTCTCCCGTGGCTACACCATATAAATGTAGGGATCCAGGTCTGTGATGGTAAATGGAAACAAACAAGGCGTTTGTATGAAACGGGAGGATGTGTGAAGTGCCATAATTTAAATAGAAATAAGAAAGAAAACACCAAACAATCTTTGGATTATAAGAGTCCCGTCACCGCAACCGAAGTTGCAGCAATGCTATCATGGCATATTGAAGAACACATTATAAAACCGGAAATACTCATAGATCCTCCTGTAGTCCGCTCATTGAGGGTCGTTAAGCATCATCACAAAATATACATCAATGCCCTTGCTAAATTAGTACCATCCTACACTATATCCAAAACAGAACGGGAAAATATAAGGAAAATATTACCCCCATCTTGCGAACATTACCAACTTACTAACCTGGTAGAACTACCAGACTTTTCTAATAGACATGAAGCATTGACATACATCAATAGAATTGACGCATGGCCCGATTTACAAAAGTATCTGCAAATCTGCAAAACTTTAGATAGGATATACAATAAGGTAGGGAAAAGGACAGAGGAAATTACTGCTGATTTAGTATCCTTAAAACTAGGGGTATTTTAATTTTGGATCTACAACAAATAAACAAAATAGAAGGGATAGTAGGAGCAGAGATAAAGGACTTAAAAATAATAGTCCGTACTGCCCCCATCTATATGGGGGGAGTATTATTAGGGTCATTTAGGATAGAGTTAAACCCACATACCGACAGTGACGAAGTTGACGATAAAATCGCTATTTATAACGAAGATACTATAGTGACATTCCCAAAGTGGGTGATAGCAGACATTGAAAATCCTCCCATAGGAAATGGTTTTCATCACCCACATATCTGGAATTTTGGCGAACAACACCATACCTGTTTAGGTAATATCGAAGATGGGGTGCTTTTCCTATTAAAAGAACATGAATATGTTCCCTTAATTACAATTCTATTAGAATTCCTTAGAAATGGTTATGGATGGGAAGGGGTAGAAGAGGGGGAATTTCTATCTTACTGGGAGAAACAAATTCGATGCTGAGGGTTCCACCAAAATATGAAGATTATGTAAAATTGTTATACAGCCGAATATGGCATTACCAAAACACAAACCCTCATATCGATAGAGATGATATAGAATCGGAGGTGAATTTTGCTTTTGTCCATGCCTCTATAAAATGGGATATAAATAAAGGTAAATTTTCTACATATCTCTATAACACAATAGACGGTTTCATTAAAAATTTAAAGACTAGGGTAAGGGAGGAAACAAAAAGGAAAGTACCATTACCTTATGCTATTAAAGACAATAAGGATGATGATACGGGAGAATTCCTAGTGAACAGAATACCAGACGAATCCCTAGATACTCCTATAAATTTGGTATCATTAGTGTCTTGCATAAATAATTTATCAACAGAGGCCAAGAAGGCGATAAACATAGTCGCCAATCTGCAAAGAGGTAGAACCGAATGGTCTGCTCCTAGTAACGCAATTAGCATACTCACACG